>JAABUL010002298.1_pt1 | contig 32205 bp, 49 predicted proteins | sample 5559151 | NCBI WGS metagenome assembly JAABUL01 (sample SAMN10711876, study PRJNA513368) | rock metagenome | isolation source: Antarctica rocks | place: Antarctica: Victoria Land, Pudding Butte sud
CACGTCTGCTGGCAGATCTCACCAGTATGGTGCTGGCTGCACTTCCAGACGCTGGCACAACGGCATAATGGGGCTGCCATGCTGAAGCCAACGGCTTGCCGCCAAGGGCCAGCTATTACGAGCGCCCTCCATCCTTCCATGCTCCACATGCTCGACAGGGATGAATCCCACAAAAGCAGACCTCGTTGCAACCTTGACAGCACACCATCCGTGGCGGCGGTGGAGTCCATGGCGAGCTTGTTGCCCGGCTCCGGCTGCGAAATGTTTGCTGCGGGCAGATGCTCGACCCAAAAACAGGGTTAAAAGCGCACCATCTTGGCGGCGTCGGAGTCCACTGCGAGCTTCTTGCGCGACATGGTCTGCAGAATGTGCGCCACCGGGCGGCGCGTCCGCGGCGTCGACAGCGCGGGGATCGCCTGCGTGGGGCTGCAGCCGTGGGCGCTGCCTGCGGCGGGGGCCGGAGACGGCTGCGGCTGCGAGCCTGCGTTCGGGGCGGAAAGCATGGCTCTGGGCACGACAGGCAGCTACACGACTGGGTTGAGATCAGCAGAGGCGCAGCTGTTGATGTGCACGCGGCAGGAGATGTCCTGCCTTGGACGAGCTGCCACCACTCGCAAGGACACCGCACTTCCAGCATGGAGTGTGTCCTGCCAGCGAAAACTCTCCAGCTGCTGCCCGCCAGTCGCATAAGGGGCGAGGCATTGCTCTCCGTTTGGACAAGGGGCAGTTCAGCTGCGCTTGCCCACCTTCGAGGGCGGCGGCGCTGCCGCTGCGGCGCATCTCGGCGGCCTGCGCCACCTCCTCCGCTATCTCGTCGTCAGAGCTGCTGGAGCTTCCGCCTTCCTCCGCTGCCGCTGCCACCGCGGGCCGCACAGGCTCCTCCTCGTCTGACGACATGGATCCTGCTGGCGCCTCCTGCATGAGGGCATGGCAGCAGTTTGGCAAAGCAGGAGCAGATTTGGATTAAACCACTGCAGGGTCAGTGGAATGCGGACGGGTGAGATGCGCACGCACAGCGGACTAGGCATCAGTTCCCATTTCATTCGCCAATGCATCACGGACACGCCTCACGTCATTGCATGGGTAGATGACTCGACAAAGTCTCACCTCGTCATGGTCTTCGGTGAACAGCGCGTCCTCGTCAAATTCCAGCTGGTCATCTTCGCCCGCCATGGCCGGCAAGCGTTCTGCCGCTGAGTAGGTGAATGCAGGGGCGCCTGCTGATCCCGTTGCTGCTGCTGCGGCTGCTCCGATTGAGAGTGGCGCGGACCGGGCTGTCGCAAAGGCTGAGGAGTCGGCAGACGCAGTGCTCAGCTGCCTGCTAAGCAGGCCAGGTGGGGCCGCAGACGTTTCGCCGGCGGCGGCGGGAAAGCGCGGCGGCAGCGGCAACGAGGCCCGCCCCTGTAACGTGCCAGGCCGCGTCTGCACAGCACTCATACAGCGGCGGGCTGCAGCGCTGCCGGCTGGCTGCAGGCGCGGCGGCGTGCAGTTGCGTGCAGTGTGCCTGTGGGCGTCGAGCTCCGAGCGGCGCGGTGGAGTTGCTGGCGACTCGCTAATCACTCCGCTCCTCGACTTCTGGCCCTGTCACTGCTGCTGCGTTTGATCCTGAGGCTCCTGCGGGAGAGCCACACACAGTGAACCACTAGGCGCAAGGGGTTACACCATTTGCACTGCATCCAGAAGCGAGTGGGTGCTGCCAAAGGCGAGGTGCGTGAATACAACACATGTCAGGATGCTCCGCACGCCGCAGGAGGCAGACCAGCCGTCGTGCAGACAAGCTGAGCTTCACATCGATCAGCAGGGTCCTGCAGAAGTACAAAACTGCGTCTCGTTCCAGCGCGCAATGACCCGAAATGCCCTATCCTACAGATGCAATCTGCCCGGCCCCCATCGCTGCAACACCGTGCATAGAGACATGCACGGCAAAATCAGCCAAAGTGCAAGCGAGAGAACACGTGAAGGCTGGCGCCAGGGGGAGCCGTGCAGTCGGTTTTAAGCCCACTGCGAAGTTGAAGCGGTGCCTTCCGCATCGAGCCAGCCACTGTTACGGTAGGGATGTCTGATTTCGTCGAGAGGATCGAGAGCAGGTCCGAAGTCATGTTGTACCTTCGAAATTCTGTGGAGCGGACGCAGGCTGCTTCGGCGCCGATACAGCCACGTATGCGTTTATGCTAGCGTTGAATGTCTGTGAAGTAGCTGGATCAGGGCAGGGCTGCAATGGGGATGTGCGAGCACCGAGAGATAGCACGCACGGCGAAATGCGAGCGATATTAGGTGCAGTTAAGCAAGTTAACTTTGAAGAGCTGGAGGAGTCTGGCCCGCATTACGCCACTCGCGAGACCATCAGCACTCGTTGCATGTCCGCTATTTCGAGCAAGTTGCAGCAGACACGTTTCCGGCGGTCGCAGGCGGCGTTCCGACAGGTCCGACATCTGTTCAGGGAGCCAGTGGGTCGTTCGGTCCACGGCACGCTTCACCGCTGAAGTGGACCTGCATCGAACTCATAGTCACAGATAGGCTCAATAGAGTGCCTTACTCCAGCGATCAGAGGTCGAAATTTTAAGCGTTGTCTCAGACGACCGCTTGATCGCCTTCCGGAAAGTCTTTTACACGACTGGCGATTGCTGTTGACGTGCGGAGGGTCAGCGAACTTGTCTCGGCGACCTGCAGTTCACGCACGATTCACGTGAGTGTAAGCCGAGAGCTCGCCGGTGCACCAACGTGGAACGCATGCACGTGTGATCTAGCAGTAATTTTGCTCAATGGACCTCGGCGGTAGGCCCACAAGCACTTTGTGTTTCCAGGATCGATACCGATCGCCATGCCAAAGTTTGCATTGAGACGCAAGCATGTTCACCATCGCACCTGTGCTTTTCACCAACACCAGTAACCTGCAAGCCTGCACCCCATGCCACTCGCAAGGTTTGCATGTGGTGCAGCATGGTGACCGCCTGCAAATTTTGTCAATGTGTGCAGGCGGATGATGTCCGACGGACCACGACCGGCGATTCACGTCTCAGCTGCTTGCTGCTGGTGACGACACAATGCCGTCAGCAGCGCCAATGCCGATGACAGCAAGCGAGGGTAGCTTCCGAAGCAGTCGGGGGCGCGTTGTGAAGCCGCGGGCGTGGCCTGACGCTGCTGACGATGCCAGCATTGCTACCGCATTTCACGGCACACGGGTGAGGCAGGAGCGCCCATGCCGACTCTCGCGATTATTTGTCCTACAACTTGATGTCGATCCAAAAGCCATTCGTCGTCGGGTTATTGGCCAGATGCTCAGCAGCATGCCACACTTCCGCACGATGGGAAGGTGCGACAGCGTTTGCTGCACCTCAATTCCTGCAGACCGTTGAGCCATGTCATTGCTCTATGCAGGCGTTGCCAGGCGCTGCAATGACGCCGTATGTGGAGCGCCTGAGCAGTGGCGCCAGCGCAGTCGAGTCGTTCAGCCAGAACGAGGGCCTTTTGCTGCCGCCGTCGCCTAGCACATTCGGTGTCAGCAGTCGCATGTGGGGCGCGGAACAGCCATTGCACTCGAGCTGTAAACTTGTGTCAGTGCCCAGGTGACCAGCACCCAGATCTACAATCGAATGATGGCCTTGAGGACTTTTCCTTGTCTGATCTGCTTGCCTCCTCACCTATGGATCTCGAAAATGCACAACTTGGGTTCACATCGGACGCCAGCGGGAGGCAGCTGTTGCGCATGGGGCACCCTCCAAGAGAGCCCTGCCATGCCTTGTCTCTTGACCCCTTTCTTCACCATCTGGCAGGCAGCGCAGCAGCATTGGCGGCGTCGGCGGGGCAACCAGCCGCGCGGTAACGCCAGTGCGTGATGGCTCGGGGCGCTTTGCGGGCGTGCGGCCCAGGACGGCCGTGGAACACACGGCGGCGGCGGCGACTGGCGGCGGCGGCGTGTTCAAGTCCGCCGCCGTGCGCGTACTGCATGCGGAGAGGCGCCTGCTGTCCACAGGTGCGGCGGCTTGTTCAGTAAAGCATGCTGCAACTCCTCCGCATGCGCACTCCCTTGCAAAAGGGCCATCAACTCCCTTGCTCTAGACGTTCACAGCGTGTTTTCCTTGTTAGTTCTCTTGCCTGCAGGCGACGTCAGGCGGCTGGCGCTGCAGCGGAGCCTCCTGACGGCCACCGGCAAGCACTTGCTCCATACCTCCTGCACTTTCTTCGCTTCTTGTGAACTCTGCCGCCTGCAGGCGACATCACGCGGCTGGCGCTGCAGCGGGGCCTCCTGGTGGCCACCGGCAAGACGCCGGAGGCGACGATGGCGAGCGCGCTCTTCACAGATGTCAAGCGCAAGGGGACAGCCTCCGCGTTTGTGCGCCCTGCCGCGGGTCTCTTTGGCCTGCGGGAGTGGGCGGCCCTCGGCGACTCGCACTCCCAGGTGCCATGGCTGTGCAGCAGCTGTGTGTGAGATGCTGGCTGGTCGGCTGCGGCACTGCAACCCATCAGATGTTGCTGAGCGCAGCGATGGCGGACTGGAAGCAATCTGCAACGATGTCCAGTAACCTTGCGTGAGGGTGCTGCAGTCTTCCGACACGGTGACACATTCTGCCCGCAGGCGGACACCATGGGGGAAGCGGGCGATGCGGACGAGGAGCTGCGGCCTGCTAAGCGGAGGCGCACTGCCAGCCGCGTTTCCGCTGCTGCGGTTGCCGACGATTCAGCGGTGGCGGCGGCCGCACCGCTGCCTTTGTTCCTCCAGCCTTCTGCCATTCCCACAGAGGCAGCAGCGGCCGTGCCGGCGGCGACAGCGGCAGGAGCGGCTGCGGCAGGCACAGCTGCAGCTGCGAACCTCGATGGCATGCCATCGTGGGACAGCCGGGCAGCAGAGCCGCGCCGGCCGGAAGCGGAGGGCTTGCAGCTGAGGACGACTGCTGGCGGCTCTTTCAGACGCGGCAGTGCAGCTGTTATTTCAGGAGGGCCAGCTGACGCATGCAGCTTCCAGCAGGACGAGGTGCTCACACTCTCACCTCTGGCAGGTCTTGGGGATCCAGAATACTGATCCGAATCTGCATCGGACTGCAGCAGGTTGATCAGCTTGCTCTGCCGTCTTTCAACAGCCGCTGGCGGAATGGGAAGTCGCGCAACTGAAAAGTGGCAATGGCAGGTGATGGATGATGAAGCCGATTTTGTTTCAAACCCGCAGGCAGAGGAGGCGCACTCCAACGGCTCCGACAACTCCAACTTCCTGCTGCTCATCAGCGTCGCGGAGGAGCTGCACCGGGACCGCTTTGGCGGCGCCGACAGCCCGCCGCCCTCCGATGGCGCGCCGGCGAGCTGCGGCGGCGGCGGCGACAGCGGCGGCGGCGGCAGCGGCCGCGGCGGCGGCAGTGCAACAGCTGCATCCATCCTGCAAGCGGCAGCTGGCGACGGCAGAGCGGCGGCCGCAGCCGCAGGACGATCGGAGGGGTTGACGGCAGACAGGATGGAAGGCCCGTCCACACCGGCGCAGGTGTCGGAGTGGCGGCGTGGCTATTGGTAGCGTGTCGGGAAGGATACAAACAAGGCGTTGTTGGCTCCGCTCCAATGCCGCTGGTTTGCGGCCAGTCGTCGCAGCTGAAGACTTTTGTGCTGCTTGTTGAAATGCAGCTTGGCAAATTGATGAGCTAATGGACTGTGATGTCCAGCATCAATGCAGTGACTAGGCAGCGATCTTGACACCAGGCGGCGCTCAAGTTGTTTTTGAGCTCTTTTTGCGCACTGCAGTACTTGGCATCTCTCAAAAGCCGCCGCGATCGTGTGTTTTATCGGTCTCGATTGAAAGGTGTAGCTGGGTTTGTAGGTGTTTCATGCGTGTAGGCAATTTGCCGTCATGATGCGATGTTAAAAATTGGAAGAGCTTCCAGGTTGAAGATCTGCATTTCCGTCCAGAGGCTCACAGTGAGGCCATTTGGCAGCAGCTCCACGTCTGCGCCGCAACACTCACCAGCTTCGGTCCAGCGAATGAGTAGCTGGCCGTGATTACCCGGGCCGATGCACGAGCTCCTCACAAATTGCATTTCCGCAGCTCGACCATTCAGCGGGGTTTTACCTGTTTGTTGCCAGAGCCACCGCGGGTGCAGTTCGCTGCGTCTCAAACAGGCTGTCCGAGCAGCATCCGCCGCCAGCATGGCCGACGTCGGTGCAGAGTATCTGAAGGTGCCAATGGCCAAGCCTATCCCAATAATCAAGCTGGTCGATGACAACGTCAAAAAAATGTTTGCGATGGAAGTGAAGAAAGTGCACCCGTGCATGCAGGGCACTGCCTGGCTCCTGCTGATCTGAATCATCTCTGCTGCAATGATGACCTGCTGCAGACCATAGAGCTGATACATGAATCGGTGTTCCTTGCTCCTGCGCAGCCCGAGGGCGAGCGCATCGTGGAGGGGGAGACGACCAAGACCGGCACGCCTGTGCGCCGCCCTCTTGACAGATGCTTTGGCGTGACATGCCTCGTCCTGCTTTGGCTGAGCTAGCATCCCATCATATGACGTGGTCTGCGGTGTTGTGATGAGTCTGATACGACGAGCCTCCTTTCATGATCGAGCATCCTTGATGATCGAGCGCTGTGCGTCGCCTGCCTGATGCAGAAGGAAACTTTTGGCACAGGCTCCATCGCCCAGTCCGCTGCTGGATACAAGGTGAACATCCGTGCGGACATCCGTGCGTTGGCTGGATGCGGCTAGTGTGGAAAGCTCCCTCAAGCTTCAATCAATTCCGGCGACAGGGCTTGTGCCGCGCTGCTTCATGCACAGTGCATGCTCGCGTCCTTGCAGGCATTCTGACATGATCGCCAGAGACCAGCACACAACTCTGTGTGCCGCTGTTGAAACAATGTGTACGTCGTTGAATCTGCTGCTTGTGGCTGCAGGGTGCCGCTATCTCATGTGCGCTGAACTGTGTTGTAGTGCTGCAAAGCTGCTCTTGTTTACTGTCGTTCAGAGTGGCAGAGAGTCTGCCCGCTGCTCGAGTAAGTCGCCCGCTGTGACTTCAGAGAACATGCTGGCTGTCTGAAAGAAGAGAACGTGAATCTGCGAAATGTGGACGCGGAATGCAGCTGAGCGTCCTGATGACGCGCGCAAGGAGGCGGCCAGAAAGGCAGCGCGCACGAGGCGAGGCCTTTGCTGTTTCGTAAGCATTCTGCACTGCAACTGCTCTGGACGCATCCGGCCCTCCGGCCATGTCGTGCACCCTGCGTGACAATGCGATGACCCGCGATGACCAAGAAACGCTGTTAAAACCCTGTCCAAACGTCTTCTCATTGTCATGAGCAGGGCTGAGCGGTATGGCGAGGAGCTGAAGGTGTGGCTTCAACCCTAAGATTACGTTCAAACAAAATCAAAAGTGCAACTCGTGAGCATACATGAGCATCACTTGTGGGTGCACTCGACAATTCGGCGTGCCACACATCCCACAGCAACTCTGTGTTGAGGTGGTTTTGGGCCGTACTTATCCCAACACACCAATGTGCCGCTCTCACGCCGTCGCTCTGGCCCTCGCACAGGTGTCCGACCCGTCCAATGACGATCTGCAGGTATGTTGACGCACCTGGTTTATCTGTACTCGATGCCTTGGTTGTTGCAGATGGCAGCCAAACAAACCTATTCAGTCTGCGTCACGTCCTGACCTCAAGACTGGACCTATGTGATGGTCTATTAACATCGCTGTACATGCGTGCGCAGGGTGTCAAGACGACGGTTGATTGAAGGCCGCGAGAGGCGCAATATTTCAGCCACGAGCGCAACGCAGCCAAGAAACCGGAACACTGGCTGATGGTGCAGCGTGTAGGTTCGCCGGCAGCGCGTTGCATGTGCTACAGTGGTTGTACTGATGAGGAGTGTCGGTCCCCTGAAAGCCCCGCTGAAACTTTATGCAGCGGCATGTGTGCTAAGCTGATGTCACCTCCGGAGCTGTCACCTATCTGCTCGTCTTGTGGTCGTTTCGTTCTCCCGATCTGAGAGGCAGCTGGAAGCAGTCCATTTGCTGAAACTGTCCACGTATTTCGCAGCCCCTTCATTGCAGTCTTCGTGTCACACCTCTTGTTGCTGGCATTTGCATGCAGCACGAGCCACACAAACATCAATCGAGAATCACATGACCCCCAAGGCTCGATAAATCGGCGGCAGCTCGTCGAGCACGCAGCCCCGGCAAGATACGCGATTATGCCATTTGAGGCCAGCATGGCACTGCGCGCGTGCAGGTACCTCTGCAGCGGTCCTTCTGGCTCCTTCCTCCACACCAAGCTGCAGCAGTGCTCCAAGGCGACCTTCAATAGGGAGCTGCATGCAGCTTCCGCAGCGGGAGGTAATTGCATTCTGCTGTCCACTGCGACACATTCTGTGAAGTTACGGAAGTGCAGCTGTCTCAAGATGCATCAGCCTCCCAAATTAAGCTGTGGTGTGATCACATGTCATTCTGAGGCTGCGTCAATGCCCGTCATAGCGCCCTGTTGTGTCATCCACGCAGGTGTACTGCCGGTAGAGATCAGTGTGGTACGCTTCATATTCCTCCAGGAATGTCAGTGCGCACTGACATTCCTGCTGACATTCCCACTGACAACAGGTCATCTGCATGCAGATGACCTGTTGCAATGACCGCATGACCGCATCGCATTCGTCTGCTCTTTCGTGGTCAGCACTCGTTCCAGTAATGACGTGTGCAACAGCCGCGCACTGACGCATGCATGGATTAGCCGCCCGCGGGGAAGCTCGAACATGCCTGCTGCTGTGCGCAGGCAAATCCTTTGGCAGAGCCCGTCACAGCAGGAGCAGAGAAGGAGGCCCCAGCTCCGTTCGATCCAGAGCCTCCTGTGAGTCCTAACAGAGAACCATGCACTTTCGAGCAGGCACTCAAACCGCATCGTGCAGCTCCAGAACATGGTGATTGTCAATAGGAATGGCATCCTGCGCATCTGCTGTTGTCACCACGCTATGGTCGTGGCTGTGAAATCACGGCGGGCTGTGACATCAAGCTCAGACCGTTGTTGCTCCGTTCGGATCTGGCACTGCTATTTATCGAAATTTGTGGCGTCAGGTCTCTGAGCAGGGCTTCGATCCCGCCGCCTACCCGTCGACGAGCAACTATGTGCGCCTCTGATCCCCTTCGCATACATGAATCATGATGCGCGGATGCCAATTGTTTCGAGCTGCAGCTCAAGTCATGGCAGCAACATCGATGGCAACATCGAAACCGTATTCTGATGCAGTTGTGCACGATGCAGGGCGCCGACAACTGGCGTGCGTTCCTGTTGCCCCACGCACACAGCGCACCTGCGCAGAATTCAGCACATCAGCTGGCTGGATGATGCACATGGTTGGCGTGCTGCCGATGCACTTGAAGTGTCTATCCGGCGATGTGTGAGGGGCTTCTAATCACTGGTGGAAAGTCTCACATTGGCAAATCGCTGCCCGCAGTGGAGTCTGATCACGTGGCGGCCCGCAGTCCAATTCAGGCCGAACCGCTAGTGCGTGACATTACCAGCATTCATTTCAGTATTGCAATATCACTCAGGGCAGAGCCGGATGCATACTTGCTGTGTGATGTATATTCACTACGGACTTGTGATTTTGCAACTTACTGATAAATGGTGAGCCTGATGCGCATGCGCAGGCAGACGTGCCAGAGCCTGCCGCTGACACCTCCGACAGTGTTGGAACAGCTGCTGGAGGTCCCAAGGTGATTGATGCGTACTGGCTCGTGTCCAAGGTTGAACAAGGGTGGCCTCGCCAGTCCTGTGGTGCATTGTGGCACGGATCACTCTGAACTGCGCATTCACACCCTCGCCAAGAACTGGCGCAGAAACCGAGTTGTCAGCACGATGTTGCTACAATTCAGTTGCGTCCGCCCGTGCTGTAGCCTGGAGCCGAAAGCAATCTTCCATCTGCGTGGGACGACATGCCGTGCCAATGCCATTTGTGCTATCACCTCAGGTTCCGCCAAGCGGATGAATCCCTACATGATTTAGTTCATGAGGCGAGCAAGTGCTTACATCAATTGACATGACTGGATCGAGCAAGCCCCCCTGTCCGCACATTCGCTGCAGTCATTCAATGATTTAGAGTCGTCTCGAGCTCTTGACATTGCGTGCAACAAGGTCAGGTTTCCGGTGAGCCTCACCATATGAGGTGTATTTTTTCTGGTTGCAGCAGACTGACGTCAATCGATCGGGGCGGGAACAGCCGTGCGGGCTGTCTCTGAGTGGTTTCGAGCGACAGGATTGCACTGCAGTCGGTCCGACGGGAAAACCTCGGTCGTTTTGCGGCGTGGCGCCACCAGTAGCATGTAGCAGGGTGCATGGAGTGAAAGAGTTGCTGACCTCATGCCGATGGAGTGTCATCATGTTGACAGTCCATCGAGTGGGATGACAGGCAAGGTTGCCGTTGCAGCATCAGGGCTGTGAACGTGGTGCAGTGCGCAAGGGTTTAACGTTTTCCATTGGACACTATGACGCCGGCAGCATCGTCGGAAATGTAAACCTCGAAGATTCATTCGTGTGGTTCGAAAAACACACTCCTCCATTTATAAATGACCCTGCCGCTTCATGCTGACACGGGTTGCCGCATGCCTTACAACCTGCGCGGGCGGAGTGTGTCCGTCAACCACGTGATGTGCACACTTGATGTGCACACACCCACTGTACACCTATCATACACTCATATACACCAACTGTACAGAGCAGTCTCCGTCATCTCCGACGACATGTTTCTGCTGCATCATTGCCGGGCCCTTGTCCAGCCTGCCTGGTGCTGCAGGAGGCGGAGCAGTGCAGCAGCGTCAGTGCACCGTAGACAGCTGCTGCGTTACTTGCCGCATCTGCAGATGCGACGACGCCGCTGCGTCGACCGCCCGTAAGCAGGTGCAGCCAGCGCTGCGCTGCCTGCTGCCTGCCGGCACGCGCAACATCGGCCCCTACTGACAGCGTGTTAGAGCGCCGCCTAGATCACCACATCAGATGGCAGCGCGTCAAAGGGGCTGCCGTCCGTTAGCGGCCATCAACGGCTCCTGCTGCCGATGCACCTCGTCCACAGGCGGCGGTTTGGCTGCTTTGTGGGGGTCCACCTCCTGTTTAGAGGGACGCATGAAAAGTCAGAGATGCGCATGAGGGGCCAGATTCAAGTCCGCAGCTGCACCCAGGCTCAGGCGATCTACTCACTTTTCATAGGTCATCAGCATGTGCATGTCAGACTGGCATATGTGGCGAACATAAACGAGTTGCCGAAAGCGCGATCAAGATTTGGCGCAATCCCATGCGCTGTCGTAGTGCAACTGCATAGGCGTCACGCACAGTGTGGCACACACCTTGAAGTCGGGCTGCTCGTAGCCTGACGGGGGCCGGCCGGCCTCGCATGCGTGCTCCTGGATGGCCGCGTCTGACGAGCTTTCTGTTGCGCCGCAGAACATCAGACTCTCTGAGGATTGGTGCATCATGTCAGCCGTCGTCGAGTGTTGGTGGCTGGTCTCAGTATGTCGAGTTCAGCGTTGAGTGCATCACGAGGGTAGAAGTGCCGGCCATCACTGGTGTAGAATCCCTCCGTCATCATGCGTGCAAAGTATAATGCCCGCTACAGATGCGCAGGAGAAGCTGCGTGACAGCAGGCGGCGCATGGAATATCAATTGCCCTCGGACACGTGTCAGGTAATACTTGCCATCTTATAGTTGGAACCGTTTCGCCTGCCGCCTGCGACGGCCACTATTGCGACGGCGGCGGCAAATTCTTCTCTGCACCGCACGACATAGGAGATACCATAGGAGATGCAGCGGGCCGAGAGAAGAGAACGACTGACCTCCGCTCCGTCCGAGCCGGCAGGCCCGCAGTCTTCATGTACACCTCATGGAACTTCCTCTGCTCCTCGCTGAACTACTCATCCTGCGAAATGCCGCATAGCAGGGAAACTGGCTCCAGAGTTTTGCAACGAGACATTCCGTGTGTAATGCATTGCAGTTTCCTCTTTTCGCATCTATGTCAAGTCCCGTTTCAATAGATATCGGAAATCGAGTCGCCAAAACAGGGGTCCAGCGTCCCGCCCGTACCACTTCGCATCTCAGATGCGAAATAGGCTATGCGACTTTGTTTCAGCCACCGGAAGGTCGACCGCACAGATGCCGGTTATGCGAAACAGTTTGCTGGACACTAGCATATCAGCGAAGATGGGAGCCGGCGAGGACTCCCTCTATTCGCATCTATGCGACCTCCCGTTTCAGGTCGTGGTCCTCTGGGCGCGCCCGCCGAAGGAAGAATTCACATAGATGCGAACGGGTGTGCGGCGTGACCTCTGTTCCTTTTTCGCATCTATGTCAAGTCCCGTTTCAAAAGAAGTTCTGTCCCCTTTCACAGCTATGTGACTTCCCTTTCGGATCGGTGGTCGAGCAGCTCGGTGCCGTTCCGTGAAACATCGCGTACACAGAAGCGAAAGCTAGTGCCGGGCGACTGTCTTTGGGCGCGACCTTCGAATGAAGAAAGTAGATAGATGCGAAAGGGGTTTGTGGCGTGACTTCTATTCCTTTTTCGCTTCTATGTCGAGTCCTGTTTCAATAGATATCGCAAACCGAGTCGATGCCTGGGATCGAATGCGATGCTGAATTGTCGACTCTCTGAGTTCATAGAGGGCGCAAAATGCACGCGGGAGTGGAGTTCCCGCCGAAAAATAGTATGGCGGTGTTATCAGGTTGTTATACATGCAAAATTGGGAGTGGGTACACCAGCCTGCAGTTGAGTAGCTGTCAGGGGGGTGCTTGCAGGGCGACAAAGTTGCGTCCAGAGGAACACGACCTGAAACGGGAGGTCGCATAGATGCGAATAGAGGGAACCCTCGCCGGCACCTGGTTTTCGCTTCTATGCACGGTATGGCAAACTGCTTCGCATAACCGGTATGTGTGCGGCCCGCTGCGAAAGGGTACGGGCGGGGCGCCCCTGACAGCTCTGCGTGCTTCTGAAACTCTTCCTGCACGCATTGCACTGTGCACGCTGTGCGGTGCGAGCAAGTGTCCCGCAGTTGGTGGATTGGGCGCAAGATCGTATACAGTAGTTCTCAAACTACGATAGCGCTGAGCAAGTCACGGTCACTGCTGCTAGGGCGTTTGGTTCCCGCGAACAAATACAACGATTCACTCTGTTTGCCCTCCACCTGTGGGATTTCGGACTGCTGGTGCACGCCCTGCTTGCGTGGGGGCTCGGGTTTAGGGATGGCGATGGCAGCCACCGACATCGGATCGACATTTTTTCTCTCTTAGCGCCGGCGGCAGCGAGGCGGCCGTCAAAGCCAGCGGGCTGGCGCACTCAGCCAACGCGGTCCCCGAGCCTCCGCAGCAGTACCGTCGCTCGCTGGCACAGCTGTCACCACAGACGTCTAGACGGCTGCCAGAAAAGGTGGGAACGGAAGGAGTCGGAAAGGCTATAGCCGCTAGCTAGCTAGAGACTTCAAGAACATGTCGCGCAGCTTATTGCTCCGATTTTTCCGTCTGACTTGCCGAGGAAAGCCCAAGAATGCTCAGCATGCAGACTGCAGCCTGCACACAGCAGGCCACCACTGCATCACGGCCGCCTCGCTGCCGCCGGCGCTAAGAGAGCTTTGTTGGAGCCTCCTTCTGCCTGCACGGGAGCAGATATGAGGTGTGTGGCTGGGTTGTGACCATTTTTCAGGTTACATGCTAATAGCAATTGTCATATGACATGATATGACATACTACTTTAGTAAAGCGTTGTCTCGAAGCAATGAGGGCATGCGGTGCTGAGGGCATCTGATGGAAGAATATATGGAAAGGACATGCAGAGTCATTGCCGCCGCGGCAGCATCACGTGACAGCAAAAATAAACACCTCAAACGCACCTTCACTGCTGCCGCAGTGGAAAGTAGCAGTCCGCGGACCTGAAGCAGACAAATGCAACCTTAAACGCTGACTGTTGTGATTCGATCATAGAGCTGCAATACACTTGATGCAGTAAAGCGTCTACCCATGACATTCGCACCTGCGGACCCCATGTGGGTACGTCCTTCCGCGACTTGGCCGGCTGCAGGTTCCAGGTTGATGCGTGCTCTGTGTGGTTAAAATCGATGTGCATGCATGCCACACTGGCAGGCACATCAAATCAGATGCAACACTGCTCACCGGAGTGTCCTTGGTCGGCGCCGCCTGCGGAGAGAACATCGACAAATCAAGTCACGACAACGATTTCCTGGCATCCTCATCCGTTACTCGTTTGCATTTGGGAGCTGTTTTGTGCGGAAAAGGCGCAGAGCGCTTGCTGAGGTCTCAGCATCTATAAAACAGCACAGCAGAAAAGCGCCCACCCTAAACTCGCTGGACGGCCGGCGACGGCTGCCCGATGGAGGCCGCTGGGCTGCTGAGTCACCAGATGGTCTGTTTTGGGGGCCCGCTCCAGGGTACTCCTGTACAGTCTACATGTAGAAACAGAAACAATCGTATATGTGCACACACGTGTGGATCCAGCAGTGAGCAGATGGACGCAGCCGCACACAACACAACATGGGCTGCACACAGCACACACGGCCTGAAGGCGATTGCCATATGCTACAGTCACAACTGCGGCTGCGCTGACATGACCTCCTTTCAGCTGCTCCTCAGCAGGCCGGAAGCAGGCCGTTGACACGACACGGTGCCCGCCTGGGCACTGCGGCCGGCGCCGCCGCCGTTTGGTCCGACGGGGCACCTCTTATCCGCGGCCATCACGATTGCTGCACAGATACACAATGCAGTGGATGACAGGAGTCTCGACAGAACCATACATTGCAGTGCAGCTATTCGAGCACGAGGTAATTGTTCGCTTCCTGCGAGGGTCAGACTCGAGCCCTCAGGCAAAGTCCAGCCGTTGTTCCAATTGGATTGCAATGCGGCTGAGAGCCCGAGATAATGCAGCTGAGCGCTCGATTCTCGAGCAGCACCCGCTCCACGCCAGCACCAGGCCCCCGAGGGTGCCCCGAGGCAGGCTAGGCTACCTTGCAAATCGTGAGTGCCGCAATTACGCTGGCCGATCAATCATTGGACCGCTTGCAAGTGGTGATAATTGTCTAAATGCTGTACATTCTGTGGCTGTGTGTGCAGGCAGGAAGGGTCGGCCTGCTTCTTGTAAGGTGAGCTGCAACTGGCGAGAGGGCGAAAAGTGGTCCCAGAACACCCTTGGCGCCGAACCTCCTTGCAGTTAAACCCCCGATTTGTTTTCACCCGCCGGACACCTGAATGTCAACTGCACCGACGTTGATTCACCGACTCGACAGTGACAAAATGTGCAGTTGTGGTGGCGTAGAGGCAAAATTCCATGAATGTTGGCGGAAAACCTGGCAGAAAGTTACGAATGGACATCCAGCTGCCACCTTCCGCATTTTGCCAGATCTGCAGCTTGCATACTCCACGTTCCATTGCGATGCAATTACTGAAATTACGCTTTATGTTTCGTGCAGCAAGGAGTGCTGACACTAAAGCTGGGCCACAGTGGGACCTATGTCATCAACAAGCAGGGTCCTAACCAGCAGCTGTGGCTGTCGTCACCAGTCAGGTGCGTAGAAATCCTGCTGAGGAGCTTCTTCTGTCGGAACTAAGCAGCACATGCAAATGCAATATGCTGCGCCAGCGCGAGCACTGCGCTGCGGCCCGGCCACAATGCCGCAGCTTCTCCCAGCTGCATGGACCCTTACTTGCCAGTCCACGGCCACAGGGATCGTCCGCTGCTAGGGGAAAACAGTTCTGAGACTCGCCGTGCTGTCGCCGCGCAGCGGCCCGGTGCGGTACGGATTACGAGGGCGGCGACTGGGTGTACCGGCGGGACGGCCACCTGCTGCACGACAAGCTGGTGGCGGAGCTGGGCGACCTCATGGATGGGCCGGTCAGCCTGTCACGGCCCACCTCCGGCGCCGTGAATCCATGAAGGGAACGGAAAGGAACGGAAACATAAACTGCCCCAGTAGGCCTGTACCGGCCCGTCGCGGCCCACCTCCAGCGCCGTCGTTTCATGAAGGGAAAGCATAGGAACGGAAATACATATTACCCAAGTAGGCCCGGTCAGTCTTGTCGCGGCCCTCCTCCGGCGCCATGACTCCATGAGGCCTTGTGCATGGCTGGCGTCGCGCCGCCGGGGTGGTCCTGCACATGAGAGGGGCAGGCGAGGGTGTCTGCGGAGGGCAGCACGTCCCTGAGGACTGACCCGATGCTGCAGCTGGTTTGAGCAATGCTGCCGCTGACATCAGGACTTTGTGCTGCGAGGGAACGAGATGCACGTGAATATCTGTGGGTATTTTGGGTCCCAAAAATGAATCGCGAAGCAACCTATTTTCAGCGTCATCTCTTACAGCCACATTTACATTGCCAATACAAACACAACGCCATACCATTGGCGGCGTCCTCGGACATGATACAACACGGCAGCCTCCAATCTACACATGCAGGGTTTCAAATATGGTTCAAATATGGTTTCGAGCAGTGGCATAAGGAGATGCCAAACGACCACAAAGTGAATTTTATTCTGGAACAAGATACAACTTCGTGCTGGGCGGGCCTGTGCTCTGCCATCTGCAGGTCCTGTTGCCGCAGCACAAACCAGAATCGCAGCTCCTTGACAAAACCTCGTGCACATGCGGAGCATATCCTGACCAGCCAGCACGGCAGCTGCAGCCGTGCTTCCCATGCAAGCGGCCCGCCCTGCCACGCCAATTTCTCGAACCTAACGTTCCTCCTCGTTGTCCACCACCGTCCAATCATCGCCGCCAGAGGAGGAGGCCTCAGACCTTCGCCATTGGTGGCGCCGCCGTCGCGGCCGTCGCCGTCGCCGCTGCTCACACCGCTGGCTGCGCCCTGGCTGGCCTCCAATGGCTGCGCATGGAAGTCGGCGGCGGTGTGCGCAGACACCGGCGCCACGACAGCCAGCTGGTGCGAGGCAGCGGCGCTGCCGCCTACGAAGGTCGACATCGCGCTGCCGTCCAGGCTCGCGCCGGAAAAGGCGTCGTCGTCGTGGCCTGCGGCGGGAAACTCGGCAGGCGGGGCGGCGGCCGGGGCGGCGGCCGGCGTCGCGGCAATGGTCTCGATGTCCACTGTGCCTTCGCTGTCGGAGCCGCTCTGCACCTCCACGTCAAAGCGCGTGTCGGCGCAGCCGCCGCGTCCGCCGCAGCAGTCGCCGCCTCCGCCGCCTGGCCCGGCGCCGCGTCTTCCGTAGCCGTGGACTCAGGCGGCGCCGCGGCCGCCTCAAAGTAGAAGCTGCCGCCAACGCTGCTGGCCGCGTCGTACAGCGCCTCTTCGTCGTAAGCTCGTGGGTGCGGGGGCTGCTGGCGGCCGCCAGGCTGGGTGCGGCGTCCGCCGCGGAACCGGCGCTTGGCATGCCGACACCGCTGCTGCCGCCTTCGGCGTCAGCAGCATTAGCGTCCCTGTTGGGACAGTCGCAGGTCCAATGGCCGCCCCGGCCGCACAGAAGGCAGACGGGGCCGTCCGCATTGAAGAGCGCGGCGCCAGAGGCGCGGGCGCCTGAGGCCGCGCCCGCATCCGCTGACGCATCCTCCATGCCTGCATAAGCGCTTATTGCGGCCGCGACCGTGGCGATGGCCGCCGCCACATGCTCGGGCTCGGGGCGCGACGGCTGCGCCATCAGCTCGTCGAGGTCCGCGATCCGCTCCTCCAGCTGGCTCGTAGCGGCGGAGTTGGCGACATCGGAGGCAACGAGGGAAGGGGCGGCGCGGCGGGCAGCGGCTGCTCCTCTACCTCGGCGGCGTCCGCCTCCTCCTCTTCCGCTCCTCTTCGGCAGGCAGCGAGAAGACGTCGTCGTCGTTAAATTCCAGGGACGGTGCGCGGCTGATGGAGGCTGCGGCGGCCGGGAAGAGCGCCTCCGCCTGTCGTCAAAGCAATTGCTGTCGTCACACCATGTTTTTGCAAGGTGCACAACCGCTTCACAACCGCCACGAGGAGCACTGTTCGGCAGGCTTATTGCTCGTGCATTGTAGACAGGAGGTATAGACGACTAAGCAGGGGAAGGAAACCAGTGTAGAACTTGGTGCTGCACCTGGGCCTGCAGCTCGGAGGTTTGCGCCAGCAGCTTCTCCAGCGACGCCTTGTGGCCGCGCACGTGCTCCAGCGCTGACAGCCGCGCCTTCTCACCTGCGCAGGACAAACAGTTGGCACATGAATGACAAGCTGTTGGGGATTCAGCAGGCTGTGCAGGCGGCAAGCAGCAGACGATGACACGACATGATTTGCTATGGTATGCACTTTCTCCCGAGCAGATTTCGGACGTTGCGCAAGGGCCACAACAAGCAGGTGCACTCCAGCGCAGGATGGCACTTCGAGATTGTGCAGGCAGGCAGGCGCCAAAGAGCTGATGCCCTATAAGCGCACCTTGCTCGCTGGTTGCGAGGGCGGTGCGCATGCAGGAGGTAAATCGCTCCGCGTACGTGGTGATGCTCTCGCGCGCCGTCTCGATGGTGGCCGCCTGCAGCAAGGTTTCTAAAGGTTGAGCGTCACCTAGGGTGGGGAACGCCGAAAGGGATGAGGGGCAGCGGCACAGCAGGGTTGGGAGAGGGCACACGAAGGCCTCTTTTCTCATCGGACTGGGATGAGGCACTGGTGAGACAAAGCGAGGTGTACTCGTGTGAAAAACAAGCAGGAAGGAGGCCAGCCAGTGAAATGGTGCCACGGGGCGGCGGGAATCAAAAGCGCACCAGGTACTGCTTGACAAAGGCGCGCACGCTGCGCACGCTCGCCTCGATGGTGTTGCCGATCAGGTCGCAGAAGTACTCCTTGATCTGCGGCAGGTTCCTCAGGGTTAGTGTGTTGTGAACAGGTGGACCAAGAGCCCGAGCAGCCGCACTGAAGTCCACACAGCCCGACTAGGCGGCGGCTGCGTCATGTTCTGTGTTTGCAAATGGGATTCGGGCAGCTGACGGCAGTCCTGCGCTTGCGGTGGCTGCTGATATGACGCATGGACGGGCAGGGGCTGGCACGTTGCTGCAATCAGATGGGGGAGAGCACCTTGTCCGTCTGGATCTCGAACTCGGTGACAGTGTACTGCTCCTGCACAGTCCTGCAGACGGAAAAGAACGGCAGTGTGTTGTTTAGGGCTGGGTGAGGTAGGATTCGAAGCTGTTGCGCTATAGTGATCCCACAGACTCTGGGAGTCTCACCTGCTGGACGGTATTTCGTCGTAGTACTCACCTGCACGGAGTCCGAAACAAGATCGTACACAGGCCTTTGTCTGTCACTGACGGTTCACCATACATGCTACATGTGCACTGCAAGTATCTGTTCCATGAATGCAGGGAGAGGTGCTTACCCATGCGGCACAGCCCTGCGCACACACATGGTCGACCGTCAGCACCCTGGAATACTTGCCTGGGCTCTGCGTCGGCAAGAGCACTGCAAGCAGTCTGCACACGCTGCCGCCGTTTGACAACTACTCACCAATCATGTAGCGCCTTTGCCGCTCCGTGCACTCCACCTCACGCGAGCGCTCCTTGACCACCTCCTTCTGTGTGATGCCTGCAGCATATATCCACTACCCTGTCATCCATTGATGTGGCCACATGCAATCCAGTGACGCTCGAGAACGCGCCGGATTGTTTGATCAGAAGCAGTGCGCTGTATTCCGACATATTCCACCTTCCGCTGCACTTCAATCTTCCGCTGCCCGAGCAGTGGGCGCACCCGCGGCGAACAGGCGCTGCAGGGAGTCGTGAAACTCCTGCGCCGTCGGCGGCTGCAGCCGCAGGTCCACCGGCTCCAGGCGCACCGACAGCCGCTCCGACACCACCGCCTGCGCCCGAAACGGGACCGGCATGCTCAGATGGGACAATCAGCGCCACGAAACTTGTGAGTGCAAGCTGCCTGAGTGCAGCAGCTGCGCTGTCTAATCGCAAGGTCAATTGAGCTGCCGCTGCCACTGCCGCTGCTGCTGTCTTGGAACGCGAGGTACCGCTGCTGCCAGACCAAGTGACAGAGGGCGTGAACTCCGGCCGCGGACGGGCGATGGAAGTGAGGGAGCGCAGCAGCACCTCAATTGCCCTCGAAAGCCCCTCCAGCTGACCGTTGAGCTGCCGCAGCAGCGCCCGCTGGCGCTCGTTGGTCGCCGTCTCCAACTGGTGCCAAAAGCCGCGCACCTGCGCCATTACAATGTGTGTGTGTGTGTTATTCAAACGTCTGTGATCCTGCGTCAGCCGGGAACTTAGTCGATGTGCAGCGGCTGGCAGCTGAAGTCCCAGTCGATAGAATGTAGCCATACAGTCCCACCTCTTGGTTGATCTGGGAGAAGATATCGGCGTGCAGCTCCTGCAGCGTGCGCTGCAGCTCCGCCCGATCGGCGTTGACCGCGCGGCGGCGCAGGAACGCCCGCGCCTGTGCCATCAGCAGATTTCAACTGTCTACCATTCGGAAGCTCCACTTGAATTGCACGACAAGAGGCAGTGGTCAGTAGAGGGTTGGTAAGACCTGGCGGCGGCCCTGCCCGCCAAGGCAGGGCTTCATGAATCCAGTAGGTGCAACGCGCTGCTGTGGCATGGTCAGCTGTGGCATGGTCTGGCGCCAAATTCAGTGCATGGCGGCAGAGACAAAGTGTGCTGCACGCACAATCCTGATCCCTTGGGGCACCTTGTCAAAGACGGCGCGCCAGCGGCCGGTGGGCGGGGCGCGGTCTTCGGCGGCCGCCGAGTCGTCCAGCACCGTTATTACGTGCTCAACCAGGCGCTCCCTCAGAAACCCCAGCCGCGTGCGCACCTGCGGCAACGCCCAGAGCACCTCACGATGAGCACTGTGCACCTTTCTGACATCTCTCAACAAGCGACAGCATGGTGGTTGGCAGAACGCAGATGTTATCACGGAGCCGAGCTGCATCCACAAGCCCCACGAAGTGTGCCAGCGGCCTTGGCAGACATGCGAGGGGTTACAATACACACCTCGTCCACGACCTCGCCCTCCAGTGTCGCAGTCTGCGCTTGCGCCTCGCCAAATTGCGATAGCGTCTCGTCCAGCGTCTTCTGCAGCGCCTATGACATCAGATGCTGCCACACTGTTCTGGCAACGAAACGTAAGCTTGCGCCTGCCGAGGCATCCAGATACATGAGGCCAGCAACAATACATGCATCGTGTACCATGTCAGCGCGCACCTGGTTCAGCATGCGGCCGGCGTCATCGACGAGGGCCATCAGCTTCAGCGCGCCTATGGCGAGCAAGCTGAGTAGTTCAACGATAGAAGCGCCACATAATGCTATTCACGGTGCCCGCCCTTAGGCAAAGCGACATGCTCGACGATCAACAGGTGCTTGCAGACCTGCGTGGGAGTAGAGGAAGCCGAACACGCACTGCTCCACCTTCTGTATGCCTGCAACCACAAGCGAGCGAGCATCGTTGAACTGGTCGTTCACTTGCACGCAGCATGAGCTGCAAGACTGCACATCCAGCAATGCACTGCAGGCTTAATGAGCGCAACACTGGCCAGCGCTGGAGGAGCTAGGGACGTTTGCTGTCGGCAAAACTTCCCGGGCTGCACAGATAGGCGTGATCAAGTCTTTGCACACTGAATCACCCCTGGAGTCACAAAGACTCACCGCTGACCTCGAACATGTATTGGGCAGCCGTGACCAGCTCGGCCTGGGTGCGCGGCTGCACCGCGCCTATGCTGCCAAAGGCGCGCTCCTTGAAGCGGCACACCACATCGGGCGCCGGCGCCGGCTGCCGCCGCAGCACCAGCCGCGACAGCAGCGCCTCCTCCGCCGACACCAGCAGCACCTGCGGCCGCGACAAGGAAGGTTTCAGACAGATCACATGGGTTAGGCTTACGTTGTAGAAACTCATGTTCGGTCCGACAATGTCGTTTTCAAGCATAAACATCCTTGCAGCATTGCTGACGCTGCCGTCGACATATGTTGCCCGGAGTTGCACTGTTTCAGGCATCACACAGTGAATCGTACCTGCTCGGGCCGCAGCTGAAAGCCCTCGTCGGCGAGCTGGGTCGTGACCAGGTCGGCAACGTACTCGCGGGTCGCGTCCTCGTCCAGGCCCTCCGATACGCGGCTCGTGTCCATCTTGTTGACGACGAAGAACAGCCTGTGGGAGCAATGTGTGGCAACATGTTTCAGCCAAGGATGCGCCAAGCAGCAGCTTGCCGGGATCTACGGATGCGGATGGTCTAAACTCGTTGCAGACGCAAATGAGCCTGAGACACGGAGAGCGGAAGCGGGCGCCAATTTGCGGTGGTTGCCCTACAGCTCGTGGACCGAGATTAATCAAACAGCAGGGAGGCAGGGCGGCGCACCGGCGGCTCAGGCGCTTGATGAGCTGCGGGTTGATCTCCTTCAGGCGGGAGAAGATGGACTGCTCCTCCTTGGTGCGCAGCTTGGTGTAGTCCTGCACGATCACGCACCGGCGTCAAAATCAATTCTGAACAGACCACGATTGGCGGTTTGGCCTGTGTCTACAAGAAGACGCAATAGGTGCGGTTGCTTGGCGCATTGGAGTTTGGGCACTGAATTTGGCTTGGCGTCAAGGCCGCTGATCAAAACCCAGCTGCGCACTAGGAGGTAGAGGATGGCGTCCACTCCGTCCAGCAGCCGTTCCACCTGGTAGCGCAGCGCCTCCTCGCCTGCACGATTGGGAGGTGAGAAGGTTGGCAGGGCTGTAATGCAGAAGGAAGCGTGGAGATGGCCTGTGATGGTGGATCGCGGTGGTCAGCAGGACCGCCCTCTTGAAAATTGCAGGATGTGCCACTCTGCTTTGGCCGAAAAGCGTGATGCGCAGCCACGGCAGGGTGGATACGCAAGTGACAAGCCTAGAGTCCGACGAGGGACTGCACCTGATTCATTCGGGCCGGGCGTGTCGAGCAGCTGGAAGGCAACATCCCCGTGCGCATCGCCGGCGTGCCCGGCGAGCGCGGCGATGGGCAGCTGGATGTCCAGCAGCACCTCGTCGCTGAGCTGGTGCTCGCGCGTGCGCACCTGCACATGATGCTGTCTCATCAGAAGCCTGTTGTCAACGGTCTCTGCTGCTGACCAGCAGCACATACCGCCCTGTGTGCAACATGCAATTTGAACTCCTTGCAGCTCGGTAGGCATGACATCGATGACCTCACATCAGCATCTGCATGAAGTTTTGCACACCAGGCGGTTCAGCTTGCTCAGGTGGAAACGTATGGCCCGCTCGCCGGCGACGGCCTCAGCGGGCGTGCCCTTGCTGCTGTCGTACAGCACCGGCTCCTCGCCGTCCAGCAGCGCCGTGTGCGTGATGCGGCAGATGCGCGCCGTCTCCGGGATGCTGCATGAGCACATGCATTGTGTTGGCGCTAACCAAGCACACTTTTGGATATACATCCTGGCAAGCATGTCGAGCTGTCCGGCAACAGGAAATCAAGCTCACTTATTGGTGGGGAGCACCGGTGACGAGGTGAGGGCGTTGATGAAGGTGGATTTGCCTGTGCACGCCAAGAAGAACCTGGGTTATTGACATGCTCCGGCAGGGAACGTCGGGACAGCATGCTCTGCATCTGCACGTATCTCGTGCAGATACGACCGATTTTCACAAGCGGCCAGGAAATGCAGTGCTGCCAAGCAAACCTGGATAGATCTAAGCTTGAGACGCACCGCTCTTGGCCAGCGCAAGCAGCGCGACCGAGAAGCTTTGAGTTCGAAGCCTCTGCTTGAGCTCGTAGCTGCTATGGAAGTAAACACCGAGAGCTTGGTCTATTTCGCTGAGGCCCTCGAAGGTCCCAGCATGCTCGCCAAGCTCCGCTGGATTTTTGTGCGCCAAAGCTGTGCCGAAGTCCGCAATATCAGTCAGCAGCTGTTGCACGCTCTCGTGCATCTGAGTGAACGAGTCACGCTGCCGCAGGTCGGATTCGGCCACTGAGCTCTCGAGCGGGTGCGACTCCGCCATGTTTGCTCGACTGTGGTAGCGCTGTTCGCCACCTGTCCGTGGTGCATGCTCTGCAACGAGCAGTATATTCGGAACTGTTCTGTGTTGAGGCGTGCAAGTGCAGCAGCGGATTCTGCAGCATCTTCTCGCTGTGCTCGGCACTGGCCAGTTAGTTCTCTGCTGAAGTGCTGGGCACCGAAAAACCGTTTTTTTCCGGTCACTCCAGGGGCAGAAAATATATCCCTCGTCCCTTGTGGCATTTCCAGGCAGCACGCACATGCATACACAGTCTCGTTTTGCTGCCCACCAATATTGTTGCTACCGTAGCCTGTCTCTTGCCAAAAGTTTGTCACTCCACAGCTTCTGGCGCCACGCACTGCTCAGATTTGTTGCGCGTCTTGCCCGGTAGCAGCATTTCGACACCAGTCCCGACGCGTGTTCGTGAGAGAGAATTTTTTGGAACAGTTGACAAAGCTAAAATTCTCCAAATCGACCGAACCTATTCGAGGATGAACGAACAGGAGGTGCTGCATTAGATGGATAGAGAGAGAGATATTACACTGTCCCAGCCTCACTCAGGCTGATTAGCGTTCATAGAGGTCAAAATTGAGCATCCCGAATCGGTCAAACCCTGTTGAAAAGGAGTTGCTGCGTCAACTCTGCCGCTGCGGACACCTTTGTCAACTTTCCTTTTTTCTTTTTCTTCCTTTTGCCATCATCCCCTTTGCCGCCATGCCACCATTCTTCCCCCATTTCATTGCTGCCGCCATCTTCAAGTTGGCTGCCACATTCATGCGGCACATGGCCACTGCCGTCGTCTGCGCAGCCCACCACACCCTCTGCTGTTTTCGAGAGCTCTCACCTGCGCATCATCATATGAAACACGCGACAGCACCTCACACTGGTCACACGCAAGCATGCCGGCATCAAGCATAGATAGCTGACGCCAGCCAGCCTCACCCAGACTGATAAGGCATCAAATCACCAACAGCCATCACGTGTCATAGTTTCGCAAACTATTGATGACACTCGATGAGCAGATGAGCCAATCAGGCCCACCTCCCACAAGCATGCCAACATGAACTTGGCAACCATGAACTTGGCAATCATGATGTACCCCATCATTCTGTCCCCTCCCCACACCAGCTGACGCATGCACGGCGGCACCGCCAGATAAACAGGCTGCGGGCACAAGCGCCGCCACATCATTGGGCTGCCGGCGGCAGCGGCGGCGGCGGCGGGAGTCTCGTCTGTGAAGGCCATCGTGCACGAAGCCGTCAGCTGCTAGGCTAGGACGTGCCCATCTGCAACCTGAGGTCAAGACTTTGCCTCACACTGCATTAAAAGCATTGCATCAGGGTTTGGTAATCAATTTGGTTTTCTAGCCGCGGCATCATTTCAATTTCTTCTTAGTATCTAATTACTTTCAGGTTCCTTCTCATTGCAGGCATTGGTCAACTACGCTCTGCGCCGAGAGGTGTGCCACGTGTCGGGGCAGCTCAGAGAAGCCGTCGGCACCATCCAGGCACAGGACCAGCAGCTGCAGGTGCTCAGCCGAGAGGCACTGTTGCCCTAAACCCTAAAGTGCTCTGTCGCGACATGCAGCAGCTGCTGGCGGGCATGGCGCAGTCAGGGCAGCAGACGCTGGCGCTGCTGCAAGGCGCCTTCAGCCAGGGCCTGCTGACGCAGCCCTTGCCGGCGCTTGTCCGCGCCGCGGGCGCCTGAGCAGCTATGCTGGGCGACGTCGGCACCCCAGGTGCTGGAAATTCCCTTGCTCAGTAAGTGCACCCAATCTCTCGTAGAGAATTCCAAGGAGTCTGTCACACTTCTTGTTGCTCTGCAGCAAGCCTGTGGTCAGTGCTTGTGGCAAGGAGAGCGCCCGAGTCCAGCTTCACTTCCACTGCCTGTGCAGTGCGGGGGATAGCCCCTGGCGTTACGTCATCGGCCAGCGGCAGGGCGGCGGGGGCTGCAAGCGCTGCGCCGCCGGCGCGCCTGGACGCTGGCCGACTTAGGCACACCAGGTGCTACGGTCTGCTTGTGTGTCATGTCACGCGCCAGCAGTGGCACGATCACGCTCAGGCGTCCAACCATTAGTGAATTTTTCTTCATGTGCTATCCACAGCGGCTCGATTGTGCTCATACCAGTTTCAGGTTGCGCTTACTGCAGCTGTAGTGTGCACGTCATTTCTCTTTGGTCACTGACACAACAGTTCTTCTGTGGTGTGCAGTGCGAGGGGCAGCGGCGGCGTCTGGCCCAACGCCTGCCGCTGCCATGGCATCAGCCGTCACGCTGCCTGCGCTGCCGTCGCCGGTCCTCGTTCAGATGCTGGCGCACAACGCCGCCCACATAAGCTTCCGGCTGGCGCACATCTCTGCCGTCCAGTCGACGCCCGTCGAGCCAGGTGGGCTGTGTGTCGTGGCAGGCAGTTCTCATTAACCCACTGATTATATCCGCATTTGCCTCCTTCGTCACTCTATCATGTTGCCACGAAATTCTGCTTTGCGTTCATGTGTGCGCAACTACTGCGCGATGTCTGTTTCCGCCCAGAAGGGATGCCTTGCCCCCTGCTGTACCAGCGGCGCTGGCGGCGGCCGTGCCCTCTGCGGCGGCGCCGGCAGCAGCGGCGCCGGCAGCAGCGGCGCCGGCCGCGGCGGCGCCAGCGGCTGGCAGCCGCCATGGCGCTACCGCACCGGGTGCATCGCGCGCCTCGGTCGGCGCCACAGCAGAGCGGCGGGAGCACCTCGATCCAGTGCCGGAGAACTTGCCGTTCAGCGTGGAGGGCGTCTGTAGATGTAGCTACGCGGAGTACCACGACAAGATCAGGTGGGCAATCAACTCCATGGGAGCTGAGGGCATATGATGTTTGGGCATGTTTCACGCCTCCAGTCTGCTGTCATGCCTTGCTCATGTTGCACTTGAACACTCAAGGTGGCAGTCACCAGTGTGCTTCACGTCAGCGATACACACAGCTGACATCTCGCCAAGCCTATAGCTATCTTATTCATCTGCATCTTATTCATCTCAATGGTGTGACTGCAGGCCGGTCATCGAGCTGTACGGCAACTCGTGGAACTCGGAGAAGGTGTTGCGCAGCAAGATCCCCGCCTCGAGGTGGAACAAGCGCTGGCCAATCATCAAGCGCATCTTTTGGGAGGCTCGGAACGGCGGCTCGCTCGCTTCCGCCGCCACGGCGCTGGACAAGCGCTGGCGCGAGGAGCAGGAGAGGCACCAGGGAGGCGGAAGCTTCACGCTCACCAAGTTCGTCGACTTCCTGCTGGGGAGAATACCATGATCATCGATGGGAACTTCTACCCTGACGGCGTCACGAAAAAGGACGAGCAAGGCGCCCAACCAGCGGCAGGGCGCCGCGCGCGGCAGAGCGACAACGAGGAGCCTCCAGCGGGGCGGCGGCAGCGGCAGCGCCCGTCGTGATCATCAGGCGCGTTTGTTTCTGTTCTCGCCAACCTGTCATTAGAGCATGCTTCCGTTCTGGTATGGTAACAGGTGCGGCATTGGAGAGCAAAGACCGTTTTTGTGCATGTGTTTATATGCCTTTGGCACTCTCGCTGCCGCTGCACATGCTGTGTGTGACCTTCATGAAGGCGATTCGACAGAGTGATCAGCTCGGTGGGACTCATTAGTGGTTGTAAATCAGTGATTTGACCAGTCAAACTCAGCATGAGCTCGGCGTTCCTGCTGCAGGCGCGGGTTTGATCTGGCATCACGCCGGTGCTGCAGCTGGGCAGGGGTCTGGTGAGCTGCACCCTTCTCCTCGTTCGTGTGCCGTCCTCGTTATTGCTTGCAGTTCTGAGCTGCCCAACACTCCGCAGCACGCATGAGCAATTCTTCGTGTCACATGCTGCCTAACAGCTGCTGCAGTCAGTATGGGTTTGTACCCAGCTGGTTGAGAGGGTCAGCCATTATAAGCCACAGTATTTACTTCAAAATCTTGGGTGACAAGCTGTCACAGAGTCTGATGTCCCTGTTGCAGGCAGCAGTGGCGCGTGGCAGGCAGCGGTTGGCGTGTTCGACCATGAACAGGGTTGGTTTGTTAGCGTTTTGTTGTCGGCTTTCGTTGTTTGCGTCCAGGACTGGAACGCTATATGCACATGTCTGTGTACAAACAAGCCCAGAGTGCCGCCCACAATCCATTTCCCTCTACTGCACCGCATTGGATGGTCTCACTACGCAGTGATACTGTCAGCATTACACACAGTCGAGTCGCTGTCGTGCTGTTCTCTTGCTGCATGCACGAGCGTCCGTTCGAGTTTGTTGCATCGTGATTCATGTGCATGAGCGGTGGCGGCGGAAGCGCACGATTCAGCACACGACATACATGGAGGCTCGAACCGGCGGCACTTTGCATCCCGCTTCAGTGGCTTAAGCAACGACATCACGAGCGCTGTAAAGAGACCTGGCCCTTTGCAGAGGTGTGTGTTTTGCCCACTTGCGTGTGCAGGCCTGCGCCGCATGCGCATGCGCATGCGCACGTCCCACCCTTTGGGCTGGGTCAGGCAACGGCCACGCACATTGCCAGCACGTACAGATCTCATGTTTGTTCAATACGTAGTGATTTATTCGCAATCTGCTGCAGCCTGAGGATCATGAGCTTTCCGCCAGAGCAGCATGTGTCACTGGAAGCTTGCTCGCCACGCGCGACATTGAACACAAAAGTTGACATCAGCAATGCAAAGGTCAATTAGACAGTCCATCTCAGCAGCACGAAGTGAGGCGGCGTTGCCGCGACCTGCACCTCCGTCTCGCCATTTCCGTACAGGTACGGAGCCATGGAGGTGGGAAATCCTACTTCGCAATACGTGCGGCCTTGACGATTGATCGAAATATGGCTCCAGCTTGCAGATCAGGGTGGCAACAGCTTCGAGTGGCCTCCGGCGCGCTGTGGCTTGTCGCGCGAGGTCTCGCGAGACCTCGCGAGACCTCGCGCGACCTCACCGATCGGTGCGAAGCCAGCCGAGGACATTTAAGGCGCGATAGATGGCGGGCTTCGCATGTTATATCTTGTACAGCAAAGCTTAGCCTTGTTTTGCAAGTGCGCCTTCCCATGGCCTGAGGCGAGATAGAAGCATTGCACCCGTCATTGGGAAGTCATGTCAGAAAACAAGCGAGCGGTGACTAGTATGCGTGTCCTCCTGGGCATGCGTGTCCAGCCTTCTTGAATGCCATTCAATTATATTGCAGAATTCAGACGAAGGTGGCAGCCCCCTTCTCATCGATGTGGCTATGCGGCTCCGGCACCTGTGCGATAGCCGGGGAAAGGCACCGCCAGCGAAGCAGCCAGCATGTACAAGGAGGTGGCCGCCACATAATTGCTTGAGTTACGATCCACAGAAGGCATGGTGGGTGCGCGCTGGCATCACCGTGGCTCTGGCTGAGAGCTGTCGGCCCCTTTCCGGAGGCATGTCCTCGAAGCGGAGCGAGCGGCTTGCAGGTGGGCATATCTTTCTACAGGAAGGTGCTGATCGTTTCCAGGCAATCAAAATACTATCTAGAACTCATTTTATGCCGAAAGCCGCGCCACCGCGGCTCCGAGTTGGCGCCGCCGGGCTCTTGAAGGAAGCGAGCGATATGCTCGTTGCAATCTCTTGCTGCATACACATGCAGCTCGGCAGAGGCCTCTTTAATGGCATATAAAGTGCCTTTGAGGCCGGCAGCCGCGGCACCGTGGCTCAGGGCCGGTGCTGTCGGCTGTCGTGAGGCTGGTGATTGAGAGAGCGGGCTAACATCTCCGCCAATGAGGTACACTGAGTGCACAGCGAGGCGGCCGTCAGAGAGATGACTCATCCGAACATAAATAAGGCGCAGCGGGTGCGAGCTAGCAGCCCTGTGGCTCCAGCGAAGAGCTCTCTGCCCCATCCTGGAGGCATGGCTTCGTCAGCGGAACGAGTGGTCACCAGGCAATCATTGCCCGTTTGTGGCACGTGAGTCTCCTCAATTGCAATGTACACCTTATAATGCATATCAAAGCTGCAGCCGCACTATCGTAGCTTTCTAGCGGTTTTGCTGGAAGGCAGTCCGCCTTGGACGGGCCTTACGGAGGAAGTGACCATTTCTTCATTCGCAGGCAGCGCTGTCATCCTCAACCCATAAGCGACGCATGAAATAGCTATAGAAGCGCCTTCCAGGTGCTGCGAGCGTGTATCGAGCCTGCTGCAGACTTCCGGGCCTTGCGATTGTCAGGGATGGCGTGACATTCAACTTGCAGCGATCGTCGGTGGCACCACAACTGCTGGTGAGTCCGTCATGTTTCAGCTGGTGGGCTAGCTCATCGTGGCCCTTCTGCAGCACGCCATACATTCTCACGCTGGGCGCCCCGGCAAAAGCTTCCTGTGTCCGGCCCACCCACCGTCCGGCGTCGCGGCAAAGGCACCGCACGACCTGCGGGTCGAGCCCGCTGGCGGTCAGACGGCACCCATGACGGCCAGGCACGGTCGTCAGGTGGCGCAGCCGCGCGGGCGGCGCGGCAGGCGCTCCGATACTGAGCGGGCACGGGCACCGCGTCCCGGGGGGACTTCGCTAAACCCTGTATCTCAGTGGCGTCCGGGGGGTGGAGACCGGGAGGTGGAGACCGAGCAGGTCCACGTGCGTTCCGGTGGGGGAACGCAAATTCGACGACGTGGGATTCAAACCAACCGACAGACGCGATTCGCGGGGCAGCCCATACGCACACTTGCCAGGTTCTTGTCGCAACGAATTGGTCCAGAGCTACTCCTTGCAGTCTCGATAGTGTTCACAGACCGTGAAGTCACCCATATTGCCACGCGCAATTTCTGTTCGTCCAGCAGGATCGAATCTGTTGCTGGACCCTGATGCTAGCTGCGTCCCATCCGCAAGCGGTTGCAGGCCTTGCTGGGCCTTTCTACTAGCTTCCTTTCTATCGTAGGTCCATCCTGCGTCGCATCTCGTTCGCTTGAGACCCCAAGCGGAAGCCTGGCTCAGTGGCACGATGGGCCAGTGCCTCGCCGTGCCCGTGTCGCCTCGGCGGGGCGGCACATACGTGCATGTGAGTACCGCGACCAGTTTGTTCTGCTACTCAGCCGACTCGGTGGCAAGACACAAGAAATCGCGACGAACATGCATGTTTTACGTGCATGTTACTGCCGGGCCTGCATGTGATCGCCATGGCCTCGCATCGACAAGCTGCTGCCTCTGATTTCAGGGCGAGTGGCAGCCGTCGGGCATCGTGACAGTCAGTGAGGCGGCGCCAAGCCCCAGCTATGGGACTGCCAGCCCGCAGTACCCCGCAAGCCGCATCAGTTCCAGCCCCTACAGGACGACCACCGGCAGCCCGTTGCAGTCACATGTGAGTCTGCGGCTGGACCATTGATCACACAAGCAGTATTCATATGCTTCGGGAGCACATGCCAGACGCACAGCTGCCAGCTCCCCACCGCCACAGACGCTCCTGTGCGCGTGTCGACTGATTGAACAGCGCCTGGGTGTCTTTGCAACTGCAGGGCATCCGGCACTCGCAGCAGCTTTGGCAGTCACAGCAGGTGCGGCAGTCGCAGCAGCGCGGCGGGCACACCCCCGGGCGGGAGGATGCCGCCAGCTCGGAGCAGAACTCGACGCCAGGCTCCTCACGGCGGCCGCAGCCGCCCATTGCAGACCTTCTGGGCGACTTCGACGTAGGACACTCTTGCTCCATGGGATGCATGAGTGTTCACTACTTCTCCGCGTGACGTGAAAGCTTTGATCCACCGGCATTGACATTGGCATAAGGAACTGCATGTTGCACGTGATGGACACGATGTGACATCGCAGGGAAAGGAAGATGAAGCTACCAAGGCAGACATCCTTCAGGGTGGCATCTGAAGCGTGAACTCGGTTACAAATCTGCAAAATTCTCCGGAATGCAGGTGCCAGACGTGGACGAGACGCCCAAGAGCTGGACGCGCGGCGAGTTGATCGGCGAGGGCGCCTTTGGCAGCGTGTACAGCGGTTTGGACAACGACACCGGCCGCCTCATGGCCGTCAAGCAGGTGTGGCTGCAGATCGACTTGCCTGACCAAGGCAAAGGCTTCTTGCTGGTCTGACGGTTGCGCCAGGAGCGGCTCAGTAGCATCAGCATGTGGTGACAGGCAGCAGACGCCAGCATGATTCATGGAATCCAGATCCGCTTCATCATCCAACCAGTACTGCGCAGCCGCTAGGCATCCTCGTGCGGCGCAGCAGGATCTTGGCTCCCTTTAGGTGGGCCACAGGTGATCACGCATCATGTTGTGTTGGGTGCACTCGTGGCAGCCGCCATTGATGACAGCGTAGCGACTCAAAACCTGCTCGGGCCTGCTGCTTCGCCAGCCGGATCGTGAGCTTTCACTTCATGATATTTACCTGCTGTAGGTGCATGTACGGGGGG
>JAABUL010002300.1_pt1 | contig 32155 bp, 32 predicted proteins | sample 5559151 | NCBI WGS metagenome assembly JAABUL01 (sample SAMN10711876, study PRJNA513368) | rock metagenome | isolation source: Antarctica rocks | place: Antarctica: Victoria Land, Pudding Butte sud
GCGGGCTAGTTGTCCCGATTCAAGTCTCAAGTGCCAGGGCAAGTCCCCAGCCAGGCGTGTGGCTCCAACGAGCAGTCTAGAATGTCGCAACTAACATATCTTTAGGCCGATGTTTGTGGAAGGGGGGTTCGAGCGTAAAGGCTGTCATTTACTACGCGTACAAGCACACATCTCGGATCCGATACTGTACTACTAAGCGGGCGGGAAGTCACACCCTTAGGAGCTAACTCTTCGAGGTTTAACGGCTGGGCAGACTAGCCTTCACAGGCTTGGATGATGTGTACGTTAAACCTCGGATGGTTAGCTCCCGTTAGCGTGACTTAGGTTCCCACCCTCATGTGCGGCTAGTCGAAGATCTCAGCCACTGCTGTACTGTAGTACGTGCATCATCCATCCGCCAGAGTTCAAATTGCCTTACGGCTCTTCACCAGCAACCGTGATGTGGTATAAAGCCAGGAACGATCCCTCCACGATGGCCCTCTCGACAATAGTGCAGTCTCCGACACCAGGTATCGAATCCCCGAATCCAATTTCCGCGAAGAAAGCACCTTTCAGCCTCGTCAGCTATGCCCATCAGCATCTCCTCAAACACCGCTGGTGTAGTCGTGAACATTGTCTTCGGGCTCATTGCAGCATTGATAGGCATCGTCACGGCGATTCAGGGCTATAAAGCCTACAGGATGTGGGAAGCACATGGTCGCGTTCGTGATCAAGAGGAACACGGTCCAAGTGAGCAGGGCAACCCCCGCATCAGACTCAATATGTCGTTGACGGCCACTTCAGATATTGAGCTCGACCATCGGACTTCATCGGCTTCGAATTGATACATCTGAATTGTCTCCACTAGATGGAGCAGAAGTAATTCGATAACTGAGATGGGGACAGTCAGAGGGCAACCCGTTCATGGCACCAGATGACGACGGGCGTAGACGGGGGACACTCTTTCCTGTTCGAGGTTGACGAGCTGCAACACGTGAAGCAACCTGGTCGGGGTACAATGTTGCCGAGCTTGAGCTGGAGATCCGTTTCGTGTACGATATCGAGGTTCCCAATTCTTTCTTTGATATTCGGCGCTCCCAATCTCATCGTCACGAAACCCTTCCCTCAGCGGGAGCCGTGCCTATAGCATTCCAAAAGCCCCTCCCATCCAGCACTCTCCCCAACCCACTCTTGTCTCTTGGCAGCGCCCTCACGCCTTCTTCCTGCATCAACTCCACAACCCACTTCTCAAATCGCAGCTCTTCTTTCTCTTCACCGGCTTCTTTCCCAGCATGCTCCCCATCCTCAATCCCCTTCCCCGCTGTCCCCGTCCCATTCACCTTCCCCCTCTCACCCGCATTTCCCCTCGCATACCTCCCCCAACACAAAATCAAATCCCACCAATCATACACATGCAAATCATTAACAATCCACCTCTTCCCACCCACCATCCCAAACCCCGCATGAGCACCAAGAACAGCCCTCGCCACATCCCCTCCATGCACCAAATGCAACGCCCCCTTCCCCCTCACCTCCTCCTTCGTCTTCGCAACCCTCGTAATCCAATTCCTCGGCTGCCGCTCCCCTCCATAAAGCCCCGCCAGGTTCAAAACGCAAGCTCTACGCCCATATAGATGGAGTAGCTCATCTTCAGCAACTGCTCTCGCATTGCTCCTATCATAGCTAGAATCCGAATCGTTCCATCCTTTATCCGTGAATATACCCGTCGAGCCCAATTGGATATACCTGCAATTCGAATCCACCTGCTTATGGCATTGCTCGTAGAGGCTCGTGAGCAGCCTCGATTGGCCGTCGCCTTTCAGTGGGAATGTAATCAGCACGGTCCTTGCGGGGGGTAGTCGCTCGTATGGCGCTGTATCGGAGGTATCGGGGCTGAATTGGAATGGTATTGTTTCATCGTGACCATTTCTTGTGGTAGCTGCGTGTGTGATTCTTTGCTGCTCGAGCAGTGGGAGCAGGAACTGGTACGTCCATCCTGCGCCGAGGATTAGGATGTCGACAAGGGTGGTAGCGGAGGTGGAGCGGAGGGTAGGACGTGGCAAAAGGTTTCCTTTGAGTTGTGTCATTGTTGGAGGTGGTGCAAGGGGGACTGATGAGAGTGGGTTCGATATCTAGAGAAGCGACGTGTGGCAGCCGTTTCGGAGCGGAGGCCCTACTTTTGACGAGTCGATTCCCCTCGCAGATCAAACGCAGATTCATATTTAGCGTGTGCGAAACTCTTCCGAATACTTGGCACTGGCAACTGGATGGTCGAATGTTCCATAAAAATACGTTCCCAACAGAATATATAAACCAACTACAGGAATTGATACAGTGGAAATGCCGTCTTGACTAGAGGCGAAGCGTGACTAGCACAGCATAGAGATCATGTTGACACTGCTTAGATGCGGAGGAGAGGAGTCTGCAAGCCCAGAATTCGTATGAATTTCACAAAATTTTGCCTTCATTAAGCATACTGTAAGACCAGGATCAAGGTCCAAGTTATCTGATAATACATGGTTGCCAAAGCGTTTCAGTTTTGGTCCAAGAACGCCTGCAAAATTCAGTCTTCTACCCTGTTGTAACAATATTCTCGAAGATGTCATCCGCCCATTCCTCGCGCCAGCTAAACTTATCAAGCAGCCTTCAACCTCAAAACCAGCCTTGTCACCATAACGGGCTACCCTGTGGACCACCCTTCCCAAAACGCCATTTCCGCTCATTATCATGCTGGCAGTCTTAGGTCGCAGTGCCCGTCCCGTCGCAGCCCTATCAGGGCGCGCCAAGGAGGGGCTGCTGAGCAGAAGATGTTGCAGCAGTATGTGGAGAAGATTTGAAGTCTGAGAAAGAGTAATCATCGGGGTAGAGATCGTTGTAGTGGGCGAGGTCTTCTTGGCGATCGGAGTGTTTGCCCTCTTTGTTAGAGGTGCTGGGTTGGCAGGCGTCGAGATCAACCAACGAATCGAAGCCGAAGCCAGTGGCGTGCTCGTTATCATCAAGGGGCGAAGAGCCGAACCCATCTTCAAAGAAATGAAGATCATCCTTAACGGATACATCAGCTCCGAACAGACTGTCGAGATTAACGTCAGATAGAGAAGAGTCGTCAAAGATGATGGGGTCACAGCTGGTTGGCGAGTCGTAGGCTGAATCGGCGCTTGATATGCCTCCGCGGACTGACACTGCAGGTCGCACAACATCGCGGCAGGATGTTGTGTCATATCCGGGGTGGCTATCAAGGCGTCGAAGCCAAGGCTTATTGTGGCTGGTGTTGAGTATCCAGAGTATGTGGCGGTTGTGGGTGACGAGAATGTTGTGGATGGGGCGCCGAAGGAGGTCTGAGGCGTTGGTAGAGCGAAGGGATATTCCTCAAGAATTTCTTGTTTTATTAGATTGTCGTGATGGATGAGGTCGGATTCCGGTGGCGGTGATAATTCTTTGGGAGCCAAGGATCCACTTCGGACAGCCTCCATTTGGGCCGTCATCTTGGCAACTTGCTGAGCGAGGAGAAATTTCTCATGCTCAACTGTCATCAGTCGCTCTTTGAGAGACTCGTTCTGTTCTTCGATGGACATTTTCTCTCCCTCGAGTTTCTCAACCTCTTGTCGTTTGCGCTCTCGTGATGATTGAGCGGCTTGACGATTTCGAAGGACTCGCTCGATACGACGTTGCTCCTTCTCATCTTCGGTCTTTGCTCGTTTTCTGATGATTGTTAGCATTGCCAAATTGAAGAATACTAAAGGGAGTTTGTACCGAGGAGGAAGATTGGTCTTCGGCGTTGGAAGTTCCTGGCCCCATGATTTCCGCTTCTTCGTAGGCTTCTTCGAGTCTTCTCCCCCTAAGTGTTCCTCTTTAATGCTGTAATATGACTCAGGTGACAGTGGCTCGGGAGTCATTAATGAAGTTTGTGAAAGGGAGATGGTTGCTTGAGGTGGGTGACACCCCTCGGACACGAAAGCCATCACCGGCGAACAGGTGCGATCCATGTGATATGATTCGAAATGATATTCTGTAATTGCGACAATAGCCAAAGCTAAGTGCTGTTGCGATATCGTATATTGCGGATATTTGTCGGAGGGAGGGGCGTCTGATGAAGCAGTCTGTTGCCTGCCAGAAATGGCCGCTAGAGAAGAGGACACTTTGTTCTTTCTGTAGTGGCGGCTCGAGGCGTCTAGCGGCTAGGCAGTCATCAAGTTCTGTAAGTTTATCTTGATTGTTCCCAAGACTAGAATGTACCGTGGGAATAGTATTACAGGTGTAGAAAAGAGTTCAGATCAAGTGATTTGATGCACAAATGATGGATGAAGGGGAGACAGGAGAATTGTAAAGGCGGATTTCGAGGCGTTCTTATGCAAATGAGGGAGATTTTCAGGGGGGGCTTAGTCAAATTCCACTGGTCGACCCTTACTGACCGAGCCGTTCCTTTAGCGTGCTTGGCGCCGCCAAATTTAGCTGGTTCGTATGCGAAACCAGTGGATTCTTGCCTGGCCCGCCTCGCCAGTGTTTCCAACTGCAGCTCATCGAAACTGTGGAGAAGGCATTACACAGACCTACTGCTTCTGGAGATGGTAGACGCATGGCTGTGACAGGGTCATTGACCAATCGTTTCACCAGCCACCGAATTGCGCATGCGTTATGAAAGGAATACTCTCAAATGTCATGGTGTTTCAACCTTACGGCACAATTGCATCTGGAATCCCATCGCAGCGAGACGCTCGTGGGCCACTGGACACCGCCTTGAGCATGAACGCTTTCCTTGCAGGCAAGCTCGTTAGTGGCAATGAAAAAGGATTCGACTCAGCTTGCATCGCAATCCTTCGCACACCCCGTAATCTGAGAGTGCTGACTGTGCCGAGCGTTTACTGGAAATGACCCACCATCTCAATGCTCGTTCGTCTCACATTCCTGATCCGTTCATCATGTGCATCATCACTTGCTGAGCAATTGCGAAATGAGGCTCTGGCTCAGGACATGGTCACGGAGTAATGCGCTTCGCGCGTATGTTTCCGTTTGAAGCTATTTGGTTCGCGAATTGGCAGCTGTTCCTACAAGCGACATGCTTTCCGCTGCCACATCGGGCCAAAGGACGGCAGGAAACCCATCTTACTGGTCAATCACTGCATGTCAATTCCTCCGCTTACATCATGGTCCGTATCAGATCAACACTGTCGTCGCCTCCAGCTAGAAATTTCAATGTTCGCACGCGAAGCGCCCTCGACAATAATCCAGAGCACAGCCTCTTGTGCCTTTGTTCCTCCAATCTCGTCTCTTAATCTCCTTGTGAAGTCCCCTGGGTGGCTCCAATGAGGATGAAACACTCCTCTTGGTGGGCTTGTACATGCTGTGCCAAGATGTTCATGTTTTGCATAGCTGTTGGTAAATCCTCCGCGCTGTCAGTAGGACCGGATCAATAAGCTTGTACGCTTGCACAGTCATGGCGGTGCTCTGGGGAGCAGTCTATCACATGGGTTCCATGGTTTCGAAGGACAACGCTGATCGACGATGTTGTTGCTCGGGTCTGGAACCGTTTCACCGAGCATCCCACATAGTATCATCGCCCTCGACATCCTGAGGTGCCTCCACGGGTACGCCACGTCCCCTACCCTCAAGCAGTTCTCTTCGTACCTCCGGCCCAATGTCTTTATGCCCTCGGAGAAGTAGCAGATCAAGTAGAGCTTCCCTCTGGTCCTCCGTAACGTCATTTCTGTAGCGCTGAGCGAATGCAAGAAGCGATTTGTGCCACAGTAGCGGAAGGCTAGTCTCCTTCGTCGCCAGACTTGAAGCGTCCGGCATTGCATCCGCTGATGCTGTAGCGCGAAAGCGTAGGAAATGGAAGACTAGGCCATCGATTACCTTGTAAGGCAAAGCGTATTTCTTCTCAAGAAGAACCCTGATGAAAATATTCGTCGCTCCTGCACTTTCGGATGACGAAATTGATGTTTGTTCCGCGGCTATCTCTGTCAAACGTAGCAGCGCGGCGGCTGAGTGTAAGACAGGGACCGATACCCGCACAAGCACGGAGGAGATGATGGTCGCCTCTCGGAGCGTGCAATTCCCATCTGTCAAGAGCGGGAAGAGGAAACCTTTAAAGAAAGCCGCTGGCTTGTAAAGCGCTTTCTTGAGCGCATTGAACAAATGGACGTTGAGCTTTTTGGTCTCCAGGATGTCTTCGCGGACGCGATCGAGGATGACATTTCGTAGGAAAAGCTGCGTTACGTAGGGTTTTGACGAAACGAATATCCTCGTAGCTTGATAGCATGCATTGGCTGTCCATGATTCGGGTCTGGTAATGGCAAGAAGCTCCTCCCACTGTGGTAATGTGGGAATCATCTTGAACGGTTTGGGTAACGCCCCACTCTTGTACCGTGATAGTATAAGTCCGATTCTATGCAGGGATTGTCAGCCGCCGATGCAACACCATCCTCACCTGATGCGTCCTACTTTGAGTATACCTCCACCACCTTCGCCGGCAGCTCGACAGCCTCCTCCAGTCCACCACCGCCATGAATGACAGGCTGCCCGGATTGTACTGCCTCATGTGCGGCGATCTTCTCCAGGATTATATCCGCGAGATTGATTCCCTCTCCGCCCTCAACGTTCTTTTGTGGGGCAGACTGAATCGTATTGATTTCTGTAGAAGGAGGCATGATGAAGTTGAAGGTATCCACATCGTTCGGATCGATATCCTGTCGTGAACGCTAGTCAGTATGAGCTTCCTGGCAATCAATGCCCGGTACATACAGACTCCTCGACCGCATCGCCCTCCTCGTCACCCCAGGCCTCGTCGTCATCCTGTTGTGTATCATCCTCCTCTGAAGCATCGTCTCCGCCAAATCTTGACTCGAAAGTGAATGCTGGATTTGGTGCTCCCTTGGCATTTTCCTTCTCTTCCTCATCTGCCAAATCCTGGCCAATTTTAAGAATCTTTCTCGATGATCTCGAATCCACATATCCACCATCCTCGGTATCTGATCTTGCTTTGCGCTTTTTGGACTTATTCCTCAGAAGCCCTGTCCTCAAAATTTCGTCCTCCAGAGGGAGATGTCGGCTTTGGGACTTCGACCTTGATCTAGAAGGTGCCATTGTGGTTTCAGAAGAGCCAAGGGAGTGCAAGAAAGCACTTTTGAGACAGCCGAGGTGTATGTCTTGACCTTGAGAGCTGGATCTTGTGCTTTGGTTTTGCGAATTTGAGTGGGATTCTTATCTCGCATTATCTTAGCGTTGAGTTCAGTTCTTAGGGTTTCCCTAGTCCTGCCCTACCAAATGTTTACCGTCATCACCGAAAGCTCCCCAAAACTACCTTCATATTGCCAGTTGGGTAGTCTAAGAGAGACCGAAACATAATTGTAAGGGGGCTCCTTGACTACCCCAGCTCCTAAGGTAATATTTGAGCCAAAGTGAAAGAAGATCTGACAAAAGGCAGGCAAACAAATCCCTCGAGACACTGCATATGGCAACAATGGTGACCTTCCAAATACCCCCGTCACGAACCATGACCGCATATTTCCCAGCCCAGCAACTTTCACATGACCAATCCCTGACCGAGCACAGCTCTAAACCCCAAAGCCATCGCAGCCTCCTTCCAGCCTACAGCTGGCGCTGGCGCACGTACTGTCATATACGCATCTGAGGTCGAGCTTGCACTCGAAGCTGCCGTCGCCACGCCAGTCAATTGAAGTCCAGGACTTGGGAGATGCGAGCATTGACGAGATGGCGCTTACGCTGGCCTTCGCACACTATTCATTACTAATACACAACCGGCGCCCTCGGGACCTCTTGGTCATCGAAATACATTTCCGTGAATGGCAGATACTGAGCGGATGTCCCGACAAGAAAGGAATATTGCAGTAGTGGAAAGGTAGACACCACCACTTACACTGAAGTGAAAGCAGGGATGACTGCTAAACACGTATCTCTTAGTTCGTGTATCTCAAGAAGATATCTAGCTCTACTCAAATCTCTATTTTGCCGGGTTACAGCGTGGACGAGGCCGTGCTCACGTATGTAGTCTATCCGCTGAGTACTTGCGATAGGGAACCAGAACCTTACCCATTGCCACGCAGTTTGTACGCGACTGATGAATGCTAGCTCTGTCGGTCCTATGTACCGCGCTTCTTTTGCCATTCGCCATCGACAATTCTCTCACACAGCTTGACCAACACCGTAGCTGCCCACTCAAAATCTTTCATTTCGAGATAGATTTGAGCGCTGAGTCGCACCCAGGCAGCTCCACCATAGAACTTCCCCGGGATCCAGGTGTTGTATTCGCACATTGCGCGATCCATTAGCCATTTCACAATGTCGGGACCATCGATAGCGTCCAAAGCATGTGAAGCAGCTGCACTTCGCCCATCTGATTGACTGAATTCCAAAGGCAAACGAACATTGGTAAAACAGCACTTGCCAAGCGTTTGTTGCGTGTTTTCCATTACCTCAGTGCCAAGTACGCTTGCAATCACACGCCCACCCTCACGGGCAAGGCCAAAGCAGTAATTGCGAATCCTCTCTTCGCCGCCGCATATCTCTGTGCGGAACCTGATAGCTTCTGGGACACAAAGACATGGCGTCTGGTCGACCGTGGCTAACCACTTGAACTGGTCTGCGAATCGTCCCTGCGCTTGGGTATCGCTCGAAACACCATCGATATAAGGATCATCCTTGATGGCTACTTGGAAGCCGTGCGATGTGGGCACCGAGGAGTGAATCAGGTGTTGATTTCGAAAAGGCACATAAAAGATAGCGCATGCGCGGGGCGTATAGAGCCACCTAGTGTGGTAAGCCGACAGCCTACTCAACGCCTGGCGTCCACTGTTCAAACGTACTTGTAACAATTACTGGTGAAGAAATCGGGTCCAACGCTCGATAAATGCGTCAAATCGATGTGACCAATGCCGTGGGCGCCATCAATGAGGCTCAAGACTTTGAGGTCCCGGCAAGTCCTCACAAGCGCCTCCCAGGGCAAGCGTACTCCAGGGAAGGTGACTACAGTATCGAACATAGCGATTCTCGCATGCCGGCCTTGCTGCCTCAGGTGTAATATTGTGTCATGAAACATTTGGACGAGTACGTCATCGTCCACAGGAAAAACCACGTCGATGCATTTGCAGTCAGCCGGCGTAGTCTGGCAAATGTATTGGACGGTCTTCTCACATGCTCCGTAGGCTGTAGAGAGATACACTATAACGTCGCCCTCCTCGAATTTCAAATTACGGAGAACAGTATTTACTGCTGTTGTGGCGTTTGGCACGAACACGACCTTTCCCGGGATTCAGTTAGCATTCCCTCGCGGTTACAAAAGAACGAGAAGAGACCAGGCTTCCCCCTAACGGACATGTCTCATGTTACTAGTCTTGAGACCGATCCAAGGACGACCCAGAAAATTGCCATACCTCGTCGGTGGGCGCACCTAGATACGATGCGGCTGCAGCACGGGATTTGACGAGAAGATCCGGAATGGTGAAGCGTATATAAGGATCTGAACGCGCCTCAATGCAATCCTGCAGCGCACGCTGATGGTCACGAACGGCAACCGGGAATGTCCCATATGAACCATGGTTCAGCGGTGTGTAAGCTGGATCAAAGCTGAAACTTTCACGTCGGATTGCTCGACCGAATTGGGTAGCCTGGACGCTGGGAGGTGATGACAACATGTTTGAGAGATCGGTATCAAACGCGCCTGGATGTTGTCGCTGGGCAATATATAACCACCGGCGCAGTGGCAAGCAGGTCTAGGAATGCAGTGATTGGCTCTCACAGAACGCGATACCATACTGGACATTCTCTGAAGCACGGGCTGCATGATATATGATGGGAGTATCAATGCGATCGATGATTCGATGCTACTCTTATCTACTCGGAGGCGGCCGGGCGGCAAATCAATGGACGAGGGATGTCGAGTCCCGAGTTTCGGCCCGCCCCGAGGCTGCGATTCGTGAGTGGCTTGGCTACCCGCCCACCCTACCCCACGGCGAGCTACAGCCTCGCCCAAGCTTGAGCTGAGGATATGAGGATGACCTCTCTCGATTTCTTCAGCTGCTACTGGCAGTGAATGCCATCGAAGCGAGCATGGACCCGCTTTCAGCAGCAGCATCAGTACTCGCCATCGCAACCATTGCAGGTCAGGTGGGCAAGGCGTTTGCGGAGTTACGCAGGGATTGCTCCGAGCTGCCTGGCCGGCTCCACGCCTTAAGCAACGAAGTCGCCGATATCGAGTTTGTCCTCTACCAAGTCGCTGCCGTGCTGCAAGAGCGCAATTGCCTGTCCGATAGCGACCAAGAGGCTATTCCGACGCTACTTAGTCAAGCCGATGTGAAGCTTACAGACTTGAGGTCCATACTTGAGCGTCTTGGTGGCACCTGTACACGAAGAAGGATACTACTAAGAGCGAGTGTGTGGAGAAAGTGGTATCCAAAGTTACAAGCGCTGCAGGCCGACATTCGAGCGATCAAGTGCAGCCTCAATGTCTTACTGGGCGCGTCAAATTCGTAAGCACACCTCCTATCTTGGCAGTAGTATTCGCGACTCGTCACTATCGGCTGACCCAGAGTACAAGGCGTGACTTGATACGCGTCAGGCTGGATCTTGAGACTTTATCCAAAACTTCCTCTCACGAATCAGAAGATCAGGCAGATTTTCGTCTCCAGGTCTCTTCAGAACTCGCACAATATCAATCCACCCTCTCCCAGTCCGTTGACGAGAGTGTTCATAGGGTTGATCAGCGCATAAGCAGAATAGAGGAGCTACTCATGGCCCAAGCCATAAGTATTGACAAATCGCAATTCCTTGGAAATATGCCAGAAGCCCAATCAACAGCAGTAGCCATTAGACAACGACCTCGAAGGGTTACCTTACCTTCCGGCACGAACAAGCTGACGTCAGAAGCTCAAGCGATTGGCGTACGAGTGCGGAGGAACATTGGTCCAGTCTGTCGCCCCAATTGCACATGTACATGCCATTTGGAGCACACATCCAACACTTCTGGGTATTTAGATCGGATCCTGGGCCGGCTCTTTGTAGGATACTCGGGATTACCTTTACTGAATACTCGTTGCGACGTGGAAAAATGCCAGAGATCGCAATCGCCCTCCGTGTCGGCAGAGTATTGGTTTCCCCTGGGCTTTTGTTGGTCGCAAATTATCCGTCTTGAATTTGGCTATCAGTCACAAATTGGACCTCAATTCGGGCTGACTACCTTAAGGAGAGTACCCGATTCAGCGCAGTGCGTAAAATTTGCATTGGAAGGTGATGTTGATGGCCTGAAGGGCCTATTCCGGCATGGTATGGCGTCTCCTAAGGACGTGAGCAGCACCCGTGGCTACTCACTGTTGCGGGTAAGTCGGCATTCCCAAAATAATCGATCTTTGGCTCATCATGTTCTTAGTGGGCTCTTTATGGACAGCAGCACGAAACTTGTCATTTCCTTCTCACCGCAGGCGCAGATCCAGATTACAAGTAGGCTAATCTGTACGAAGAACAAAGTAAGATGTTTACCATGCTAAGTCAGTCTCTAGACCTATAGCTACCACCGACGATAGTCCGGCAAACAAGGCATGCGATATTCTGCTCCGAGGTAATCTCGATACCCGCGTCATTGAAGTCCTACGATATATTTCCCGAAATTGCGGATTTATCGATAGCCAAGACTTCTCACCATTCCATAAGATCGTACTTCAGTTGTCTCTTAAAGACCTAGAGACAGAGATACTCCACAACCCTGAAAGCGTTGACGTCAGGGATGCAATGGGCCGTACAGCGTTGGAGTGGGCAGCTGCACGTGGTGATGATCGAGCAGTAGTAACACTCCTTAGCTTCGGCGCCGAGCCCAACATCATGGACAAGAAACTAAATACGCCGCTGACACTTGCTTCTAATCAGGGTTGCACGCTTTGTGCTCGACTGCTGCTAGAAGCTGGGGCACTTGCAGATCCTGTTTTACCCTCAGGTGTGAAGTTCGGCAGCCCATTGAATTGCGCTGCGCGGAATGCGAACGATCCTCTACTCATCAAGACGTTGCTCGACTTCGACGCCGATGTGGAGGCTTGTGGTGTCGATGGCGTCACGCCGCTATTGCATGCTGCTCGGGGGAAACCTGTCAGCTTTGCGAAGCTCTTGTTAGATTACGGTGCGAACATCAACGCGACGGCCAAAGAAGAGCGGACTCCCCTAACGACTGCAATCATATACAACAACCATGACGTTCTCCGTCTGCTACTCGATCGTTGGTTCGAATACACAGAATGTCCGCGTCTCAAAGGGCCTCACCTTCTTGATCTCATCGTAGAGCATGCGGACGTAGAGACAATGACAATCTTAACTAATGCCAAGCATTTACAGTTTCGGAGAGACAACGATTATGTGCTGGAAAGGTCTGCAGCCCAGCTCAACAACCGGCTAGATCTGACAGACGCTATGGTCGCTGCTTTCAAAGGCCTACTCGATACAATAAGCGATTCTCCCAAGCGGTCCAAGGGTATCGAGAGCCTCAGGAAGTCCAAAGTGACAGATCTGGAAAAAGGTAAGGGGATGTCTGAAGACGACACTGAGTCAGTCGACGAGTATGAAGACGCTCAGGAAAGCCTTGGCCTTGTGTCTGCCGGTTCCAGTCTGCTTGCCTGACATTGTCCAAAGCCTACAGTGAACAAGCCGGATACAGCCGACAACGATAATTCGAGACTGTGGCGTGAGGACTGTACTTTGCGCGAGACGTACGCTGTCATTGAATGAGCGAAAGGCTTCTTAGACATTGAGATGCGAATACCGCAGGATCAACAGGCTGGAGCACTGGGAAATCCTGATCTCCGTACAAAAGCTTCATATTACAGCCGGATTTACGAGTTCTACCGATGTGACGATTTGACCTTCTGTGATAGGTCTATCGACCGCTACTTGGTCACCGTTGCCTATAGTCCTGATCAGGGCTATAGGCCAGACTCAGATCTACTCTCTAGTATGCCGTAACGTCGTATCCAATGTGTTTGAAGAGAGGGTCAGAAAGAGAATCCTGTAATGATGCTGTATCTTACCGTGGCTAGCCATAAGTTTTCACGTTTGCTTGTTTCATAGGGGGGCCTTGCTGACACCGGCAAAAAGTCCATTCATTGACTGCGCAACCCACATACACCGGCGTATCTATCCGATCGCTCGAGAGCGCAGCCGGGATACCAGCAGATACCCCCAATCGATGCCTTGTCACAGCTCTCTTCACCCACTTATATCGTCGTAAGAGTGGCGAAGAGGGTGTACCCAGGAGAAAAATGGTTCTGTATAAACCGAAAGTTAGCTATACTATCTGCCATCACGAGCAGAATGTTGGCCGACTTGCTGCCTTGAGCGAGAAGAGCGAAGCTGGCCGCCATCAATTTCTCAACACTGTACTCGCATTGCCTGGATTGGAATCGAATCAATCGAGAATCCTCTTTCCCTTGGTGGCTCAGTCCAAGATCTTAACAACATTGTGTGCACACAAGAAGGATGATAGCTTCATGGACATGTCCTCGGTATGCTTCTTAACCATGCTATGTCTTTGAGTCTAGCCACGGGACTGTTTTCAATGAATTCGCTGAAGTTAAAGGTGTGGTCGCTGTAACCACCGCCTATTTCCAACCCACAATTTGGGACAACATCTCGATCCTGGCAGGAGATACTGAACGTCTCGGTTCTCTACGTCAGAACGCTTCACAGTTGCCAAGAACAGACGAGCTCGCTATACTCCATCAATACGTATTGAAAGGTAGAAAAGCAGGATGAGGGCTGCAGTGAGTCTCCCACGGCGTTGGAACTTTGAACATCAGAAAAGACGCTTGTTTCTGTGTGAGCCAGTGGAGTTTCTCAACAGGTAAGTTGACTTCTAGATGTCATCTTTTACTGAGACTTAGGGCATTTGACGCCAATAAATGCAAATCTTCTTGACTACTGTACTCCAACTCCTTTGCATCATCTGTGAAAGGAGCATTTGTTGAACGTCCAGCGCAGTCTTCTTGTGGCAATTACTCTTTGCTTCTGAGACATCCGCGCATCGACGGGATGCACGGCTACAGGTTTCGGAGACTGATGTGCATTGTGTCGCGGTGCGTCGGGAAACGTGAGCAACACAAATGGTCTACTCTTCAACATGCCCAGAATCCGTTCATTCAAATGCTACAAGTCTTTCTCCAAGACCATGGTCGCCTTTTAAGATGCACAATTACCGACAAACACGTTGGATCCTTGTGCTTACACCGAATTAGTGGGAAACAACTCCAAATTCATACCTGAAACCCTACATTGAGCCGAATCCAGCAATGCTAGCTTATAGCCACTAAAGCGAGAACAGATGATGAGATCAGACTGAGTGGCAGTCATTGCACAGGAAAAGCTTGAGCCATTTCCGCTATATAGCATCAATTCCTTTGAAAAAGATATCAGTGTCGGTACTTCGTTGAGGAAGGTTTTTTCCAGCAAGTCAGGAGCTGAGATTCCGAAAAGTATTCCACGTTGGCAGATTAGCCCAAACGTCTTAGGTACCGAGGAGTTTTCGGGGCATCTCACCTGGGACAAGCCTAGCTTTCCACATTGTGTGCATTACTCTCCTAATCAATATTGGCGCGCATGACAACCAGGCCTTGAAAGGCTTTGCCTAATGAGACTTGTACTTCTTGATACATGAGGCGTTGATGAAGAGTGGGCCTCTTTCGAGGAGTTGGTCATGTTACGCGGCTTTCATGTTATATTCCCCGTCGACCATCAACACCTCTCTTTCTTGCGACCTCCAACCACTCCAACCACTATCCTGACCAAGGATAATGTTTCATCCTTCGATAAGTATTAGCAACATTCAATAAATGTTCCTTGACACACGCCTTTTCTCAATCAGGGTCTCAAGGATATTGACATGTCTACAAAGCCATTGAAGACCCCTTCTCTTATATTACCTCATTATTCTCCAACAGCTCGCACGACGTGAACTCAGTCCCTGTCGATACATCCCCATTTCCAATTTATCGATTACTGATACGTTCTCACTCTGACAATACTAGCAAATCTGTCACTTCCTTCCATGACCAAAACCAACCATTGAGCAACCACGGGTAAGTCAATGAGGCGTGAGTCGTTACTACACTTCGTGCTTGCTACCATCTCAATTCTGATAATGTCCGCCTCACCTCGGCAGATCAACCAATCTCCCCGTTCCTACGTCCATCCTCAAGTCATTAACAGTTCCATTCCACCCCGAAAGAGTAATACATGCCTCACTTCAACGGCTTAAAGTTCACATCTCGACCGCAACAGTCCATCTCCACCACCACATATCGTATCCTCCAACCTCCCAATCCCAAGCTCCTAATCCAAACTCGCTAGACCCATCAACCCCAGCATATCCCTCAACAGCTGTTCCACCGACTTCGACAGCTTTCTTCAAATAAAACAAATCAGACTTCCTAGCAAATCATGACAACGCCACCCCCTCAAAAAAGACTGTATACAATATTCAAGCCCCTCTACTATAAACCTCTCTACTATAGACTTCAAGGCAATGATCACCCAAGATTCATAAACTCGATCTAGCGATGATAGAGATTCTAATATCCTGTACAATGAATACCACCATCACCACAGCCATCACTAACTCGGCCCACTCATCTCACCCCTTCTCATCCCGCACCAGCAGCACGAAACACAAGACCGAAAAAGCAAGACCATCAGCATATTAACGAGAACATTGCGCCTCGTCCATTGGCCTAGATTCAAACCACAAACACCGCCAGCAGAGTCAGCACGACCAACAAAACCAAGTGTATCACCACATGAACGAAAATAATCTAGTAGCGCGACCGCTCCATAAGTATATTAAAGAGCGCTGAAGATATGGGTTTCCCGAAAGTTTTCCATATCCTGGCAACTTGCGTGTACATTTGCCTGGCGGACCACGGCTAGCCCCTGAGAGCGTACACGCAGCCAGGATATGGGATAGGAGAAGAAGACTAGCTTGTGCAAAGGATGTATTAGTATATAAAGATTCTTCGCAGCGCGTAAGCGTCCAGTGAGATATGTCTTTTTGTGGAGCGTCGTATTGATGTCGTAGAGGTCTTGGAACGGGGCAGGTTCGGTTTGAGCCCGAAAAGGTAGGTGTGAACGAATGCTTGTCTAGCTAAGTAAAGGCGCAGGAGCGCAAACCTATCTAGCTACTCTAATCCCTAGCACATCATGCGAATTCCGCACACGGTGTGGTGTCGGTTTTTATTACCACGGGATAGGTCTGAGTAGAATTGATTCGACCGTTTTAGCGTCGCCTGTTCCCTGTCTGACCTGGTATGATCTATCCCCGTTGTCTTGCTCGACTTTGTATGGGTTTGGACTATCTTCCAAGTAAACCTCTGTCCCAACTTCAAACGGCACCACGGGCTCCTAGATGGCATACATCAGTATCACATCCAGGCAGGGAAGGATGAGATGGTCTTGCTGGCTCCACGGATTGGCCTGACGAAGCTTTGACCTCGCTCATGGCTACAGTTAGTTGATAGTTGGTTGGTATGAAGCGCAGAGAATAAGTATGGATCCTGATTTTGAGGCAAGTTGTTCCAGAGATTGCAGGCTTGGTGCTGCAGGCGCTCAAGGTTGAGCGCAGGGGCTAGTAGCTGTGGAAGATGGCTGTGAGTGCGGAAGATTTGGTTCAGACCTGATGGCTTTGCTTTGCGGAATGCTTGGATGCTCTACATTACCGGCGGAAGAAGCATCAGAATATATAGGAGACCAAAGAAAGAGCTGGACCCATGTGGCAACGAGCAACAAAGGAAATCTGGAAGTCCGGAGAAGACGATAGGATGATCTCATAATATCTCTGACACTTGTACGTTCTCCCAGCGTCTTCTGGGCGCTGTAAGCGCAAGATCGTGTACAGTATCAGCTTGAATTTTGCTAGCAATCTCGCCCGTGCCACGTCTATAGAACACACATAGGCGTTTGGAGCGAGCGGGCAGAGTCCAAAGTGTGTACATCCAAGCTGATAGTGCCAACGCATGGAGACACGTGAGAGCAGTTCGTCAACCGTGATCGATGTGCACCATATCATCCGTAGCGAAGATCTCAAGATAGTTGCCGAGGTGGCAGCCATGCAGCTCAGAGCGCAACCGTGGTCAAGAACCTGGAGAAATGACGACCACATAAACTCAGACCATCAGCATACATGTCGCTAGATTTCTGTTTCGTGTCTGAGCAAGAAAACCTGTTGCCAAATCCACGCGTGGATACACCCACGCCTGGCTCTTTTACCTCCAACTTGACGAAAAGGTAATCATAAGCAAGGCAGCAATATTGAAGTAATAACATACAATGTGATCAAACCTCTGGTCGTGAGCCTCCTACTGAGTTGTAAATCTTGTTCCGTGGCCTTTCCACAGAGGCAACCAATCATGTGAGATCGATTCTGCCAGCTAGCCAAGGGGCAAATCTCACGAAGGCGAGGGCGCGGACGGGGAAAAGTTAACGAGGAACACGACAAGAAGTGCTGCGTACCTGCGCACCATTACTAATTAGTCACGATGTGCTGATATAGCCTTTAAGTTTATATTGGGCGGCATGGCTCATGTGCCCAAGCCAGAGGCAACTCGCAACACGGTGGAGCGGGCTCTCTTGCTCTGTCCGTAGAAACCGCAAACTCAATAATTAAGTACGGAGAGCACTCACGCTACACATGCGGCGAAGGCCTCATGTCTGGACATTCATCGTCAGCCATCCTGTAATTGCTGTGGATAAGCTTCGAATAACTCATCAGTACCTCTTGGCACGCGTTGAGACCCCAAGCATGAGACTGAAAAGACCTGTAAAGACAGCTACAAGGGCAATCTTGAATTGGCTGTGCCCAGGCAGCAGATACAGCAAGGCAGATGGCACTACCAGGATTCCCACAGCGATGCAGGCAAGAACAATGCGAACGAAAACGTCAATGCGATGTCTGCTTCTCAAGTAGACGTTCTGATCACTGCTTTTGAGCCGCTCCATGGCCGTCGTGAAGATACCCTAATATCAGTCAGTGAGAGGTCATCACTTGGCCTTTGCTTGCAAGTGTTACATCTCGCGATGTCCAGCGAGATATGCTTTTTTCCAACAAGTTGTCAAGAAGGCCATATTCATTGTCATTGGCCAGAGCTACAAAGTCATCGTCGCGATTCAGGAAACTAGCGTCGTCCGGTGTTAGCGGGTTCTTCGTTCGCATCCACGTTGCGTAGCTAGTAAAACTTCGTGGATGGGGGGACTTGAGAGCTTCGAAGGACGCTATTCTCATCACAAGGTCATCTGTTTTCCTCAATTACAGGCTTCTCAGAGCTCTGATGTATGCTAACCATATTCTGACAGCTTTTGGCCAATCTTTTGCAGGCAGGTGCTTTGCCGAAGCCGTTCTTCGCGCGAAGCGTCAGCATTCCTGGAACTCATGGCTAATGGGCAATCAATGGAGGCCCTATTCTCCCGGTCGAGGAGTGCCTGTTCGTATTGTGCAAGGTCACCCTGGAGATCCAGGAGCTGTCTTATTCGGAGATAACCAAACTTCCTAGCCATAAGGAACTTGGCGGTGTCGCTTTCGATGAGCGCAGTAACTTGGGGGTAGCCTTTCGGATAGTCTTCAACTAGCTGGATGTTAGGCGATCCATGGCAGCCGCTTGTCCGAGATTGGCGGACGTACTGCTTCTTACGAAGGGTGGCCTTTCCCATGACTCATAGTGCTTTTTTCGACCAAGTTGGCGTCTCAAAGGCCAACATCTACCCCAGAACATTGCTTTCTCCGGATGGGAAGACTGAACACTGTGCCCGCTCTCTGCGAACATTCGAGGATGATTAGCGAGTATACTGACTGGGTATCGGGAACCACAAGACGGTCACCCAAGTCTACATCCGCTCCCTCCATCTCCAGGCTAATATTTGCAGAGACGCCGTTGCCAGCGTTCCTCCGGGATGCCGCCTCTCTCTCGACTAGTGGAAATGAATGCGTCGTCGACACGGGCCGATCAACCATTGTTAGATAGGAAGTATCAGGCAGTGAAAGCACTACGAGCCTTCGAGAGCACAGAGGAAAAATTATATAGCGTGTGTGAGCCGACAAGTCCCCTCGACGTGTAGATGATCATTTGGGAAGAGAAAATTGAAGATTGGAGCTGCGTAGGCGGTAGCAGCTCGAGGGCAGGCACTCTGCCCTGTCAACTGTCGCCAGCCGAAGCTGCATGCTGGCTTGAGCCTCGAGGACTCTGGTCCAATGAGCAGGCGGTGCTGATCTTCTTTCGCGCCCCACAATGGCATACACGATTCTGGTGTCCCGAAATTATGTCGGCAGGTAAATATTGTGCAAGAGGGACAGACGATCTGTCCTCGTCTACGTGCTTTTAGCCTGTTAGCAGATAAAGCATGTCAACGAAAGGCGTCCCGTATGTCGTACAGCGAAAGGGTATCAGCATAGTTCGACAGCCCGATAGAGGTATCCTTGGGCCGATTGTGAAAGATATATGGACATGTCCTTTTTGCTTCAAGTCCAGTCGAGGTTTTGTAATGGGAGACTTCCACGCTATGGTCGTGGCGGAGGCGCTAGGGAAGTGGGCGAGGGGGTACTTGACATCTAGCCGCCTATCATGAACTCGTCACAGACCCTGTCACGTTCGTGCCATCAATCTCCAACTCATTTCTCCACCATCGTCGACGGAATGCGCTGTCTTGAGGAACAAAGAATACGACAATGTCGCCAACCCTAGCACTCCACCCAGGCTGCCCCTTTTTCTCCACACACGAGCTCAATAGGCGACCCATCACGAGCGTGAGCATGTCCCAATTTGCAACCTGGGATGACGGTGCATGGCTTCCTGGAAGATACTGGCCTGTTGAGTGGACCGGCAAAGTGTCATCTCCAAAATCCCTGGCCATCCTAGCAAAAACCGCACAACGCCCTAGGTGTCGCCGTAAGTCTCGGAGGTTGTTTGAGGCGTACGATTTGATATACGCTCCGGCGAGCAGACCACTCACCATGAGATATCCCACTGGGCAAGCTCCAAGCATTTAGAGGAGGGTCCGGCACGAATCCCGTCGAAAAGAATATCCTATCCCCATTGGCGTAAGGTTTTGTCTTCATGTAGAGTACGGCTAGAATCACGAGTCAACGCTTCATTCGTGCCAGACTAGGGCTTTCTCCTCGAAAGCATGCATCGCGGAAGGGAAATGTCGTGCTTCACGTACCAAAAGCATAGGCACAGGAGTTGTAATCGATTTGCCCGGCCCAAGAAGGATGTAGATGATTACTGACGCATTCCGAGGATCGATCCTCGGGTGAATACGTTGTATTGAATTCTCCAACGATGGGGCCGACAATAGAATCAGGTTTCGAGATACTTGCGGCCGATGCCCATTGTGTATACAACAACAAGCTACGGACGACTCTCATGTTGCAATGTGCGGTCCAAAATAATGATAGAGCACAGGACATTGAACATATAGATACTCGAAAGGTAAAGGTATACTTCCGAAGGTTCGTCTGTCTACTGAAATCCCAATCGGTTATCGTACAACTTTGGCATTCTGTTTCAAGGTACACGCGCAAGATATGGACGTGTGGTGAAACAGCAAGCTTGATTTGATCGCGTCCGCGTATTATGCGCCAGGATTGACGCCTCCACACATACATTACCCGCTTTCAGCGTTCCACCGGAAACTGGCATTATCGAATGTTGACAGCATGTGCTGGGAGAGAAGTGGATCTTGCGCGTGTGTGACCAACATTGCAGGGTAAGGTAGGTTTTGGCCATCATGCCTACACTAGCGCTACAGGCTTGCGGTCAAGGGTAATAGACAATTTAAAGAATAAACGATTGAGCCTGATTTTTGAGGGAAAAGAAAAGCCAATTCAGGCAAAGAGAATAGGTATTATATGCAATCAACAACAACGCCAAGGCATCATTTTGTCGCTACTGCAGTATCGATAGTATGCCTAGTCTGATTGGTAGGCTAGCGCCTCCGCCTCCGATCAAGAGGAATTACCACCATGAGCGTAGATTCTGCTCATTTTGAAGAAACATCGGCGAGAGGTATACCTACATTGCCAGGAGATGATGGTAAGGAGCAATCAGAGTCCAAGACTGCCTATAAATATAGCTATATCTCTTCCCTCCACCATCCCAGCGACAGAGCACCCCATTCTTAATAGCTTTGAGATACATCACGCTCCGTGGCCTGTAGCGCTACACTTTCCTCTCCGTTCTCAGTTGATTTGGCAACGAGGGCACACCACATTTCGCAACAGGCCTAGAACATACACCCTCTCATACGATAACAAAGTCTTCGCCAGGCGATCTAGGGGCAGTCTTCTTCATTCTTTCAATAGCAACATTCGATAAAGGACATATGAAGTTGTTGGGACTGCTAAGTATATACGACCGTCAGGCATGCGAGAGAAGGTTTCGGGGGTGTAGTCGGCTTCTGTTTCCCTCTTGAAATTGGCGTGGCGGTCCAGTCGGACTAGCGAGTTGTTGTCCTACGTCTCGACGAGCTTTGGCGGCGGTGAATGGGACTTTGGACCAAGAGACTGTGACCTGCGATTGCTGTGACGAGCGTCTTGACGTTCGATCCTGGAAACAGAAGACGATGAACCTCTGGCACCCAAGTACCCGCAGCGAATACGAAGTTAGTGCAAGATAGCGTCTTCGTATCTTGAGTAGATGTATAAATGATTTCTACAGAGGATGTGGCGCCAGATGAGGAGCGAGCGAATGAGATCGGACGAACGGGCTGGTGAAGCCTAAGACCGCAGCTGATGCAGCTTTCGAGAATAATGCGACACAGAAGTGGCGGATCCACCAGTGCTGTATGGCTCCCATCTAATATAACGTTTAAAGCGTCTCGATCTCGCAACCAAGCGAGGCCGTTCCCACCGTATTCAGCGGTCCTCACAGCAGCGGCAGACCTGCTTGCACCTTCTCTCAATGAGTGGATTCCCACCTATACCTCCCAGTGTCTTCAATTAGCTAGTTTCAGGACTGGGGCTGCAGCCCCTTGGCTTGTGTGACCTCACCACGAGCTATTTGTGGAGGTCGAACGGATGTGCGTCCATATTGGCTAGGCTAGATGCCTAGATAGGAACTGCTTAGCGCTTTCGGAATCTAGCAATGGTTAGCAAGCTATAAATATAACGGATGAGAAATCTCCTGAGCGCGAACATCATTGAGGTTAGTCAGACGGGTCCTGACAATGTCAAGATCGAAACGCAGTTTGACAAAGATTTTGATTTACATCGCGAGATGCAGAAGCAAACAGCTCGGGCGACGCTTCGATAATATGAATCTCTTCCCAGGCCTACTGTGAGATATGATAAGCTGTAGCGATCCCAATGACCCCAGCACCGACGATCGCTGTAGCCATGTTGTTGATTGTAAGGTCCAGCTGTTTGCACTGTTACCGTGGAATCTGAGAGGACAAATTTGAAATTTCTACAAGTAAGAAAGCCCATCGACAGCGGGAGAGCGGGTAATCCCAGCGCTAAGCGGCACGACGTTATCACACAACCGTCGGTCGCTTTCCTCAATCTTCATCCTGAGAAACAACGGCAACGACAAAAGGCATGGCTCGGAAAACAATCATCGTGACGGGAGCCTCAAGAGGTGAAATATAGAATCAAGAAAACCTCGCGACCACTTCTGACCTACGTACTAGGTATTGGCCTTGCGATCGCGAAGAGAATCATCCAGGAGGGACACAGTGCCATTGTGCTAGCACGCTCTACAAAAGCTTTGACAGAATTTCAAAATGAATGTCCAAAGCAAGTCCGAATACTACCTGGCGACATGAGTGATTTCTCCTTTGCTCAGAGCGCCGTAGACCTTGCTCTCCGGGACTTTGGGCAATTAGATGGCCTCATCATCAATCACGGAACGATGGGCCAAATTGACAGAATTGAAGATTGCGATCTCGACGGGTGGAAAAAGGTTTTCGATGTGAACTTCTTCAGTGCCGTTGCATTTGTGAGCGACCTTCGACCTAGTTAAGGTTCTCTCTGACGAGCAAAAGGCAAAGGCTGCCTTGCCAGCGTTGCGAAAGACTAGCGGCTGCATCCTTCTCACATCTTCGGGTGCTTCCACGGGAGCTTACAGCGCGTGGGGAGCTTATAGTGCCTCGAAAGCGGCAATGAACCAACTCGCGGCTCAGCTAGCGTGTGAAGAACCTCAGCTGACCACACTGTCGATTCGACCAGGGGTAGTGGACACTGATATGCAAAAGGAATTGAGAGACACCCATTATAGCAAGATGGCAGAAAAGGACAACAAGAAATTCCAAGGTTTGCACGAAAGCAGACAGTTGCTGCGCCCGGAACAACCAGGCCATGTGATGGCAAAGATTGTTTTAGATCCACCGAAGAAACTCAGTGGACAATACCTAAAGTAAGTGCTGTGCGCCTGCCGTCCTAGGGATCATATTGACCGCGAGACAGCTGGGAGAGCGTCGAGCTCGAGACGTATCAAGAGGAATGGAGCCATTGAGAATCATTCCCAGACTGAACATGCCTGTTGGTCGTCGCGTATCAGCTCTTATTCGGCGGAAGTGAGTGCAACAACAATTGATTCACGAATTTGGCATCAGCCGAAAGATGAAAATACTTTGATGCTTCATATGACCGTTATGATGACCATCAGTTTTAGCATGAAATATTTAGAGTCATCATATGCCACTTATAGCGAGTTGGAAAGTGTAGGAACGTTTATCCAAGCTCACCTTTGGTATAGCCTGAGCGGCAGGACAGAGGCCAGATCCGGTCCTGCATGAGAATTTGATCAGCCTTCCTGAAAGTCCATAGATCCTTCGATAATATCAATGTGACGTATACGCTTGTCAGGTAATCGAACCATTTGATTCGTCATTGTGAATCGGTATTTGATAGTACATGTGTTGCTCATCATAGAATTCAAGCACGAGTTAATGGATGTGGAGAGATACTTGAGGCTTACCCTAATAGTTACTGAAGACTGTACTTCTCTTCCTACTCCCATGATGCTTAGCAAGCAAGTACTTGTGCATTGTATGCCTACTTGGATTAGCTTAAGATAGACAAAGCTTTATGCAAGAAGGGACATTGAGCAGATTCGATAATTCAGAAGGTCCTTTGGCGGGACAGGTACGTCTTCAGAGGAGCGAAGCTCTGGTAAGATAGGGGCGACACGATGTTCATCAGGGAGAGCATGAAGAGACGGATTCCGGGAGATTTAACGTACCATAGTCGCAGCGGAACAATGCGGCCTTACCGGCTGATGCAGCCAGCTCTGCTTGAAGAGTTGTGATGCCAGGACCAGGACCAAGAGCGGTTTCTCGCAAAAAGATTTTCAGGAACTGCACTAGGAGAATCTTTTGGCCGTTTAGCCGCGTCATACGCCCACGGCCGAGGTGGGCTTCAATTAAAGCGCTACTTCACAAGCCGCAAATCTTCAAGATTCTCTTACAAGCTTCTAGATTGCCAACGAACATGTCAGACAAGGAGTTCGGAGGTAAGGTCACTCCGATTCCGGATCAAGAGCATACTTACAAGAGGTTAGGCACAGATGAGCTCTCGTTGCCCAAGGGTAAGAACTTCCCTTTCCTGGTCAAATCCGGGCCCCGCTGACCAACGCGTTGTCCTCACAGCGACTGTCCAGAAAATTGTCACCGAGATCCTCGCCTCTCCAGATCCTGATTCTTTTGTAGCATTCGGCAAAGATGCACGCGACCTTCTCATAGATTGCTGTGTCGAGTTCATAACCCTCATCTCATCAGAAGCAAACGAAATCTCGGAGAAGGAGGCCAAGAAAACGATAGCGCCTGAACATATCGACAAGGCACTAAGAGAGCTTGGCTTCCCTGAGTACGTCCGGGAGGTGCTGGCTAGCGCGGGTGATATGAAAGAATCGTTAAAGGTAAGCAAGCAGCACCACCAAACGTTGCACTATAGGTCACGGGAAGGGCTGCTAAATGTGCGAATAATGCTAACAAACGCTACTCCAGACGCGCGAGAAGAAAACAAGCAAGATGGATCAGAGCGGTCTCAGCCAGGAAGAGCTGTTGCAGCAACAGCAAGAGCTGTTTGCCTCGGCCAACAGCAAATTCAACCAGGCTTAAAGCGTCTGCCCAACGGATCATGGTCTGACGAAGCATTATGACCGGCGTCCGGCGGCATATTGGGTGCATTAATCTCATGAGAGTATCGACACTCGCGAGCGTACGCGCTAAGCCGTTCTTGAGAGATGCTTGTTGTTCTAGTGATACCCAACAATTTCTTCACATATGGCCCACCGCCGAAGTCTAGAACGCGCTCGATAGCTTCATCTACACCTCTTGGTTATCCTACGGACTATCGGTGTAGCGGCATCCGGACGCAGCGGAATATACCATGCCGGATGAGCAAAGATGGGACCAAGATCGATGCCTTCCTCATTTCATTCGACATTGCGCCCCTCAACGATATGAACAGAGAAACTCGAAGGCCCCTATGTGCCTTTGGCGACCTTTGGCTCGCCCTGGCTTCACAAAGCCCAATAAACCCCAGCTTTCAATGATGCAAATGAAAGCACGACTTCCAGCGGCTATTGTACGATTGGAGTATTAGCGCACTGCTCCCCTCTAGTCGTACCGCTATTAGGAGGAAGCTATACAATTCAGGATGGAGGCAACAACTTCGTATACAGATCACACAGCTTGGATTCACTACAGTGATCGAAATTGAGGTGTTCGCAATTCCATTTTCTCAACACCAACCCATGTATAGTCCCAAATCACCGCTTATGATGTGACATACGGCCAATCATCCATCTCGATGCCGGAAAAGGCTCCAAACATGAAATCTCTTCACTCACCCAGCCGTAAATGGTTTACTTCTTCGCAATCAGCATCATATCATACATGCGATTATCGCATCCAGCGTCACCAATACCCAAAGGACGTTCCATACCCTTCATGGAGACCAGCTCTACTACGGCCACTTTCGAACATCAGCGAAGCTCCATGAGAGGAAATGTTCGGCGTGAAATCTGTACGATCTTCCCTCCCAAACTCCGGCGCGGCTTTTGTTTTTACTTTTTGTTTGTGACAGGGTTAAGACGTGATTTCTCAAGTGAAGTTTCGATGGACGGGCGGAATGAGGAGAATGTTCTCTGCGCAAAGCGAAAAAGTGATCTACATTGGCGGAAGTGGTGGCGGAGAGCCTGAGATAGCGAAGAACGCTGGTAGCGGTGGAAGCCGATGGGTAAGACAGTAGGATCTCGTCGAGGACAGCCAGGACCACAGCACGCTGGACCCGCATGTCGTTTTTCAATACTTGATTGAGCTACTTAGCAAATGAAAATCGGTTGGCTGCCACACTTGGGAGGTCGAGTTCTGCAAAGGATGTCTCAAGATAGAAGATGCATTCAACAATGCTGAAGACCGCACACACTGATGAGCATGGCAAGGACATAGATTACAATACACGAGACTACTTGCTTTCAACGAAGTCTAGAATCAGGAATGGCACAACCTCATCACATTCTCAATAGTAATCATATCATCCGCAGACCAAACGACATCGTATGCCTATGCTGCGCCAATAACCCGTTCCTTTGGAAGCATGCCTCAGCCTACATTCATCTCGAAGCAGGGTCCTTGCCACACTGCGACAATACAAGGCTTCCATTCTCTCTGAGGAATGTGCAGGCAGTGCAGAGGAATCGGTGGGCATGGGGATGCATACGCCGTAATACTACTATATGCCACGATTGAAATACCAGTCTTGCGGTGATATGATCACGTCCATAAATGGCCTTGCGCTGATCTATCAAGACCACAAATATGCGTTGAGCGTGTCATGACTGCATTGGGAAACCTCAGAGCTCGAAGGGTTTTGCAAAATGGGCGGACACAGCTTTGTCTTTGGCGCAAATGAGTGTGCCACTGCTCCTTCATAGCGATAAATCGCAGTCAATTGGCGAAGCAGCAGATAACAGACACGACATCTTGATGTTCCAAAGTGGACACGTAACTTTGTATCTGAACAGATAGATTCAAATTCCGCTCATTGGGAATCACTGCTTGTGTATAAGTTGCGGATCAGCCGCTGTCTCAATCCTCTTCCTGTATGATCTCCCGTATCCCTAGCTCACTCATCAGAGCAACGCCAGCCTCAGCTGTCGCAGCTACTAGGTCTGGTGCCTGTAGATCAACAGGTCCCAGGATTGACGGAACCTGATCATGGAGTCCCTTCGCGGCGCCCTCGCTTTCGTCTCCGTCTTGGGCCCAGAAATCGACCTCATCGACAATATCGATCGTTATATCCTCTGCTATCTGCTCGTTGAAGCGCTCGCACATCGGCCGTAGCTTGGTGTGGCTTCCTGCGATGTGCTTCTTTGTCGCTGGGTTGATCGTCGTTTCTGAGGGGTCGGCCATCTCAACTTCTCCTTCAGAGGCAAGATCTCGAGGAGGATACCAGAATTGTGGTCCGAAGTTCGCTTCAACAGCGCCTCCTCGAAAGGTGCTCAGGGCAGGATAATATCCTAAAGTACCATCATCCATCCCGTCCCTTGCACCAGCTTGGTTGAGCGGCTTGGAAGCTGGCGGCAGGAAGGCCAAAAGGTCTGTGAAGGCAGTACCAAGCTCTTCGCCGTTCTTGTAGAATCTTATATTGGAGAAGGGAAGTGTGCGTAGAGATGGCTCAGGGTGATTTGGATTTGGTGGGTCAGTCACCACAGGACCACTAGCGGGAACAACAGCCGGACTTGGGTTCGCAAGTTCCTCGAGAGGCTTGACTGGGTTGTATTCGAATTGCTGATGACGTTTACCAAGATTAGTACGTAATTTGAATCCCTACTTTGCGACCCAAACAAGGCCAACAGGGGAGACTGGACAGCACTTACTTCGAAGTATAATTGGGTTTTGTACCGTATTGGGACGCGGTCTCTGATGATATCGTGGAACTCTCCGCTTGACGCTGGATCTAAGTCGTCACTAACATCCACAGCCTTATTGTATACACCATCAACGACTTTGCGGTGTAGAGATAGAGAAGGCAGGGTTATCTCGAGCCCGATCACGTCTCCTTCACAGAAGTCTGCATTCGCATAGTCTTTAGGCCTTGACATATGAACCTTTTGCCCTTGAACGTCCCTGAGGCCATACGAATAGGCGTCAAACCCCACAGGACCTTCCAAGCTCGCCTCACGCCTAGCCCAACCCACGCGAACATGGCCCCTTCCTTCTTGACCACTGCCGTCCATTAGGTCAGCTTTCACCCCGCTCAAGATCTTGCACTCCCAGTAGAATCGTCCCTCCCTAGCACCGACATTTGCCCGTGCCATCCTAAAGCCTTTCTCGGTTGATAAAGCCGAGATATGCGAGTCGAAGCTCATGTGAGAACCGGCGTCCTTAAAGTCTAAGCGGGACTCAAAAGGCTCTACCTCGGAAGCTCGATGGTATCTCGAGGAAGGGAATCTTGGATCGACGATGGCATTTGTGTAGCGAAAACCTTTGCGGTTGTACACGTGCTCAGTGGTCTCGTACAATTGCCTTCCTGCCTTCTCCGATGCTGGGACCAAGACTGGGGCTTTCGGCGGATCAAAGTCTGTTGGTTTGGGCGAGGGAAGGCGGTATCTGATGGGTGATATATAGCTCACGTCTTCCTTGACCCTTTTCGTCTTTTTGCCGGAGCCTTGACTTTCCCCATCGGCAAGCTCGCGCTTCTTCAATGTCTGTACAAAGTAGAGGTCAGACGAGCCCAGTAACCGAGATGTAGATGGAATGACTTGCAGCTTTCTTCTCTCTTTGCTCGCGCGTTCGAGTCCGTGAAGCAGCAGCATCGGGGTTCAGAGGAGAGGATACTGCAGGCGTGTGTTCGTCTTCCAATCTAGGAATGGCAGAGGGAGTCGGGTTCGCAGGCTGGAGTGACTCTTCTGCCATTGTGCCTTGAGATAGCTTCACTGCCCTCAGAACACTATGATTCGATCTCGGCGAGAGTCCAGAAATTGGGATTCCCAGTCAAGGGAACCAATGGCAGGGCAATAGGGTGCAGTGTCGCGTATCAAGGATGGCCAGGCTACCAAACGGTCTCCAAATTCTGCGTGATTCGCTTCGGTCTCCAGCTCCACCTCAGTATGATTCACCCTCTGCAAGCTACCGAGTATTCAATGAGTGAGTCACTCTATACTGGGCTGGTCAATGATTGTAGATTGCCCGATTGAATCCGAATATCATGTCGCCAGATCCTCTTGCATATACGGTAATGCATACGTATACAGTACAGCGTGTCAAAGTCCGAAACACCAAAGTCCGACGCTTACCAAATCGCACGTGGCGCAAAAGCCGCTAAATCCTTTGCAACAACAAATCTCAACTCCTTCTCACCCCTCATTGGTGATAGTTTTAGTGCGATTATCAACCCTTTGAGTATTGGTGAATGACTTGCTTTGAAGGGCCGTTCTACATGACTACGTACTCTGTAGTCAATCGCAATCTGCTTTATCCAGGGTTTTCCCATTCTTTGATCCAATGCCTGCGGATGACTACAAGGTAGTACAACCGTAACAACCAAGAAATCGCCTCAAGCTCATGCGTGTCTTACGCTACCGTCGCTTGAAAACGAGAACCAATGTTTGTCTTGAAGCACGAACCTTATTTTGTCGTTGGCGCTGGGCCTTGATCTTCAGGAAAATAAACAAGTTCAACGTCCTTTCCGATCGGCGTTGATAACATCTGAACAAGTGGGACACGGAACACCGATTGGGAGTGCAGACCTAATGCTGCTTACTTAGATGTGGTTATTGATGAAATCAAATCTGGACCCAAGATTAGCTTGACTTCTTTCTTGCCATAACGTGACAAATTGTAATCCAGATTTCGTGATATACAAACGAAAACCGCGGCCCTGGAGCGTAAAGCCGTACTTACTGACGTGGTCATGCTATTGAGAAGCCAGGTTCCCAACCCAGCGCTTTTGGAATGGCGCGGACCTGGCTGATACTTCTGTTAGAAGTGGTCCCCATCAGACTTCGAAAGCTGGACACCGGACCAATCCTGTCACGTTGACATGTCACATGGAGCTCTTTCTCCTATTTCGAAGCCTCTTGACTGGAGGGGTTAGGGGCACGGCCAAGCTTCAGCTCTTCAAACGCGAGTGAACAGAAACAGAGACACACCGTCACTTCCCTTGGCTGGTGGCTGGATCTTCTCCTGCCAGTAGTTAGTGAATATTCTCAGTAGAACACTAATCTTCTAGCTCAATACAATGTTGTTCTTGGATGTTCTGATTCTATAGTAAAAGGAGTGGTAATTTTGAATCCGGACTGGCTCGAGGCTCTAGTGCAATAGGAATTCGAAGCATGCAAAACATACAATCTGGAAAAGGCCGCGATTAACTTCATTGATTTTCGCGTACAACCTGTTTGTAAATGGACAAGACTGACATCGAGCCGTCTATGCACGACCGATTTCCTAGCCCACAAAACCGATCAAAATTTCCGTGGCTCGCGGATCTCCGTCCGGAACTCATCCCGCCGGACCAGACTTCGGTCATTGTATAGGCGTCAGCGGCTCTCTACCGGTCCTCATCTGCTTCAATGAGATGCCTGTGATGTGACGCAAGCCGAGCTTGGGCTTGCCAGCGGTAGAGCGACTGGCCTTGGTAAGCCTATTCAGTGATGATATCTCAATTCATTCAAAAAATTCGTAGACTGGATTGAATGTGCTTCAAGTTCCTGACAGAGACGCATAATGCACCTCGTCCTGCCCGGGAGGAGGTGCGATAACCGCGAGATCATCGATACTTTCCGAAATTGGTGCTCCTTGTATTGCCCCTATCTGTGCAGGTCCGTTTGCCACCTTGATGGCCCTGGCTGTATCACGTCCAGCTCGTGCATTAGCCATACGCTCCTCAGTATCAAGATGATCTAGCGCTTTCGGTTTGCCCCACCGTACTCGTAATGGGCAGCCCTGTACCACAGCTCTCCCCTGGCAATGTTCTGCTGCTGCTTCAGCGCCCTCCCGTGTGGCGTAGTTGATAAATGCACAGTGCGATCGATGTGAACATATCAGCGAGCGAAGAACGCCAAATGGTGTGAAGAATGTTCGTAGAGCATGCTCTGGTAGATCATCTTCGACGCCCGTAACGAAAAGAGAGGTGATATGCGGATCTCGTGGAGGTAGTATGTCCTGAGGTTGTGGTGGTAATTGTGCAGTCGAAGGGAAGATTTTACCTCCTCGTCCACCACCTCGGCCCCTTGACATTCCTTCTCTAGTACCACCGCGACCTCCTCTGCTATCCTGTGTTCGAATCGGTCCTATAGATCGAGGCGCAGCAGTGATGCTCTTCTGACCTTCCTGCTCAGACCCTTCTAAAACTACTTTCTCTGCGTCCTCGCCGGCTTCAAGTCTCCGCTGACGCTTGTAGTACGGCTCACTGTTTGCCAGCCTTCTGAGTAATTCTCGTGCCTTGTCTTCCGTCTTATCGTATTCCTCCGTTCCCCCCCGCCCCTCTTCAATTTCCCTCTCATTGTTTTGGGCATAGTATTCTCGGTTGATGCTACTCTCGGGCCCTGGCGCTACCATCTTCAAAGCAGCATCCCTGACAACGATGGGCAATCCGAATGACAAATCAAGCATACAACACTGGCAGCAGTTCTTCAAACGAGCGCAGGTCAAGCATATATTGGTTCTCTTAGTTCGGGCTGTTCTGTCGGCTTTCCACCGAAATACTGTGAAAGGCCGCGTGCACTGGAACGTGGTTTCATTGTTAGCAATGTTCTTCGTACGTAGCACTTCCGGGAAACATACAATCTTGCACTCTGCGCCATGGTCATCTTTAAGCATCTGTACGTATGGATTGTCAGGCAGACAATTCTCGCAGACGCTTGGGAAGTCCGTAGTTTCCCATCCTGAGCGATTCAGGTCTTGTTTTATTTGAGGTGGCATGTCGCAAGCTCAGAATACTGGGAACCGTTAGGAAGAGGTGGTCTTCTGTGTACGCGGTCACTCGAAGACGGTCCTGCATAGACTAAGAGAAAGGTCACCTTGGTGTTGCAGACGTAGCAAAATGCGTGAGAAGCTCCAGGAGGTGCAGATCAGTGCGTGGTGTGAGATGGAGCAGGAAGATCCGATTAACACGAGCTAGCACTAAATCAGGCTAGAAGCTTGGAATTTGCGATTTGTATATGAGCTCGCATTTTCGCCTGCAGATTTCTTAGTAACTCACCAC
>JAABUL010002301.1_pt1 | contig 32150 bp, 31 predicted proteins | sample 5559151 | NCBI WGS metagenome assembly JAABUL01 (sample SAMN10711876, study PRJNA513368) | rock metagenome | isolation source: Antarctica rocks | place: Antarctica: Victoria Land, Pudding Butte sud
GAGCTTGAACTCTAGTACGATCATATCTACAGTATAGCACACTTTAAGGACGCTGCGCCCCCTTAAACAAAGGACGCCGATTCATCCCACGGCTAAAGCGGTGGGTTTTCTCGCCGGGGTTCTATAAGGGGGAACGGGGGGAACGTTACGCGTGACGCGCAGCCTGACGGCCTATGCGACCCTTGAATGGCTATGCATAGCGATAAAGCTATAGGATGGATGGGAAATTGGTATTAGACATTATGGGCTATGCCGTGCCATGATAGTAATCACACAAGGGGTACACTATTCCCCGTGTGAGACAAAGACCGCGACGAGGCGAGATTATAGAAGGAGGAGGACCGATGCTTCAGCATGTGACTATGGGTAGACGCGACGCGACACCCCTACCGCCCCAAGAGACGACGGCGCCAGAGACGACCGACACCACGCCGGACTATCGGGCCTATCGCGAGTTCCGCTTGCGGGACGGTGCCTCTGTCTTCATCCCCGTCAGCGACGACAATATCCCCACCGATTAAAGCGAGGCCTAACGGTCGATCCCCGCGTGGCACATGGCCTGCACTTGACTATGTGCGAACCGTGTGAACAGATAAGGAGATTGACCGATGCACGATATGCCGGAGAGTACGGCGCGCGATCTGGACAAGGATTCCTACAGCGCGCTGACGGGACAGGACCCCAAAGCCGAGTCGTCCCAGCTACCAGGCGAGGAGGGCGTCGAGGCGTCCGTCGCCAATGACCAAGATACGCCCGCGTCGCTGCCTCGCAGCGCGGCGGATACGCAGCGGATCGCCCACGAGCGCGCCCTGAGCGACGGCGTGGGCGGGCAAGGCTAGCAGTGCTGCGCATCGTCTTCATGGGCACGCCCGCCTTCGCCGTGCCCTCGCTGCAAGCGCTGCTCGACCTGCGTGAGGCGGCGGGATGGCCAGCCCGCGTGGTCGCCGTGGTGACGCAGCCGGATCGCCCGGCCGGACGCGGTCGCCATGTGCAGGCCGGCCCGGTCAAAGAACTGGCGCTGGCGGCGGGCGTGCCCGTGCTACAGCCGGAGCGCCTGCGGCGGCCCGAGAACGTGGCCGCGCTGCGCGCGTATCGCCCCGACCTCGTCGTCGTGGCCGCCTTCGCGCAGATCCTCTCGCGCGAGGTGCTGGCCGCGCCGACCTACGGCTGCCTCAACGTACACGCCTCACTCTTGCCGCGCTGGCGCGGGGCCGCGCCGATCCCGGCCGCGATCCTCGCCGGCGACCCTGAAACGGGCGTCACCATCATGCGCATGGACCCTGGCCTCGACACCGGCCCAACGCTATCCACAGAGGCCGAGCCCATTCGTCCCGACGACACGACAGCCACGCTCACGCCGCGCCTGGCCGCGCGTGGGGCCAGGCTGCTCACCGCGGCGGTCGGACCTTACGTCGCCGGTGCGCTACAGCCCCAGCCGCAGGACGAGGATCAAGCCACGCTGACGCGCCCCTTGCAGCGCGAGGACGGCCGTGTCGACTGGGCCACGATGCCGGCCGAGCTGGTCGCGCGGATGACACGCGCCTACGATCCATGGCCCGGCGTGTACACCATGCTCGGAGACCGCATCCTCAAGCTATGGGCCGTCGACGCGATCGACGCCCGCGTTGACGGCGCGGAACCCGGTCACATCCTCACGCGCGAGGAAGCCGCGCCCATCCTGCACGAGCGCGGCTTGAGTTGGCCGCGACTCGTCGTGGCCGCGGCTACTGGCCTTGTTATAGTGTATAAGGTACAGCCTGAAGGCAAGCGCGTCATGGGCGGCGATGAGTATCTGCGCGGGCAGCCTGGCATGGCCGGCGCCCGACTGGGCGCGTGACGGGAGCGTATCGCTATACAGCCCTGTCCGATTAAAATATAGCGTGCGGATCGAGGCGTAGGGGCGTATCGCTATACGCCCGCGGTTATGGGTCGGGTGGCCCGGCGTTGGCTGGCGTTCGCCGTCCCGTGGACATCTCTGCGGCGAACGCCGAGCGTATAGCGATACAGCCCTGTCTGATTACCATATGGCGCGTGAATCGGGGCGTAGGGGCGTATGGCATCCGCCCAGCGATCGCGGGCGGGCGGCTCGCGGCAACCGTCGCGCGTCGCATTAGACAGGTCTGCGGCAAAGGCCGGGCGTATGCCATACGCCCCTACGCCTGCGATGAGGCTGGGTACTTTTAATCAGACAGGGCTGTATCGCGATACGCCCCTACACCCGTTATGGCGTTGGGGCAATTTTAATCAGACAGGGCTATATAGCCATACGCCCGCACGTTCGAGGCCATGGGCGTATGCCATACGCCCCTACGCAGCGACATGTGCCCCTTGGCCTAGCGGATAGGGCACGAGCCCTGGGCCCGAACAACGTAACGTGGAGGAGCAATTAATGACGGTGGCACAGGCGGCGCAGGTGGCAGAGGGCGGGATACTCCAGTCGGTGCAGGTGGGGACGCCGCACCCCTATGACAATGCGAGCGTGGGAGACGGCCTGGGACGCCGCTGGGTGACGTCCTTCTTTCGCGAGCCCAGCATGGAGCCGCGCTGGCTCTATACCACGTGCCTGGACGGCAACGCGCAGGCGGACACAAAGAACCATGGCACGCCCAATCAAGCCGTGCTGCTGTACGCCGCCGCGCACTACCCCGCCTGGCGCGCGGAATTGGATCGGCCGGAGATCGGCCCCGGCGGCTTCGGCGAGAACTTTACCGTGGACGGCCTGACCGAGGAGACGGCGTGCATCGGGGATGTCTATGCTATCGGCGAGGCGCTGATCCAGGTCACCGGGCCGCGCTATCCCTGCACGAAAATCGAGCGGCGCTGGGGCCTCGCCGGGCTGACCGCGCGCGTGGCCGCGACGGGGCGTACCGGCTGGTACTGCCGCGTGCTGCGGGAGGGACTGGTCAAGCCAGGTCTGCCCGTCACGGTCGTCGAGCGCCCCTACCCTGAGTGGACCGTCGCCCTCGTCAACGACTTTGGGCATTCGCGCAATAGCGATGTGGAAACAGCGCGGGCGCTCGCCGCGTGCCCGCTCCTCCCCGAGTTCTGGGGCCAGTTGGTCGTCCGGCGCGCGCTGGGAAACGAGTAGCAACGACAGTCACAGCAACATCCAGCGCCAAGCCACAGATGGGCATCACATCCAATCGGGCTATTGGCGCTCCCCCTTCCTGACTTCTAAACTGCGCGTGCAGCCGCTACGCGGAGTTATCGCGCGCATCACCACGCAGCCGGTGTTGGTGTAGCGCACAAACGGGAGGGTGAGAGCAATCGTGGGTCTTGTCACAATGGGCGCCAGTCTCATCGCATCGTTCGAGCTTGTACGCTTCGCCCTCGCCTACCTCATACTGGCTGTGGTACCTGGCTACGGGCTCGCGGCGCTGCTACGGCCCCACGGTCCCCGCGTCGAGCGCGTCGCCTTCGCCGTGCCCTGCGCCTACGCCATAGTCACCGTGTGCGGCCTGACCACCGCTCTCTTACGCCTGCCCTTCGACCTCTGGACGTACGCGGCGTTCGCCGTACCCGTCACGCTGGCGGCCGCCTACACGGCCTGGCGTTCGCGCGGCCGGAGATGCGCGTCATGCGACGCGGAGCAGAGCCGCTGGTGGCTCATCCCGGCCGGCGTCGCCGTGACGCAGCTCATCGCGACGGCGCTGATCTATCTCGGCGAAACCATGCCGACAGGCACCGACGTGCTCGCGCACGTCGCGTGGACCAATGCTATCGCACAGGCGCATATCTACCCCATCGCGCTCATGTCGGCGCATCTCGGCGCCAACAACGGCGGCTTCTACCCACCCACGTTCCACGCTCTGAACGCGCTGATCCTCGGCGTGGCGCCCATGGCGACCTACCGCGTCGTCTTCTATAGTACTGTCGCCGCCACTGCCGTATTCCCATTCGGTCTCTACGCCTACGTGCGCGCGGCCACCGGCAGCGCGCGGCTGGCCGGGCTGGCCGCCCTCGCCTCGCTGGCCTTCGAGCCATTGCCTTTTTTCACTGTGGGAATCGGTATCTATCCTTTTGTCGTTTCGCTCGTGTTCGTTCCGACCCTGGCTGTCGCCCTGCGCGATGGCTTCGCCGGCGGTAATCGTCGCGCTGTCGTCCTCGCCATGCTCCTGGGCGTTGGCCTGTTCTACACGCACCCGACCGAGTTCGTCACCGCCGGGCTGCTCACTCTCGCCATCGTGCCGGGCCGCCTGCGCGGCCTACAAATGTGGGCGCGGGCCACCGGATATGGGCTGCTCGTCGCTCTAGTCTGGTTCGCCGTCGCTTTCCCCGCGCTCACAGCCATACACAACACGATGGTAAACGGCGCGCAGGTCGAGGTGCGAGAAAACGCGGACTTCACTCCGCCGCTACATGTCGATCTCTCAAGGCTACTCAATGGTTATGTCGAATGGATCTATGGCCGCAACTTGGGGTATCTGTTGCTGGCAGCGACCGTTATTGGGATTGCTTGGTGCCTGGTGCGACGCCGCTACCTCGGCCTCGTCGTCGTCCAGGCAATCGGCGCCTTCCTGTTCCTGGACTCCAGCAGCTACAACATCGCGCGCCCCTTCTACGTGCGCTCATTCCCCTGGGCGCTCTTGCAGCGGCTCGCGCCCACGCACTACTGGTTCGTGCTGCCACTAGCCGCGATCGGCGTCGACGTCCTGCTGCGCACCATGCGCCGGCTAACTCACGCGCGCCATGCTCCCTTTGCCGTCCTCGCCGCCTCGCCGCTCGTGATCTTAGGGCTGCTGTTCCCGCTAGGTATCGGGGCTGTGCGCACAGCGGCGTTCGCACGAGCGCGTCGCGTCGTCGCCCCCGCCGACCTCGGCGCGCTCACATGGTTGAGCCGCTACGCCGCTAGAGACAGCGTCGTAGTCACCGAGGGCGACGTGTGGCACACCAACGAATTCGACGTGCCGAGCGACGCGGGGCGCTGGATACCCGTGGTAGGAGGGCCACATCCTTTGTTCCAACTTGGCGGCGTTGGCCCAGGCGCCATCGATGACCGCTACTACCTGTTGCGACACATCTCCGACACGCCCCTACCCCCGCGCGCCGCCCGCTTCATCACCCAGTACCATGTGCGCTACGTCTTCTATGGCGCCATCGTCCGCGTCTACACGCGGCGCACGCTCGATCTGCCGCGCCTATTGACCGATCCAAACCTGCGCGTTGCCTACAGCAGCGCGCCCGCGTGCCAGAGCGGCGTAGACTACAGCCCCGTGGCGTGCCCGCCAGCCGGCTCGTATGTCTTCACTCTGCGCACGATTGGCGGGCAGTACGCCCTGGCGCGGGCCGCGAGGTGATGTAGTGGATGGCGCCGGCCTGATCGCCCCGCTCGACCTGACGCGGTTCGCGGCCATCTTCCTGCTGCTGGTCATCCTGCCCGGCTACGTCCTGGCTACGGCGGCGCGCCCCTGCGCGCCCCGCATCGAACGCCTGGCCTTCGCGCTGCCGTGCGCCCTCTCCGTTATCACCGTCTATGGCCTGCTCACTTCCCTTCTACACTTTCCGTTCACGTCCAGCAGGTATACAGCTATCGCGGCCGCCATTGTCCTGGGCGGCGGGGTCTATGCCGGGCGGCGCCGCATGAGAGCGGGGCCGAACCTAGTGCAGGATGCAGGCGTTCCCAGAGGGGACGTTCCGCTGCAAAGTAACCCGTCTGGGATAGCATTAGTGCGGTCTCGCGGGCCGGAGCGCTGGTGGATCGTCGCGGCCGGCGTGGCCCTGATCGACGGAGTAGTCGCGCTGCTGATCCACGTGGGAGCCGTCGTGCCGGCCGCGGTCGACGTCCTTTCGCATGTGGTCTGGACGCAAAATATCGCGCGGTCGCACACCTTCTCCATCGCCCTGCTCTCCGCCCACCCCGGCGCGGCCGATGGCGCGTTCTATCCGCCCGCCTTCCACGCCATGGCCGCGCTCCTCGCGGACGCCAGCGGCGTCGCGCCCTATCGCGCCGTCTTCTACAGCGCCGTGTTCGCCGTCCCGCTGCTCCCCATCGCCCTGTTCGCCTATACCAGGGCGCTCACGCGGAGCGCGCGCGTGGCGGGACTCGCCGCGCTGGCTTCGCTCGCCTTCGAGCCGCTGCCCTTCTTCGCTCTGGCGCAGGGGCTCTACCCGTTCGTCGTCTCATGCCTGTTCATCCCCGCGCTCGCCCTAACCTTAGCCGACGGCCTCGGACTCAGCGGCGGACGCGGTTGCGCGCGGTCGGTTGGTCTGGCCGCGCTGCTTGGCGTCGGCCTATTCTACACACACCCCACGGAGTTCGTGACGGTCGGCCTGCTCGTCCTCGTCACCGCGCCCATCGCGACGATGCGGGTCCACGCCTGGCTACGCATGGGCGCGTATGGCGCGATAATCGCCGCCGTGTGGGGTGGGACCGCTCTACCGGCGCTCGCGGCCGTGCGCCGCACCATGGTCGCCGGCGCGCAAGCCGAGATACAGACGCGGCACGATTTCGCGGCGCCGCCGCACACGACGGCGGGCACGGTGTGGAGCAGTTACATGTACGACATCTACGGGCGCAACGTTAGCTACCTACTGTGCGCGCTGGCCCTCGCCGGCCTCGTGTGGTGTCTCATTCGGCGTCGCCAGCGTGGGCTCGTCGTGGCGCAACTCGCGCTCGTCGCTGTGTTCCTCGACGCGAGCAGCCTCAACCTGCTGCGGCCGCTCTATGTGCTCTCGTTCCCGTGGGCGTTGGGCGAGCGCCTAGCCCCGACGCACTACTGGGTCACGCTGCCGCTGACGGGCCTCGGCCTCGACGCAGCGCTCCGCCTCCTACAGCGGCGTCCGCGGCGTCAGCAGCGTCCGTGGAGACAGAAACGTGCGCTGTTAACGCTGCTGGCGGCGCCCTGCGCGCTGCTCGGCGTGCTGCTGCCCCTCGACGTCGCGGCGCGGCACTCCATCGCGTACGAGACGGCGCGCGTCGTCATGGCCCCCGCCGACCTCGGCGCGCTGGCCTGGCTTCGGCGCCACGCCGTGGCCGGCTCCGTTGTCATCAATGACGCGGACCCCTCGCGGCCGGCCATCTTCGACGTCCCCATCGACGCCGGCCGCTGGATGAGTGTACTGGGCGCGGGCACACCCCTCTTCGCGCAAGGCGGGGCCGGGCCGGGTCCGTTGGAGGAACGTCTGTACCTGACGCGCCACATCGCCGACACGCCCGTACCACCGCGCGCGGCGCGCTACGTTGCCCGCTACCAGATCAACGCGCACTACGTCTTCTACGGGGCGGCGGTCCCACCGGGCGCGACGCGCCAGCTGAACCTCGTGCGCCTGCTGGCCGATCCGCGCCTGCGCCTCGTCTACACCAGCGCGCCGATGTGCCGCGTCGCAGGGGCGCACGGTCGAACGGCTTGCCCGGTTGGGTCGTCATACGTCTTCGCGACGTGGCAAGGGAACGTCAACTGATGAACGTGAGCCTTATAACTCCCCTCGACGTCATACGATTCACTCTGGCCTACCTAGTCGTCGTGTATATCCCAGGCTACGCCATCGCGGTCGTCGCACGCCCGCGCGCGCCCCTCGTCGAGCGCCTCGCCCTCGCCATCCCCTGCGCCTACTCGTTGGTGGCCCTGAGCGGGCTTGCCACGGCGCTGGCGGGACTACCTTATGGTCTACTCGCCTATGCCGCGCTCGCGGTACCGGCCATCGCGGCCGCGGCCTATACATCGCGGCGGCGACGGTCTACGACGCCTGTGACGACAGACTCCACAAATGACGGACAATGGTGGCTCGTGGCCGTCGGCGTCGCCATCGTACAGGCGGTCGTGCTCGGCGCCGTCTTCGCCGGGTACGTCGCCCCACCAAACGGCGACGCCGTTTCGCATGTACAGTGGACGAACATGGTCGCACGCGCGCACGTCTTCCCCCTCGCGCTGCTCTCGGCGCATACGGGCGATGCAACCGGCGGGTTCTACCCACCCGTCTTCCACGTCCTCACCGCGCTCGTTCTTGGCGTCGCGCCCATGAGCCCTATCCACGCTGTCTTCTACAGCGTGCTGGCTACAGCTATCGTCTTACCGCTGGGGCTATTCGCCTACATGCGGGGCGCCACTGGCAACGCGCGCATCGCGGCGCTGGCGACGCTGGCCGCGCTGGCCTTCGACCCGTTACCACTTTACATCGCGACGCAGGGCCTATATACCTTCGTCGCATCGCAACTCTTTATACCCGCGCTGGCGCTGGCCCTGCGCGACGGCCTGGGCCGCGGCGATCGCCGTGCTGTCGCGCTGAGCGCCGTACTCGGCGTTGGCCTGTTCTACACACACCCGACCGAATTCATCACCGCTCGCGCTGCTCGCCCTCGCCATCGTGCCCGCATCGTTACGTGACCTGCGGGGCTGGACGCGCGGGGTGGCCTATGGCGCTGGCATCGCGCTTGTCTGGACTATCGCCGCGCTGCCCGCGCTCGCCGCCGTGCGCCGCACCATGATAACAGGCGCGCAGCCAGAGATTGTCAGTTCGCACTACTTCGCCGCCACCGCCCACCTCGCGCCGTTGACCACGCTCGCGGCCTACATCGAGGACGTGTTCGGACGCAACGAGAGCTACATCGTACCGACGCTGGCTGTCGGTGGCGCCGCGTGGTGTCTGGTCCAACGCCGCTGGCTGGGGTTGGTCGCGAGTCAGGCCATCCTGTCTCTGCTGTTCCTGGACGCCACCAGTACGCAACTGCTGCGGCGCTTCTACGACCTCTCGTTTCCGTGGGGACTATGGGAGCGGCTCGCCGCCACGCACTACTGGTTCACCCTCCCGCTCGCCGCGATCGGCGCCCACGCCATTGGCCGTGCGGCCTGGCGCATCCTGCGCGCGAAAAGCCGTCCGTTCATCGCGCTGGCCTACGCGCCGGCCGCGTTGCTCGCCGTCCTCCTACCCCTGAGCGTCACAACCGCGTGTATTGGGGCCTTCGTGCGCACACACGTCGTCATGACAGCGCCTGATCTCGGCGCGCTGGCGTGGCTGACGCGTCACGCCCCGGCCGGCTCGGTCGTCGCCAACGACAGTGGCCTCACGCGGCGCCTCGTCTACGATGTCCCGCTCGACGCGGGACTATGGTCGCCCGACCTCGGCGGGCCACAACCCCTCTTCGGGCGGCAAGACGCGGGACCAGGCGACATCGACGCGCGCATCTACCTGATGCGCCACATCGCCGACACGCCCCTGCCGGTCGAGGCGGCGCGGTTCACCGCGCGCTACCATGTGCGCTACCTCCTCTATGGAGCGGGGCCGCGCGTCACGGCGACGCGCCACCTCGACCTGCGCCGCCTGCTCAACGACCGTTATCTGCGCCTCGTCTACACCAGCGCGCCGGCATGCCGCACATCGGGCACGGAGCACACGGGGTCATGTCCAACAGGGCAATCGTACATCTTCGCGCTCGGCCGAACGGCCGGCTAATCGCTCATCTATTCCTATGAGCATGCCTCATCGACGCCAGGGACGCCACGAATCCCTGGGTTGACCTTCGATAGTATCTATCGTCCCAACGCATTCGTCGATGTACGTGAAGAGTCGATACGTCGCGTAGTAGAACTCACCCTCATGACGTCTGCGCGTCGTCGATGAATACGGCCGGCGATACATGGAAATAGGCGGCGAGCTTCTTGACGTGCTCCAGTGTCAGCTTCCGCTCCCGCCGCTCATTGAGCACCTCGGAGACGATAGACTTCGCGCCGAAAATGGGCACGAGATCCTCCTGCTTCAGCTCGTTCGACTCCATGAGGAAGCGCAGCGCGTCGAGCCCCGTCCTTGGGGGGAACACGACATGCGCCGTCTCGTAGGTCTCCACCAAATCGGTTAGCGCGCTCAGGTACGTTTCCTGTGCCTCCGAGCGGTCCGGTACGTCGAGCATCACGTCGATGGCGGCGAGCGCCTCCTTGAGATGAGCGTCGTCCCGGATCGACGTGAGCGGGTCGGACAATCTGATCGTCGTGATCCGCTGTGCCATCATCCTCTCTCCCTTATATCGCTATTATTCTACTGTATTCGGATAGATGCCTCGCCTCTCGCCCCCTCCGCCCATGGCTGACTGGTCCCCCGGCTGCGGCCGGCGGTCCAGCGCGCCTCCGGGGGAACCTGGGGAGATGCCTCCCCCCAGACCCCCGCCATAAAGCCGCCGTGGGGATGCGGTAGGCAGGCTGTCAGTGCGTTAGAACTGCAAACAGTTTCCCGTTACCACAAACTGTTTCCCATCTCCAAGTCCCATGGCTCCTGCGATGTGCGTTTGGCGGGGGTCTGGGGGGAGGCATCTCCCCAGGTTCCCCCGGAGGCGCGCTGGACCGCCGGCCGCAGCCGGGGGACCAGTCAGCCATGGGCGGAGGGGGCGAGGAGAGAAGGGACAGGTAGCCTTGGACGGGAGGGGCGAGGAGAGAAGGGGGCCGCCACCTACTGTGCTCCTGATAAGTAGCCCAAACATCCTATGTGGCCGGCCCGACACGTCACCTACCATAAGCAGCAATAGGGATAGCGATACGGGCCAGACGCGGAGGGCCGAGCGGTGATCGAACAGGTACAGCCGGTGTCGCGCGACGATGACGATGACGATAGCGCCGTGCTCATCGCGCCGGACCCGCGCACGCGCGTCGTCGCCCTCATCCCCGCCTACAACGAAGAGCGCTGCATCGGCAGCGTCATCCTGCGCACGCTCCCCTACGTCGACGAGGTCATCGTCGTCGACGACGGTTCACGCGACGCCACGGCCCTCGTCGCCGCGGCGGCCGGCGCGCGTCTGATCCAACATAGCGTGAACAAGGGCAAGGGACAGGCGCTGACCACCGGTTTCCGCGCCGCGCGCAAGCTGCGTCCCGACGTCGTGGTCATCCTCGACAGCGACGGCCAGCACAGCCCCGACGAGATCCCGCTGCTGCTCTCGGCCATGCGCGAGCACGACGCCGACATGGTGGTGGGCAGCCGCTTCACCGAGCCCGCGCAGTTGGCCAAGATCCCCGGTGGCCGGCGCGTCGGGTTGAAGGCCGTCACCACCGTGACCAACCTGCTCTCCGGCGTCGCCGTCAGCGACTCACAGAGCGGGTTCAGGGCCTTCTCCGCGCGCGCGCTCAAAGACCTCACGTTCCAGGGCGCGGGCTTCTCCGTCGAGTCCGAGATGCAGTTCCTGGCGCGCGAGCACCGTCACAAAGTCGTCGAAGTAGCGATCAGCGCCGACTACGCCGACCCGGCCAAGCGCAGCCCCGTCATGCAGGGGCTGGGCGTCATCGACGGCGTGATGCGCCTGGTGGGCCAGACGCGCCCGCTGCTGTTCATGGGCGTGCCGGGGCTGTTCCTGCTCCTGCTCGGCCTGCTGATCGGACTCGACGTCGTCGCCATCTACGCCGCGTCCAGCCGGCTGGCCGTCGGCTACGCGCTGCTCAGCATCATGTGCATCATCATCGGCGCCATGACCCTCTTCTCCGGCGTCATCCTGCACTCGATGCGCGCGCTGCTCTCGTCCAGGCTGCGCCCTTATATGCACGAGGAACCGCTGTAGGTGTGCGACGCACGGACACATCACATACAGACCTCGGTGGTCATCGTCACGTACAACAACCGCGACGACATCGACGCCTGCCTGGGCTCCCTCCGGACGCACTCGCCGGACGCGGAGATCATCGTCGTGGACAACCTCTCGTCCGACGGTACGCTCGACCACATTCGACAGCAGTACCCGCGCGTCAGGGCTGTATCGGCCGGGCGCAACGGCGGCTTCGGAGCCGGCAATAACATCGGCGCGCGGCTGGCGACAGGGACGCGTCTCGTGTTCCTGAACCCCGACACCGAGGTCAAGGGTGCATGGCTAGCGCCCCTCATAGCGGCGCTTGAGGATGACTCCTCCGTTGGGCTTGTCACACCGACGGTCCTCTTGAAGGGCACGGCCAATCGGGTCAACGCCTGCGGCAACGATGTTCACCTCACGGGCCTGGCCTTCTGCGCGGGACTCCATCACGCAGCTCCGCCACGCTCCACCCCGGCGCGCCCTGTCGCCGCCATCTCAGGCGCGGCCTTCGCGATCCGCCGCGAACTGTGGGAGCAACTCGGCGGGTTCGACGAGCGCTTCTTCATGTACCTGGAAGACACCGACCTGAGCCTGCGCGCACGCCGGTTGGGCTACACCATCCTCCATGTACCGGCCTCGCGCGTGTGGCACGACTATAGGGTCAGCGTGAGCGCGGCCAAGCTCTACCATCTGGAACGCAACCGCCTGCTGATGCTGCACAAGAACCTTTCGCCTGCCACGCTGGTCCTCTTGTCGCCAGCGCTCGCTCTCACTGAGGTACTGACCTGGATCTTTTGCCTCCAGCAAGGAAAGGCTTACGCGCTGGCAAAGTGGCACTCATACAGGGGCTTCTGGCGCGAGCGCCGCAGGAGCGAGCACCCAGCGCGACAGCTATCACCACGGTATGACGATCACGCCCTTGTACACAGCTTTGGTTCACGCCTCGCTCTGGAACAGATGCGACAAGGCGCCCTGGCTACAACGGCAAACGATCTGCTCACCATCTTCTACACCGTGTGGCGCCTGGTTGCCCTAGTCGCACTCAGGGACATGAGAAACAATACTAAGACTGTCGTTGGCTGTGCCGCACGCTACGAGTACGGACAATGAACGGACATCGAACCCAACGTTTACGCATAGCTCATGTGACCGCAACGTATCCACCGTATCGCGGAGGGACAGGCAACGTCTGTTACAACAACGCGCGTGAACTTGCTCGGCGAGGGCATGACGTCCATGTTTTCACAGCGAGACAAGAGCCGGCCGCGCGACATGAGCGACTGGAAGGCGTATCCGTCCATCGTCTGAGCCCGCTGGTACGGATCGGTAACGCCCCTGTGCTACCCACCCTGTTTACGTCGCTACGGGGCTTCGACGTTCTCCACCTACACTATCCGTTCATCCTGGGCGCCGAGATGGTGAGGGCGGCGTCACTTGTCCATCGCACGCCTTTGGTCGTCTCGTTTCACAATGACCTCATCGGGAACGGCGCGCGCGCCGCCGTCTTCTCGCTCTATCAACGCGCATCAGCGCACCTGACGGTACGAGGGGCAGCTTGCTTGTGCGCGGTGTCGCTAGATCACTTCCAATCGAGCGCGTTGTGCCGTTCACTCGCCAAGCATGAACCACGCACGGTCGAGCTACCCAATGGCGTAGACACAACACTCTTTCGCCCGACCACGCCTGCGGAGTCGCGCGCGTTCAGACAGAAGAATGGCGTGCCCGACCACGCGCGGCTGATCCTGTTCGTGGCGGCGTTGGATCGAGCACATCATTTCAAAGGATTGAGCATCCTGCTCCACGCCCTCGCGGCGTTGCCACAGGACACCTGGCTACTGATCGTGGGCGATGGTGAACTGCGCGACGACTATCAACGCGAAGCAGCGCAATTAGGGATAGCCGATCGAACGATGTTCGCCGGTTCTATCGCTCACGAGGATACCGTGCCATATTTCGCCAATGCGGACGTGACTGTGCTTCCCTCCGCGCCGCCAGAGTCCTTCGGCCTGGTACTCGTCGAGTCGCTGGCCTGCGAAACACCCGTCATCGCGAGCGATATACCGGGCGTCCGCACGGTCGTATCACATGGCGAAGACGGCTTCCTGTTCCCACAAGGTAACGTATCCGGCCTGACACAGACGCTGGAGCGCCTGCTATCCACACCCGAGGATGGCAGACGCGCCATGGGTCAGGCCGGCCGCCGCAACGTACAGCAGCGCTACAGCTGGCCCGCCCTGGGAGAGCAACTGGAGCACATCTACAGGAGCGTGTGTCTGTCGTGATCCGACCAATCGAAGCTGTACTGGGACATCGACCCGGTTGCCCTGCTGTCAAGAGCGGTGGCGCACAACGCGCGTCGCTCGACTCACGGGACAATAGTATCGCCTCGCTGCGCTTCCTACTCGCGGCCCTGGTCGTCTTCTCCCATAGCTACGACCTGGGCGGGTTCGGCCCCGATCCGCTCGTCGTCTTCAGCCATGGGCAACGCTCCTTCGGCAGCCTGGCCGTGGCGGGATTCTTCGCCCTGAGCGGCTTTCTGATCACGCAGAGCTACTGCCGATCCCGCTCGGTATGGCGCTACCTGTGGCATCGTGTACTACGCATCTTCCCCGCCTTCTGGATGTGTCTGCTTGTCACCGCGTTCCTGTTCGCGCCCCTGGTATCCCTGCTCGAACATGGCAATCTCGCGGGGTACCTGCATGCCGGCGCTGATAGTCCATCGCGGTACGTAACGGCGAATGCGCTGCTCGACATGAAGCAATACGGCATCGCCGGCCTACTGACGCGCATACCGTATCCCGGCGCGTTCGACGGGTCCTTGTGGTCCCTGCACAACGAGTTTATGTGTTACCTGGCGATAGCCGCCCTCGGCATCCTTGGTATCATCACGCGCCACCGGGCCATCCTCGTTGGACTGACACTATGCCTATGGACAATATCGTTCTTCCCCACTATCGTGCCGGCCGCGCCACCGCTGGCGTTGCTGCTCCTGCTATTCGGCCGGGGTCCGGTGTTCGACCCTGTCCTATACTTCTTCGTCGGATCACTGTACTTCCTGTTTCGGGACAAGATCGCCTTGCACTGGGGTCTGTTCCTGCTGGCGAGCCTACTCATCCTCATTGGTTGGGCCACGGGCTGGAGGGAAGCAGTAGTACTATTCCCCTTGGCGATGCCCTACGCGCTCCTATGGCTCGCGTTCCGGCTACCGCCCACACGATTCGACCGTCATGGCGATATCTCATACGGAGTCTACATCTACGCTTTCCCCGTCCAGCAACTCCTCGCCACCGTGGGGCTGCACCGCCATGGCCTACCGCTCTACCTGGGCCTCACCTTCGCGCTGACGATCCCGCTTGCCATTCTGTCATGGCGCCTGGTCGAACAACCCTGCTTGCGGCTCAAAGCGGTACGACTCCCACGCTTAACAAGCGGTAGCATGCTCCGTCGCTATACGACGTATAGCAATGAAAGGATGAGGATATGGATAAGACGTCCCCGCTAGTGGGTCACGCTACAAATAAAGCGGGAATGATCCACCGGCTAAACAGGCGTGATCGCGTCTGTGGAAAGGCCGCATCAATTGCGGCATGACCCACTAGTGTACATCCTTCTCGTGAATTGGAACGCAACGGAACACACCCTGGCTTGCCTTAACTCACTACAATCCGTTTCCTATTCCAACTACCGCGTTCTGATCGTTGACAATGCCTCCTCCGATAACTCCGTCGATACGATAGCGGCCGCCTATCCCAACGCAACGTTGCTGCGGTTGCCGCGCAACCTTGGCTTCACCGGAGCGAACAACGTCGGGTTCCAACACGCGCTCGAACGGGGCGCTGATTTCGTCTACCTACTCAACACGGATACTTGGGTAGACCCAGGCTTTCTGGCGCAGGCGGTTACCACAGCGGCAGCAAGTCCATCAATTGGTATTGTCGGATCAAAAATCTTCCATGCCGACCGGCCGGATAGGCTGCAATTCGCCGGGGGCCGTGTCAATCTAACGACAGGCTACAACGGCCGCCCCTTCGGCTACAACCAGATTGATCATGGACAATGCGATCACATCACCGACGTCGACTGGGTCACGGGATGCGCTATGCTGATTTCGCGCGCTTGCTTAGCAGCAACTAAAGGCTTCGACGAAGCGTTCTTCGCCTTTCACGAAGATGTCGATCTTTGCCTCCGCGCGCGAGCAGCCGGCTTTCGCGTCGTCATGAGCCTGCAGTCACGGGTGTGGCACAAAGGCGGAGGTTCGACAGGGGGAGCAATCTCTGCGCTGCACATCTACTACGACGTTCGGAACGGACTGCGGCTCGTCCAAAAGCATCGTCCACTCGCGAATCTACTAGGTCGCCTTTCACGCGCCGCCTGCATCATCAGCGCTCATACTGCACAGGTCCTACTGGCGTGCCCAACTCGGCATGGCCTTGGCGCCATCGTTGCAGGCGTCCGCGACTATTACGCAGGCATCGGCGGAGCCTGCCAGTCTCGGAACGTTTAGCCAACTCCAAAAAACGCTTGTCAGTGACCAGCAATTGATCACCGATTCTAGTGATGGGTCGCCCGGACAGCGCATTCGACCGCCATCACGCCCATCATATGGCCCCCTCGCCCTTTGTCTGCCGACGGCGCCAATACTCTATTGCGCGCTCAGACACTTGCCAGACCCAAGCCGGTGGCTCTGCTGTCCACCACGGCATTAGTGCGCGTGCAAGCAGGTAGACGGTAAAAGGACGATGGACTACGTAGACGGCTGATTCGCCCACCGCCCGTAGCAATGGAGCCCAAATGGCACGAGGTCGTCCACTCCGACAGGCGGCTATCGCCTCCTGGAAAGAGACGCTGGCATATGCCGTTCCACGGAGCGCTTGTATTTGTTGGGGAATGTCGTCACGGGCGAAAAACATATCAAGCGCACGTCGTCGTTCAGTAGGGAAGTCATTGAAGGCGACGGTTGTTTTGGCTGCAGCGTGCTGGCGCATCTTGGCTAAGGGCTCATCAGCAAGGTAAATGCCTTCCCAATGTAGGCTGAGCCGCGCCCACAAGTCGTAGTCCATCACCAAGTGCAGGCTCTCATCCAGCAAACCTATGCGATCCAGCACAGCACGACGTAGAAATAACGTCGGCTGCGGCATGAAGACTTCCGTCGTCAGCACTGGGCGTGGAGAGAACGGTCCCGCTTTACGCCGCCCTAAAGGCGCTCCACTTCCTGTAATAAAAAAGGCGTCGCTATAGACGAAACCGGCCGCCTGATGCGTCTGCAGCGCGTCGACAGCCCGCGCGACAGCGTCATTCGTGTAGACGTCATCAGAGTTGAGGTACGCTACGATATCACCCGTCGCACGACGCCAGCCCTTGTTGATAGCGTGGGACTGCCCGCAGTCGGGTTCACTTACCCAGTACGCAAGACGATCCGCGTACTTCTTGATAATATCTACGCTTCCGTCAGTCGAGCCACCGTCGATAATGATGTACTCAATGTTTGGATAGTTCTGCTTGAGTACTGACAGGATGGTTTCTTCTAGAAACTCCACCTGGTTGTATGATGGAGTAACAATAGACACGATTGGTTTGTCGCTAAACGACGCTATCATGAATCAAATCTCCTTATTTTTTCCGATGATAGATCAGCAACACGGATGAGAGCGTCATGCTCTACATCGTAGAGCGGTAGGTCTGCCAGTAGGCGCTGGCCATCACTCGGGTCGAGGAACGTTAATATTCCATCCGCGTTCCGCGCCTCCCGGAAAGCCGCGCGGACCCACGCGTTTTCCGGCGAGAGTACACGTAAGGTATCGATTATGTCATCACGAACGAAAAATGCATTGTTCCCTGCACGCGTTGATCCGACTAACGAATACCCCTTCGACTTGGCCAAGTAGTCAAGCGCCGCGATGGAAGCTCCGAAATAGAGGTTGGAGTAATGAGCTTGTGTACGAACAAAACGACGTTCGTATGGGACGGTAACCGCATGCCGGTAGCCGAATAAGCTATTGTATTCGCAGACGACAATGCGGGGTTGGATACATGTGATGGCCTCCCAAATCCAATAATCGTTGCCATCAATGTCAATAGAAAGTAGGCCGATATCTCCCTGCACACCATTGGTGTGCATGATGGTATTTATGTTTTCACGGTCGATAAACGCGCACTCGACTTTGAGATTGTATTTCCAGTACAACGGGTCGCTCTTAATAGCCTGAATGTTAGTGGATGCCCCATCTATAACTAGCCCTGACCAGTAATTGTTCTGCAACAGAAAGCGAGTATTGGCCTCTCTGTAATTTTCCACCCCGAATTCAACAAATACGGAATTGGGGACAGGGATGCGTCTTAGCAGGTGCTGAATAATCCCGTCCTCCCCCCACTGAGAATAGACTTTAAACTCATGGTCAGCAAGCGTGGACGAGTTGTTGTGTTCAGAGTGGATCTGTTCTATGCGTCCGACTGCCTGCTGAAGCGCGTCCATACGCCGTACCAAATCATCCACTTTCTCCATCGTGTTCACAGCAAACCAGCCTGCACTACGAATCCTCACAAAAGGGTTCTTCATTATTCCTCCGTGCTAGCATACAGAACATCACCCTTTAGTGGCACATGTGCCGCCATTGCGGCGTGGATAAGACCTTGATCCTCCACTGTAAGTGGAAATCCCGCGATCGACCGGTAGATTGCTCTGTACCGGCGAGCGACGGCGGTCCATGAATGCTCGGCCAGTCGTTCTGTCCCTCTCTTGCATAGCTGCTCACGGATCGTTGGGCTGACATGGAGTTGGAGAAGAACGGATGCCATCTCCTCAGCGGACTGGGGATCAAAGTAGGCCGCAGCATCCCCAGCTTGTTCCATCAAAACGGGAAGATTAGAGCAAGCGAGTGAACGGCGCTCCGCAAATGCTTCGAGAAGCGGGAAGCCGCCCCCTTCAAAAAGAGTGGGGAAGACGACAAACTCGGCCAGATGGTAGAGTGCACGCAAGTGATCCGCCGGAACGTGACCCAGGAAATAGACGGTGTCGACTAACTCCAGGTGAGCAAGCCTATCCTTTAGAACTCGGTAATAGTTATTGCGGTGTCCAGTGCACACGAGGGGTAATCGCAACCCGTATCGGTCACGTAGGATAGCGAGTGCATCGAATAGACGCAGGTGGTTCTTATGCGGCCAAGTCTGGGCAGGGAAAAGTATGAAAGGTTGTGGGAGGGCGTAACATTGCTCGACGAAGGCGAGCGTCGCAGGCCTAATCTTCGCGGCGAATTCAGTCGGTGCGGAACGAGGGATGACGGCGATTTTGTCTGAAGGAACACCCAGGTTTGCTGCAAAATCTGCTTTTGCAGCGTGCGACTGTACCTCAATAAGAGTGCTCGCGTCACACCATCGGGGATACATATTCTCGCGCTGGTGGAGCGTGTTCGCATCAAAGAATTGAGGGTAGTGCACATGCTGGATGTCATACGGACTAAAGAGAGACGGAGCAGTCGTGTAGTGCAGCCATTGGTAGGGAAAGTGAACAATATGGCCTTTCAGCGACTCCACGAAGGGGTCGTACGTTGCGACATTCCACGTCGGAATTGCAAACTTGGATCGCACATTATTCCCATGAGCAAGAATCGTAGCAATGACTGGGAGGGCTGGCCTAAAGACACATCGTGCAGTAGATTTCCATGCAGGCTCCGGTGCCACTACGACGCGCGTATTGCAACCAACGTATTGATCCAGCCATTGCGGAACTGCGGGATCTGTTACGACTATGTATCGCTCAGCCCCGTCGGTTAAACCACCTAGCCCCGCAACCATACCTGTGATAGCCTGCTCAACGCCGCCGCTCACCTTGGGTTGCAAACGAGCCATAACGACAACAGTCAACGGGTCAGATCCATCTACGCTATGTAAGGTCACAGCGACGTTGCCCCCGTGTATAGCTGTGGATCTGACAAATGGCGCGTTTCATATTGCGGTAAAATGCTTCCTCGGAGAAATCGGTGATGGTGGCCTGTCGAGTCCGATGCGACATAATCTTATGCCATGCGGTCGGTCGGCCCGTTACGTCCTTCACAACTGATGCGATCTCACCGACCGTACACTCCTGCAGCGTTATGCCGTAGTCTCCAGCGTCGATCGTTGATTCCTTACTCATGATAGGGATGAGCCCTTGATGCATACACTCAATGATCGCCCCCTGCGACGCCTCACTACATGAAGGTGAAATCACGACATTGCAGCGGTTGGCAAGGTCATAAAAGCGAGGACTTCGCATGGCGATATGCCCGATTAAATGGACGTTCGGCAGGCGTAGCTCACGCCGATAGATGGCGGCAAAGTCCGGTCGAACGTGCTGACAGATATAGAGATGGGCATCTAGGCCATCGAACGCCTCCAGTAAGAGATCCAAACCCTTATGCACGTTGCCGGGTCCAGCAAAATACAACACGTTGCGGCGTCCTGCCTCGAAGTCTTTGCTCTGCATATCGTAGTGGGCATCGAAATACGCCGCATTGTTGAGAGCGTACACTACGGGAAATGCCACAAACGTTTCCTTGTTGGCAGTATTCCCGAGGCAGATAATACCATCAGCATGCTTGTTGGCCCATTCCTCGGAATGTGTGACTAACCGTTCTGGTGGCAACCACACCCCTCGTCGTCGCTGTAAATCGCCCAGCCGCTCTAACTCGCGCCCGTTGTTGGTCGACCAATAACTGCCGGTAGCGAAGTAAATAGTAGTCGCGCCAGTAGGTAGGCGTCTCGCAATGCGCTCGAAGTTGTTGCCAGCATGCCCGATGAATAGGTCATATGACTGCTTCGGCACAAAGCGCGCGTCATCATAGTCAATGAGATCTACCACATAACCCAAATCATTCAGCGCGCGAACCATAGTACGAGCGATACCTACGTTACTGAATCTGACGTTGGCCGGATCCTGAGGGGCGAGCCTAAAGGGCGACGTTATGTAAGAGATCAAGACACGACCTGGTGATGCGACCCGCCGAGCATTACTATGCCATGTCGACACTCCTTCGCTGTAGCGCAAGTCATACAGCCGTGTTGGCAAGTACCTGCGCTTATAGTTACGACAGGGGATCAGGGCAATCGAGATTGGTCTTCTCAGCACGGTGGTCAGCATGTCTTTAGGAGCCTCAGGGTATAGCATGGCCGGCATTAGCAGTCTTAATTTCGAGGCGCAGAAGTTCGTCCCAATGTTCAACTATTGGCTCCGGATGACTGCCGGTAAACGGTACAACAAACAAGTCGCCAAAGCTGTCGAGTTTCTGCAGGTGAACCTCAACAGGATTTTCCCCCTTCGCCAACTGCAGACGAATTCTCTTTAGACAACTAAATAGGCCAGGGTTATAAAAAAATTGTTCCTTGAATCTGATGGCATCCTCTAATACGTAACTGTAATGGTACATATATACTCCCATTGCCTTAGTTTCCTCCTTGCTTAATGGAGTAATGGTTTCTACAGTCTTACCTGTCGTCGGATCGCCATATCGCGGTGGCTCGTGACGGAGCCAGACGAAGTCCTTATGAAACTTGAAGATGCGGAGCCATTCGAGCGATCCATTACCAAACTGCCCCGCAATGATCGAGCGCAGGCTCCCGAAGAAATATTTGGCGTAGAACATAACGGAGGTTACGTCAGGGTGATCTTCGAGATAAGCGATAATGCGCTCGATGTCGGCAGCGTGGTAGAACTCATCTACGTCCAGTTGCCATAGGTAATTGGCATCCACGAGGTGCAGGAAGCTGTTGCACATCTCTGTCTTGCCGTTCCACGGCCCGTCGTATGTGATGACATGAATCTTACCCTCGGGATCATACTCGTCGACCAAGCGGCGTAAGATGGTGCGCGTATCGTCGATCGAGTGGCCGTCAGTGGTGCAGTAACCAGTTGCATCGCCGTCCCAGTAGTGCTTACGGCCATCGGCTTGAGTCGCTCCTTCAACAATGAAGATCTGCGTTGCATAAGGATAAATGTGTCGGATGTTGATCTCGAGCCATGGCTCCCCATTCAACACAATGGTAAAGAAAGCGATACGTGGACGGACACCAACGGACGTTGGAGTAAGGCGATGGCGTACCATTGCGATAGAGGCATGATCGATGAGACGTTGAGCACCACGCACGGCAAGACACATGCTGTGGAGAGTACGCCCAATGATGCCGTCAGTGCTCACACGACGCCCGTTCCGTTTGTATAGACGTGAAGTCAAGCCGACAACGATTTGTTGAAGGTCGCCTAGGCTTGCCCAATGGCTCACTCGGTTCCCCCATTAAAGAGCAGCGTATTGAACGTTTTAGCAAATGGTAAGTACTTCTTTTCCATAAGAAACTGGGACACTTCAGCTTGCAAAGACGTTTGCAAGCTTTCTGTACTTAAACATTCAACTAGAACAAGGCGGGGGCGAAAGCGATTCCAGTCATTTGATCGCAAAACATTTAAATCCATGCCTTCAACGTCAACAGATAGAAAGTCAATGATTTGATTTTGCGGAAGGTATTCGGTAAGTAGTTGCGCTAAAGTACGCGTCAATACTTTCTTCTCAGCGATGATACGGTAAGCACCACCTTGAGCTCTACTACACGACAATTGCGCATCAAACGAATTCAGGGCAGGTTCATTTAGCATAAGGTAAGTAATTTCTGAATTACTATCCGAGATCGCAGCCTCAATATTAATGTCGCGAGGACGCTCTTTGTTAAAGGCTTTCATGGAATCCGGCATTGCATCAATATTTATTCCCCTCCACCCTCTCCTGTAAAACAAGTAGGTGTTTGAAAAACGTCTAGGATGATGAGCACCCACATCGACGTAGAACCCTAGCCCCTTGTCGCCTATCGCCCTTAACAAAAGCAAATCCTCGCCTTCTTGCGCATACGACACCACGGCATGTTGATAAGGCGTGAATTGACGGACGAAATTTACAATGTGCTTTGTGTTGTAGCGAAACAGGGTATTGACAGAATTTGATATCGTTGCATGTATCATTAGTTCGCCTCGTTGTGTTCCGCAACTGACCAATTACCATTTAGCATAAGAATCGTGCTTCGATCAAAGCTCTTGCGCCCTGTTCCGTAGAAGTCGCCATCCTCTACTTCAAGAAAACCAACTCCATCCTTCGGCCAATCCGCCTCTACTCCATTTTCAACGATACGCGCACCTATGCTGTAGCGCCCAATTGCAAGCGGCAAATTATGAAGCAAGCATTTAAAAACACCCTTCGGGGGGATGCTGTTGAAAGTTTGGTCTACATATTCCGCGTAGATTACTGCTAATCCCCGACCAGTATTATCATGTAGCGAAATCCCCACATCCACATTGCGGACGTCATCCTGGGCAACGTAAGACAGCGCGATGCATACGTCCTCGCCACATCTGACTGCAGAAATTCGCTCTCCATCCCTATTCTCAAGATGAAAGTCTGTAAGCGTGATACGGCCGCTTCCACTACGAGCAATTCGTTCGCCTAATGTTGCTTGTGCAATCGTTTCTCGTATCAACTCCATGTAGCGCAGGATTGCGTTCGATGTAGTCCCAACAAAATCAAGGCCACCTCCCTGTAGGACAATAGCTTTTGAACATAAATGTTCGACAGCCGCCATTTGATGGCTAACAAATAAAACGGTTCGTCCCGAGTTGCTGACCGAATGCATTTTGCCTAAGCACTTTTTTTGAAATTCGCTGTCGCCCACCGCAAGCACCTCATCCACAACAAGCACTTCAGGCTCAAGGTGGGCGGCGACGGCGAAGGCGAGGCGCATGTACATGCCACTGGAGTAACGCTTGACCGGGGTATCCAGGAATGTTTCAACACCGGCGAAGTCTACGATTTCGTCGAAGTGTTTTTTGATGTCAACACGGCTCATGCCCATGACGGCGCCGTTCAGGTAGATGTTCTCGCGGCCGCTGAGCTCAGGGTGGAAGCCGGTCCCGACCTCCAGCAGCGAACCGACCCGCCCGTGCACGACCGCCTGCCCCGTGGTGGGCTCAGTGATGCGCGAGAGCAATTTCAGCAGCGTGCTCTTGCCGGCGCCGTTGCGTCCGATGATGCCGACGGCTTCACCGTGCTTGACCTCGAACGAGACGTCTTTGAGCGCCCAGTAGTCCCGCGCCGCGCTGTCGGACCGGTCGCCCCGACGCAGCCGATTGAGCGGCGCCTTACCCGCGCGCATGAGTGAGTCGCGCAAGCTGCCATAGGGCTCGCTCGGACCCGCCCCGATGCGGTAGCGCTTGCCCAAGCCTTCGACCGAGATAGCGACGTTGCTCATCAGTTACACCATGTCCGCGAAGGTCTGCTCCATGCGGCGGAAGTACACCAGCCCGCCGATCAGCAGCACGAGAGTAACGATAATGGAAGGCAGGAGTTGTAGAACCTGTAGGCGCCCCGTCCCGAGTAGCGCCCAACGGAAGCCCGCGATGACGCCGACCATCGGGTTGAGCGCGTAGACGTACGCCAGCGGGCCTTTGACTACACTTGCCGAGTAGGCGACCGGGCTGGCGTACAACAGCACCTGCGTCAGGAAAGGTATGGTGTAGCGCACGTCGCGGTATTTGACGTTGAGCGCCGAGAGCCAAATGCCGAGCGAGAGTCCCGCGGCGATACCGAACAGCACGAACAGCGGTAGGAACAGCAGGCCGATCCCAGGATGGACGTGGTAGAACAGCATCATCACGACATACACGACGAATGCGACCGCGAGGTCGACCAACCCGGCCAGCGCAGCCGAGATCGGCAGGACCAACCGCGGGAAGTAGACTTTGGAGATCATGCGCCCGTTCTCGACCAGGCTCTCACCCGAGTTGGTCAGCACGTACGAGAAGTAGGTCCACGGCAGTAGCGCCGCCAGCGTAAACAGCGCGTAGGGCACGCCGTCCGATGGCAGGTGTGCGATGTGGCCGAAGATGATGGTGAAGATAACCATGTTGAAGACTGGCTGAATGATGGCCCACCCCGCCCCCAGCGCGGTCTGCTTGTAGCGCACCTTGACGTCGCGCCAGGCCAGGATGTAGAGCAGATCGCGGTAGCGCCACAGGTCGCGCAGGTTGAGCGCGACGAACCCGCGCGACGGCCGGATGATTGTCACCGGCGGCTCGGCCGCGTCCATGCCCATGCGCTCCGGCGCGCTGTCGCTGTCGCGGCGCGCGGGGATCGGCTCGGCGGCGATACGCTCGTCTACGACCATCGGTGTCTCACCTTCCTCACAATCAGCACATGTCGTGTGCGTCTGTCCTAGTGATAGAAGATTTCGCGTGACGGCACAGTAGCCCATTCGGGCTATCGCGGGTCAGACGGACGGGGCAATGTGCCGACGCCTGTTCTCCTTGCCCCTGCTCCCAAGCTACCTGGGCTCTCCTCTTCTCGCCCCCCCCGCCCCCTCCGGGGGAGCCTGGGGAGATGCCTCCCCCCAGACCCCCGCCAAAAAGATGTCGCGGCGGATGATGGAAATGGTACTGGTAAGCGCGGTAGCGTTACTGGATACCGCTGGTATGACAGCCAGACGTGGCGCATGGGGCCGCGCGGGCCGCGCGGGAGTTTCCTATTATCCAAATGCCATGACTCCCGCGATGAGCGTTTGGCGGGGGTCTGGGGGGAGGCATCTCCCCAGGTTCCCCCGGAGGCGCGCTGGACCGCCGGCCGCAGCCGGGGGACCAGTTAGCCATGGGCGGGGGGGGCGAGAAGGAAGAGACCAACAATACTCGGGGGAGGCGAGGCGCCAGGCCCAGCGCTCTATCAAAGAGCGTTCGTTACCATCGTCACAACCATAGGCCAGGAAATAGTATGCTGATGGTAAAAAGGTCAGGAGGGAGCGAGATGGAAGCCTTGCACGCTGAAACGCGAGAGGACGAGCACGCTGTGCCGATCGCGGACCTGCCCGGTCAAGTTCTGGTGGCGCTCGATCACTTGACGCAAGACGAGCGGGAGGGCGTATTCAGGGCCGTCCGCGCGTTCGCACACGGTGAGTTGGCTGGCTCTCGCGTTCCAGGTACGGAACCGCTCTACGCTTTGCGCGCCGCTCCCGAGGTCTTGGTGTTCGTGCGCCACGAGCAGGGAGGGCCTGTCGAGCCCGTCGACATCATGCGGCCGGCCGCGCTACGCACCCTTGGTCATGCCGAGTAGAGCGTCGGTAGAGGAAGGTCTGTGAGTAGGACATCGCACGATCAACTCATGAAGCAGGCGCTGCGGGAGCGCTTCGCCGACTTCTTGCGCCTGTTCGATCCCGACACAGCAGCCGGCTTGGACCTCGACGCCGGCGTCACCTTCCGCGACGCGGAGACGTTCACCGACCTCCCGCAGGGCGCGCTGCTCATCCCGGACATCGTGGCCGAGGTCCGCACGCGCGACGGTGTCCCCAAGCTCGTGATCGTGCACGTCGAGGTGCAGCGCGAGCGCGAGGACGAGGATTTTCCCCGACGGATGTGGCGCTACTTTATCTCGCTCACGCTGCGCGAGGACGCGCCGGTCATCCCCGTCGCCCTGCTCTTCTACCAAACCGCCGAGGGCATCGCCTACGAGGTGTACGAGGAAACGCTGTTCGGCCACACCATCGTCACGTTCCGCTATTTGCAGATCAGCCTGGGCCGCCTGGCTCCACAGGCCTATGACTATCTGCACACGGGCAACATCCTGGCGATCGCGCTGGCGAGCATCATGGGGCGCTCACTGCGCGGGACCAGGCGCGCCCAGTTGTACTTCGACTGCCTGCGACGCCTGCTGGAGGCCGCGCAAGCTGGCGTGGTGAATCAGGCGACGACGCGGCTGCTGGGCGCGGTAATCGACACGTATTTGCCGGTCAACGTTAAAGATCGTGCGGCCCTGCGGGTACAATTAGAGGCACAGGGACAAGGAGATGATGTGATGGTAATCGAAGCGACGGAACTGACGTGGCGAGACCAGGTCGAGCTCGAGGCGACACGTAAGAATATTAGGCGCGCTATTCAAGTCCGGTTCGGCCATGTGACGCCGGAGGTGGAGGAATTGATCAACAACACCGCTTCGGACACGGACCTTGATGCGCTCTTCGATCGCGCCCTGCTGGCGCGGACGGAGAACGACGTGCTACGCGCGGCCCCATAACCGCAAGAACTAAGGCGGCGACGGAAGGCCGCGCGCAGGCTGTCCAGGATGTCGGTCGAGAAGAGCAGGCTGTCGACAAGCCGACAAGCTACAGGTCGTCGACGGTCGGCACGACGGCCGCGCGCGCGACCAGCTGATCGAGCGTCGCCCGATCGGCGGCGGCGATGCGCTGCTCCAACGCCGGCGGGACCGCCCCGAACCGCGCCTCAACGAACCGGCGCAGTGTCTCGCGCGCCCCTTCCTCGCGCCCTTCCTCGCGCCCTCTCGCTAGGCCTCGCGCTAGGCCCATGCGCTCCACACTGGTAACGTACGGCATAGTTCGCTCCTCCTCGTACTCTTGGATCTCTCGCCAGAATAATGTCTCTTACTTCGTCGGCAATGCCAGCAGCCAGTCGATGAACCGGAACAGAGGGCGTATGGCAATACGCCCCTACGACACTCGCTCCCGGCTGTAGCCCCGCTCGTACAAGCGGCGCGTCAACGCCAGCTTGACTTCCCGCCGCCGCGCCGCCGAGCGCCGTGTGTCCTGCACCGCCAGGTGCGCCAGCACCACCGTCGCGAACGGATTGTCGCTCGCCTCCAGCTCCGCGCGCCGCGCCCGGTAGTCCCGCAGTTTGACGATGGGGTAGGTGAAGCGCAACTCACAGCCCCACAACGCCGTCTCGTAGCGTGACGGTCGCCAGCCCGGCCGCTCATCACCCAGCACCGCGAAACTGGCGACTTGACGGGCGTAACGATCGAGCAGCCGGTAGTAGTACACGAACATGCGGTGGGCGAAGATGGCCTCCTCCTGGCTCTGCACCTCGATGTGCGCCAACACCCAGGCGTCCACGCCATCGCGACGCCACACCTGGACGAGCTTGTCGGCCATCCGTCGCCCCAGGTCGGCGTCGCGCACCACCTGCTGCAACTCCTTGTCCAGAAATGTAAAGCCGCACGCCCAGTCGATCTCAGCGTGCGCCCGCGGAAAGAAGAGGGCAAAGAAGTCTTCCAGGTATTCTTCCAACGCCTCCTTCCAGGGACTGTCGAAGTCTATGGCTGTGGTCGTCAGCGTTCCCTCCCTCGTCGCTCACCGGCGCCCATGCGCGCCTCTCCTCCACAGTATAATACGGCGCCAATGGCGGCAAGGATAGCCGTGTTTTGTACCGACCTGCCGCGGGGCGCGTTGCTCATCCCCGACATCGTGACCGAGGTCCGCACGCGCGGCGGCGCGCCCAGTTGTACTTCGACTGCTTGCGGCGCCTGCTGGAGGCCGCACAGACCGGCGCGGTGAAAGGGGCGACGACGCGGCTATTGGGTGCGGTGATCGACGCGTATTTGCCGGTCAACGTTGAAGATCGTGTCGCCCTGCGGGTACAATTAGAGGCACAGGGACAAGGAGGCGCCGTGATGGTGATCGAAGCGACGGAGTTGACGTGGCGGGATCAGGTTGAGCTCGAAGCAGCGCGTGAGGCGACACGTAAGGATATCAGAACAGTCATCCAGGCCCGATTTGGGCAAGTGGCGCCGGCGATGCAAATAACCCTGAAGGGTCTGCAGTCGGAAGAAGCTCTGGACGCGCTCCTGCGTCGCGTGGCCGTCGCCTCAACCGAAGACGATTTGCTCTAGGGTTAGCCCCAGAGCTTGGGGCTTGTCCCTACCGTGGTCCTCCATGGCTGGGCTCGCATCCCCACTAACGACGATGGCGGGGCCGGCTCCGTTATCAGGAGGCCGGTCCCGCCATATGAAGGTCGTGGTTGAGTTGGATGGCGCTACGATAGGGGAACGAAGATGGCTGCGCCGGTGGTGACGGCGCCGGTGGCTTCGTTCTGGTGGTCCACGTCGGAGATGAACACGACGGACATGTGGCCGCCCTGCTGGATCGTGGTGTCGGTGAACCACGATGAGCCCACGCCCTTGGCGTTGATCAGGCTGATCGTGCGCACTTCTTTCCCACGCGTGTTGAAGACGTGCAGGGCGTTGGTGTCGGCGGTGACGACCAACTGGCACCCCTCGTCCACGGCGATCAGAGTCGAGCCGGCCGTGCCGCAGGGCGAACCGGCGTAGGTGATGGCGACGTTGCGCACGTCGGCGTTGCGGTCAGCGCGGTCGATGTTGCACGCGGTCCCCACCCACTGCGCGTAGCCCATGTTGTGCGTGGCGTCGAGCGCGAAGCCGACCTGCGCCCAGCCGTCGGGCCGTGTGTAGCCCATCTGGATCTGTCGCACGACTTGTCCGTTGGACGCGGCGACGACGGTGACGAGGCCGCCCGGCGCGACCGACCAGATCTGCTGCGTCCCTGGGTTGTAGACCATGGCGAAGTTGGCGTAGCTCGACAGGATGTATTGGAACAGGTGCGACCAGGTGCGGTTCTCGCTCCTGGTGTCGAAGGCGATGAACTTGCTGGTCTGCGCGGCGATGCCGACCTGTGTGGTGACGACGGCCTGGTGGTGTACGCTATCCACGAAGACGTGGTCGGGGATGCCTTCGAGGCTCTGGATGTGGATGTCCATGCTGGCGGGGTCGATCATCAGCAGCTCGTAGGTGCCGCTGCCGGGCCGCGTGGTGGCGATGAACAGGTGGCCGGTCGACTCATCGACGCCAACCAGCAGGTACAAAGATGGCGCACTATCCCTGCGCCGTTGTGAAGCTTTGTGAGAAACGCATCATGCGTACTCACGGGGTCGCGGCTATGATAGACCCAAGCCTACACAGCGAATGCCCAAAGCCTGCCCGCTGATGGTGTGTCGTATATATTGAAAGAGGGTGGTCGGGCAGACTATACTGGTGTCGGTCGAAGCGTCCCCGCGCTCACGCCTACCGGAGAAACGCTCACGCCTACCGGAGAAAAGAGAATGCTCATGTCGCCGGCCCTCACCCGCTTGCTCCCGTTCGCGCTGCTGCCCACGCTCGTCTTCTCCGCCGCTCGACCCGCGGCCAACCCGACGCTCCGGACTAGCCCCAGCGCCGCGCCGGTCACACCACAACCCTCCACACCGCCGTCACCGTTGCCCGATGCGGGGGCGCGCGCCGTGCTGCCGCTCGTGGCGCGCGGCGTGACCCGTGTGCCGGTCTACCTACGCGCGTTGCCCGCCTTTGGCGCGCGGCGCATCGCCGTCTTGCCGCGCGCCACGCCGCTCACGGTCGACGCCTGGGCCACCGACGCGGGCGGCGCGGCCTGGTACCACGCCACGACAACCACTACCACTATCCCTGCGACCACGACGGCGGGGCTCGCCCCCACCCCGGCCCTCGCCGGCTGGGTCTACGGCGACGCCATGACCTTCAACGCGGGCGCGCCCGTCAGCCCTACGGCCCTGCTGGCGCCGTTGCGCGGCAAGGGCATGTGGTTCACCTATCCCCTCTTGCAAACCACGCCGGTCACGACCATCGTCGCCATGGCGCGGGGGGCCGGCCTCTCGCACCTCTACGTCGAAGTGGGACGCTCCAACAAGGGCTTCTACGGTGGACCCGGCCTCGACGCGCTGCTCCCGGCGGCGCACCGCGCCGGCATCCGCGTCATCGCCTGGGTCTACCCCTTCCTACGCGACGTGCCCGCCGACGTCGCCATGAGCGTCGCCGCCGCGCGCTACACCGCCCCCTCGGGCGACAGGCCGGACGGGCTGCTCACCGATGTCGAGGACAATATGAACGAAGGAGCCGTGCGCGCTTACGGTCAGGTGCTGCGCGCTACGCTCGGCCCCGACGCGCTGATGGCCATTGCCACGTTCCCGCCGCAGTGGCTGGCCGGGCATACTTATCCCTTCGCCACCGCCGCGTTGAGCTGGAACGCCGTCGTGCCGATGGACTATTGGCATCTGCGCCGCCGCGCCTACACCGCTACCGAGGCCTATGATTTCGTGCGTGAGAGCGTGACGCTGATCCGCGCGCGCACGCGGCCGGACATGCCCGTCGAGGTACTGGGCCAGATGTTCGACATCTACCAGAGCGGCGCCAACAGCCCCAGCGCCGCCGAGATTTTGGCCTGCGCCGCCGCCGCACGCGACACCGGCGCCCTCGGTGTTAGCTTCTTCGAGTGGCGCCACGCTACGCCTGCGGAGTGGGGCGCCCTACAGGCGATCGGCAGTTGAGGGTGGCGCCTGTCAATCGCCCCCCTGATGAACAGCGCGCCGCGTTCGAGCGCTATGTGCTGACGAACCCAATAGTGCGGGAGATATTGCCGCGCGCCAGAACCCTGGACCTTGGTCAATGGTATCTGACGGCGGGTTGTCTCTTCCAGACGGTCTGGAACGTCCTGTCCGGGAACGAGTCGACGCGGCACATCAGGGACTACGATCTCTTGTATTTCGATGAGCGTGACCTATCGTGGGAGGCTGAGGATACGGTCATTCGGCAATGCGCGGAGGTCTTCGCCGATCTTCCCACCGAGGTAGAGGTACGCAACGAGGCGCGCGTACACCTATGGTACGAGGGCCGCTTCGGCGTGCCCTGCCCGCCGTACACCTCGACGGAAGCGGCCATCAATTCCTTCGCCGCGACGACCTGTTGTGTCGGGATACGGCTCGACGCAACGGATCGGCTCATTGTCTACGCCCCTCATGGGTTCAATGACCTCTTTGGGTTCGTCCTACGGCCCAACCCCGTCGTGGCGCCCGCACACGTTTATGAAGCGAAGGCCACGCGATGGAAAGAGCACTGGCCTGCCCTCACGGTTATGCCGTGGCCTGTGTAAACAATCTTTTGGAGGATCTTATGAAAGAGTCGAGCCGGAAGGTCGCGGACGCGCTGGCCGCGGCTGGCATTGAGACGGAGATCATCGAGTTCGCCGAGAGCACGCGCACGGCCGACGAGGCGGCGACGGCGGTGGGGACGACGGTGGGACGCATCGTCAAGTCGCTCATCTTCACCGCCGGGAACAACGGGGGTGGCGGAGAGGACGGGGATGAGCCCATCCTGATCCTTGTCTCGGGGAGCAATCGCCTGGACACGGCCAAGCTCGCCGCCCACCTGGGGCGTCCGGTGCGCCGCGCCGACGCCGACCTCGTGCGCGCGGCGACCGGCTTCGCCATCGGCGGCGTCCCGCCGCTCGGCCACGCGCGGCCGCTCCCCGTCTACATCGACCAGGATCTAATGAGCTACGATACAGTCTACGCCGCCGCCGGCACGCCCAACTCCGTCTTCCCCATCGCGCCGGCCGCCCTCCAGCGCATCACCGGCGGGACCGTGCTGGACCTTGCCGCACGCGCATTACGATGACCACTCGGGTTTACCGCACTTGCAAAGCGGTCCGTACGAAAGTCAGCAGGGTCGTCCAATCTCGGTGGGCCTGACGCATACCTTGGACGTACGCTACGGGGGTGTATGCTATAGTCGAGTGGATTATCGGTGTAGGGGCCATGAGTGACGGATAGGCGGTGTTGAGCATGACGACAGAAGAAGCCATTGTCGATACAGTACGGGAACTGCTCCCCAATCAACAGCAGGAAGTCTTGCGCTTCGCCAAGTCCTTACGTCGCCCGTCACGAGACTTACTCGCTAGTGGGTCACGCTGCATTTAAGTGGAATTGGGCGGCGACAGCGGCAGACCCGCCAAGGCGGCGTGCCCGCGCGCGGCGGCGGCGCTCCCGTCGTTTGCCATCCCACACGAAGGGGGTCGGCTC
>JAABUL010002302.1_pt1 | contig 32148 bp, 29 predicted proteins | sample 5559151 | NCBI WGS metagenome assembly JAABUL01 (sample SAMN10711876, study PRJNA513368) | rock metagenome | isolation source: Antarctica rocks | place: Antarctica: Victoria Land, Pudding Butte sud
TCGTCTCCCCCCCCCCCCCCCAAACACCCCCCACCCCCCCCCACACCACCCCCCCCCCACCCCCCACCCCCCCCACCCCACCCCAACAAAACCCCCCCACCAACCCCCCCCCCCCCCCCCCCTCCTTTCTCCACCCCCAGACAACCCACCTACTACCTCCAAACTCCCAACTCCCAACACCCGACTCGTCCTCAACCCCCTATCACCTCCACCCATCACCTTCACCTCCACCTCCACCTCCACTCAAACCCCACATCCCAACTCCCACCTCCTACCTCCTACTCTCCTATCACCTCCACCTCCACCTCCACCTAAACCTAACCCCATACCCCTATCTACCGCACTCACCTACTATCAAATCCAATACCTACCCTATCTACCACCATGCATCCCCATCCCAAACCCCCTACCCATCAATCACCTCCCCCGCCAAAAGAAAAAGTCAAGACAGCATCCCAAATTCCCCCATCAGCCCAGCCAAACCCACAGACGATATCAATTTATCGACGGAAATCCAAACCCAATCCTACAAGAGAAGGGGGTGAGAAGATGCTCGGGGCCCGTATCTCCCAAATTTGTACATCGGCACGACACTATAGCGGCAGAGGCGGCGATGGTGGTGGACTGAGATTACGATATTGTGAATGCCGTTCAGACAATGGACTACACTCACGCATGTACGAGCAACACACTCTGGCCGCGTTATGAAAGCCAGACTGATTGATCGAAATAGGTCTTCCAGGACTTCGATGCTATTATAGGAAGAAATTCAGACTGCATACCTAAAATAACACTGACTGATGCTGAAGTTGCGTCAAGTAAAAATCCCAAAAGTTTCCAAAAACTTTGCTCTCTAGTAATTCAAACATGCATACAGACTGCTTTTTAACATGAAAATGCTGCGTGGGCTGATGTCCATCTCCCTTGTTGTACACACCTCCACCAAAGACATTCGGTTCTCCTCAGCTGGCTCGACCAGACTGCAAGGCATTTGCGGTGTCTCGATCCTCAGAGACTGATGGCCCGAGGTTGCGCAGACGTTGAGAGGGCCGAAAGGATTAGATCTTTGACCAAAGTCTCCTTTAGCTCCTTGTCTGCACGCTCTCGCAATACCTTCTTCGACACCTTGCCGGCGGGAGTCCTAGGGATGCTATCGACGAAGACGATTCCGCCATCCAAAGCCTTGTACTTTGCCAAGTACAGCAACATGTGTTGTTTGACTTTGGTCTCGTCGATTTGGCTGCCTGGCTTCTTGACGATGTAGGCGCGAGGGGCTTCGTCAGTGCTGTTCGGAAATTTTGTGCCGATGACTGCGGCTTCCAGGATATCAGGATGGCGAATCAGAACGGCCTCCAGCTCTGCTGGAGAGACCTGCCAACCGCGGACTTTGATCAGCTCCTACTCCCAGTCTAATCAGCGAATTTGCCCCTGAATTTGGTAGATAGAGACCTCTACCTTCTTCCTGTCGACGATGTAGGCTTTGCCATGCTCCATGTACCCAATGTCTCCGGTCCTGAGCCATCCACCAGCGTCAACACAGTCGCGACTTGCTTCAGAGTTGCTAAGATAACCCTGCATAAGGAGAGGCGACCTGACCAAGATCTCGCCTTCTTCGTGATCCCCGTTGAGAATCCTACCGCCCTCGGCGAGAATTCTGTGTCACTGTCAGTGAAAGATCATGAACATGACTCAAGCGCTTACTTTGCTTCTATGCCCGGTAGAAGTCTGCCCACACTGCCAGTATGGTCATTCTCTGGGTACAGGAATGCGGTGATGTACCCAGCTTCCGTCATTCCCCAAACTTGTATGACTCGCGCTGAAGGCTCTAGTAGACGATACATCTGATCTTGGAGCTTTTCATCCAGAACGGCCCCAGCGGACAGGACCAGACGAAGTGATTGAAGTGATGATGTGGAGATGGACTTGTTCTTGACGATGGAGTTGATCATTGCAGGCACCATTGGCGTTTCTGTGATGCTATATTTTTGAATTAGGGCGACGTATCGAGCTATATCGAATCGCCGCATGATGTAGGTCGGGACTCCTTCACGGAGTGGCGCGATATGTACAAGTGGGAAGGCATACACGTGAAACATAGGCAGACTGATCAGTCTCGATACCTACACAGTGATCAGTCAGCTCCATCGACTGTGACAGAATGCATAGGGGCAAGGTACATCGTAGGGTTTTCGTGCCGAGTCGTTGAGAAGGAAGTTCATCATGACAAAGCTGTAATGCGAGATCATGGCTGCCTTTGGTAATCCAGTAGTGCCACTGGTAAGGAGCAATGCAGCTGTGGTGTTCTTTGACTCTTCAGCACTCTGGAACTTGACCCAATCGGTCTCTCCATGCTTGAGAAGCTCTTGAAGGGAGTGCCAACATGGAGGCACTTCTTGTCCTGTATTGTCGAGGACGAAGACGCTTGGAGGTGATAGCGCTGTTGTCTCGACGGCGGTTGCTACCTTCGGCAGTAATTCGGGCTCTGTGATCAAGAATTTCGCATTGGTAAGTCGAATTTGATCACAGAGCTCTGAAGCAGTATAGGCGGGGTTGCAGCCTGTGAATCGGCCTCCAGCACCGATGATACCAAGTACGAGCATACTGTATAGGATCTAACATGCGAACTCTATCATCAGTGCCCGACGAAAGAAGCAAGTTCGAAGGAGTATTTAGTCATACATCACTGAAAGCGTACAAACAAACGCAGTCTCCGGGCTCTAGACCATTGGCCCGGAAGCCGGCCACGAGTTGTCTAACGATGCTACGTGCTTCGGAGGCGGACAACGACTGCTCAGGATCATCAGCATGGAAGTAGACTTTCTTGTCACGATCGTAGTCATGGTTGCCAAATGTCCATGAAACCAAGTCTGCGGTGGAAAGGTCATCTTCAGGCTTGGACGGATGCCGACTGGACATCTTTTAGCAGAAACGAAGTTGCAAGAATAATTTGTAGGGTGACGGTAACGTTGTCTGAACTTCAACAAGTGAGGCAGTTTATGTCGATGTCAGTCAGTGTCAAGGGAAGATGTCGAAGCGTGAAAGCTATGATCAACAAAGAGAAACGCGGTCTTAGGCTGTAAAACAAAGCAAGCAGGTGCGATTCAGTGTCGTAATCGAAATTTGTGAATTCACGCTACCAACACGCGCATGAGACACCTCAAGCTACGTGTCATGCAGAGGGTGAGAGGGTCAAGTCTGTGACTGGCCACGAAAATATGCATTGAAGTGAAGTACAGGTGAGGGGGCCTCTCGAGCCTTGAGCAAGCCAAGACATGAGGAGGTCTAAGCCATACCATCAAGAACGACCCACAAGCAAGACAGAATGTGAGATCAGGGTTGCTACGCACGACATTACCGAAAATGTTATCTTCTCAAAAACAGACCGGACGGCAAGCTCAAAAGAGTGTTTAGCTATGATCATGACTTAGCGGCTTGTTTGCATCACAGCTACCTAATTCTATAGTCTCGGTCAGTACCACCCTGCTTCAGGTGGTCTACAAGGGTGGTCAACACTGCTGAGCATGACTTGGAGGGGGTATGTACAGTAAGGGCTTTCCATTGTTAAGAAAGGTCAGCTGTGACTATTAGCTATTGGCATCTTCTGGTTATGCGGCACGCTTGGAAGATCTGAAAAGGGGACCTGGACGTGAAGGCTCCACTGCTGGGACAAGCGCAGATTGAGATGGGTCTTCTTCATTTATGTTGGCCGCATGTCGATATTTCCTGCCAACACTCGGCCGGAACCTCGGCTGGGCTATCCCGGTATTTCAATACTAGCTGTAAGTTATCTCCCTGTCACAAAACACACAAAACACAGGCTGCTGTGCGTTAACCCATCCGGGAAGAAAGACTTCGAAGTGTGCTGTAGATTTTGGGTGCACATCAATGGCTGGCTACTTGCCCAAGTCCCGGACTATGTGTATGTATGCCTACATACAAGATCCAAACTTGTGATCTCACATGCCTGTGAGCCCATTCCGCGTATGCTAGCCCAAGCGTTCCAGAATGGTCTATGTGCAGCTTCTACATCATCAAGAATCCGTCTTCAAACACTCCAACATCTCCCGATATAGACGCCCACTCCTCATAGCATCATATATAATGCTAATATTCGATCCAATCGTCTTCTTCCCATTCCGTACATCCGGGTGGTCCACAAGACCTTTGTGCAGAGGCACGTGGAGTTCTCCACGCACGTACTTATACATGCAAGTGGACGCTACCCCTAGGTATGGGATGGCGTCTGGATTAGCAAAGTACGTATTGCGGTTGTCGTTGAAAGCTCGGCAGAGATCCGTAGATGCGGCTTGAGTCCATCTGGCGATTGCGGATAGGGCGTCAAAGCCTTTGGAGAGAGTGTCTTGGTGCGTAATGATGAAGCTTGTGAGGGGTGATCTGATAATGGTCCAATAGTCAGTATTTCTCATGCTGGAAGATGTTTTGAGCGTTAGTGAGGAAGTTGCGAGTCATTTCCCTTGCGCGGTTTCGCGAGAGTCAAATTTGGGTGCATGTACAGGGATTATGGGCTGGAGGACACCTACTGCACAGCCAGGGCGATATTGGCGAAGCGTTCGGTGGAGTCTTGCGTGCATGTGATTGTGAGTCGGTCCAGTGTATGTTTCAATAGAAGAGCACATAGATCTTTGGTAGTTTCCGTGCTGGAGAAAGCGGCGCCGAAGATATTCATGGTGATGACCTCCAGTGCTTCTTCCAAGACCTGCACACGCTTCAGGGTTAGCTGGCCCCCATGAACCCATCAGAAACATTAGCAACGAGCATAGAGGGTTCAACAGGGGATTATCCTTCCCTCACGGGGACCCAATTGGCAAACGATGCTGAGTCTGATAGTGTTCCGGAAGAAGATGTACTCCTGGGAGATCTATTGAAGCTCATGACAATAAATCAAAAAAAATATGTCTTACCAGGTGGAAGCGCAAGTCCATCGCTCGTATATCGAGAGCTTGGCATAGGGAATATAAGTACGTCGCGCAGATCATGGAGAGGCAATCGATAGCTGTATGCGTATACCTTGCCGAGATTAATGCGAGCGAATTGATGGCCTGATTTCCCATCTCGGCCGTCTGCACATGGCTGCTAACCGGGTTTGCAAGGTATGCCAACTCAGACATATACGCTGCGACATTGATATCTGCGCCTTTTACCGTGTATGAGGTGCTTGGCTCATCCGCCGCGAGATTAGGTGGCAAGCCACTGTTAAGGTCAGGATTGATGAGCTCGGTGCACTGCGAGAAAAGCATACGGCCAAACATTTGGAGGGATGCTCGAGTCTTTTCCATAGCCGAGGTAATGGATGCAGCTTGAAAATTACCACCATGGTGGATAGAATTGCCCTCGATGTCAAAGAGGGGGTTATCGGTTGTGGAATTGCACTCAGTTGTGACTTGCTCATGAGCAAGAACAAGATCCTCTAACTGGGGTCCAATCCATTGAGATGACGTGCGAAGGGCGTACCGATCTTGCTTCAACCCCCCAACGCACTCATCTTCGGCGTCTTCAGCGCGAGCGAGCTTGGAATCGACAAGGAACGCTGTGATGTTCTCTGCCGCTTCATTTTGACCGCGGTGTGGCCGGACTCTGGCGAAGAAAGCGTTGAAGTTGCCGACTGATCCTAGCATCGCTTCAGTGCCCATGGCGGTGAGTACTTGCGAGAGAATGGCTAGGTGATGTGACTCCTGGAGTGCTAGTGCAGCAACGGCGGTCGAGACCGCAGTGCCGTTGAGTACACCGAGTGCTTCTTTGGGGCCAAATGTGATGGATCGACGCTTGAGAATATCAAGAGCACCGTCTGCGGAGATGAGGTCTCGGCCCCCCTTTCCGTCACTGGTCCAGACATACATGTCGGGGTTACCTTCGAGGACACCAGCGATGTACGATAGTGGCTGTAGGTCGCCGGAGGCGGATATAGAGCCGCGTAGTGGCACCAGCGGGATCAAATCCTTGTTTAAAAGTGCCATAAGCAGCTCAATGACTTCGAAGCGGACGGCGGAGTGACCAGCCAAGAGGGATTTGCACCGAATGAGCATAGCTCCTCGAACCCAAGCTTCGGGCATGAAGTCGGCTCCAGCCGAGTGATTGAAAGTCGCACGCATCGATCCGGGCTGCTTGGTCACAGGAAGAATGCCGCAGTGCTGGTGTTGTAGTAGCGCACGCTGTAGATCCATTGTCTGTTTGGTACGTTGGCTGGCGCTGCCGCCAAAGCCAGTGGTAATTCCTGCGAGGTTAGTTAGCATACTTTCATTTCGTGGCATGAAAATGGCTCCTAACCGTAACGATCGCTGCCTTCGTTCAGTCTTTTGGAGAGAAAGTCAACACTATGATTGACCCGGGTGACCGCCACGGAGCTGTTCTCGAGCTCAACACGGACCCATCTCCTAGCATTGTACGTGTTAGCAAGGTTTCTTTCTACTGATAGGTAAAGTACCGAAGAACACATTGACCGCTCAATGCTCTCTCGATGGATTTCAGGTAGATTTGCTAGCCGCTGTTGGTGCTGATTCATGACGAAGGCGCCATTGTTCTCAGACCGAGGAAATCACAGCGTTGCAATGGAATATGTCAAGTACTAGGAGATAGCCCTTACCTTGAGACACCAGCAATATGGGCAATGCCGAGATGGTCGGTATCAACGTAGACAGGCTGTTGTTTGTCCAAGCAGACTGCTAGCACCTTCGACGCAAGCAGCACAATACTGGCCTGGGGCCCATGCTGAGAAAATTTTCGAAGACTTGGTCCGGAGGAATAGGACGTGGTCGGCTCAGGTGGAGTATGGACAGGCGTGGAAAGACTCGGGGTGTTGGTACTTGGAGTCGACATAATGATAGTAGTCGTAGATTTTCTCCGATACTTCGCTCCTTCTTTTGCCACGTGAATACTAGATAAAGGAATGGGGGAAATAGTTGATGTTGCAATACAAGCGTTGCGTTCTGATGTATTGGGGGTTTGACGTCAGTATGGGAGAGTTGAAGGTCGGGGACCGGTGAAAGATGAGTATTTGCAAGTTTCCAAATATGTTTCTGTGCTACCGGCTTTTATGCAGGTGACGATCCCTTCAATATTCATCCACCAATTCGCGGCCTCTTGAATTTTCTAATTGGTATAAGTCATCTCCCTTGTGATGAGGATTCACCTCCCTGCACTTCTCTACGATGACCATGACGGCTTTGTAATGGGACCCTCGGACCAAGCGGTCACAGCTTCCCCTCCTTTCTCAATACCATCAAATCACGAGCAAATACTGCCGTCGTTAGATTGTCGAGAGATTGATCCATTCAAGGCATCGGCTACAGGCGGTGTGATCTAGCCTGCCAATGTGGATATGAGCTGGTTGGGTCCTGGCTTCGATGATCTCTGAGAGCGTTCATTTCAATGAATATTGCTCCTCTGAATGCTTGGGCCTATACAGCGTTTGCAAGCTGTTCTAAGTGGTTCCTATGATGCAGTTATCCGGAATCGTTAAGGAATGCAGGGAGGTGCAAGCTCACGGCCGGATGTGGCAAGGTGAATCGCGGTTAAGCGCGGGTCAGATTGCAATAAAACGGGCCGTGGCATATTGCCTGCCATCATCAGCCACGTATTGAGAGCAACGATGGTGCCCAGTTTGTTTGTTACTGCCTCATTGTCGGCCCGTGAAGCTCGATCAGAGCTGGTTGCAAGTTGCCACGTAATTCATGCGCATGAAACAAACAGGTGTAAGATTGAGAATTGAATGTGTTGCATTACTTTCATGCCCATCCGTATAAATGAGAGTGACTCGGTTTGCAAGCGGAAACAGGCTCAGGCTTCAATGCAATTGTCGCTGTCGCTACTTTTACAGTACCTGCTAATGAGATAAGAGAGGAGACAAAGTATTAGAGATCTCGCAAGCCCGCAATTTTACCACTTCTCACGATCAGTATGCACAGTATCAACCTCCTTCTCCATTTCTTTCCGCCCCCCTCACCCTTTCCTAACAATCTTGTCATGTAGTCGGACGCTCACTTCAAAGCCATATGCCACGGACCTGACCTGAGAGAGCGAACTTGACGTCGTGTTTACGCGCCATCATCATCCTCTCCAACGCGAATAGCGCCGTCACTGACCATACCTTCGGCCCAGAAACCCCCGATGGATGCGGTGCTTGGAACAGTCAGTGGTAGCCATGTGAAAGACAAGGTTGGTAAACTTGCCTGGACATAGCGTCGTGAGTGAAGAGAAGCCAGAAGCCAAAGACGGGCTTGGCAAGAACATCGAGGACAGCGTATGCGACAATCTCGGCATCGACATCAGCAATGCGGGCTCCATCGGCAATGCCCCAGATACTTGAGTGGTGTCAGTCTTTTTACATGAGAATGTTCGGTGACAGACGTACATTGGGTAAATCGTCCAGAGAACCAATGTGAAACCAGCGATGGCGCTGAAGAACGTAGCCGTCTTCTTGTCCTTGTTCTGAACAACGCCACGACCGTTGACGGCGAGCTGATAGACCACAATCAAGTAGGCAATACAGGCCATGGTGTACCATCCCCACTTGGGAGCCTCTTCAACAGTCAGAGCAGCGAAGAGACCAGTCAAGATCATGATAAGGTCGGCAACAATGGCCACGAGGATGTTGGCACCAGAGAGACCAGCGAGCAAGGCCAGATCTAGGAGCAAAAGTGGGGTGGTGACGCTCCAGTCGACGTAACGTGCCCAGTATACTTCACGGTATGTGACCTTGGTGATATCTGGGAAGTGCTTGTCCGTCTTCTCGACTGAGGTAATCTTGTTATAAGACACACCGTCATGGATGGCCATGCCGTAGTATGAGATGGTAGCGAAGGTGGTAATGAAGGCAGTGAGGATATGGAACATGCGTTTTTGCTAGAACAAATTGCAGTCAGCAACTGCGAGCAACGCTTGGGAAAGTAGATGATACATACAACTGGGACACGGAACGCCATAGCGTAGAAAGCCACAGAGGAGATGAGCATGATCACGAAGACAACCCTACCATTGAGTGAGTATGTCTGCCTAGTGAGATCGATGAGGTACACACCATAGAGTACGTTTGCCAACCTCACCAGCTTCCTGGTAACTGGCAGTGCTAGCTGGCGGCAACACCTGCTAAGCTGTCAGTCGCCTTCAAGAAAACTGGATAGGCCAACCGTGATGCTATGACTAGGAGAGGTCCAACATACGGTCGGGATGGGTGCAACAGATGCAGAGCCCTTGAGGGCGTCCATAACACCCGTCATTGCAACAGTATGCTGTTGTTGCTTGATGTATGAAATGATGATGATCTGATGGATGTTGATGAAGGTAGAGCAGTAAGAGAAAGGTTGTGGCGAGGATGAAGCAGTATGTAGATGGAGGAAGGAGGAGAAAGGAAGGAAGAGCTTGGAGGTTGTTGCAAGCGAAGCCGCGTTACTTCATTGGTTGGCGGGATTGCGGGGTCCATGGCTGGCGAATCAAGGATTTGGGGCGCGAACTAGTCATTGTGTCTCGTCATCGAAAACACGGCAAGAGCAGTAAGCTAGAAACCGCCTAGGCTACCTTGACCCTCTGTTGCTCGATGTACTCCATGGTCATCTCCGTCTGTGCTATACATGGACAGGAGTTGCCTTTGCTTTGGCAGGTAATGCAACTTCTCCATGTTTGAAATGCCCATCTACACCATGTCATGTACTTTAGCGGACAGATACCCGTTTGCCAGCGACCCCCTTTCCACCAGTCAATGTTTAGGCTAGTGCTACTTTCTGAGACCTTATCTCTTGAGCTCTCGGGCGTGCTTTACCGTTTCAGCTTGGCAGGCATGCCGCTTTCAGCGACTTCTTGGTCTTCAAGTCCTCCGATCATTGGGACAGTGTAGCTTTGCCCGTCAAGATCTTTGGATCTGACCGACCGACCGCCTCCCCGCCTCTACTTGCTTTCCCCGCTCCTCATTTTATCACGAGTTCCGCCCAGGACAAGCTAGCTGCAATCATGTGTCGCGCAGATCCGAGGCTACTGGAAGCGCTGGGCGAAGACTCTTAATTAAATTAATATATCTAAAGGTTATAAATTAAGTTTACTATCATCACTCAGCGTTCCAGACTGTTGCCACAGTGATGGGGAACAAATCACATTCACAATACTGAATTTACGAGAAATAACACTCAAATGACATCCTTTCCCTGCCGCTGTGCTCAAGGATCCCAGTTCTGAATCTTCATAGTCCCTTTATCATTGAATTCTTTGTGCATCTTGAAAGTCTGCCATAGCAAATGCGGCTCGTGTCCCCATCCCTTCTTCAAACATTCATACTCAGCTCTTTCGAAGTAGTCCATTAATATAGGTCTGTACTCTGGATGGGCTGTCTTGTTTATAATGACACGCGCGCGCTCCCGTGGGGAAAGGCCGCGGACATCGGCTAGACCCTGCTCCGTTACCACGGCGTCGAGGTCATGCTCCGTTTGATCGACGTGGGTGCACATGGGGACGATGCAGGAGACGCCTGTTGGATCGGTTTTGGACGGCCGAGTGGAAGGCGTGTGCATTATGCTGTATTTGGCGCTACGCAAAAAGTCGGCGGAGCCCCCAAGTCCGTTGAGCATCCGAGAGCCCATGACGCAAGTTGAATTTGCGTGGGCGTAAATGTCACTAGGGATTGTTAGCACATCATGTGTTGCACGTTTGGTCAAGTAGCTTACACTTCAACCGGTGTATTCATCCCAATCACACCCAATCTCCTGATAATCTCCGGTGAGTTGGATACTTGCTGGGAGCGCAACAACAGCTTTCCCGCGTAATTTTCCCAACCGTCGTAGAATCGCTTGAATCCGTCAGGAGAAAATCTGATAGATGTCGCCGTTGCGAAATCTAGATGTCCACTGTCGAAGAGATCCAGGAACGAATCTTGAAGCACCTCCGTCCAAACTTTGAGCCTGTCAAAATCATTTCCATGAGCCAGACCTCCCACCACCGCGTTGGCAATGTTCCCGATGCCGGATTGAATGGGTAAAAGATTCTTCGGCAGTCTGCCATGGTTGACTTCGTGTTTCAAAAACTCGATAAGGTGGCCAGCAATCGCTCTCGACGTATCGTCCTCAGGTGCATTGCCTTGCGTTTGATCAGGATAATCGCTTTCGACAATAGCTACGACTTTCTCAGGATCGACCGGTATGTGGGGCGTTCCAATCCTGTCTTCAGGCGCCATGATAAGGTATGGTTTTCGACGAGGAGGAAGTTCAGTCATCGTGATGTCGTGGAGGCCTTCGAAACTGGGCATGGCAGTGTTGACCTCAATAATTATTTTGTCTGCCATTTGAATCAGCTCGGGAGACGCTCCGACACTGGCGCCAGGTATCTGTCCATTGATTAGCAAACTACTGGCACGAACCCTCGGGGGACTGGGTAAACCGTACAATGCCGCCATCTTCTGTGATAGCAGAAGCCTCCACGATGACCACATCTATCTTATTGTTCGGCCTATCTTTGGTATAGAAGCCCTGAAGGGCTTCAGCACTGGAAAATCGAGAAGAGTAGGGTCAATACTGACATACATTAGATCGACAGGGAACATGCTGAGATGCTTATCGAAGAAATGTATTCTGCCCTCGTTGATCCCCCGGGAGATGTCTTTTCCGACTTGATGGGGACTTCGACGCTCAATCATGTCCAGTCTTGCCCATCTGTTCTCCGTCTCGGCTCCACTCGACGCTCCTACGAACAACGAGTACCTGAGCTTCCCCTGTAGGCCATTCTTCTCGACATGGTCGGCAAGCGCAGTAGGCACCTTTCTGCAGGCATTGTAAGGCCAATTGACATGGCACAGACTTCGTGGCACCTACTTTGGGTAGCCAACGCCCGTGAAGCCTGACCAGCCTACGCTGGCGCCATTGGGGAACAGCTCTATCAGATCGGAGGTTTTGGATAGTTTGTTCAGCATCGATGGACGACGGACGCGGCTTTTGAGCAACGCGGAGGCAGTCACTGATGACATAGTAGAGGCTGCAAATGCCAACGGCACTGTTGGTCAACCCAAAAGATGCCGCGGTCGCAGGAGACTGGCGGATATCTTGTGAACAACCCACGTCTAAAGCATGATGACGGAGATAAGGTAGAATTACCGGCGATAGGGAATCACTAAGTTGGAGCGCCTTGCTTCTGCTCGTATTGCAACACAAGGAGCAGTGATGTGACGATGGGTCAAGGTCATTCCGAAGAGCAGGGTGCCCGTGAGGTTTCTACAGGTGTGTCCGTCGATCGGCTAAGACTACGCAGAAGCTGACCTTTACGGAGAAACACTCAGCCACGAGCTCGCCCTGCGCTTTGCCAGGAAGTGCTTCACTCCTCTAGAAATTACTCACTTCAAGGATGTGTTCCGCTCCCTTGCCGATGATCAAGACGGCATTTATTATTGGAAGGAAGAGACGCTCTGTCGCTTCCTTGTCATCCCAGATGCTCTTGGTCCAGGGCCACTGGTCTATCAGATGGCTTCCTACCTTGGAGCGTTCCCATTCCCCAGCCTGGCACCAAGCATACTGACAATCGAAGCGATGCTCAAGGTTGTTGTGATTATGACGGAGAGGTATGGGAGGGTTCTCAAGCATGGGAAAGCCGATCGAAACAAGCTACTATTCAGGAGCCTAGCAGTGTTCGATCGAAGAATGAGTTCTGTATACGAGAAATCGTCTCAGGAGATACTAATCGCCTTGAGGGAAAGCCAAGAGGAAGCACCAGAATCAGCAGTGGCGTCCCCACTTCAACATCATCCCGTTGGATTTCCCGTCGATCAACCTGCGAATGACGATGGGGAAGAGGAGGATGATGACGAGCTAGCTCTTGCTGCACTAGACTCTCTAGATGCTATCGAGGTCTTCAAGCATGACCAAAAGGCTGACACCAAGATACATCATGCACAAATACCGATTGATAATTTCAGGCGTTTGCTGATGCTACTGCTTGTCATTGCGCCCCTGGATCCCCAGGAAAGTCTCTCAAAACATGCTGAGGATCTGACAGAGAATAGGATTGCTGGTCTTCGTCGGGTGGCAGATTGCATATTGTGGTCGTTTACGCCCGAGCAAAATGCGGGCATTTTCTACCATTCTTTCAATACCATCATCCCGGCCTCACTCCCGCATCTTTTCGACGGCCTGAATCCACTCTTTGAGCATTTTCTATTCAGCCAAAACCTCGATCTATCCAAGCATCGTAGAACGACCTCAGCTTCTGTACCTCGGGCGTCGCCAACAATGGCTTCACCAAAGCCCTCCCAAGTGTCAAAGGACGACCTAGAACCCCTTTTGACTCGGGAAGGAGAGATACTTGATCTAAGCGTCTTGAGCCAATTGGCCTTCTTCCTCAAAGGCAGTAAAGTCTTCCGCCGGTTGAGACCGTTATACGTGGGTAGAGATGCGGGCTTTAGCATGGGCTCGATTGAACAGAAGGTCTTCAACTGGCGCGCTCCAAGCATACTACTTGTTTCAGGAGTTCGGCTACCCTCAGAACCCGAGGGAGCACGAGAACGAGCGTTTTGGGACAAATTACCACCCAAGCGTTTTGCCAATGGTTCTACCGGCAATACCTCCTCCGGAAGAGTCGTCTTTGGTGCCTACTTGGACACCCCTTGGAAACACACGTACAAAGAAGCCATGGGAGGGTCTGAAAGTTTACTATTCCAGCTGGAGCCAATCCATGAGGTCTTCAGAACAAGCACCATGAATAAAGACTACGCTACCTTTACCAAATCGGGCATCAATTTTGGGAGTCCACCACCCCGAGCGAGGCCGATATCCGGGCTAGATTCTCACGTTCAGCTGGGACCTGTCTCTTTATCTCTGGATGAGGGCCTTGAATATGGAGTTTTCAACCACAACAGCACTGGTGGCGGCTCATTCCATCCCAGTAAGACCCGGAAGACTGATTGGCAAGATCGCTTCGAGGTTGAGAGTCTAGAAATATGGGGCTGCGGGGGGGACGAGGAAGCTGAGAGGCAAAAAGCTGCGTGGGCTTTCGAGGAGAGAGAGGCTGCAGCTAGGCAAGGCTTTAGACGGGGTAAAGACGTCGAATCAGACCGCGCACTGCTGGAGATGGCAGGTCTGATCGGCAATCAAAATGCCAGCGGAGGGAGCATGGGTTAAGGACCATTACGATTGATCCGTCCTTGGTTTGGATCAATGGCAATATGTTCCTCATTAATGGATTGGTACCTTCGAATACACGCATTGCTATGTGCTTTCTCAACAGTATGGAAATCCTGGCAGGGTCGGTGTTCACCTACTGGCCCTCAATCGTACAAAGGACACCGACACAGTGACAGCCCTCTATTGAATATTGACGCAAGGGTTGCGCTTCCCTCAAACTTGCACTTTCGGCGCATTCGAGCTATGTTTGCTCCTCGTCCATTGCTCTTGCTTCGGACGATTGGCTTCGTCGCCACAGCCATATCGCGGCAACGCTTCCTCCAGGTTGCACCGACGTTGCGAAGACACTGTCAAAGCCCAACACATGCCTTAGCATGCTAAGTTGAGGGTGCCAGCTTCGGACTCTCGTATTGACAGAATTCATTGCTACTAAAGCTGCCGCAACAATGGTGAAGCACGTCAAAGCAGCGAAATCAGTCCCAGCTTTACCGCCCCGCCCTGGGCTTTCTGAGGCCGGAGAGCCTGGCTTTCGTGGCTGGGGAGTCTTTGCTTTCCCGCCACAAAATAAGCTAATTATCACCACTACAAAAGGTGTCTACGCGTGGGATGTTTACGGCGTTACCGAGATCTTTCGTTCGGGATCCGAGGGCATCGTTGCGGCTAAGACAATAACGAGTGATAACGGGATGATTGCAGTTGCTGACAGCCAAGTGGTAGTCCTACATGAAGTCACGGAAGGGATGCAGAGAAGCTATCGGCTCAAAGGGTCACAGGTTCGTGCAACCCGCTCGCTTTTGGGCATACTACCTTTGCTGAATAAAGTATTAGGGTCGAGTCAGGCTTCTAAAGTATGCCAAAGAGTCGGATAGTCTCTTTTTCACAACAGACCTCCAAAACACGGTACAATCATACTCTTTGCAAAAGTCAAAGCTCCTGAAAACGTCCCACGATCATCCTACACCACCATCTGTCTTTGCGATTTCATGCAACTCGCAGTTCCTCGTTTCGACATCAGTATCACCGCCAACAATTCATTTGACAGACTTATCCCTCAGTATGCTTCCGATATTAGTTCGGCCTCAATGCTCCTCCTCTACAGTTGTCGCTGCCGCTTTCCATCCAGAGCGGGTCAACTACTTCCTTTTGGCCTTCTCTGATGGCACGGCTGCGGTGTTCGACGCGACACATTTCTTTCGAGAGCAGAAAAGAAGCAAACAAGGGGCAAGAGCAGCAGTATCGGGTGCTGGAGGTGTGTTGGCGTTTATGAAAGGCCTTCATGCGCACGGAACTTCTACGGGAAAGCTTGCATTGGAAGACGGTGTGAACACTGAGGGCATCGATCCTGGCACAGGTATTGTCGGGATAGGGGATAAGAGTTGTGGTATCACTGCGGTAGCTTTCGTACCCCGGCGAAAAGCAATGGTTGTGACTGTGGGTGCTGACGGGAAATGCTGTGTCGTCGATTTCACTCAGACTACGAAAGAGAAGGCTGTCCTACTTAAGACGTGGCATCTTCGAAGACCAGCAACAAGCTTGTCGGTCATTTATTCCCCACAGGCTTCGGGTCCTGGGCAATTGGACGGAACAGACCATGTCGCACCAGAAAAGCAGAGTGATTCTTCCAGCAAATCTCATCATACTCGGAACGACTCTTACTATATCGCAATTGGGCGTCACGATGGTAGAGTCTTGTTGTTCGATCTGAATGGCAAACCGCTCGGAGATCAGACTTTGGACGAGAGTGGCACCCCAATCATTGACGTGGAATGGACACAAATGGAGATTAACGCTGCTCCTTCTCGCAGAAACTCTAGTGCCGCTCTCTCGAGAACATCAGATGCCGAGATACAGCGAAACGCTTTAGGAAATTCTGTTCCTTCCCCTAAACGTCCGTTACAGGAAGGGTTACTGACATCGTCCAAGCTAAGCGGACAACCCCGAGAATCGCTATTCGATTTCTCGACTCCTCAAAATACAGCACGAGAGCAGTCTCCAGAGAAAGTCGCTGTAGCGGCAAACCACCTAGACGCGGTCCAAGCTCCGGTAACGAGCTTGGAAGAGAGCCTTGTCTGCGATTGCATCCCGCGATCCTCTCATCATGCACCCACGACGCCTTCCAACAAGACGGTGCATAGAAAGACCGGCTTGGACTCAGCTCAGAGTCAAAGCGATAAAACCTCTGGCCAATCATTAGAGATCACACCCCCACCAATACCACCGAGACCAAGTCCTAGACCTGGAGGTCTGTTATCAATGCGCCGCGCTCACTCAGACAACTCGTACCAAGCACCAGCAGACGACTCGTATTTGAGCTTGGTCGTAAATGCTCGAAATTTGAGGAACAACCTGTCCTTGAAAGCTACCGGCACTTTCGGCCCTCGCCCAATGCGTAGCCGTGATGGTGGAAGCCCGTTGAAGTCTACCATGACTTCCAATGATCAAACTTCATCCGCTCTGTCTGAAATTGCTTGGTCAGATGTGCCGCCACGACCGCCTCCACATAACCCTCAATTGCGACCAAGGTCCCCGACTGCGAGTGTTGAAAGTTTCCAAACGGCTTCGTCTCAAGTCCATACTTCAAGCCCGTCAGACAGGTCTACGGATACGATAGTCGACTGGGACGCAGGAGCAGTACGGCAACCCATGCCATCCTTCGAGGAGAACTCACAGCAGTCTACAAATGACATCGTCCAGAAGAGTCCAGATCGGCAGGGCCACGTCAATTTCTCCCTTACATCTGCCTCCCATGATTCACCCACTCCCGCCTCTCCAGGCTTGACAGACACGGCCAGCCCAATAGTGCAATGGCCGGCCTTCTCGCCACACTATTCGGGCTCCGGCTTGCACGCATCCCACCTGTCCAACGAAAGCCCTGCAAAGGCGAAACCGAAGCGGAAGGGCCACATTAGCGTGCCACTATCTTCTGCTTCCTATGATTCTTCCACCCCAGTGTCTTCTACATCCGGTGATCTTGTCGTGCAATGGCCCTCCTTGAAGAAGTCTCCTCGAATGCCAGAGCTCAACAAAGCTCTTTCTATGTCAAACCACGATAGTAGTATCAAGTCTGTTCGCGAATCGGCTACTGGATTCGTGCTGCGAACATACCTAGGAGCTCCTTCGCCGCCTAAAGCACCCAGTGCCAGGCCACCTGGGGGAAAGACTGCGGCACAGGATAGTCACATGGATACCTACGCCAGCACGATTGGGGCAACGCTTAATGCCTCTCTCAGCGCTCTTCGTTTCGAGATGGCGCAGAGGTTTGACGAGCAGAGGATGTGGTTGGAGCAGCTGATCAAGGGCGATACTGAGGGGAGAGTGGCGCTTGAGGAGGAAAATCGCCGACTAAGGGCAGAGGTGACCAACTTGAAGCCGGGATCTGGCGAATCATAATAGATTCTATTGAAGGGTTGACCTTTTCCACTGTATGATTGTATGGCTTACTGGTGAGGATACTCGTAGTATGGTGAGGGTTGACTACCGGGTGAAGAGGAATCCATTGGCTTATCATCTCCGGGCATGTTTGCTATACAGATAGATTAAGTCGCATTACTCTATATATCAGAGACCATGACCCCTGCTTTCTGAGGACCATTAAATCGTTGACAAGGCTGTTACAAATGCTCCCTAAAGGAGAGTGAAGATCTAGAGTAGGTGTGTTGATATCCACTATGTTCGTAGTAGGAGAGATGGACAGCCTTCTTCAAATGTAGTAAGTGGAAGAGAACAGCGAGCACCACGTCTCCACTGGACAGATCTGGGGCACCATGGAAGGTCTGGAGACAGAAGAGGAGGCCTGCTCGTTCCTTCCCGGACTTTGCAACTGAGAGGAAGGGCGTAAATCTAGCGCGACGCTAAGCCGTAATTCCTCGCATCGATTGTTTACGTGAAGAAGGAAGGCATCTGCGACGTTCTCTCAAACTATCGACCGACCTATGTCAAGCTCTGAACCTAGTTCGGAGATGGACCGAGGTGCTCTCCTCAAGCTGAATCCCATTTTGGAGAGCTTGCGATCTGATCATGGAAAAATGGAGGACTTGACACACTCATTTCTTGTTGGTCTCGACGATCTCGGCGAGGAAACCGCTAGACTTTCGCGGCAGCTCACCCAAAAAGACGACATGATAGCACTGATGGCTGATCAAACGAATCGGTATCAAATGGCATCCATGGAAGCTCAAGAGAAGTTGGATGGCGCCCTGCGAGATAATAACGAGCTTCGAGCTGAGCTACAGGGATTCAAGAATTTCAACGCGCAGCTTGGCCAACAGTATGACGACGCTCGTGGCTCGGTGATCAAGCTCAGCATACAGCTGGAGGCCGCCCAGAATGAAATCAGGCGCCTGAACTTCCACTTCCAAGAGGCCCAACGTGAACTCAACGGCCTGAAAATGCAGGTCAAGCAGCTCCACCAAGCCCCAAACAATGGTGAGAAGCCAAGGGCAATCTCTTTCGAGCTCAGCTTACCGGAGTTTCAGCTACGCTTGATTACTCCAAACTATGGCCACCTTTTGCCGGTACTCCCATCAATGGCGACGCTCTTCCTACACCGCCGCTGGCCACTCAAGATGTACCAGAACAGCCACCCACACCGAAGGCTATTCAAGTAACACAGACCCGCTCTCCTAGCTCCGACAAGCATCCAGACCTGGTCTCAAATTCGAGCAGCGCCACTGCCTTCTTCATTCCTCCTGGTGTCAATCAAACCAAGGCCGCGACTGGACCAAAGATGGATCACCAAGAGGCAGCCGCACCGAAGCCCAAATCAAAAGGCATCGCTCGAGGGGGCTCACGTATCGATGAGTCGTTTGCTCGAATCCAGAACAATCTGGCTTGTAAGTCTGCTCCACCAGCTGTGATGTTCACGTTGTTCAAATACGCGTAGTGACGAACAGGACCAACGGCAGCGACCCTGTTCGAGCTTCCAACGCGTCCAACGATCCTCGTGTTCCAACCTCACTTCGCGACTTTTCGTGGCCCCAAGCAACGCTGGTTCAACACGAGAAGAAAACACTCAACCCAGAGTGCGTACCTTTTGTCCCCCCTGCTGCTAAAAGCACATTGGTTTCCAAACTGAGCCCTTTCAGTCAAGAATTCATCCCAGCGATAGGCCAGCCCGAAAGAAGCGTGGGTCCGTTCCACAATCGAGTGCTCAGGATCGCTCCCTCGAGAGAAGAATTGAGTACAGCAAATGATCTGAACAAGAACGTCGCCATGCTCAAAGATAGATCCCGACCAGCATCATCAGAGGCGGGAATGACGACTTCTCAAGGTCCCACGCCGGTCGGGGCTACCACCTCTACCGTTATCAAGCCCGAACTCGCCGCTATTGACAGCTCCAGCATACCCCACGGATCTCTGGACACCCCAGCCAAGACCGAAAATGCGACTTCCAAAGTCACGAACAATGTTACTATAACCAAGAACGCAAAATCGATCCCGCCTCATCTCCGTGGTCTGCCACCAAAGGCTCCGAAGCTTGAACCAGCCGCGACCCTTGCCATGCCGTCCCCACCGGTAGCGGCAAATGCACCGTTGAAGAACACAGACATCATCCAAGCCGAGGCTGAAACCATGAAGGCCTGGCTCGATACCTTTGAAAAGCAGGCGATGGCTCAGTCAGTCCCGGACAAGCGATCAAACTCGAGGCCGTCTTCTGAGGATAGGCTAATCGATCTAGATGTTGAAGATACGGGAAGGTCGTTGAATACAAAGTCCGCGCCTGGAGCAAACGTCCCTACCAACGTGCAGGCAGCTTGGAAGGCCTTCAAGGATGAGCGATATAACACGGCCAATTCTCTCGATCCCTATCTGCAGCATCTGAGCCGCGAGCCCACGGTGTCAGCTTTGGGAGACAACTCCGCAAAGACCAAGAAGGACCAGAGAAACACCGAGGCGCCCAGTGACCATCAGCCTGCCCGTGTGCGCGAAGCAGGTACCACTCTAACAAACGAAGACGACTTTGTCGATACCGAGGAGGTAAATGAGCGTGTGTCCAACTTCAAGGCCCAGCGACCTGCTTCTGGGAACGAGAGCAATATCGCCACAGATTTCTTGACAGCGTACAACTCAAAGCTGTCCGGAGTCAAGAGCAAGTACGACCAGGCCGTCAAGAGCGAGAAGGATTTCAGCAGCAATGGGGCACACGTTGAAGCGCGTTACCATAATGATATATACCTGGACCCGGTGAGTCTATTTATCCAGCCTCGGATTGATGACAGTGCTGACGCCAATATAGGATTACATCGCTCCGAGTATCGTGGGTACGCGTGAATTGGGCAAGTTGCTTGACTTTAGCACGAAGTCCATGATTTTGAGCGAGACCCCCAACAGTCGTGGTCGGGATATGATGAAGGTTGGCTTGGAGTGGAAGCCCGTAATGAAGGACGGAAAGATGGTTTTCGTCCTCTGAAGAGGTGCAGCTGAAGTATCCAGGATCGATCTCATGTAGCGTGTCATTATCGAGTGCTGAGCATGTTTGTTCGATTTCATGCACCAGTATTTTCAGCGGACAGTTTATAAGATAGAATCTGATCTCACATCCTGACAACCCTCTTCCTATATTCAGGGAGTTTATTAGCGAGAATGAAACGGCATTTGTTCTGGGAACTACTCGTTGATTCAAGTTACCCTTGGGAGTCCCGTTGCTCCTTACTAGATTTCGCAAGGAGCAAGCTGAGAGTTGTGGTCCTATAACCCCTAGGGCGTGCCCTTCTTCACCCTTTTCGTGATCGAATCTCGCTCCAATACAAATCTCTTGCCATATACTGCTTCAACATGTTCGGATACGTGACAGAGAGCTCACGCGTGATGTAAGGCGTCACACATTTCAAAAATAGCACACACCCGAGATTGAGACCCAGTTAGGATACAACGGTATTGGAAAGCAGAGTGCAATGCATGCTATCCCCCCTTCTGGTATTATTGTCGACATTTGCCTACACCCACAACCCCCCTACCGGCCTCTCAAGCACCCCCACAAAACAACTCCGGTCTCCTCTCCTTGAGATCCTCAATCACACCCTCACACCTCCCACACAACGCCTCCCCCTCCTGCTCCTCCGGCTTCGCAAGCACAGGCGCAGCATATCTCCAGCACCGCGCACATTTCTTCAATTGCGGTGGATAAGCCCACACCCTAACCCTCTCCCCCACGAGCACGACCTCTTTCTTAAAAGACCACACCGCGTCGCGCAGTTCTGGGAGAATGCTCTTGCCGCTGATGAGTTTTACGGCTGAGACACCGAAGAGAATCTCCAGCTGCTTCGGGTCGTAGCAGATGAGGAAGTTTTGTGAATGTGGGGTGGAGGATTCGAAGGCTACGTATGATTGTAGTGGATCTCCGATTTTCCCTTGCCTGCGGGCGAGTTCTAGGACAGCTTTTATGGCGGCGAGGGCGTCCATTAGATGTGGGATGTCGGGTTTTATGTCCTCATCTATAATCTTTTCCAAAGGCGGCATTACTTTGGAGCGTTGTGCAGGTGGGTTGTGTCCTTCGTAGTCTTTGATTTGCTGCGGTGTGTAGTCCCACAATTCTTCGATAAGCAGAGGCGTGATTGGAAGCAGCATTTGCTGCAGTTGATTGAAGATTTGGTAGAGGGTAGCTTGGGCTTGGAGACGTTGGTCGGTGTTGCCGCAATACGCGGCGTCCTTGATCCACTCGAAGTAGCCGGAGGAGAGGTCCCTGATTATGTAGTTATTGATTTCATTCACAGCTTTGCTGACTTGAAAAGTGGCGTAGTAATCTTGGACCTTTGCGTTGACACTCATGAGTCGTGACAGGGCGATCTGATGGACCAGTCCCAAGATGTGGGGGCCGGTCTTGTCCGAATTGTCGGTAAAACCATAAGAGGTAGGATGGAAGTCATCAAGGATTCCCAACATAAGCTTGAATGTCACTCGATATTTTGCGAGACTGACGTTGACTGCCTGCAGCATTTTCTGGCTGACTCTGACATCCGAGGTGTAATCGCAACTGGCAACCCATAGACGAAGAGCATCTGGACCCATTGCCTCTTGAGCTTTAGTCGTTCCTCTCTTGATCTTCGTCTCATTAATTGGGAGGAGCGTTCCATCCATTATCTCATCTGGTGAAATAACGTTTCCCACAGACTTACTCATCTTGCGGCCGTTCTGGTCCAGGGTGAAACCATGAGTGATCAAGGTCTTGAAAGGAGCCTTAGGCCGGTTAAGCGCTTTGAGATGAATGCTCTGATGGGCCACGTGCGTCAGCAGGCTCGACTGGAACCATCCTCGATGCTGGTCTGTGCCTTCAATGTAGCAATCGGCAACATGGCCATTTTTCTCTGACATTTGCTCGGTCTGCGTCCAGCTTGTTCCACTGTCAAACCAGACATCCATGGTGTCTTTCCCTCTACGGTACGAAGTCTGGCCGTTGCCGTCCCTGAGATTCGCTGGTGTCCACGCAGGATCTAATTCGCTATCCGTCCACCAGGCATCTATGCCGCGTTCCCTTATTATTGAGATGATGTGGGAAACGCTCTCATCGGAGAAAAGCGCCTGGTTGGTTTCTATGTCGTATAGCGCTGGAATGGGTACACCCCATGCTCTTTGCCTCGATATGCACCATTCGCTACGGTTTTTGACAAAGGCCCGAAGCCTGGATATGCTAGTCGAAGGGATGAACTGAACTGACTCCAGTGCTTCTAGCGCGTCGTTTTGAATATCACCAACATTTGCAAACCACTGTTCTGTAGCCCGCACGATTACGGGCTTCTTTGAACGCCAGTCGTAAGGGTAATTATGTGTATACTCATGCTGACCTAAAAGCTGGCCACGCTCTGACAATAGCCCAAGCACAGCGTTCTTCCCTGTGCCTAAGATATCTTTCCCTAGGAGGAATTCCGGCTCGTCTGGATAAGCAAGAGCAGTGTAACAGCCGTTTTCATCTAAAGGAGCGAAAGCCGCGATTCCATGTTTCAGGCAGAGCCCATATTCATCCATGCCATGACCTGGAGCGAGATGGACCAAACCGGAGCCCGATGTTTCGGAAACAAAGCCTGCGTGTAGGAATGGCCGAGGAGGCGACGTGCTGCCAAAGATGGGGTCGGTATATGATGCACCAATAAGGTGTTTCCCCTGAGTAGAGGCAAGAGGTCTCAAAAGTTCATTCAAATAATGTTCCACTTCTGAAAGCCTTGAGTTGGCGACCAGAAGCCGTCCGTGAGTAGCAGAATCTACAACTGTATAGTCAATGTCCGAATGGATGCCAATAGCTCTATTCGCTGGCAGAGTCCAGGGAGTCGTCGTCCAGATCACAGCACTGATTGAGTGGTTGTCGATTCCGAGCTGCTTCCTAAATCCCTCAGGAACCGTATGTAGGGGATACTTGACAAACGCCGCCGTAGAGACATGGTCGTCTCGATACTCAAGCTCTGCCTCAGCTAACGCCGTTGTTGAAGACGGGGACCAATAGACAGGCTTGAAGCTGCGGTAGATAAGCCCCTTTGCTGCCATTTCCTGGAAAACACCCAATTGCCTGATCTCGAAGTCTCTGTCCATCGTAGTCCACGCGTTGTCCCACTCTGCTATGATGCCCCATTTTCGGAACGCTTGTTTCTGATCTTGCACCGTCTTCGCGGCCAAATCCTTGGCTGCAGCTCTGATGCCTACAGCATCACTAGTGGCCCTTTCCCTCTGCTGCTGGAGAGCTTTGAGCTCAATGGGTAGTCCATGGCAATCCCATCCGGGCCGCCAGTCCACAACATGATCCGACAGTCGCGAGCGACATATTATATCCTTCAGTATTTTGTTGAGCGCATGCCCGATGTGTAGCTCGCCGTTTGCGTATGGCGGTCCGTCGTGGAGTGTGAACCTTTGGGGTATTTGTCTAGCTCGCTGCCAGGCGTAGAGGTCATCCGTGCATCGTCTGATGTATTCCGGGCGATCTTTGACCTGCGCGCGGGCAGGAAAAACGGGCTTGGGAAGATGCAAAGTCTTCTTCCAAGAATGTTTAGGTCCAATCATGGATCAAGAGCGGACTGCCTTTGAACTTTAGATCTAAAGGGCGTGCTTAGTCACCAGAAAAAGTATCAATATTTGTTTGATGGGAGAGAACATAATCTGTAGCTATCTTTACCCTTACGTACTTCTAACGCTATCCAATATATGGAATACTGTCTCAAATTCCGATGCGTGTTCAAGCAATATGGCTAAGATCGTCAACGATGAAGGGGTATCTTTCACATATGTACGCCATTCCGAACGCCAGTCTGCTTGCATCTCTTTACTGCGTCGAAACCTCTGGACACGTCGTCAAGACCTTCGCTTAATATACCGTCAGACAGCTCACAGCGTCATTCTTCAGAACTTCAAACAATAACCCGGGGAATCCATAGAGCTTCGTGTTACCGAACCCAGGACTACCTTTGACATTGGGGCCGGCCGACCCTCTCTGCTGTGAGTCGGCGGTAGTCTCTTCCCAAGTACCGAGAATTTCACAGCTACTTCCCGGACTATCTCCCCAATCCCGATTGAGCACCATAGCTTTATGGGCGGAATCCTTGCTTGAGCCGTTGGCAAATCCATCGCGCCAAGTTTTTTGAAGCGAGTCGGACATGGTTGTAAAGGGAGTCTCTGAGTTCAAGGCTACATCCTGCTCAGGACCCTGCACGTCAATAACCCAGCGGCTTCGCCGATATCTATTGAACGGGTACGACCCTGGCACGTTCGCATGTAGGAGTATCTTGGTAGCCACTAGCTGGGTTGTGCTTCCCTCGTCTATCTGCCTATCGGCGACGGCTTCTGTGGGAGGGATCGCTGAAGATGGGTAAGTTGGGTACGAGATAAAGACGTCAAACCCATGACGAAAGTAATTGTAAAAGCACTCTGCTGACATACTGACACTGGCATTGCCGTTTGGCTGCGATTCGTCATCAATGTCCGAGTCATCGGTGATAGTATGATTCGAAGACTGATCAGTATCAATTGCTTCTTCTTCATTAGCCACGAAATTGTTAGAGAAAGTCCTTCTTTTCCTCTGCTGCCGGTGCTGGTTCCTGTGTATCGACAGTCGTCGATCAAATTTGCGATGGATCGCGTCTGGTGGGCCCAATTCGGCAATAAGATCCTGCGGCGTAGTCTCACCGAGAACGATTGGAAAGCTTGGACTGTTCCGTCGCTCTAGATCCACCTTACCGTTACCGCGGATGTTGACGAGCTCTACCTCGTCTGGCCGCACCTCCTTGCCACGGGTCGAAAGAGCCAGGGACCTCGGATTCACGCACGGTCTAACCATGAGGTCTTGACGTGCCTCCGGCCACGATTGGCCGTCAAAGATCGCCATAGTGGTTGCCGCTGTAGCATGCGAAGACAATAGGGAAACAAAGTCAACATCAGGTTTCCAAGCGGAGTCCTGCAGCGGAAATGTAAAAGCCACACCTGGATACGACAGCACGTAAAGCCCATTTTTTGAAACAGATTCTGGTAACGGCGGATTGTACTCTCCGGGAAAAGTGGGCCCAAACAGTTTGTTGTAGACCTGCCGGAAGATTGGTCCGCTGGGGCCAGACAGCGAATACTCCGATGGGGAGCCCGCCTTCTCCGGAAGCTTGACAATATCCGTATCTTTATAGCTCAGGAGCGTCTTTGTAAAATCGAGGACCTCTATAAGCCGTAACCTCTGATCTGATCCATCAAAACGTAGCCGAAACCCATTAAAGGGTAAGTTCAAGGTGATAGGGTTCACGAAAGGCTCAGAAGGCGAGAATGATAGGTCTATGACTGGATATGTCTGGTTCTGTGCTTTCAAACGGGTCAAAACATCGTGCAGCGAAGCGCCCAAAGCTGTTCTCGATCAGTAGGAACAGAGCTTGCGCGGGGTTTACTTACTGAGAAATCCTAGCCCACGGCCAGGATGAACCTGCATGGCTGGGTGCGTGGGCATATCTGGGATCAGGGCTGAAAATATTGCCTAGACCTGGAATCGCGAACAAGAAGAAGAAGCAGGAAAGCCATGCCGGTCAGAAAGAGATGTTCGCCTGAAGGGCCATCTGATGTGTTTTGGCTGCATGTGGCCCTAAGGTCGGCATTCGCTAGGGGCGTGAGAGTCTTGGCGCACTAGAGCATCCTAGCGAAGCCTTTGTTTACTTGGGCAAACAACATCAATATCAAGCATCCACCAGCATCTTTTCTTGTCGCAGAACGCACACACAGGTTTTGCGACTGCGACAGATCTAGTAGTTGAGCTAATATATGTAATGGCTGGCCTAGCGCGCCCCGCGGCTGGCTTGCCTAGCAAGAAGCATTCAATGCGACCGCCCATTGTCAGACCCTCTACCGCCAGAACCCAGTCCAGCGCTTCTTTAATACAGCCAAGGACACAGTCAGGGGCTGCTTCGCCAGCAGATAGCATCCTATCAATGTCCACTAGCACGTCACAATCGAGGAGTCCCCAGCGACAGAATGGAGGCATCAAGCGCAAAGAACGAGATTTCGACGCCGAAGGTGGAGAGGAAACAAACATACATGTCGTGGTTCGATGCAGAGGGCGCAATGATCGTGAAGTACGAGAGAACAGCGGCGTGGTAGTCTCCACAGACGGTGTGCGAGGCAAGAATGTGGAGCTGTCCATGGGTGCCAGTGCTTTGAGCAACAAAACGTATCACTTCGACAAAGTCTTCTCGCCTGCTGCGGATCAGTCAATGATCTACGATGATGTTGTGACACCGTTACTAGATGAGGTAAGGCTAGTATTGTGTGTTTACGAATCTTGTCCTGACAGTGGGATAGATGCTCCAGGGTTACAATTGCACGATATTTGCTTATGGCCAGACCGGCACAGGCAAAACTTACACGATGTCTGGCGATATGTCAGATACCCTAGGTCTTCTCTCGGACTCGGCTGGTATCATTCCGAGAGTGCTACACTCACTCTTCGGCAAGCTTGAGGCTGATGAGGCCGAAACTTCGGTCAAATGCTCATTCATTGAGCTGTATAACGAAGAGCTGCGGGATCTTCTGTCTTTGGATGATACCACCAAGCTGAAAATCTACGAGGATGGGCAGAAAAAAGGGCACAGCGCCACACTGGTTCATGGTATGGAGGAGTCACATATCAAATCTGCAGGAGATGGAATCAAGCTCTTGCAAAATGGTAGCCATAAACGACAGGTAGCCGCAACCAAGTGCAACGACCTCAGCTCCCGAAGCCATACCGTCTTTACAGTCACGGCATATATCAAAAGGACAACCGAAACAGGTGAGGATTTTGTCAGCGCTGGGAAGCTCAACCTGGTAGATTTGGCAGGCAGCGAAAACATTCAGCGGAGCGGTGCCGAGAACAAGCGTGCTGCTGAGGCAGGACTGATCAACAAGAGTCTGCTGACATTGGGAAGAGTCATCAATGCGCTTGTAGAGAGAGGCTCGCATATCCCCTATCGGTCAGTCAAGGTTTACATACGTTCTCTGGTGACTGAAGAGCTTACGTACCCTCAGGGAATCCAAGCTTACTCGACTTTTGCAAGATTCTTTGGGTGGTCGGACAAAGACTTGTATTATAGCGACGGTATCGCCTGCAAAAAGCAATCTCGAAGAAACCATCTCGACCTTGGACTATGCATTTCGCGCTAAGAACATCCGGAACAAACCACAAGTAAACCAAACAATCTCAAAAAAGACTCTCCTTCGGGAATTCACCACCGAGATTGAGAAGCTTAAGGGCGAGCTTGTAGCGGCGAGGCAGCGGAATGGCGTTTACCTAACCACCGAAGGCTACGAAGAGATCGTGGGAGAAAGCGAGTCTCGCCGGATACTGAGCGAAGAGCAACAGGCACGGATTGAGACCATGGAAACAAACTTGAGGAACAAAGTCCAGGAATTATTCTCCTTGACGAGTAACTTCAATACCCTGAAGAAAGATAGTGATATTACAAGGCAGATTCTGGACGAGACAAAGGACGTTTTGGAGAAGACTGAAATTGTTCTGGCAAATACAAGGCAGAATCTCGCGGACGAGACCATCCTGAGGAGGGCGCACCAGGCTACTGAGGACCAGCTGAGTAACGTTGGGGGAGAGCTCGTTTCAACGCTGGAACGGACAGTGAGCGATATTGGAGGGCTGCATTCAAAGATAAAAAGAAAATCTGACCTTCAGATCCTGAATCGAGAAGCATGGCAGGCTTCACAGAGTAAGGTCGCTGACACCACGCAGCTTGTGGAGTCAAACCTGGAAGAATTCAAGTCTCAGCAAGAGCAACTCATACTAAAACTGTCAAGCCGAATGCAGTACTTTGTATCAGAAGAGCTACAGAAGCTCGGAGCCACACAAGACTTTTTGCGAGAGAAAGTTGCGTCATTCGAAGCCTCCGAGAAAGAGGTTGTCCAGCAGACTTCAGGTGCCAAAGAAGACATGAACATCGTCCTCGAGGAGATCAAGTACCTCAGGGAAGATGTAAAACAAAAAGTCGGCGAAGGGCTCAATGGACTCTCGGCAGCTGCTGGACGTATTTCTGCTGAGGTCATCAATGAGCTAGGAGCTTTCCATAGTCAGGTAAGCAACAGCATCCTGCGTTTAGCAGGTCGACGACTAATTCATCGGACCAGCTTCACACTTCCTACAGCTCTCTCGGCAAAGACTTTAAGAATATCTTCGAGGAGCTTATCAAGCATGCTAACTCGCAAAAGGTGGAAGCGGATGAGCTGAGAAAGAAAACTTCTTCTGCAGCGCAAGCTGCCATACAACAAGATGACGAATTCTCCGCTCGATTAGACGCTTGCTTGAAGGAGGAGCGTGAGCAAGCCGCTCACGATCGCGAAAATTTGCTCAAGCAGATAACAAATCTGGTCAACAGGTCGGGCGAAGTACAGGATTCTAGATGGCAATCGAAAATCAATACCGTGCGTGGTGATATTTCCACGTCAAGATCAGCCTTGGAATCGGCAGACAAGCATTACGGTAGTGGTATGGACGTTTGGTCACAAAAGGAGAACCTGCTTGTTGAGGAGGTCCTAAAGTCCAGAGACACTCTAAAAGGCAAGATGAAGGAAGACTGGAAGGCCATCAATGAACACAACACCTCAATCCAGGCCACCACAAAGTCTGTGCATGAAGAGACTATCCGTATAGTTGACACCCAAATGAAGGATATGGCCACTCAAATGCAAGCACTCGACGACTTCGTCACACGAGCACGATCCCAAAACGAGCGTCATCACAGCACACATGTTGAGTCCCTTGGTGGACTGGCGTCTACTGTGAGACAGTCTTACTCGAGCATCGGTGACCACTTCATCTCCACCTACGACCGTGTCCGGGATATCGGTAAAGATGTCTCAACTCAAAGCACCGCTCTATCAGCCACTCTTACCCCACTTGCATCGACCATCCAGCAACCGCTTTCAGACCTCCGTGCCAACATCACAGACACACCTCTAAAAGACTACGTCCCGACCAGCGAAACACCCCGAAAGACGCAATACCAGTACCCTACCACACTCCCACGCACCCAACCCCACTCAACCCTCCTCGGAAAACAATCGTCCACCTCACCAAACCGCTCGCCCAGCAAAGCTATCGTATACACAGACGCCCCTCCGCCCTCTGATCAGATCCAACCGCCTTCAACATCCCCATCAAAAGAAACTAATCTGGGAGCCAGCCTTCGCGAAGTAAGTCTCAACGTCAACGCATCCCTTATCCGGAGCAACAGCGACACCACCACCGCTACCGTCAAAGCCGACTCTGAAACGGTGGGTATGGGTCCTCCGCCGCTAAAAAGGCAGGCGACGGAGAGTAAGCTGCCGCAGAAGTTTGGAGGTGGGAGAGCTGGGTTTGTGAGGTTGGAAGGGAGGGAGAATGTGGGCGCTGGCAGGAGGTTGCGGAGTAGTCCTACTGGATGATGGAACTTCAATGGGCGTCTGATGGTGTTGGGCAGTGCTATGTAGTCGGAGGGCTCGAGAGTCACAGTTTCTATGCTTGTTGATGTCAGTGATTCCCTGTTGCGATTGGTTTAATACGGAGTCACTCAGGAGAAGCCGTCCATGCACGAGGGACGATGTATCCTACCATTCATTTTTAGCAAAACAATCCGGGTATAATGCTCCAAGCAATGCTTCTAATTTCAAGTACCATTCCTCATCCACTGCCTTGCACTGCAAAGAAAAGCCTCTTATTGCCTTTCTCCTCCATCACTGCCTCGACTTTCCGCTTTCCCCTCGGCCTACCTCTACCTCTGATGATAGCAGTATCCGCCCTACCCCTCACAATCCCACCCCCCTTCTCTATCCCCTCCACCACCTGCTTTTCCTGTGAAGGAGACTCAGGCGACGTATCCCTCACCGCCTCCTTAATTGTCTGTTTAGACAGGCAGAAGTCGATGTGGTCGTTGAAGTCCTTGTCGCTGGCGGACTGCGGTCGTGCACAAATGGGACACGTCCAGAGTTGCCGTTTCGGCAGATCCTTCACGGGTGGCAAGTAGCCTGTAGCGGGCTTTTGAAAGCCCACTGAGGGGCCCAGCTCTCGCGCAGTGGAGATGGATTTCTTTGGGGTCGGGTTGGGAAGGATTTCTCTGCCATGTTTGTGCCGGCGGTTCGATTCTTCGAGCTGCTCTTCTTGGGTCAGAGAATCTAGCGAATTTTCGTTGGCAGATGGGTTTTGTTCTTGGCTCAGCCGTTCAATTTCGTCCATTTCGTCTTCACGTTCCTGGCGCGCGGCTTCTTCGAAATCTTCCTCCGGCCACACTTCCCACTCACCATCGTTGTCAACTCTCGAAGTAGTTGTCTCTTCATCCGCGTACGAAAGACGTCGTAGGCCGAAGAAGTCGACGCCGGTTTTCTTGGTGCTCACCAGGTGGGTGCATCGGAGGCCCATAAGACGGAGAGTCATGCCTGGTATTTCCTTCTCTAGCTTCGCCATCATCGGTAGGGAGTATGTGTAAAGATCGTCCGCTGTGCTGACGGCTTTAGGCGGCATAGTTTGCCTTGTTAAGACCTCATAAGTATGTAGCTTTAGCTTCAAAACTAGCGTCCGTCCTTTGAAGTGTGTGCGGGTGAGATCCTTCTCTAACTCTTCTGCAATCCAGCGTAGCTTCTCTCGCAGCTCCGTCTTGTCGTCCATGTCGCGAAATGTGCTCTCAGTCCCTACACTTTTCCTCTCGAACTCTTCTGCTGGCTGAACCTTCGTACGTCCGAGGCCAAGGTTGCATTGCATAAGGAATTGGAACCCCTTTTCTCCAAACAGCTTCGAAAGGTAAGCACGGTGAAAGTAGATATCGCCGCAGGTCTTTACGCCAACGGCATCGAGCTCCCGTTCAAACACGCGACCTATACCATTAACCTTACGGGTAGGCAAATCACGCATAAAGGCTAGGATTGTGGCTCTATCATTGGCGACCCTGAATTGTCCGTTTGGTTTGTTCCTGTTGGACGCGATCTTTGCTATTTTCGCATTTGCGGCGATGCCGGCGGAGATGGTAATGTGTGTTTTCTCCGCAACTTCATCACGAAGTTGTGTGACGACGTCCTCGGGATCCATGTGCTTCTCTTGACAGAATTCCGTGATGTTCAGATAGGCTTCATCAATACTGGCGCTTTCGAAGCGTGGGTCATAGTCGGCTATTATCTCCCTTACTTCCTGCGCCTTTGCTGTGTATTTTTCGAAATTGAGGGGAAGGCAGATCAAGTTCGGACATAGCTTCATGGCTACAAAGCCTGCCATACCGCTTCGACAGCCGAATTTCCTAGCATGATAATTGCATGTCGTGAGCACTCCCTTCCCAACAGCCATGGGTACATGCGTGAGTTCTGGTCGATCTAGCTCCTCCACTGCCGCGTAGAAGGCATCACAGTCGATGTGAACGACCGTCTGAGAAAGATCCCTGGACAATTCAAGCTCGGCAATATACTCATCGGCACGCCGAAGGTCTGAAGCTAGGTCGACACGTTCAAGTTGTCTCTTTCTTGCAAGTATCTTTTCGATCTTGTGGGTGAGGTTCTTGTCTTTGTATTCCTCGTTGTTGAAGTATTTCGATCCTTTGGAGGCGTTGTAAATGATCTCGGAAACCTAGGTTAAGAGTCAGTCGAGGTGAAG
>JAABUL010002303.1_pt1 | contig 32131 bp, 28 predicted proteins | sample 5559151 | NCBI WGS metagenome assembly JAABUL01 (sample SAMN10711876, study PRJNA513368) | rock metagenome | isolation source: Antarctica rocks | place: Antarctica: Victoria Land, Pudding Butte sud
ATTTGAAAAGCAGAAAGTTCTTCTCGAGTATGTTTCAAATCAATGATCTCAGATTTTGCTTGAATTTTCTCAACTTTCTTCTCATAAGAAGACAGAAGAGTTGAAACAGCAAGATCAGATTGTAAATTATTATCATTGTCAAATTCAATACTTTGAATATTTAATGCAACGTTTGAAACAGTTGATAATGAACGTGCTTATACTTGAAAGAAAAAACTATTCTTAAGTAAAGATTGTGCTAGAATGCAAGAAGTAACAGTATGTTTAAAATCGCTTGCGTGATTTTTTGAACAATGTCTCTTCATGTTTTCTTTATTCATCAAAACTTGATGATATAAATTGCAAGAAAATGCATTTTTATGAACATTAAGCTCTGAAAAAGCAAACAAAGTCATTGATGATTGTTGTATCAAAGCAAATGTTTCTGCAGCAGTGAATAATGAAAAAGAAGAAATTTGTGAAAGAAGTTCTTGCTGTTTTTCTTTTTCTGCATCATGTTTATAATGAAATCTGACGTGAGAAGAGAAAGTGTCAGAAAATAAAGCAATACAACACTCTGAACAAAGTAATAAAGAAAACTCAAAATAATATGATAGAAAAGACAAAGAAATACACTCAGCTGCGTTCTATGTATGTGATGTTGAGTTACTATTCAATAAATTAATATATAATGCTTTATTATTGCATGTTTTATTATATTTACTTACTGTAATGCAGATCTTGCGCGTCGACTTCTGTCAAGTGCTGCATCGTTGACGAGCTCGTTATGTACAGACATGTCGAGTCATGTACACAAGACGTAGCGTTGTAGATTCAATGAATATTGATATATGTGACTTTGATAATCAGATACAAGCAGTATGAATGCTGTAGCAACGTTGTTGAGTGCGTTGTATATAGCTTGTCAATGATGTTCTGACGTTGAACAAGACATGAAGTTGAAAGAAAGATGAAGCAAATTTACTAAAGTAACGCTGAATTAAGAGCTTACGCAGAACATTAAAACTGAACATGTATATTTGATCTTTGACATTTTGATTTAAAGCGAACGAAGTAAACTTAATGAGCTTGATATTATTCAAATCATAATTGCTTGAATCAAAACTTTATCATATAAAATTATTCATTTAAAGTGTTAATTGTTGAACTGTAGTGATTTTACATCAATTGTGTGATGAGCATTGCTATGTTGAACGTTGAACTTTAACATTCACAATACTTTCAATATTGACTGCTATGTCAGACATTAATATTATTCAATTATTTCTGAAGATTTGAATTCAGCTGATTCAGAGCTAAAAGCATGTCTCAGAAAGTTTTATCACATAGTGAATGCATGAAGTGCAGTGTTGATCGAGAAATTGCTGCTATGCGAGAAATTCGATCGCTCAGCGCATTGAAATATTTTCAACCTCAACTGCTAGGTCAAATCTCAATATTTTTTGATTGTTTCTGAAGCATTGAATTCAGCTCAATCAGAACTACAATTATGCCTTTCAAAGTATGTGAGATAGTCAGCATGCATAGATTGATTCGAGCGAGAAAAGAACTACTACTAGGTGAGCGATCACTCAGCGCAGTGAATCTTCTCAACCTCAATTACTAGGTCAAACCTCAATATTTTTCAATTATTTTAAAAGCATTGAACTCAGCTAATTTAGAGCTACAATCATGTCACTCAAAGTATGTCAGATAGTCAATGCGCATATGTTAATTCAAGTCGTGAAAGAATTACTACTAGATGAGCAATCGATCAATCAGCGCTTTGAACCTTTTCAACCTCATTTACTAGGTCAAACCTTGACATTATTCAATTATTTTTGAAGCATTGAATTCGACTGACTCAGAGCTACAATTATATCTTTCAAAGTATGTGAGATAGTCAGCGCGCATAAATCAATTCAAGCGGGGAAAATTGATGATTTTGATGTTCAAACTGATTCGCGTTAGCAAAACTCTTTAAAATCTCAATGTTCAACATTTTTCTAAAAATGCAGTTTAATGTCGTTGAGTTCAATATTATGTTCATGAATACAGCTGACTGAAAGAAATAAGACCTGAAAGTTTGAAGAAAATCGACTCAGAAAGTTAAATGATACTCAGTCTCTGAAAACAATGATATTGAGCTCTCTGTTTTCAAGTTCTCGCTTAATTTTCTCTTCAAAAACAATGATACTCAGCTTTAAGTATTATTACTCATTTGAGATAGAGATTTGCTTTTGATTCAATAGATAGAACATTGACTCTATCAAGAGTCAGAATAGTCTGAAAATGATTTTCAAGACACTGAGTTAATTCAGAGATGTTCACTAAAGACATTCTGATTAAAGCATCAACTTTAGTGTTCATTTTGCCTGATCTAAAGATGATTTGAAAGTTGAACTTTGATAGAATGTTCAGATAGTTGACTTATCATTGACTCAACTGTTTGTTTTTCATGAAAATCTTCAAAGTCTGATGATTGATGAACATTTAAATGAGTAGTTCAATGCATTTCAGCTTAAATCATCAGTGTTCAAAGCATTGAATAATAACTAGCAATTTCTTGTCATAAATGTGATAATTGATTTCAGCAAGAATCATGCTTTTGCTGTAGAAAGTTATCAAATGAAGAACTTTCTTATCATCATACTGAAATAGTATTTCATCTTTTACATAGTTTGAAGCATCAATCTTCAGAATAGCTTGTTGTTTGAGATCGAAGTGACGAAGTACTGAGATCAAACTGACTTGTTTCTTTAGATTGTCAAAGACTTGAACACAAACTTTGTTTTAAACAAAAGATATATTCTTTCTAGTCAGTTAAGTGAATGATTTAACTAGCTTCAAGAAGTTCTTAATGAAATGATGATAAAAGTTAACAAATTTCACGAAGCTTTGCATTTTCTTTAGATTGATTGAAGTGATTCAGCTGACTATGACTGTCACTTTACTGAAATTCATATGAAGATTTAATTCTGATACAATGACTTCTAGAAAGATAGTCTCTTTTACATTGAATTTGCACTTTTGAATATTCATCTGCAGTTCAGCTTCATGTAGTTGACTTAATACTAGTTTGACGTGATTTCTATGTTTCTTTCTCATTTTGCTATAAATGAGAATGTCATCTAAATAAACTTGACAAAAGTCGTTCAGAAAGTTTCATAAAATGTCATTCATATATTGCTGAAAGAAGATTGATTTGTTAATCAGTTCAAATGATAACATCTTGTATTTATATGCTTTTAAAGCAGTGATAAAAATGATGTAATTCTCATTATTAAAATGCATTTGAAGTTTGTTGAATGTTGATATGATGTTCAATCTAGTCAAATGCTTGCAACTCATTATTTTATCAATGATCTTATTTATCAGCAATAGAAAATATTTATTTCTTTTGAAAATGACATTTAGCTTTTGATAGTTCATGCAGAATCAAAGATCTTCATTTGCTTTAAGAATGAATAAAATGAGAGAGAAATAGAAAGTCTGACTTGAAGTGATGAATTTCTTTAACAGATTCTTGTTTAAGTACTTCTTTACTTTCAGAAGTTTAACAGAGAACATTTGATAAATTCAACAGCAAGAGAGCATTGAATCATTGATGAACTTTATTTTATGATCATAAAAGTAATGAGAAAGTAGTTTATTTGATTGAGCTCGATCAAAAACATCTAGAAACTCATGATATTTTGATGACAGCTTTGCTTTAATATTTTTCAAATTCTGAGTCATTTCATTGATTGAAAAAATGTTTAAAGCGTTCAAATTGCACTAAGTATTGTACGTGATTTTTCTATTGATGTTCATCATGAATAAAGCAAAGACTTTGATCTTGTTCTTCTTTAAATAATTCAACAATGTTTTGAACAAAGCTGCATTTATGCTTTGAATCAAGAATAACTTTTTTCGAACAAGTCATTTAAGCATCATAAAAGTCTTAGTTTGAGTGATTGAAGAAAATGAAGATGATTGCAATCAACTTAAGTGCTTTGAATTGAGAGAGATTGAAAAAATCGAAATAGAAGTATTCAATTGATTCAAAAAAACAATGATGTTGTTTTGCATATTTAATAATATTTCGTTTTTGTTCATTCAAAGCTTACTTAATATGACTTTATGATGATTGATATCAACTATCAGCATTGATACAGTTAATTTCTTATGACTTTTGATGATGAGATTGAGTAGAATTTTATGAGTGATGATTTTCTTAAATATCTTTTCATCATAATCTTTTATTAGCTTCTCTTTTATCAGTGATATAAATTAAATTTTCAGTTTCTTGCATACTTTATTAACTAAATTAGAATGTATGATCATGTAAATGATGAAATCACTGTTTATTAAAGAATGAAGGCTGAAAGATTGATTCTGAGAAATGAGATGAGTATTAATTAGAAATGACTTTTCAAAGTAATTTTCTTTCAATAGAATTTCATCTAGTTTACACAAAGATATAATCTCTATTTCTTTGATGACTTTTGAAGAGATGACTAGTTTTTTGAATCGAAATTTGAATTGAAATCGAAGCAATCATATTTCTTGTTCACTGCATTAATTTTAGTAGATTGATTGAAGCATTCTTTAGAACTATGATCTGATTTATGACATATAAAATAACTTTCAACTAGAATGTTTGCTTCTTTGACGTTAGTTAAAATCGCGTTACGCGACTTTAGCTGATCAAACTTCAAGTGATTGACTGACTGAGTGATAACAATCACTTTATAAAAAATAGTTTTAAAAAGATTATTAACACATTTGATCTTATTCTTGATTTCTTGAATGACTCACTGATCATTATTTAAATGAATCAGATAGAAACAAATTTCTTTTAAAGAATCAGATTGAACTAGTTAATCTACTCAAATGAATCAAAGACAAGAATGTATTTTATCTTTCAAATCAACAATCAGTTACTTTTCATGATAGTTTAAATAGAAAGATAAACGTTGAAACTAAGTATAAAATTCATTGAATTTCTTGAGTTCTTGAATCAAGTTGTAGTATTTTCTACGAAAGTTAACTTCTTTATTCAAATCATTAAACAACTGAGCTAGCTCTTTCAAAAGATCTTTGACGATTTTATAAAGATTGATACAGTCATGTTCACATTTAGTCTGAGTGATCTCAGCTGCATCATCGAATAATCTAGAATGTATATAGCTCAATTTGACTCATTCATTAAAAAAAAGATCAACATTGATCTTTAGTTTATTCTGAATTTTTCCGTATCAATTCTTTCAAGTAGAATTCTTTTCATCAGTAAACAGCGAAGAATCAGGTATTTTTTGAGATCTAGAACGCTTAAAGTAGATGAAATTAGAAGAAGTGTTTTCTTTAGCTTGAAGTTTAATCTTCAACTCTTTGATTTCATCTTCTTGTTGTTTATTTAACTCATAGAGTTGATCTGTTTCTTCATCAAGAACTAGACTTCAAGTCTTTCAGATTTCATAAAACATGAAAGATATTATTGTTTCAATGAATGATTTATCATCTTTCTGAATGAAGAATGCAGCACTTGATGATTTCATTCATGATTTCAATGAATCAGCATCAGAGATTTAAGAGAAATGATTTTGAAATTCTTTGAAATACTTTTCAGTAGATGAATGACTAAACATGATGAGATTTGTTTGAAAGAAAGTTGAATGAATGATGATGCTCAACGATTGAAGAAGAAAAATGTATGAGATGAGATTCAATCTTCAACAAAGAAGATGAGATTTATTTGTTGATTGATTTGATTGATTCTTTAGCAAACAACGAAGATTCTTTATCATTGAATCTATCAATCAATTTGATTCTTGAGCAATTTATGAAGATTTTTTATTGTGATTCTTGTAATTAAATGAACTTTGCATACTTAATGAGCAGTAAGTAGTTTAGCAATTCAAACAGTCTTGTCATTGATTCTATTCAACTTTTTAGTGTTGTTCTGTCTTTCAATTGTTATCAATCATCAGATAAATAAATTTCTTTAAACTTGTTCTGTTTAGATGAGTATGTTGAATGAGTAATGAAATCAGTATTATGTGATTAATGAATTCTTAATATAATGTCAGAATTGTGTTTAAATGATATAATTAATGAAGATCAGAATTGATAGTGCTTGATCTTTAAAAATAACTATAACTGAATATTACGAATACAGAAGAAGATTGATACAAAAGTTTCTATTTATGTAATGTTCAGAAACTGCGTTAGACTTGAAAGAAATATGTTTGTAACATGAAAAGAATGTGATGTAAATGAACAAGATGTTAATGAAAGAAAAGAGTGTTGAGTCATATCTGAGTCATAACTGAGTCAAACCTGACTAGCTTACTGATTAGTTCTAATCATTACACAGAGAACTTGCTAGCATTCATTGCAAATTGATTAAAGTTTCAGTCTTGTTCAGTCTTGATATGCTTGTAACATATACTCAACAATAGTGAGATCAGAAATTGCATTTAAAATGTTAGTTTGACATCAGCGTGACAAGAAAGATGAACTGTTGAACAAAGAATGCAAATTAGAAACACTTCAGAATCAGACTCTGTGTTACGTAGCAAAAGCATTCAAAAAAGTAAACATTGAAACTTTAGAAACAGAAACATACACAAGCTTGCTACATGTTCATTTGAACATGCTATAAAATAAGATCACGCTACACAGTCATGTTAATGATTGAATGCAAGAAATCAGATAAGCATGCAAACTAATACATATTTGTTTGATGAAAGTTATTCACGTCATTTTTTAATTACTCATCATTAAGAAAATGATACTTCTGAATGTTTTCATTTGAGAAAATGCAAAGATACAGTTGAGATGCAGATGATGCATCTTCTTCTTCACAATGATTTCAACAAGTGATAGCATTGCAATAGCACAGTATCACAAAGATCAATGAAATCAATGATGAGAAAAGTACAAAGAATGCGTTGCAGATGTTAACACAATCTCAGCACAAAGATTGCATCTGAGCAATAAGATGATAAAGATGCATGATGATTTTCAGAAAGCAGAAAGCATTCTTGCAATGCATATCAGAATTGAACGCATAGATCTGAATGTTTATCTGCACTCTAGAAACATTTCAGACATAAATAGTTCACGATGCAATTGCAAATGAAGTTATTAAATGATGAAGCATGTACTTATGCATTACTTGAACTGATTGCATCTACGATCAAGAATGCTACAAAATACTAACTTCTTAAACTATCAAATAATCATCATCATCACGAAGAGTTTCAGAGCAGTAGCAAAAATGATGATGAAAATAAAGTTCTTAAAGCAATTTAAAGTGACTAGAACATTCGTTCTTTAACATGCAATTAACGTGAACAAATTTGATACATAGTTTCAAAACTCATTGTTTCAACTGCGTGAAGCAGTTGTATAAACTGTGAGTGATTTTCTATTTCAAAGAGTTTTGTTCACTCAATATAAATAGCATAAAGTCTCTCATGAGTTGATCTAATCAATGTTACAAGAATGTATGAATTTATTATTATTATTATTATTATTATTATTATTATTTTGCATTAGTTATCTTTGCTTGCATTATGCTGCTATGCATTATCTTTGTGTATTATCTTCGCATGAAAAACAAGAGAAAATACTGTTTATTTATTTCTATTTAAAATATTGTTGAATTGAATTGAGAATTTAAGTCAATACTTGATATCAACATCATGATTCAATTTTAATACTTGATCTTAAAATTCTAATTTAACTTAAATACTTGATTTTAAAATTCTGACTTAAATCAAGTCTTGATGAGCTGAGAACTTGACTCAAGCTTGATGATTCAACTTGATGTGATCAGTTTACTTGATATTTTCAAACTCATTTGCTGAATTAAATCTTCATATTTTTTCAAAATTTTTAAATTGTTGAACTCACTTTGATTAACTCTACAATCTTTGTCATAGAAAGTTTTTCATCAGATGACACATTTGTGAAGTTCAAGACTAATGATTGATTGATTGAAGAATAATCTGACTAGTTATTAATGATTTAGCAATGAATGAATTTCTTTGAGTTATTACAGATAAATTACATGACTTTAGATGAATGATTAATCAAAAAGAGTGTTTTGTTTGAGATTGCATTGATTGCAAAGAAAGCTTTATTGAAAAAAAAGCTTCTGAATAGAATCAAAATTGATGACAGCAAGATTTAAAATAGATTTGCACAAGAGAAAGTGTTGAAATCATGTCTAAATCATTCAATCAAAGAAACTTGAAGCTGATATGTATGTATTGCTTTTTAAAGATAGCTATAACAAGACATTAAGAATACAGAAGAGAAAGAGTGCAAGCTCTTCTATAAATAATGACTTGAGACTGCGTTAGATTCGATACAGATGTGATGTAATATGTCAGATGTGTTTATCTAAAAGAATGATGAAAGAGATGAATGAAGAAAGTGCTGAATAATGAGAAGAAGTGCTGAGAATGACTTGAAGAGTTCAATAAAGATGTGCTAGGTTCAAACTAAGCATAGCGTCATCTGAATTCTGATCAATTCAGACATGTTTGTAACATTACTCTCTTCTTTGAACATTCATGTTTGCATGAATAGAAAAGAAATAAGAGCAAAAAATTCATCGTGTTTTCAATTTAGTGCGACTTATTCAAGTATAGCTTGTGAAATTCATTCAGAACTTTCTTCGAGTCATTGAATTTCTCTTTATCGACATAGTATCATTCATCGTCACGATCTATCTTAATTCATTTGACCTTGTATTGTAGTCTTTCTTTATATCGTCTGAAGTTCAATATATCATCTACTTCTCAGTGCTCTTCATTCTCTTCAATGATCAATGATCTAAAGAACTCAGAATGTTGTTTCGATAGAGAGTCGTTTGATGAAGATCGTAGACACTTCAAGCTGAACACTGAATGTATATGCTTCATGCTTCTAGATAGCTGAAGACGATAGAAGATTTCAACTTTGACTGTGATTGAATAGAGATCAAGCTGCTTGTCTTTCAAATTCTTGCATGATCTAGTGATTTTGATGTTTTTGAAGACTAATCAAACTTGATCATCTACTTCATAAATGACGTCTCGTTTATGCTTGTTCATCTGAGCTTCAGTGATCTGCTTGATCTTTTTCAATTGTTGACGATTGAAGGTAAGAAGTTCGCTCATTTGAGTGATAATATCATCGATCTTTCTAGCTTTAATATGTTGACGAGTCGTTTTGTAATCAGTCATATCTGAATCAAAACTCATTCAAGAATGAAAGTCTTTATTGAAGTAGAAAGAAGTCATCAAGATAGTTGAGAACGTATTGAAATTATCACTGAATTTCATCATTGAAAGTCATTTAGCTCAGTCATTCTGCATGTAATTGCAGTAGATTCAAAGTTCGCGTTCAACATCTTGATTAGCTTGTTTCAACTGATCATTGATTTCTGAATGATAAACTGTTGATAGATTGACTTTGATCTTCAGTTGTTTGCAAAGACTTTGTCACATGATCGATATGAACTGAAAGTCTCTATTCAAAACGATAGAACTGAGTAGATCATGAAGTCGATAGACGTTTCATAGCATGATTCATACTGTTTCTTCGATTGAGATGTCATTGTCTTCTCAATGACAGAAAACATAGTGACGTTCTTTGAAGAGATGACATATGATCATGCAAATGACGTTATAGTTTTCTGATAGAGATAGCTCAGTGATGAAGTTCATAGTTATATCTTGTCAACGCTGCTGAGAAATCGATAGAGACTGAAGCAAATCATTTGTATCATCTTGAGATGCTTTGCTTCGCTGATAAACATGACAGTTTCGAATGTATTGTTGAATAGTTGCTTGATGATCTGATCAATAGTAGAAGTGTTGAACTAGATCAATCGTTCATCTAATGTCAAAGTGCAAGATTGATGATTGATCGTGAATATTTCAAAGCAATTTCATATGCATTTGTTTCAACACTCATAGTAGACTCTTTTTAAATAAAACATTGTCAATGATTTGACAGTTCTTTAGCTTCATGTCATGAAGCTTCAGTTCATCTTTGTTCATAGCTTGCTGATACTCATTGCATAGTTCATTCTTCTGATTGACTAGATGTACGCATTGATAAAGATTAGTCTCGTATTCAGATTCGATTTCAAACTCAATTGATAGAACGTCTATTTGATTTGAAGTCAGTATAGTCTGAAAATGATCATTTATGTCTTTAGCTGATTCAAAACTATCGATCATCGACATTCTAGTTAAAGCATCGACTTTGATGTTTATTTTGCCTGATCAAAAGATAATCTGAAAGTTAAACTTTGATAGAATATTCAGATAGTTCGCTTGTCATCGAGTCAGCTGTTTGTTTTTCATAAAGATTTTCAAAGTCTGATGATCAGTAAACATCTGAATAGATAGCTCAGTACTCTCTAGTTCAAGTCATCAGTGTTCAAAACATCGAATGATAGTTAGCAATTTCTTGTCATAGATGTGATAATTGCATTCAGCTGAAATCATGCTCTTGCTATAGAAAACTATCGAGTGAAGCACACTTTCGTCATCATACTGAGATAGTATGTTGTCTTTTACATAGTTGAATGCATCGATTTTCAAAATAGCTTGACGTTTGACATCGAAATGACGTAAAACTGAGATCGAGCTGATCTGCTTCTTTAGATTGTCAAAGACTTTAATGCAGACTTCGTTTTAAACAAAAGACGTGTCTTTTTGAGTCAGCTGAGTGAATGACTTGACTAGTTTCAAAAAGTTCTTAATGAAGCGTCGATAGAAATTGACGAAGTCAACAAAGTCTTGTATCTCTTTTAGGTTAGTAGATGTAGTTCAATTGACTATAGCTTTCACTTTGATAGAATTCATGCAAAGATCTTGTTCTGATACTATGACTTTTAAGAAGACTGTTTCTTCTACGTTGAATTCGCACTTTCAAATATCTATCTGCAGATCAGCGTCTTGTAAACGATCTAGTATCATCTTAACATGTTGTTTATGCTTCTTTTGAGTCTTGCTGTATATGAGAATGTCGTTTAAATAAGCTTGGCAGAAGTCATTTAGAAAGTTTCATAGAACATCATTCATATATTGCTGAAACAAGGTCAAATCGTTTGTTAATTTGAATGATAGAATCTTTGATTTGTACGCTTCTAGAGCGATAATGAAGATCGTATAGTTCTCACTATTGAGATGCATACGAAGTTTGTTGAAAGCGAAAATTATATTCAGTCGAGTCAGATGCTTGCAGTCAACGATTTTGCCAATCATCTCATTTATGAGCGATAAAGAGTAGCGATTTCTTTTGATAATGACATTGAGCTTTCAATAGTCGACGCAGAAGCGAAGATCATCATTGATCTTCAGAGTGAATAAAACGAGTGAGAAATATGAGATCTTGCTAGAAGTAATAAAACTCTTTGACAGATTTTTGTTCAGATATTCTTTGATCTTCTGAAGCTTGTAGAATGACATTCAATAAGCTCGACATCTAGAAGAAGTGACATCATTAGTGAGCTTTATCTTATGATCATATGAACGATGAAATGATAGCTTATCGACTTGAGCTCAATTAAACACGTCGATGAAATTCTGATATTTCAAAGATAACTTGACTTTGATGTCTTCTAAATTTTGAGCTGATGCATTGATGAAAGCGACGTCTAGAACGTTCAGTTTGCATTGAGTGTTGTAGACTATTTTTCTATCAATATCTTCGATCGACATAGCGAAAATCTCAATGCGATTCTTCTTTGATCTCTTGAATAGCTCGTTGATCGTTATTCAATCGAATGAGATAGAAACGAATTTCTTTCAGAGTACTGAGTTGAATCAATTGAGTTACTTAAGCGAATCAAAGTCGAGAGTTTATTTTATTCTTTAGATTGATGATCAGCTGTTTTTCTTGATAGTTTAGATAGAAGAATAGTCGTTGAAATTGAGTATAAAACTCGCTGAATTTCTTCTGTTCTTGAATCAAGTTGTAGTAGTCTTTACGAAAGTTGACTTCTTTATCTGAGTCATTGAACAACTGAGCTAGCTCTTTCAAAAGCTCATCGACGATCTTGTATGAGTTGAAACAGTCACGTTCGCGTTTTGACTGAGTGATCTCAGCTGCATCATCGAATAATCTGAAATGTACATAGCTCAGCTTGACTCGTTCACTTGAAAAGAGATCAACGTTGATTTCTAGCTTGTTCTGAACTTTTTCATACCAGTTCTTTCAGATAGAGTTCTTTTCATCAGTGAACAACGAAGAATCGAGTATTTTCTGAGATCTAGAATGCTCAGAGTAGATTGACGATGACGAGGTAATCTCTCTAGCTTGTAGTCTAGCTTTCAGCTCTTCGCATCGTTTCTTCAAAGCTTTCATAGTCATAGAAGATGTTATGATTTCAGCGAATGAGTCATTATCTTCGACAATGAAGAATGAAGCTTCAAAACGCTCTTTGAAGAAACGAAACATGATGAAGAAGAAAGAAGAGGTTGAATTGAACGAGTGTTTTAAAAGAAAGAAATCGAGCGAAGAATGATGCTCGACAATAGAAGGTGAAGTCGTTTTTGTTGTTTGATTTGAGAGTTGATTGATTCTCTTGATCGATTTGATTCTCTAACAATCAACGAAGATTCTTTATCGCTGATTCTATTAATCGAGATGAACGATGCGTACTTAATGAGCTGTAAGTCGTCTAGCAATTCAACCAGCCTCGCTGTTGATTCTATAGACTCTCTAGTGTTATTCTGTCTTTCGATTGCATCGATCATCAGGTAAATGAATTTCTTTAGACTCAATCTGTCTGAACGAGTATATTGAACAAGTAATGAGTATCTGTATCGTATGGTAAACGAAATTCTTAATGTAATGTTGAAACTGTGCCTAGATCATTCAACCAAAGAAACTCGAGACTGATATGTATGTATTGCTCTTTAGAGATAGCTATAACAAGACATTAAGAATACAGAAGAGAAAGAGTGCGAGCTCTTTTATAAATAATGGCTTGAGACTGCGCTAGGCTCGATATAGATGTGATGTAATATGTCAGATGTGTTTGCCTAAAAGAATGATGAAAGAGATGAATGAAGAAAGTGCTGAACAACGAGAAGAAGTGCTGAGAATGGCTCGAAGGGTTCAATAGAGATGCGCTAGGTTCAAACTAGGCATAGCATCATCTGAACCCTGATCGATTCAGACATGTTCATAACAGAAAGTATTGATTAAACTGATCATGTCAAGTTGAGTATCTGAGTTCGAGTTCAGTACTCGACTTGTCAAGACTCAATTCAAGTCAGAATTCTTGACTTGAGTATTTGAGTTGAATTGAGATGTTCAACTCAAGTATTCAAGTTGAATCAGAGAGTTGAAATCGAGTATCAACTCGAAATTTTCGACTCGACTCATCAAGACATGAAGATAGATAAATAGATATTTTATTATGACTCTCTATTATGACTTTCTATCATAGCTTTTCTTCATGACTTCTTTTCATAACTTTTCTTTATGACTTTTCTTCATGACTTTCTATCAAACAGTCTTCATAGTTTTCCGTCATGACTTTCTATCATAGCTCTCTATCATAGCTCTCTATCAAAGCTTTCTATCAAATGATCTTCATGTTTCTCTTCATGTTTCTCTTTATGACTTTCTATCAAAAAGATAATGCAAAAAGATAATGCAAAGGCGAAAAATCGGAAAAATTTCTATATTTAACTCTCTTGATGTCATTTTCAATTTCTTGACGAGTTGAATTGAGAACTCAAATCGAGTATCAATTCAAGATCAATATCAGGTTGAATCAGAATGTTGAAATCGAGTATTCAAGTCGAGTCAGAAGGTTGATATCGAGTACTTGAGTCGAGTCAAAAGATTGATATTGAAACTCGACTTGATGATCAGTTTAGTGTTGATGCATATGATGCTCAGAGTCTATTCTGATCAAGTCAGTCAGAAATATTTGTTGATTTAGTTAGTTAAATCTTTATCTTCATAGAATTTACATACTTACATCTATCGCTGCTTAAACAGAATGTCAATGAACAGTATAGCAAACAACAAAGTATTGACTGCACTATTATACGTCTTATTATTTCATCTAATTCTTTGCAGAGTGTCATCTGCTCAACTAATAACTCAGGCAATTCATCTTCATGCAATAACGTAGTTGTTTCAAGACATACACTGCATCTAAAGACATAAAGAACATTCTTCGCAACAAACAGAGAATCAACGATGCTGCGACCCTTATTTCGAGAAGGAATATAGAGAAATACTCTGTTGTTCAGAAGCAATCACAAAGGGTAGAACATCTCGAATCGTCGAGAAAAGGGATCACTGGTGTTAGAATCAGAGGGGCTCGTGACGAGAACGTAGCAGAGTGGTCCCAAAGGGTTGATGTGTGCAAATGCACAATTGTTACTACTTGATTCTTTTCTTCCCGAGGTTTTTGAGCCCTCGAACCTGTAGGCCGTTATTCTGATTACTTCGTAGGAAAAGCTCGTATGTGTGGGAGTCTTCATTCGGTGGCCCATGAAAGATACCGTCAACCGTATGTTTACATCCCATTGAATTCCTTGGAGCTGGTGAGTTCGAACCCCGCCGTATAATGTTCAAGTCGCTTTAACGCTTTCTGTCAATTCACACTGAGTTGGTTCCGAAGACAAATACAATAAGAACAGCAACGTATCTGTATTCAGCACCCTGTTAGTCCTCGATACCTCGAGCTATAGGAATAGCTTAGTCTCGAAGAGTCTACTTACGTTGCTCCAGCAATAAATAGTTCTACAGTCCTCGCTTTCGTCAAGTTTGATAATGTTGCGATGAAAAGAACAATAGCAATTATAAAGACAATCAGTCGGTCCGTTGCACCATCCACGGCGCGGCAGACTACCAATGGTATCAACAGGAGAAAGATTACAAGGGAGATTATCAGTGTTCGAGTCGCCCTCATTGTCAAGGTGCCGGAAGATATGTAGACGTGTGAGTCCCTTGATATACTGTCCTGTCTCTATGATAAGCTCACACTTTTAAACAGACTGGGAAGATATATTTAGACCTCATGAAAACCTTTGTAGAATCGAATCAACTTATCTTCCACCCAGGGTCTGAGCTGCGTCACAGCATCGTCGCCCGATGGAGCTATGCTGAGCAAATCCTTGCAATGAGTCAGGTATGCAGTTTCCTCTCTAGCCAAGCAGGCATTGCCATTGACCCAGTTTTGCAGACTCGACACATCTCGTGACTTTGCAGCTTCTAACCCTAGCATTCGATGGTTTCTTTCTACGAGCGTATCTGCCAAATTTATCAAACAGCTGCCTTGCAGTACTCTAGGGAGTCAGGCACACCATATTCAGCTAAGGCAGCATCAATGTCCGAGAGAACAGAACTTCGCTCCTTATTATTATCACACCGACTACTCCCGAGGAATAGAACGGCAGTCTCTTCTCGATCGATTCTCTCTAGTTGCTTTTCGAGTATGGACAGCCTGTCCTGCTTTAGCAAGAGTAAACGAGTTCGTAGGTTGGAGAAACGACGACAGAGATTGAACGAGTTGTCCGCTGCGACGAGCGCCGAGAATCGAGGATAGCCAGGACGATAGTCTTCGACTGAGAATAATGAGTGATATAACTTCATGTATTACACCAGGTTGAAGAATCAATCATACTCTGGTACTCTTGGATATCGCAGACTTTGGTTTTATTGATATATTTTGAGAGCGATGCTTTCCAGCACAAAAGTCCACTTTTGAGTAAACTTTTGTATTTGGTGGTGCGGAATACATTATTCCTATCAATCAACTCACCCATGGTGGCTGTTACAGCTAAAGCTGTAAGAAGTGCTATACTGGAAGAGGGATGGCTAGGACGATGTGAATCCTGAATTTAATTGAAATATAACATGTGTTCTTGAAATCCCATCTGCTGCTCGAGGGATTCTGCGGGATCCAATCCTTGTATAGAAATTATCATCTATTATTCATGGGCCTGAATTTAGGGACCTTCATTCGAATTCAGGCATAGTTTTGATTAGTAAGCTTCTTATGGATCCACATACTTTCATCATTCCATATATCACCCAAGGCGACCAGTAGTGTCCAAGCTGACATTTGAGGATCCCAATCGGAGATGTACACGACGGTACATGCGGGCGCAGTCGTGACTTCAGCAAGGCGCAGTGCAGGAATGACGCCCCGTTTATACAGACCCGGCAAGACTTACCCGAGGTAGTGATTTGCCTCGTTTCAGGTTAGCCTCATATTTTGCGGATGATCAAGTCGACTTCCTGGCAAAGTCTTCATTGTCAACTTCTTTTCCTAACAATCTCCTAGACCTTGTACAGAAATTATTGGTGCCTGACACGCTTCTATTACTCGAAAATCCGCCGTCTGTAAAGCCAATCAATGCAATGGAAGCTTCTAAAGGGTGTGTACCTAAATTCCTATTGCTATGGGTGTACTAATATACTCGGCCGAAGCGACCAGAGCCCAACATTCACGTTCTGCGATGATGGTGGTCGCCCCTTTGTTACAGACTACGGTGCTGTAAGTATTTGATTCTAAAATGTTCAATCTCAGTGCTTAACACCTCTCTAGATAAGCAAATTTCGACCGGGAGACATAGTGTATTTCTGCGCTCCTGGCACAGTAATACGCGAAGGTCCATATACGATATCGTCCGTACCCGTGACCGGACAATATACGTTGGTCCTTCCAAACGGCCAACAAGCTAGGAACGGGAACGTGGTGGAAGAGAAAGACCTAAAAGCATCGGGAAGTACTTGAAGTACGGAGGTAGTAATAGCAAACGGACACATTCGAGAGGTGGTCATGGGTGAGAATGTATTTTGGCTTTGATTGATATTTATATTCTCTCCGCAAAAGTGTGCACAACGAAACTCCGAGTCGTCCAATTATCTGATGTATTATCTTCTTCGCCTCGACGGAATGCAATTAATCTTGACAGAAAATTCGATAGCTGTCTGTGACTACCACGTAAAGGCTCCTGAAATTCCTCAGCAGAAGTGTGGAGTTTTGGCAACTGAAATGTTGCGAATGAGCTTGGTTTGTTGGTGATAAAGACTTTGAAAATGTCTTCGCATTCATATTGATCCTGGTCCCTCAACGACTCTGGAATGGTCATTTGGAGCGAAATTTCCCTCTTGCCAGTGTGCTTCGTCTTATCGTTTCTTGGCGGCACCACTATCGAGTCCCCTCCACCTGATCCAGAAACAAGGTCATCGATTTGCCATGATGGGCCCAAGTAAAGAAGAGCCATATACAATGGCTGCTTGCCCAAGTTTTGGACTGTTAGAACTACCTTCTCACCATCTTTAACGTCTAAGACACCTCCTGATTGAAGATCATTGCCAATCGTGTCGCTAAGGCAAGTTTTCAAAGATTGCTCAAAGGACTGTTTGGGCGCTTCATTCTCAATTCCCTCAATATACTTGAAAGTTGCCACGTGCTCCAATATACTCATGGCATGATACATGGCTCTGTTTTTGTCTGCTGGTATTTTCGGCAAGCTGAGGATTCTTTGATATGACTCATTGAGGAATTCGTATTCGTTCAGTGTATTGCGGGTGAGATTGAGTAAATAAGGCTGCCCTTCACCATACTCGGTGAAAAGACGTAGGTAAGGTCTGGATTTTGCAATTTCCATCCACTGAGTCTGATTACCATCATCTATCATGAGCTGTACAGGAATCTTCCAAGGAGATAGGTATTTGACCCGTCTCGCCTTCCACCTTGTTCTAGTCCCGATCGCGATAGACGTTTTGTTGGTCGCTACCAAGTCCGACTGAACGCTTCCAACCATGGTAACCCTAGCATGGAACGAAGCTTGATCTATGTCCTTGAAGGTCTCTTCTGACGACTCGAGTGGATACACGGCATATTCCTCGTCCTCGCATACGCCATGTACGTGTCCCACTCCCAGGTACAGCCGATTACCTTCCGGCTTTCTTAGGACATGGATGAAGGCTGTATGCTCTTCTGACCTGAGCTTCCCGAAAAAAGACAGGTCTTTATTTCCATAGCGCATTGGGGTCTGCCGTGGCCAATACACATGAAATTTCATGCGCAAATGGTCGTAGACTAATTGGTGCGTGAGGTCTGTACCAGTTAGGGAGATGAGTGCACGAACTAAAAAGTACGATAACGCGCCATGCTTCATGCCATCAAGTGTAAGCTCCTGGGCTACCTCGTGTGGACCACAGGCTGTGAGGATTATGTAGCCGTCAGGGTTTATCAGCCAATTTGGTCGGATGCGAGCATTGCGTAAAGTTGTACCACCAACGCAAAGGCTGATACTCGGGTCGAGCTGCTGTGGATACGCTGTATCGACGGCAGAGTCATAGACCATAGCTCGAACGCCATTCTTCTCTCGCTCGTTACGGCGTATAACGCTTCCCGAGAAACAGCAATCGAGGATGACTGTCACCAGAAGACCTTTGTTGACCATTTTACTCAGCAAATTTGCGAGTTCCCGACCATGGAGATAGCGGACACCATTGGCAGTGAATTGGTCAAATAATACTAAAGCCAGATCGCCTGTATCTTTATTGCTGTATTCTTCAGAAGAGGTAGTTTCTTCCTGTGTTCCATGTCCAGAGAAATGGATGTATACGAGATCTCCAGGTTTCGCTTCATTTGTAATCTTTTTCAGGCTAGAAGTAACGTTGTCGTACGTTGGCCATAAATTTGGGGTTTCAGTCGGATGACGGGAGCTTGTATCAGAGGGTTTGCTCGCCTTAAAGATATCAATGTGCGCAGGTGCATGTCTGGTCTTGAGATATTGTTCCATGCTCTGCACATCTCGGACACATCCCTCTAGAGGTTTCGCGGGGTTCATGTAGAAATTGATCCCAATCAGAACCGCCCAATGACTTGGCGCAGCATCCACTTCGTCCATTGCCAGGCGAATTTTGTCAGGTCTCTCGAAAAATTGTCGATACTCGCTAGGGGATTAGATTTCTAATACGAGAAGATGTCTTTCAAGCCAAATTGTGGGGAACTGTGGGGGCGACGTTGCCCGATACCACCAATGCTCACAGTCAAACAACCCAGTTGCAACAAACAGGGTTCTCGAAATGTGTTGAGCTTACGAATCGGCCAAAATGTGAACACACTTTGGAACAATCCTATTCAGGTATGTATAGCATATTTCAACAAAATGGTAGGAGGAGCAGTGTAGTAGTAGAGTGACTCAATGTTCTGGAGGCAGTGCTGGGGGTAACTAGGTATCGGGATGTGATACACAGACTTGAGCACGGCTTTCCCCTCCGAGGGTAGGGCGTTGAAAGACCTCTAGTCTGTATGATGGTTCAGTTGCTTCGAGTAAGATGGTCAAAGGGTTGGTGGTGCACACGGATTTCATTGTCTGCCAGGTACGACTAACACTGCGAGAATTTTAGGTAAGCTAATACTCTACATTACCCCGCTCCTTCCATCCACAGTGTCGGGGTTAGGTACTCGTACAGTAAACCCGAGCCTGAATGCCTCATTGTCGCAGTCCGTGGAAGGAGAACAGAATCAATGAATGACTTCGACTTCAGAAAGAAGGAGTCGAAGGATGACTTGGAGGAGGCTATACGCGCGGAACATGCAGCTGTTAATGCTACGTCTGAAGGCCATCCAGATCGAGCGGTCCGTTTGTATAATCTCGGGAGCGACCTCTATCAACTCTACCTTCAAAGAGGATCAACGAGCGATCTAGACGAGGCGATACGTATTGGGGAAGCTGCTATCGATTCTACGCCCGAAAACCATCCAGATAGGGTGCAATATTTAGCCACCCTCGGAGTTAGATTTCAAAGTCGACATGAACGAACAGCTTCAATGGACGACCTTGAGAAGGCTGTACGCATTGCACGAGCTACCGTTGATGCCACGCCTGAAACCCATCCAGCTCGAGGGGCAGCTTTGCACAATCTTGGGGTTGGGTTCCTTGGTCAATTCTTAAGAACAAGATCAATGGACGACCTAGAAGAGGCGATACGTATTGGACAAGCTGCTCTTGATGCTACGCCTGAACACCATCCAGATCGAGCGGAGTGTCTATTTCAACATTCAATTAAATTTCGTTTTCAGTATCAGGAAACCGGGTCAATAGACGACCTAGACAAGGCTATATGCATCGGAGAAGCTGCTATCAACGCTACTGATGAAGAAAATTCACTTCGAGCGTGTTTTTTAAACAATTATGGATCCGGATTTATGCTTCGATATGATAGAATAGGATCAGCAGACGACCTACAAGAGGCTTTTACTCAATTTACCGAATCTTTGTATGAATCCAGCAGTCTTCATTTGGATTGTCTTATTGGTGGACTACAAGCTACGGATATTGCTATAATGGATAAAGACTATTTTCAAGGCGCTCAGTTCCTAACAGAGTGTCTTGCATTGTTTCCATCAATCATCCCACGATCCGGTTCATATGAAGACCATTTGTATTTTCTTCGCTTTATCTCGGGCCTAGGCTCGCTAACCGCATCGGTTTTTCTTAGGGATAGAAGACCTGCTTTGGAATCCCTGCTTGCTCTCGAACAGACTCGGGGGGTGATTTCCAGCTTACTATTAGACTCAAGGTCGGACGTCTCGATGCTACATGAGCGCCAACCAAATATATGCTCTGAATATAGCCGAGCGCGAGAATCTATTGCCCGATCGACCTTAATTGCGCCCTTTAACAACGCTGACTGTCTGCAAAGATTAGGACTACCGGGACTACCAGGATTCCCAGCAGGGATCTATACGTTGGGAACGCTTGCACGCTCACTTGAGATCAGAGCACTAGATGTGCATAAAGCGCTGATTCGAAAGCAACCTGAATTTGACAGATTCCAACTACCTCCAACAGACCCAGGACTTCGTGACCTAGCTCGGTACGGTCCTATTGCTATATTCAATGTCACCCATGTTGGTAGTGATGCATTGCTAATAACGGAGAATAATATTCAAGTGCTGCCGCTTCCTCAACTCATTCTCCAAGATTTACAAGAATACGTATCAAGGGATATGGGTGGGAATAGATCGCGCAGAGACGCTAAACTTGTTTCAATAGACGGTAGTAGTAACGTCACGGAAGAGATAAAGAAAAATACTCAGGCAGAGAGCATGCGCTGGATTTGGGACGTCGCCGTTAAGCCTGTCCTGGGAAAGCTTGGACTCTTATGGCAGCACAGGCCTCCGCCTGTGCTACCGTGCCTATGGTGGGTAGGCGGAGGATTGATGGCACTTCTTCCGCTGCATGCTGCGGGAGAGCATTCCTTGGGCTCGACAGAAAATACTATGGCCCACGTCATATCCTCATATGCCCCAACGCTCAAGGCTCTCCAATTTGCTCGAAAGAAGACTTGGGTACCACCTATGGCCAAAAAAAGCAAAGTTCTAGTTGTAGCAATGCATAAAACACCGGGTCATGATGATTTAAACGTGGCTGATGAAATTGCTGCAATTCGGCAACATATTGGCTCCTCTGCATCAGTTGAAGTCCTCGAAGGTCCGACCGTTACAGCTGTCCTCGACGAAGTCATAGATTCTTCCATGGTCCATTTCGCTTGTCATGGCTTCTTAGATACGGAACGGCCTTCAAAGAGTGCTCTTCTCGTCGGGACAGGAAGTGTCGAGGAGCTGAGATTGGAAGATCTTCAACAACTGGATCACCAGCTTGCACAGGTCGCCTATCTTTCAGCATGCTCAACGGCGGAAATAGGCGCCCGGAATTTTATTGACGAGAGTAATCATCTGGCCAGCACCTTTCAGGTTGTCGGCTTTCGACATGTGATTGGAACGTTGTGGGGAGCTTACGATAGGGCAGCTGTGGTTGTTGCAGCCAAGTTCTATGAGCACTTGCTTAAGCAGGACTTAAATACTGTCTCTTCCGTGCCATGTGCATTGCATCGTGCTATTTTAGATCTGAAGGCCAAAGATGGTAACAGTGACAATATCTCACTTTGGGCACCATTTATCCATATGGGGCCTTAGACGTCGATACCGACAGTCTTATGACGTTTCTTACGGAATCTGTAGTGATAGAATTACATCGGGGACCTACGCTAAGTAGATAGGCGAGGACTCTAAGACCTGTGGCAGCAGATTTAAATAATAGTGCAGCGCAGACAGCTGCAAACAAGATCCAACTGCGGGCATGACGTGCTCCCTTCGGAATGCACATTCGCGTAACTAACTAGTTTTCCATAATTCGAGGTTGTATGTGCTGCTTGAGTAGTATATATATCAAATGAATTACTTCACTCTCCTCCCCAACCGTATCTGGACCTTCTCTATCTAACACTCCTTCTCAACAAGCACCCATTTTCTCCGCCCCCTCCATCGACCGCATCCCTTATCAGACCCCTTCTTCACCTTCTTACACCCATCTCTAAACGTTTTAGCCCGAGCAAGGGCACTTGCCTAGCTCCGAGAAAATATCTTTCCCACAAGATCACCACAACACGACACTCCACTCAATTTCTTCCTCCAATGCAGCTACGCATTTACCTCTGATATTTTTTTGCCCTCGATAGCTTCTAGTCTAATCTATAACATGTTTTACCCCATTCACTGCTCGTCCTGATAAAATGTAGATGAAGATTTATAACTGACCAACCGTGGCATCTCAGCCACCAAAGCCGCCACATCTCCAGCACACCCGAATGACAACGTCATCCAGATCCGCCGTGGGCCGTAAAAATGCACAATGCGACTGGGTGCTGCTGCTACCGTCCCTGCGGTCGATGGCTTACGAACCATTAGCTCTCGTTCAACGAGCACATTGAGTTGGCGGAAGGGTCTTAGGCCTTGCGCTAACGGATAATCGTGGTCCAAACGTGCGTTCTTGAGACCTGGCAGGAATGCCTCGTAGCGAGCCCGCATGCGTTTGATGATAGGCGAGTCGACGGTGAGCGACAGTTCATGCTTATTCGGCTCTGTGATGCCATCAATCAATAGGATCTTGTCATTTCTAGGGACAACGAAGAGGATCTCGTTCGAGTCATGAACGGCATTGGCACCAATAGTCAGAGCGTGATTTAGCTTCGGAAAATCAGAGCCATCGTTGATAACCCCGGGAAGACTGCCACGGATGGGACAGCATGCGGTATCACCTGCGAGCTCAGCCTCAGCAAGGCCAGCGGCATTGAAGATTACATCGACATTGTACTTTGCACGCAAGCTAGTCTCCTGGTTAAACAAGTCTCCTGGTTAAACAAGTCTCCTGTAATTGTGCCGGTGATCAGTCCGGCTCCCTTTTGCTCAACAAGTTTCGTCAACCACTGCATAGCTCTGTCAGTATCGATAATAGGTGCAAAAGTTCGTACGCGTCGACAGCTCCATCTTTCTCACCTATGCCTCGCTCTCCGATAATTTGAGCGTCATGACGGAAGCCTCTGACATCGCTAGAGATGATTTCCAGCATCTTGGACATTTGTACCTCGTCTTCTTCGACACAGCTTGGGAAAAAGAAGTCCGCGCCCTTCATGCGTACACCAGAGACATCAGCCAGCTCTTTGAAAGTAGCAATTGCGTCCCAGATGTGATGGGTCACCATGCATCAATTCTTGGAATACTGCAGAGATGTGGCGTCCATGGATTATCCGCAAAGCGCTGAAGGGTACTCTCACAACGCACCAGCTATCTGGAACGTCAATCGTTGCTGCTTGCCCCAGAAAGCCCATTCTTTAGCCACTATGGTGACATGATAGCCTTTATCGAGCAGTACCCAGGCAGTAGCGAGACCAGTAATGCCTCCTCCTACGACTAGAATTCTCGATGGGACGAGACAGGAGTCCTCAGAGATACTGGGAAGGGCGTGAGATCTCTCCAGAAGAGAAGGCCACCATCGATGGGACTTGACATATTGGATATTCAGCAAAAAGCGTCACCTCCCGTTAGATCTCCCTCGGATATTCAACAGCCAGGAGGTAAAAGGAAAGTCAGAGGACTGTACCTAGAAACTTTGCTGGGTGAGCATACTATTTAACATGGTTGAGGCTGAGAGTCATACATCGTTCTAGGCCTGTGGGGTCTGTCGAATGGCATAGAGTAGATCGCAAAGCCTTAAACAAGTCCGCAAGATTTCCTCCTTTCCAATAGCAGTAAGTGTTATATTAATTCCGTATGCCATCGCTTGGTTTCGCCTTCCTCCACGCAGAATTGGGCCCCTCGATGAATGGAGCGCATTGAAAGAATTGCTTTACACGATCTTCTGCCGCCGGTATGTTTCTGAACCTATGGGTAGTTCATTATGCATATGTTTATGCAAGTCCTCAATCAATCACATGACAATCCAAAAGCTCAGATCAGTACATGTGGCAAAGACATCATCAAGGTGTAATCTTTAACCTCCCTGGCTAGGTATTCTTCTTCTTATGAATGCTGTGTGCATGCCAGGCCGTTTCGGACTGGGTACTCGGCCCCGTCAACACTCTCACACCCGTAGCCTTCGTTGCCGGTGCATTTCTCTACTCTTGGGCCACAGTAGACTCAGTAGGCAGCCTATTCATCTTCTGCGTCATCTATGACTTCTTCGCTGCAGGCATCCAAACCCTCTTCCCAGCCGCATGCGTCAGTTTGACCACCGACCTCAACAAGATAAGGAATCGAACATGAATGTGATTCTCCGTGATCTCTGTGACGTGCTTGACCGGCTCGTCGCTGCCAGACGCTCTGATCGAAATGGATCATCACGATTTATTGTTCGCTCAGATCTTTGGCGGCTCCACATTTATGAGTGGCACTTTCACACTGATTTCCGCAAGATCGTCAAGAATGGTTAGGACTTTAAAAAATTGCATGTAAAACATGGAACAGATGATGACTTGTAAAGCTTATATGTTGCGATTGTTGTTGAAGCATAAGTGATGAAGCAGTAGAAGTAGTAGAACCAGTGTAATATCTGGCACTAGTAGGGTGAGCGGAGAAACTTTCGTACAATTTTCCAACATAGATATTATTCCAATAGATACCGTGGATATTACAACTCTATGCACGCTACACACCCGACCTACCTACATAGTTATAGCATCGTGGTTGTTCAGGTCGCGTCGCGATATTCCAGTCCTGGCATGAGTCGTAATCTCTGTTGGACATGCTCAGCTGTGTTATAGTCTTCCACTTTACGAATCTATCTATCAGATTCTCATGTTTGCTTGAAGAATGCAATCAGTAGTGAAAAGGATGGAAAGTAAAAGTACATCGCTCATGTCGTTACAGCCATATTGACGGCAACAGGGCATGAACATGGATAGAGCCACCGAGGGCAGTTGAGCTGAATCTACAGCTCATTCCGACGAAGGAAGAAGAGATATAGCGCTGTAGCTGCTTTCCCCGTAGGCGGTAGAGCCAGATGTCCTACTCAAGTAAAATATTTTTGAGACGATGGAATGCGCTGAACCTACCTGGCAAGAAGTGGGATTTAGCAAAACTCATGAAACAATTTGCGTTGGCGTTGTACTAGGATTTTATCAGTCACCTGCACTCTTCAAGCCATCGGTGCTTCGCAAGGGCTATGTACGAAGCTCTAGCAGCCGTGGTTTTCAACCGTGTGAGGATCAGACTAGTATGACATTAGTAGACTGGGTATCAGGGCGGCAGCGTCACGCCAAGGAGTCATGGAGGGTATCAAGCATGTTCCTAATTGAGTCATGAAGATGAAGCTATTCACGCTTTCCGGATAAAGTCACATCAACATCTGATCGAGGGTTGAATTTCTCCAACTATACGAGTACATGAGAGTATGACTCATAACAGGAACGGAGGTCTTGCTGTAAGCGTGGGCATCATGAGTCGCAGCGGTGTTATGTCTCGATTAAGGTAATTAGGGTTCTTGGTAGAGGCGGGGGATGGAAACAATGCTGCGTTGCGATTGGTGTAAGAAGAAGGATTCAATCTCCTTCAGGCTAGCCAGTTGAGCCGCCCTGCGGGGAAAACCTTAAATCACTGCAACGTCGGGTTTTAGTGAATCCCCCTCGTTTCCCCGCTTTCTCAAGAACCTTCTGATTTCTGAATTGCGTACGGAATACTCACTCACTCACATACTAAAGTAGTAGGTCTGTCGCCAGGTCGACAGCGTCGTATATACAACGATACCCATTGTCTATAAAGATGGCTTTCCCGCCGGGTTCCAAATGCCACCTAACTTTCTCCTCCTCATCATTCCTCCACCATGGCGCTCCTCTACCGCTTCGTCCTTGCCCTCTTCTCTCTGCTGCAGCTTGCCATAGCTCAGTCAATGTCCGGCAATGCTACCTACTCCAATCCAATTCTAGACGGCGTGGGCGCTGATCCGTAAGTGGAAGCATATGCAAGAGAAAAGTGCCTTGAGCTAATCCACGGTTCGCAGATGGGTAACCCGATATAATGGCTACTATTACCTTACCTTTACAAATGGTGACAACATCACAATGTACCAGAGTAAGAGCTTGACGTGGGTTCCTATAGAAGCCTCCCGTACCTCTACAGTACTGATTGCTGGAATAGCAATTGGAATAATGCTTCTGTCAAGGCCGCTTTCATTCCACCCAAGGGTATGAATTACTCGACAGACCTCTGGGCCCCGGAACTCCACAACATCAACAAAAAGTGGTATGTCATCTTCACGGCGGACCCGCACTCCGATGGACCACCGCCAGAGACCGACATGTTCTGCGAGTTTTCGTGCCCTGCAGTGAACCACAGGTGAATAGCAAAATAATCCTCAATAAACGTCTGGAAATTGAGTCGTATAGAATGTACGTCTTGGAGAGCAGCGGAGCCGACCCGTGGGCCTCAAACTACACGCTCAAGGCTCAGCTCAATACCTACGACCAATTCGCCATTGACGGAACATACTTCCAGCATAGCACCGGTCTGTACCACATTTACAGCTGCTGGTACCGACAGTACGACGGCTGGCCATCAAACTTGTGCATCACTAAGAGTATGTACTCCATATGCATTGGCATGGAATCACCGGCCTAACATTATCTAGTGGACAACCCTTGGACTGTCGCCTCCAATTTCACGGAGCGCCAAATCCTGAGTGTTCCAGACCAAGCGTGGGAGAAGACTCCATACGGTCGTCCCTTCAATGTCCGACTATCTTCGAACGAAGGTCCCGAGCAGCTGGTGAACTCCAAGACCGGTCAAAACTTTGTCATCTATTCTGCGGCGCGGTCTGACAACCGCAACTACTGTCTCGGTCAACTGGAGCTCGTTGGCGATGACCCCATGAACGTCCAGGACTGGCGGAAGAATACCCAAGGTTGCGTGTTCTACCAGAACCCTACCGCGCAAGCTTATGGCGTAGGCCACGCTAGTTTCACCACAAGCCCTGATGAAAGTGAGAATTGGCTCGTATACCACGGAATGCTAGACCCATCCAATGGTTGGGGTGCAAGGACGATCCGGACCCAGAAGTTCACATGGAACCAAGATGGAACTCCAAAGTTCCCTCGACCTGGCTACGGACCCTATCCAGTACCCAGTGGGCAGTGAACGAACTGTATGTTCAATTCTTCGTAGGTTTAGAATAGCTAGATAGATATCATAAAGCTTGACGTAAAAATAAACCTTGGATGAGGCGGAGAACAATCTGCTCGAAGCACAGTCCATTCTATATTTCAGCTCCCTTCGACAAACCTGCCTTGAACTGAATCTCAGAAGTTGCACTAAAGATATCTCGACTGTGAAAGACGGATTGTCCTGGGCGCAAGATTGTGTGTCGCTTCCAAAAGAACCATACTCCACCATTCAACTACCGTCTGATCTCGACAACACTTCTGATTCCATCAGCATGAAAACAGTGGCTCAACCGAGAGCCTACGTTCGCACTGCCAAAGTCCTGTCTCGCAGTCGCCCACAAGACTGTCTAGTCTCTGGTGCCCTAGTCTGTAGGACACAACCAACAGTGACGAACAGGAACCAGTATACAACTCTGAGCACAAACAGAGTGCTGGATAAACACTCCTCGCCGCATTCTTCGCCTTCAGAGCTACTTGGTCGCTTGAGCACTTCCACCCCAACGTCCGCTTCGGATCGTCAAGGTCCTATGTCCACCATGCAACTCACGGATCTACCAGCAGAGCTCGTTGCCAGTCTTCCCAACTATTTACACTCCCTCGACGATCTATACTCTCTAATCGGTACCTCTCGCATCTTCTACAACACCTGTGCCAACACCTCCGCTACTCTCCCTCCAACATTTGTCAAGAAATACGGGCAAAACCTGCTACCCCCTCATCCACATCTTCTCCTTGCGGGCACCGCGCGCCAGATAGCAGATTGGGCAGTACAGAGCGAGAGGAATCGGCAGGAATTATATCATGCGATCACACGGGGCAACGAAGGGCCGCAGGACCTTACCGTACAGGTTGCACGCCTGAGCTTGAATGACGTCCGAGCGCTACACCAGGCCAAAATCGACGTCGTGAACCCGTTAAGCCGTGTGCTAGATCTGGAATGTGGACAAGGGGAACTCCAGCGGTACCGAGATGACGAAGAATCCTCCGTCTTGACGGTATGCGGGGATGTTGATCAGGCTTTGTACAACTATCTGATCTACTGCGAGCTCTTCCACCACAGCGTTGATGCAGCGCTTGATCCTTCCCTGGATATCGTTCCCCTCAGCACAGAGTTGCGGATGCATTGGATTGCGCAATGTATGCCAGATAATAATTGCATAGCGTCGCCAGCGGGGAAGGGTTTTCAAATGCTGGATTACCAGCACATGAGTCAATCAGACGGGTTCCTTAATTTCTCCAAAATACCAAAGCTACTGCTAGGCAAACCTCAAGCATTGGCAGGAGTCAATGGGCCTGAATACGAAGGGCTTTCGCCTCAGGAGATCCTCTTTGTGAAGGTTATGGAACACCAGGGGCTTTTGACTCTGAGGGTACTCCAGGCAGACGAAGCGACAAGGCAAGACTTGTCGAAAGGAATCCGAAACAAGGCAGAAGCTGTCCCCACTGCGAAAATTCGGCTCGGGCCAAAGTACGATGACGCGGGGGAGACCCAAATTGGCTGGTTCGACATAACCGAGGATGTGTCTTCAACCATGGACAAGTCTTCATGATGGTCACTGTGTCGGAAACACGGGTTTGAATGCTATCACCATCTCTGCTCTGCGCCAAGACTTCTCGTCGTGCTCGCTAATCTCAGTATTGTAGTTGTACCTTGGGACTACCAGGGGAGTTCAGGAAAGATTCCACAAGCTGCCCTCTCGTGCTAGGCGCTTTGAGCTGCTTCGATAGTAACCCATCAACTACTCCAAGACTTTATTTTACTACACCTCTACTCACCAACTAAACGTAACGGAGATGTATACACCAGAATGACTGTGCCCGATTGATTCGAGTGTTTATTGCGTAGATCAGGAATACCGATCGATGATTCAACGATGTGTCTATGTAAGATATCTACATTGTTGAAATCTCTTCACAGATATCTTTTGGCCGACATTGATGTGGTCAGATTCAGGTTTTATCTCCCTATCAAATATGAATTGCTTGGCTCGTTTTCTCCCGCGGGTCTATTTATTAATGCAGAGTTGCAGGAATCTGCCACATCCGTACCTTGCAGCGAAACCTTACTGTGAAGAGTCATGCATAACTTGGATAGCGGATGGAGATACTCTGACAGTTCCGTCCCGGTGTTCGCCATCTTCCTGGTGCCGAAGCCCCGGACTCCCCAGTAGCGCATCCATCGGTCTTGCTTGTCGGCTTTGCTACAAAACCCGAGAGCCATTGACCCGGTAGTCTACATTGCATTCATCTCTCGCCATTTGGAGTAATATATCATGGTATTCTGTACGACCTTTCCCCAAATCTACAGTACAGCGATATCAACGAAGCTGTGATAGAGTATGAGCCGATCCTGTCGGCACGGGCGGATGCATCGGCTATTTAAAGTTGGTCTGCCGAACTTCTTCACAATTCCAACCCATGTCACGCCTTCCAAGTTCCCCAAACCCGCTTGTCGGTTGTCACGAACCTTTGCACCTCCTTCAACTATGTCGCCACTACTACTCTCTAACTCCTGCTTGTTGGATAGTTCACTCTGCAACAGAACCAACTCAGCCAACACGCATCTGCCTCTGCCTCTGCCTCTTGCCCGCCAGTCTCGTCGACGCTGCCCTCCATGGTCGGCACCAAAGGGACAAGCGTAGTCGGTCCAGTTCCAGAAAATTCCTCCGGCTTCTCTACCCTACGTCCCGAACTACCTGAACTACCTTATTCCATACGCGATCACCTCAAAAACATCATTTTCATATGGACATTATTCACTCTCGATACCGCCGTCCTCCCGCTCCTCCTGTTCTATGCCTTATGGTACCACTCATCGCAAAGTCCCACCAATATTTTGACCATTACCACTTGCGTCTTTGGCCTCTTCGCCACGATCGAATGGGCATTTAGATCGTTAAGGTTATGGCAAAAGGAGGAAGTGAGACCTATCGGAGGTGGACGAAAAGGAGTGCGTATTCCTCGCCAGTCATCCTTGCAGATTGCTTCAATGACATATTTCCATGGCGCTACACCCGTTAACACGGAGATTTCAGTTTGATTTCTTCCATTACAGCTACAGCATAGGCTACGCCATTGGTATTGTCAGTATTCCTTGGTGTCTTGAGCTTGCGACCTTGTGGGTGCAGAGGTCCTTGCGCAAGGAGAAGGCGGAGTGGCATAAGGGCGAGCTGGTTTGAAATTCTCATACGCGAACGATACCCATGATTCAACTGCTAGGATAGCATAGCGAGGAGTTACAGGGTTGAAGCAATCGTGCAGCCCCATTCCTAGATTCAACAAATCAGACAACACAAGCATATATTCCTCCTATCTTAATTCTATACCCCTTACTCAGGACGGTTTTGATTATCCATTCGCAACGATCATTCATACTACGCCAGATCTCGCTTAATTTCAAACGTACAACATAACCGCCCTGATATAGGTCTAGGTACGATTATTCTTACTGCATTTGGGATAAGAGCTACTCACAACTCTCACCAAGCTCACAGTTCGATAACCCGCATACTTCTTCCACACAATTCACCATCGTCATGCAGTACCCGCATTCTGTCATTTTTCCAACGAAATGTTTCTCTCGTCGAAAGGGGATTAACAGCCGAAGAAATATGGAAAATCTAGGAGTGGCAACATTGCAGATCGAGCAGGTAGGTCCCAGATGAAGCCGTCAAATGAAGGTCTAAGCTAGAGCAACATCCCGCTCGCTGTATCGTTCCTGGAGAATAGGGGGCAAAAGCCGTATCTATTACCACAAAGTCCGCATCCATTAGGCCAACCGTCGCCGATCGCCACAACGCTCGCCTCGATGCAGTTTCTTTGATAGGACGGCAATGCTCTGTGGCATAATTTTCTGGACTACGTTGGGCACGATTGATCTTGGATCGGGTTGTCTGGGTTGGTATAGCTTCGGACGTTTGTTTTTGTTTTGGACTCAAGGGTGTTGTTTTGGTTGAGGGTGTTGGGGTTTTTGGGAGGGAAGGTGGGGGGGGTTTGGAAGTGAGGCAATAGAGCGGTCACATTCGTTGCTGAAGCAAAGATTGGAAGGATGGGGTGCTGATCTTTGTAGGAACCGCACCGAAAATCACGATATGAATCTTGTTAGAGCTGTTTGTTTACTAACGTCTTCTCTTTTGCCCGAAGCTTGATCATGTATATCGGTCTGAAATTCGAGTACCTGATTTGGACCAGCTCAAACATCGAACAAATCTAAACAGCGTCTTCGTATTGCGTCGCAGTTCTGCGTCAAACAGGGACTGCATATAGATCGTTTGGGAATCACGAAATTGGAAGGAACATTATACGTTCATCCTGATCACTTCGGATGGGAAGTGTGTGAATGTTTCTATCATAGCCTCAGGGAACCTGCATCATTATCTTAAAAGCATGAGGCTGCAGCAATCAACAGGTATTAGGTGTATTCGATGAGGCTGGGCGTTACACTGCATATGCATGATGTAGTTGGGCACCGCACCTCACGACTTACTTTTCGTCGCAGAGCGCCCTTTCATCAGCACGCGTTACCGAGGCTATTCGATACGAGAAGCTGTTCACTGCTGAGCTTCGGTGACAACATCGCGAAAAAAAATCACCATGGTAGTACCATGCGGCTTTGGCGTCGGTGACTTTATCGCTGTCACGAGGCTTATTGGGACGATTATGTCAGAGT
>JAABUL010002304.1_pt1 | contig 32117 bp, 33 predicted proteins | sample 5559151 | NCBI WGS metagenome assembly JAABUL01 (sample SAMN10711876, study PRJNA513368) | rock metagenome | isolation source: Antarctica rocks | place: Antarctica: Victoria Land, Pudding Butte sud
CTCAGGGGAGCATACAAGGTCTTTCCACTGAAGGGGAGTGTTGGATATCAGTGTCAGCCCTGTATGCTTGGCACGCATGTATTTAGTAGGACACGTATCCATAGCTGAACAACAACCGTTCCATCAATCATTCAACATTATCAAGGCGTCTGCCCAATTGGGCTTAGCTTAGCTAACTAGTTCATACCTACCTACTTAGCCTGTTGGATATCAGTATCAGCCCTATATGCTTGGCATGGATTACAAATAGCCCAATAGGTTATGAGCCCGGCTCAGCGCTATCATACCTAGAAACGGTTCCTTCGTAAGAGATATCATCCTTACGTCGTATCAACAGCCGCCTAAATCGCATACATAACATTCGCAATTCTGGAAGCAGCCATTCCCTGGAGCATGATCATTCGTAATATCAATACGGTAATCTCGCGTCTTCGACAGTAATCCACCTCCCTCCTACGAATGAATTGACCGCGACGCCGCAGAGCCACATGGCCAGAACGGGACAGTTCAGAGGTGCCTTATTGGCTAATAGATGAAATAAGCGGAAGCGCACCGGTAGAGCCCTCTTAACAGGGTATCCTACAGACAGGCTACGAGGCGAGGACAGTTCGAACATTGGAGGGAGGAAACAGGAAAACGACACCTCAAATCGATCGGACCAGTCACTCAGGACCCCTCAAATCAGTCGTGTAAGCCCTATATATAATAGGCATCAACATCGTCCACAGGGCACTCTTCCCGATTTTTCCTCTACGCCAGAACGGGCGAATCAAGCGGAGGTTTACCGGTAACCAACGTCTTTGATCGTTATACCAGGGCTCAAAGGGGGAACAGACGGCGTTTACTTGTGGTGGACGGTCATAGCAGCCATCTGAATATGAACTTCATCAATTCTTGCGATAAAAGGCGTATTTCAATGCTGATTCTAGAGCCGCATCCAACAGACCGTTTACAGCCTTTAGATGTCTCACTTTTCTCACCTTTAGCGAGGTACTATACTAATGGATTGGATACGCTGATAAGCAGCAGTTTAGGTTACAATAATATATGTACACGCACGTTTTGGCGAGTGTTTTGGCTTGCTTGGAATCATGCTTTCTCGACTGCAACTATCGCCTCTGTCTGGGCTAAAATAGTCTTTTTTCCCCTCGACCCTGACGTTGTCCTATTTATTATTACTAAACCGGGATTTTCTATTCTCGACAGGGACTCAAAACGCCAATAACAGTCCGTGCGGTGCGCCGCTTTCAAAAAGTTAACGCGGCTACTGCTTAAGGCCAATGAGCGTCTTGCTGCCCAACATCCTCTATATCAACTTCATCACCGCCCTGCAAAAAGCTATTCTCAGTAGGTCACCAATAGCTAGCATCGGCACCGTTGATAACTGACGCGCCATATAGCTCCTCTATCTCTTGCATATCCACAGCTCCTTTCAAAACTTGATAATCTTGGACTTCAACCTGTGGCGTTTCCAGTTCTTTGTCGCTCGAGAATTTCATTCCCATGGCGAACCTGAAGTTTTTTTAATTCCCTCAACTCGGTGGGCTTCTGCCATTTGAAGTTGGCATCTTTCCAACCATCGGCCAGGATCTCTGAGTAGTGGAGGGCCCCATCCGTTTCCGCCATAGACCCCTCAATGTGCTTCACTATGGTCAATCGGGTGGGGGAAGCCTTTTGGCAGCTGGCATATGGGCAGCGGTACTTTGTCTCGCCTGGATAGTCTCGTCGTAACTTGGCATCCCTACACCAAGCAGCAAATGGAGTATGCAGACTACTCATGAGATGCTGCTCCAGTCTCTGTGGGAAATACGTCTTTTCCTTCTTCAGGTCAGTAATAGACAAAGCATAATAGGCGTCGTTCAAGCCAATAGAGACTCACCCTGGTCTTGGCGTCTATTGTATCATCCAGCAAACATTCAGAGCATGTGAGTCCTTTGTCGTTCTCCATCTTAAACCCTTCGAGGGCTGATATCATGAACGTCGAAGCAACGAAATCGTACGAAACATCACTCTCATCGTCTTCACCAACGTCTTCGTCGACGACCGCCTCAACATTCTGTAGAGAGAGCTAAACTGCCACCTTTGAATATGACTTCGGTGTTGTCTCTAACCAACCTTGTACAAGACATTCGATATATAGAACATTGTGAATCTTGTCATCTCTCTGAGTCTCCCACCTCCTCGCTATAGGTTCCTGTTACGGTAGGGGGGTACCTTGAATTCTCGTATTTGTACCTTGCTCGACCTTGTCTATATGGCAAGGCTTTGATGGAAGTGTGTATCTTTCCGGTAATGTTCTTGACATTTTGGGTTTCATGCAGTTGGAAATCTGGAAGCATAGTGTTAGACGTAGGCCATAAATGGTAGCAGCATGGTAGATGGATTGATTATGTAGGAAGACACGTTGTCTGACGCAGAGTTTTAGAAGGTGCCAAGACGCTAATATGGCTGTGATATCCAAATTCCAACACATAGAGATTAAGAAGACATATAGTCGGGGGTCCTGGGTCAATCTGGTCTCGTAGGCCTTCGGTGCGGAGGCTGGCGTCCTCGAGAGGCTTTCTCATAGCCAGCGGTGTTTTCCCCAATTGTGCAGCCTTGGCATGAATGAGCTTCATAAGTGCTGTCGGCTCCACCAAAGCCCTGTGCCTTGACTCCCACTCCTTCTGTGTCATCTTGTGGTTCTCTTTCATACGCTGCTGTTCTTCTAATACGGTTTTGGCAGACTCTCGAACCCTCCGCTTGATATTTCGCGCTGTATGTTCGTCTCCTTTCTTAAGTGCCTCTTGGAGTCCCACATTCTGCTCGCAGGCCTTACTGACGTAGCTGTTGAGGAATTTACTCTGACATTTGGTAAGGTCAACAAGCCTTGTTGTGGCTATCGAATCCTCCAGATCCATTTGCTGGTAGCTGGCCCCAACCTCGGAAAGCGCGACCGCTGTTACATCAATGTTGGAAGCCCCTTTCTCGTAGTATCGCATTAGAGTGTTTGAACCAGGCGCATGGTTCGTTAGTTGTTTCGCTTGGTTCAGGCCCAACTGGCAATGCCACTCTGCGGTGGCGGTCTGCCGCCTGAAGGCATATAGAGTTACACCCAAACCGTAACCTAACGCCCGAGCTCTTCGCTCAAGAAATTCCGTCAGCGCACGGGCAGGAATAGGCTTCCTATTTGTGGTTTGATTCCAGCGGATCCAGAGAACGCAGTCTAAGAGTAATTGTCCGCCTTAGGGTTGAGATCTTCCTAGACTCAGAGTAATACACTGGAGCGATCGTACTATTGAACTCGCAAGTAATATATCAGACAACTCATCATCCCTCATACGAAATGTAGGGTCATGAACGGTGGCCTCATCGTCGCCGAACAAAATCGAATGTCCTGGAATTGCAGTCAAGGATCTCAATCAACTCGTCCGATGTCTTGAACGGGACACCGCCTTTAGTAAATGAGCCTTTGATAATATCAAAAGCAGTCGACTGACAATGGTCACGGATATAAATGATTTTGCCTTTCTCATAGAGGAAGAGCATTGCGCTCGCGTCGAATTTTGCCTCTAAATGTAGTCGCAATGGTTCCCACTCCTTTGGATCACCATGAAGGACGGCACATTGGGGTAATTCTTTTTGCTGCCACTAGCCATGGCGAGCTCGGTGATAGCGAGCTTGGAGGTGGCAGGGCTAGAACTTGATCTCTTGATTGAAACCTGATCCTCGGTGTCTGAATCTAGGAATGCCTCCTCATGAGTAGACTCGAACTCTTCTTTGGCAACCAACACCGCTTCGTTGATGTTCCTTCAGCGGGGTGTTTATATATATAGAGGCATGCGGACATCAACCTCGTGGATGTTGGCGTCCGTTAGGATAAGAAAAGCTGATGGCAACCAGAAGCGCGGGGCAGTGTCATGAGGTGTAGCGCGAGGCGCCATTCCGGTGTTGATGTTCAGCAAACGCAACTTCTCTCGATTTAGGGGTAAAGGTGTCGAAGTGTGAGAGACGGAGTGCGTTGAAGGTTGGACTTTGGGAGTAGGAAGGTATGGCGCTGGTCTGGTGGGGGTAGGGCCCGAGATGTGAGTGTGTGGAAAGTACATGACCGAGAGTCGATCTCGCAACCATGGTGTCTTCTTGTTCCGGACTGAGAGTCGTTCTCACATGGTCTGCTTCTGGGCTCTGTGGTCTCGCTAGCCATTGCGAGATCGCTTCGATACCCGTAAATATCCCTTCATCTGCCGCTGAAGATCTCTCTAGACCGAGAGTTGATTTCGTATCCGTGGGGTCTTCTTGCTCCGGACCGAGAGTCGATCTGGCATCCGTAAAGTCTTCTTCCTCCACAGAGTCTACGTCTTCGATTTGATTGTCTCTGTCAATCTCTGTTTTCTTGCTGGAACTCAGTGATCCAACACGACGGATGGCGATGTCTCCTGTATGGTTTCGTTCGGCAAGTCGTGCCAAAGGATATAGAACATACCATTGCAACAGCGTACATATTCATCCAGCGATAGATGACGTTCTCGATCGCAATCCCGGAATGATCCCCAAGCTCCGTCCGCCTCCAGTCTTTGTGACTTGGTTATTGGTGTTCGGCGCTTGCAGAGATGGTTCATGAACTCGTCCAGTGAGCTATCCCAATTAGGATGAAGTTCCCACCACTTGCTCCAAGCAGCATCATAGTAAACCCTCTCCCAACGAGGAATGGTCCTGGACATGGTGCGGATGGCTTTGATCTTCGAAAGCGCTATGGATGTCTTCGCTCCGTCGTCACCAACGTCGTGGGCTTTCGTCCAGGACTGCACAGGGCCAACTTTCCCCACCTATATATATGTTCGAATTGGCCCCTCATTTCATGTCTTGCCAAATCCAAATCTCACATCAAATTGATAAACCTCGTAGGTCTGCCCACATCACCCACTTCTCGACCGCAGTCTCTGCTGGCTCGTTCCTCTTCAAACACGTCTCGGTTGGTGTTTTCAGAAAAGCTATATTTCCGATGTGGTATTCTTGGAAGATAGGCACCTTCTTGTGTGCCTGAAATGCCAATACACAATCAATCCGAAAACCGCTGAAAGCACAGAAGGCGTTGACGTAGGCGAACACATACGCCGCAAGCGTCCTCATCTTTCCGCGCTGGCGATGTCCCTTGCTCCCATTTTCATTCCTTCGCAACGTAGCCTCGACCGAGCTGCTCCTCCACCCACTGCTCCGCCTTTTTCTACGTTTATTTATATATATCATGTCGTCTTCCAGTCCGTATCCTCGTTCCCGAAGGAGTTGTCGTGTTGCACGAATTTTGCCTTTGGTCGCATTACGAAAAAGTCCAATGCAGAGCAGAGTTCACGGGTGCAATCGGAATCGTTTGACATGAGAAGCGTGGTGGGATATATGACATTAGACTAAATCGTTCGCTGCTTCAGTGAAGATCCGGGACGTCTCGCAAGTAGACTGCTGCAGCATCTCCCCGGAAAGGTAGCATCGATCCAAAGTTCCGTTGGAGGATGCAGCACCTGTCTGGCTCAATTCTCGGGAAGGCAGATTGCAAGCGTGCGTCAACCAAGCCCCCATATCTTGGCTTCTCACCACGAGTGACTGCGGTTGTCCGGAGCCAGCGTGCTGGCGAGCAGATCCAAGTAGCTGTTTACCACATCGTTATTGAGCCAACCGTCTCATCGAACAAAAATGGAATCGGCGACGGTGGTTGTTGTATGGATGGCAACCCCTGACAAGGGGTTATGTGCGGATTTGTTTGAACATGCAATCTCGCGTCTGATTTCGACCAATGCTTGGAGAGCTGGACTGAGAGGTGTATATTTGCAGGTTCTGGATTGTGCGTCTTGTGGGATTTTGTTTGAGAGGTCAGGACGTTGTTGCAACTCTGGCTCCCTCTTCCTCCAAGCGTTGTGAATCACTAGCCATGTGTTGAATGACTGCGTTCTCTGCTTGTCGTACTCAGCTGCCTAGGCAGCATCTAGTTGCACATCCCAGTGCCCATCCTCGTTGTAGGCCACCGCTGGCTAATCGACTTTGAAGGGCGGTTCCTGATCCGCAACCTTGACCGCCCTGGAGTGCTTTTCCGCATCGGGATCTTTACCTTCATCGGTCGAGACATCGATGTTGTCGTTCTTGAGCCTGGGAACATGAGCTTTGACGGTTGCAGCATCCTCGGGATTCAAGTCGACATTGCCAGGGTTGGTGAGCTTGACCAGGTACTCCTGTTGGAGGTGTTGGGCGAAGCGCCCGTCAGCTCGAGATTGATGTTGTCGGTCCGGATTGCTCTTTACCAACTCGCCAATGAGGCGACAAAGGGTTGCTGAATTGATTGATGACAGGCTGATTGCAGTGCCAAGATGTAGGAGAAGAACATTATATATATATGTATATGCAGACTGAAAGAAATAGTGCTCTCCAAGAAGTCACGTTGCCGTTCGTGAAAATTCCTGCATTGATGAAAAACAAATTGATTATAGTGCCTACATGTAAGCGAAGGCTTCTCTGTATCGGTCAAAAAAATGATTGACATTCCAAAAAAATTGTAGATTGAGAACGATCTTGGACTCCAATTCTGCTTTTTGCGGCGCTGCTATGACAAGTTCCACGTATCCTTGAGCTCTGGGAGGAAATCTATGTTGTACATGACTAAAATATTTGTAGGTAGTTTGCTACCATTTGCTCCAGGTCCATGGCTTCGGTCTCCGATTGTTCTTCGTTGGATCGTGTGTCATGGCTGGACGGTGAGCTGAGCAAGTTCTTTCTGAGGTGCATTGATGTTTTCTTGGTGTGCCAAGAAAGGTTTGAGTCGAATGATTCGGAAGGTCTTCTGCTGGGTTCGTGCTTGGAAAGGCCACCAATTGAGGAAGATCGACGATCAAGATGATGGAGATGATGAGGATGTAGTGTGTAATTATGTGACCAATGCAGCGTTGATTATCATGAGACTGTATGAGCAGATGATCTATAGAGATGGCAAGGAGAGCTTTCCCCACACCCCGCGGGTGTCATTTGGAAGGACCTGGAGAACGGTTGCAACAGAACAGAACAGGAGATGGGGATGGGGTATATATATATGTGTCCCAGGGAAGCAAGGGCAAATGCGAATGAATGCAGCAGAGTGAAAACAGTCATGTAACTTTCGCCATTGAATTCGATGATTCACGCCAAAGAATGACTGCAGTAGGAAAGACACTGGGATAACTCTCACTCGGAGAACGTGAAAGAAACGGTAGCTGTGAATGACCGCAGTGAAATCAGACTCTATTGACGGAGGTTTTGTTTGTTCGTGGATGTCACTGAGTCGAAACTCCAAGCTCGTGAATGCTAGTGAGGGAAGCATACTGTTAACAGGTCAATGCCTTGCGTACGTGATAGCCGGAGGGGAATGACATACCTGATGGCCTATACCCATTTAAGTATTGAGGAAGTCACGAAAACGAACGAGACGATGGATCGCGACGAATTACACACAAGAAAGGATGAATTGCACGGAAGGAAATCCTCATGACGCTGTCTGCTGCGGCCAGGCTCTTACGCAGTAAATCGCTATAGGAAGCGTGGGAGATAGCAGAGTGGGAAAGTAAAAATGCATTTTTGGATAGAGCATATTGACACGCCAGACGCTGTATATGACCGTCAGAAATTCGCTCATATATATGCCCAAAGATGCCAGACGCCCCGCTATGTTCGCTCCTGTAACACCAGCTAATCCATCTATGATAGATGCCAGTATATGTTCAGGTAAATAGATCAGATCAAATAACATTCAATGCATCGTATCTTGAGTGGGGCTCTTGCGAGTAACCATCTCTTGATTTTCCTCGCGAGCTCACAGGACTCCTCGAGCTCACTGAACTGACTGGAGTGATCGGGCTGCTGTCCCTAGCCTCGGCATCGGAGGACCATGTTACCATGGGTAGGGGTCCATAATCTTCCCCAGTCTGCAGTTCCAACCTGTGTCTTTCGATAGCTTCCGATATTCGCCATCTTGCTATGAGCCGGGCCTTGCGATCTGCAAACTCCTGCTGCAGCTGTGAATCCTGATATTGGAACTTCGCGTCTAAATTTTCATTGGCGTGCTCAAAATCTGAATCCAGAGTTTCCAACTCTGTCTCTTGCTTTTCCATTATACGCTCAACCTGCTTCGCTTGCCGTTCGCGAAGTACGTTTATGCGAGAGGCGTGCAGATTATCTATGCCATTGCGGATATGGTACTGCTGTTCTAGCTGTCTGTAATCGGCCTTTGTGACCACTCTACTAGGCATACCCTGGACGGTACTCCGAGGATTACAGTACGCCTGCATGTGTTTCAACCGGGTATCACAAGCTTGGCGCTCTAGCTGTAGAGTCCGATGTAGTTCTACCTCCGCAGTCAAATGACGATTCTCGAGCGAGATAAGGGCCTCGGCATGGCGAGTGTGAGTGTCCTTTCGTCGCTGATGGTACTGGTTGAGCGCATCCCGTTTTTGTTGCAGCTGCTTAGTGCGCAGGAGCCTGTGCTGGGATGCTTCGAAGCTGATGAAGCGGAGTTGCTCTTGCAATTGTGTAGTCCGGAGCTGTTTGAGTACTGGATTAGAGATACTGCGCCGACGTCCAGCAAGGGCCTCGACGCTCTCCTCTTCTGGAAGAGGAGGCGGAGCGACTGTAGGAGGGGGCGGAGGTGGAGCATGATATTTGACAGACGCGATTCGTGGCTGGGGGTTTGTGAGGGTATGCATTTGATCAGTGGTTATGGCGTGAGGCGGAGGGTCGGATATGGTCGCAATCTGATCTGTGGTCGTTGAACGTAGAGGCTGGAGGCCGGGTCTATTGACCGCAAGCGTCGATGAAGCCCGCGGTGGTATATCAGGAACAGGATCGGCAAGGGTCTTTCGTCTGTGAAGTCTCGACAGCCGGCGAAAGCCTTTCCTGACCTTGACAATATTTGACTTGTTCGATGCTATCGAGGAAGCAGATGTGATTGACGTCGCAGCCAGCGATGGCGTCTTGACATGCCTCGGTTGCTCGATGGAGCTATCGGAAGCGGTATGTATCGACTGCGAGGCTCTCGAGGGAGGTGGCAGGACAGGCTCCGAGGGTTCGACATTGATGTCCAAGTCAGAGATGCTATGAGTGACTAAATCAAGGGTTGTTTGAGGGTCTTGGGGGACGTTGATACCCAGCTCCAGTGCGGTCTGCAGGAAGTGCTGATCCACCTCGTCCTCCGTCTGTTCAAATCGTAGTACCATCGTCCGGTAGGTATGGTCATCGATTTGTTGGGCACATGTAGAATCGATGGCCTGCATATCAGAGAGAGACCGCTTTTTGGAGGCCGCCATTCTGGGCAACGTGGTCAAGGCTCCCAGGCTAAAGGCCGATGTGCATGTTCAATGTCCCGAGCGTAGTGACCTTGACGATGAGCTATTGATGATCGGGCGTAACGGTGAGGAATGTTCTCAATGGAGCGGAAGAAGAAGTGATGGTGATAGGTGCGAGTAGGCGGCACAGCAGTTCATTGAAGACTCCTGTCCAGACGCAGAGCTCGGCAACCTTACAGCTTCCATAAAGTACGCTAGCCTTCAAACCGTGGTTGTCATACTCACGTGGCAATTGTGGCAGATCGGTGTCTCGGCAGTTGACTAACGCTAATGCATGACACAGGGGCTAGATTTATATACCATCACTGGTGGCTTCGCAAAGTGTGGGCTGAGCGAGATAGAGCCTCTACAATGTGCTCCGAGCACTCACACAACAGGCAAGAAAGGTCTGATAATATTGTGACGGTGGGCTGCTAGCTCACGGCGCCTATTTACTTTGCTATGAGGCACTCGTTCCTGTATTCAACAAAGGCAAAAAACGCTATAGGTCCACGTTTCGGACCAGATCACCAACCTTGACCGAAGGACCACCTCAACCGTGACCCCTCAATAACTCTCTTCTCTGCACCCATTGTTGATGGATAGAGGGCAGGTTAGCAGTAGTTCAACTTCGTCCGTAACTTCTCATACTTCGGCCCATCGTGGATCTCAAACATGCAGCGAGCCTTTGCTGCCCAGCATCCCCATCTTCCTTCCATACTCTGGTTCTCGGCTGCACAACTCTTGAATTTTGAAAGAGGCGGTTCCCACGTGGTGAAGTTCATGAGTACCATGCCCTGATATTGTGGAAGGTAAGTTCTGTTTCTGAATGCTGGCGCAGCAGCCAGTGCCAGAAGTGGCGAATATTATGATCTTGCAGATCTCTCCGAGGAACGTTTGCGATTCAAGCCAGCCCATACGCCGTTGAGAAAGCCCATTTTTGAAGGATCTGTACTCTGATGCTATTCTTCAAAGACTTGTCTCTGGAGGGCGAATAGAGGGCTCCGGTATAATTGGAGGAGTGACACAAGATCAAGTGTTTTGTGGATGCGGCTTTGCGTCCCAGTACCTGCACTACCCAAAGCTGGCTCCATTCACATGTCGATCTCTGGTCAGCCTGTTCTTATCGACGATGCCGTTGCGTTCCCAGCACTCGTTCACCAGAAGTTTGAAACCTTTCTTGCCCGAATCTAAGAGCCTCACATCTCAACCAGAATACTGTGGGCGTTTATGGCGAATTCAATCTGCGGCAATGTGACCGAACTACATGATTGGTCTCCATTCGATGCAGCGCTGACAAGCAATCAGCGATACTAATAAAACAGTATAGAATATCGCCTGTTGATCTAAGAGAGTTCAATCTCTCCCTTGGCCATAGTTCTCTCACCATCATGTTGCGCTGCTTGTCCGTACTCTCTGTTAACTTATTCTCAGTTTCCATGCAATACTCCATTTCTTCCGCTGTTTGCTACACATCCATATGCCCATCCTTTCTCAAAGCACTTCGCGCCACGGTCCCGTACCCGAGAAGCGACCGCAGCGCTGCTTGGGTGCCCGGCACCCCCAGTCTTTAAAGTGCCACATCTCCTCTACTCACAAAATCTTGCAGCTTCATAGCCTTTTCGACCTGGCCCTCGCGCCACGAAATCCAAGTCTTAAGGAAAGTCATTCGGTATCACCTTCGCTCCACCGCTCACGATACCACTACCGGCATAATACTGGCATCAGCTTGAAGGATGGAATCTGCCATGCCACAAGGCGATAAATCGATTGCATTCCTTCGATTAGGACAGGGCGGGCGAGACAGACGGAGTATTTAGCTATGGTGGGAAGGTTGAGCTCTCCAATGCAAGGATGGAAGAAGGTGAAGGTCGGGTAGTACATGCCAGAATGGAGAGGCGTGCGGGCTTTACAGATTGCCCGTATGATGAGACAAGGACATCGAACACGATGGTAGCGCTGGAAATGAAATTCCTAGAGGACAAGGGACAGACGAGGGTTGTTTTCAACATGTCCACCGACATTGTGGGGCACCTGCTGGCGTCGTCGAGCCATCTTTTATGATGGCTGATGATATGCCCTAACGATCTCGCGTGGACACGGTACTTCCCAACCGATCTTCCTTCGCCTGGAGGTATCAGTATTGCTGTCAAACATAATAAAAGGGCTATGAATGCGATACCATGCAAGCACTAACGTACCGTAGGGGCTTCCCCGGATTTGCGCCAAGCCGGCTGAATGCCCGTCATTGGCCGGTACATGCTGCTAGAGCGGAATTTGTCTTGTTTCGCTCTGGCATCATGATATGAAGGCGTCTATCTTCAAATTGTCGTTGGTTTAAACTCATCCTCATTCCCAAAATATCGGTCCCGTGTGGTGAGACACTCGCAGGAGACTGCTGATCTTTCAACATCTTATACAGTGGTGGGTCTTAGATCGCTGCAATTGCGTGGGGAAGTCGAACCCTCACAACTTCTCTTCCCCATCTATTTTCATCGATGCAACGGTAGCTGAAGGGCAGCTAGTGATCGTTCTTGACTCCTGCATCATCGTCAAATAATGCCTCCACTGAATATTCTCATGGTACGCTTTCCTATCCCCTCTTTCAGCTGTCACGCCACTGATTTTACTGTCAGGTGGGTACTGGCGAGTACACTACTGGTTTCGTCGGCGGCGGTATGTCTGGTTCAGACAAGAAGGTCGGCGTAGTTGGCCTGACACTCTTCGACCTTCGACGACGAGGTAAGGTACGCAAATTGAGCATGTACGTGTTTTAGGCATTATTTTCGCGGGTTGCAGGCGGTGGCTGGACTTATGGGGATATTTTTGGGAGCGATGCCTCCCCTCTGTCTATCTTGCTACCTCAATCCCAGCCCAAAAAATGAAAGGCTGACTCCGAAACCTCCGTCAGGGTTGGGACGTCAGGGACCAAATTCCCAGCTATCCGTAGGTTCTTTGGCGATGTTTCCATCTTTTCTAGTCCTCCGGTACAATGCTCAGGGTCGATTCTCATTAGGCGACCACCTGCAGAAGAATATTTCGTCTGTGTATAACAACCTCGACGTGTCGTTCGACTCTTTTCCATCTGATACCACCAGCCGCGATTCAGACTCGTACCAAACAGCTATTGATGCGCTAGCTCCTGCGGACGCTGTCACGATATTCACCCCTGATACAACGCACTACCCCATCGCCCTCTACGCCATTCGTCGAGGCATCCATGTCCTTATAACCAAACCCGCCGTCAAGCTCCTTGAAGAACACCTGAATTTACTCCGCGAATCGCGTAAACACAATGTATTCGTGTTCATCGAACATCACAAACGCTTCGACCCGGCCTATGCTGACGCCCGCGTTCGAGCGAAAAGCTTGGGCGAGTTCAACTACTTTTATAGCTACATGTCGCAACCAAAAAGTCAATTGGAAACCTTCAAGGCTTGGGCAGGGAAAGACAGTGACATTTCTTACTACCTGAACTCTCACCATGTCGATATTTGTGAGTCCATGGTCCCGGATTATAAGCCAGTGAAGGTGACAGCAAATGCCTCCAAAGGCACGGCTGAGGATGTTGGATGTGTGGCTGGGACGGAGGACACGATCACTTTGCTCGTGGAGTGGGTGAGGCGCGATGATCCCGGCAGGACAGCAACGGGAGTGTACACCGCGAGCTGGACTGCGCCGCAGAGGGCTGGCGTCCATTCGAACCAATACTTTCACTGTAAGCCGACTCCCGTATATACCGAGAATATCACTGACAGCTGCCTTGAGACATGGGCTCGAAAGGCGAGATCCGCATCGATCAAGCCAAACGCGGCTACGATGTTGCCTCTGAGGCCGAGGGTCAAGTAATGTGGTATAACCCCTTTTATATGAAATACGCGCCTGACGAAGAGGGAAATTTCAACGGGCAGTCGGGATACGGATACATCAGCTTTGAGAAATTCGTGGATGCCGTCACCGCGTTTAAGGATGGAAGAGTCAGTCTGGAGGAGTTGGATAGGAGAGGGTTGCCGACATTGAGAAATACGATTGCTACCACAGCGATTTTGGAGGCTGGCAGGAAGAGTCTGGATGAAGGTAGAGGAGTGGAAGTTTCGGGAGAACTGAATAAGTTGCAGTCGGCCCCATCGTGATTTAGCAGGCCTCGTTCGGAGCTTCTCTTCCGTTGTCATTGTCGACATAGTATCCTTCTCGTTCGTACATAAGGGAAATCATGGTATTCGCATACCATGCTTTGGAACTCGGCGTAATGTCCGTAGCATTCATTTACAAGTGTCTTGTACCATTGAACCACTCCAGCCATGCGTCGGCTAATAAACCGTCCTGCGTCTCTGCTACCCTCCCTGGCTTGCGATCAGAGAAAGTAGCAGTCACGAGAGACCAGTCTGAATAAGATAAACAGAAGAGCCCGACTTAGAGTTTATCGGGTGCTGTGCTCAATTTATCCTTGCATTTTAGCCATTTATGTGACTGGTTTGTAACTAATCTTTCTGCGTTAATCGAAACCCGCCAGTCCGAACAGCGCTCAATTCATTCGAAGGTGGCGGCTGAAAGAGTGCTAGTTTTTATGGCAGCTTGCGTGCTGCGCGCCATTGACTACAATTTCAGCTGGCCCAACGAGCCAAGGATCGATAGTAGGCTCAGAACCTTTATGCTGGTTACCAGGATGCCAATTGTTGTGGTTCGTCGGAAACCTGGAGGTCTCCATCTGTTTCCAGATGTCACGCCGCAATGAGTCGCAGTCGTGGGATTGAGTAATTACTCCCAGCTCGGTCTGATGAAACGACTCTCAGAAATCTTCGGCTGCGGTTTGTGATCGCCAGGCAAAAGTTATATAGTCCAACCCTAGCCTGCGATCCTGGATGAGGGCCTCTTCCTCCGTGTACTGCGTCTAGTTGTCTGCTGGCCGGACTGGCCTATTCCGAAGCCCAACAGAAAGGCCAGCCGCATTGATGCTCCAGCATAAACAAAAGCCACGTTGCCCCAGTCAATTGCATTCCAACTTGGTACATGCCAGTAGATGTGCCACCCGACACTTTTGATACTGCACAAGTGACCAATATCTGCAACGAGCAGGCAGAATAGGACGGCCCGCCAGACTTTGAGGTCCGACGTAACACGAAGTATCATGGCTTCATTAAGAGCGAATAAGAAATACAGGTTGGCTAATTGGGCGAGGACGATCTGGATGCAGACAGGTACGACTCCCTCAGGCGCTGAGCTGGCATGAGTGAGCTCGAGGTATGTTCGCTGTTGGAAGAAGGAGTAGTAGGCGCCAGTGAGTGCAGAGAAGGGCTCAATGTAGAGAAAGAAGCAGATATATACATTAGAGATTGGCACCGCACCTGGTGCCATTTTCATCGTCATGCAAGCGTTTGACGGGGTGGACCGCAGTCGATATAAGCTTTGGGAGAATGTAAGCTGCATGGCAGCATGGCTTGATTAACTCCGTCCCCCAGCAAATTCATTACTGTATTAGTAAGCCAGTCTACTCTGATTTCACCAACTTAGGGTAGTCTTGACGCCACATCCAAACTAGCCGAGTTGAGCCATCGCGCAAACTTGCACTTCGCGCCTGATGCACAACCCTGTCTCTCGTCCAACCTCTACCTCATAACGAATGTCTTTGGGAGTTTCTTCACATCTGCTTGCATCTTGTAGCTTGAAAGATCTGCGAGCCGTGGCTGCCTTTGATCTCCTTGCCATTGCACCGAGCAAACAACAGCATATCTGGGCCCCAAATGAGAGACAACACTGAGGAACATCTCGATTGTCCACTCACTGAGGAGTCGTAGTGCTTCTGAATTCGAGCCACAGGGGGTTGGAGACTTCTCTTGGTTCTGGCGGCTGTTCTTCATCCTTTCCAGCTCCCTCTCTTGCTCGTAGCACCATGATCAGCTGGACGTAAACAAATACTTAAAGCCTGCACCATGGACCTGAGGAGCATATTTTTGAGGAGCAAGCAGACGTCGACATCAGAAAAGAGAAGGACAAAGGACAATCTTTCCAGCGCAGGAGCCCAAGAGCTTTTCTTGGAGTACGAAGGATTCCTGGGGCCGTCGAAACCGCGACCGCGCAGGCCTTCGGTGGCAGGTACAAGGCTTGTGACACCGAGAATTGCCGACGCAGATCACAAATCTAGAGCCAATATCTCACAAGATCTATCGAGAGATTTGAAGACCTCATACGAAGAATCCCGGAAGAGCTTCTCTGGCCTTCGCGACGAAGTTGACGGTCCTCGATCCTATCCAAGAAGAATCTTGTCGCGGCGAAGAAAGGGCCTCTTTTCCCTCAAGCGCTCGACACGCGAAGAGCCACGAGTTCATCCAGACCAATACTCACAATCCTCATCTGTGTATGTTTTAGGGCAGGAGAACATTGGCCGTAGCCCCACATGTGGTTGGCTTCGGCGATGCATAAGCACCAAATCGAGAGGATACCTGTCCCCCCCACCCTCGTTCACGACAATACCACCATACTATGGGTCACCTATCCGTGAGAATAACGACTATACTGCCTTGCCGCAATTGCCAGGCTACGAGATTGAGCCGTATAGACCTCCGGGAGAGCTTCCAAGTGGTGCGGCCGCACGAGCAGCTGCAGCTGCGCAAAATGAAGTTCTGGATACAATACGAAACCTCCGACTTGTGGAGCCGAAGGTTACTAGAGACTCCGAAAGTGGCGTGGGTATTGAAGTACGCGATCGTGGAGACTTAATCGCAGACTTCGATATTGATATTGCCGTCGTTCGTAAAGGTAAGTCAATCAGACATTGGTGCAAGCATTGTTACCTAAAGATATAGCAGATCCCTTAGGCATTCTCCCAGAGGAATTGGTTGGACAGATATTAGCTTATCTAGACGCCCACTCCTTGATGAATGCGGAGATGGTCTCGCAAGATTGGCACCAATCAGCAAGCTCGCACCATGTATGGCGAGACGTTTTTCATGCAGAATTTCAGGACTTGTGTCAGAGAACTACTTGTCATAATGGTGGTCGTCTGGGCCTGGGCAAGGCGCTGGCCCGTCAAGACTGGAAGAACATGTGGCGGACTCGGAAGGCACTCGAGCAACGCTGGAAGGATAATTACGCTGCCGCAATCTATCTCGAAGGACACAAGGACAGTGTCTATTGCGTTCAATTCGACGAAAACAAAATCTTGACGGGCTCTAGAGACAGGACCGTCCGGATCTGGGACGCTCGTAGTTACGAATGTGTGAAGGTGCTCGGAGTACCAAGCAGAGGCGCTGGATCCGCTGTACCTCCACTTCCAGCAGACATGGCTGATCGTGGCCATCGGCCGTTCACAAAACTAATCTCTCCGCGCTCTGGTGTTGAACATCCGGGCATGTCGAGTCGGTTTTACCACACAGGATCAATCCTATGCCTACAATACGATGACCAGGTCATGATCACTGGGTCATCCGACTGTACCTTGATTGTTTGGGACGTCAAGGCAGACTACAGGCCCACCATGCGCCTTAGAAGCCATACCGCTGGAGTGCTTGATGTCTGTTTTGACGACAAGCATATTGTTTCCTGCTCTAAAGATGCCGCGATTTGCCTTTGGGATCGGCAAAGTGGTAGTTTCCTACGAAAATTAATTGGGCATCGAGGACCGGTTAACGCGGTGCAATTGAGAGGCGACCTTGTGGTGTCTGCAAGTGGGGACGGCATTGCGAAGCTCTGGAATATACGCTCAGGGCTGTGCATCAAAGAGTTCCTCAGCAGAGACCGAGGCATGGCCTGCGTGGAGTTCAGTCCTGATTCGCGCACTATCCTAGCTGGAGGAAATGACCAAGTCATCTATCAATTTGACACTAGTACTGGCGAGCTAGTTCGCGAATTGAAAGGCCACGAAGGTCTCGTTCGGTCACTCCACCTTGACAGCGCAAGTGGCAGAGTTGTCAGCGGCAGCTACGATACGAGTGTCAAAGTCTACGATTTGCGGAGCGGGGAGATGCTTGTGAATTTTACCAAGTGGACGTCGAGTTGGATACTAAGTGCGAAGGCTGACTACAGGCGCATTATTGCCACAAGTCAGGACAGTCGAGCAGTGATCATGGATTTTGGACATCAGCTTCCTGGGATTGAGTCATTGGAAGCATGAATGGAATCTTGATCAGGACTCGATCAGCTTCTGAAACGATCTAAACTCAGCAATGCTTGAGGAGCGGCATTGGATGCTGGCTACAGATGGGGCGACTTGATGATCCCTCCAGCATGCAGCGATCTGTTGGTTGGAAATATCATCATATCAGATACATAGTGTTCTAGTGAATGGTATCGATCTCGGTGACATCGAGTGACTGTCCTCACTGAGGTGTTCCAATGAATTGCTCGTGCAAGGTTTGGTTAGCTAATTGATTGTATCCATCCAACCGAACTATGTTGCCTTCTTTCGAAAGCGTTGGGGAGGATATACATGCCAAAAAGGGAAAAAAGTGAGATTGATCACTACGAGGGCAATTGTATAAGGTATCACGCAAACCATAGTATGATGATGCCAACTTAGTCTAACCAACTATGCTAAGTGGTCGGTATGGAAATTATGACTATTTGATGACAGGTTCTTATGTAAGTAGTATTTCACATTCGGCAGCAGCTTTGGTAGAAAGATACGGCACGCTTTACTAGATCTAGTAATTCACCTGCGCACATACTACGCGCTTGTTGATTCGCGGTAGCCCTAAGCTTTGGTGACGCTACGAGCTACCCTTTGCAACAAGCCAACCCCAGTGTTGATCCACCTCGAGGTCTAGAACGCTTTCAAGCAGCATCTACCCTTCGTCCCACACGGTTGCTCAGAGCCTTCCGTTGTCTCTGAGGACGCTGAGGCTGTCCGCCGTTCTCTCAATCACCCATCATGGGTGAATCGAGGTGAGGATTCTTGACGAAGTCCTCTCTTCCCTCACGTAAACAACTGACAAGACATTCCGTAGGCAAGAGCTGCTTGCGTGGCTCAACAATCTCCTGCAGCTAAACGTCACGAAGGTCGAGCAATGTGGGACTGGGTAAAAGCTTCATATTAAGAGCAGGACGAGGCAGAGACTGACTCGATACCACCCCACCAGAGCAGCACTATGCCAAATATACGACAGCATTTTCCGTATCTTTGCCCATTCGTCTCCTTGGGTCGAGCTCCCTGCTGATGGATTCATGTTTAGAGGACCTCCCAATGAGCCGAGTGAAATTCAATGTCAACACTGAATATGCATATCTACAGAATTTCAAGATCTTACAGAGTGCGTAATATTCGACTCCACCTCGCAGCGGGTTACCACAGCTCACACAGTACACTTTCAGTTGCCTTCACCAAACATGGGATCGAGCGCGCTGTTCCCGTCGAGTCTCTCGTAAAGTGCAAGATGCAGGACAATCTTGAATTCCTTCAGTGGACAAAGAGGTACTGGGATCAGTACTATCCTGGCGGGGACTACGATGCTCTCGCACGGCGGAAGGGCGCGGGGGGGCCGGCCGGCGGGCCACCTCCAGCAGCATCATCGGTGTCCTCGCGAACGTCTGGTGCTGGTGCTGGCGCGGGCGCCGTGAGACGCGGTACTACACCTACAACTACACCAGGAGCAAGAACTACACGGCCAGCCACCGGAGGGGCTGCATCAGCGGCTGTCATGTCAGAAAATACACAATTGAAGACTACAGTGGAAGGGCTGGAGAGGGAACGGGATTTTTACTTCAGTAAGTTGAGGGACATTGAACTCTTGATCCAGCAAGCCATCGAGCAAGATCCGGAGATCGAAAAGGACGAGGAGGGCTTGATCAAGCATATCCAGGCTATACTGTATTCGACGGAGGTAAGGAGCCTCGATTGTAAACATAGCGGTAACCGATAGCTAATGATATGTCCGTAGGAAGGATTCGAAATACCCGTCGAAGCAGAAGGAGGTGTTGTAGACGACCAGGAAACTTTTTAGAGCGCGGATGTATGACCACACTCAGCCGGAAGACCGTCAGGCTTATGAATTGTCTTTGGCAGATTGCACATAAAGATATGGTAGGAAATGCATGAGCGGGAGCAAGCGTGGGGTAAACCCAAGTCGATAACTTGATACCAAATTTTATGAACTTCGCTTCTGACGTGCTAGCCCACCGTAGTCATAGCTATCAAACTGAGTCCAACGTCATCCTCAAATCCAGAGGTTCTGCACCAAACACTTTCTGCAGCCACATGTTGATCTTACCAATGCAACTACGATAGCAGTACACTATGGCCCCACAGGTCGAAATTTCAATACCCAACACCCAAATCTCCGCCACCTCCAAACCATACACAGTCTACAACATCACCCTCCGACTACCACTTCGCTCCTTCACGCTTCAGAAACGTTACTCGGATTTCACCACCCTCCACAGTGCTCTAGCTTTTCAAGCAGGAGCTAATCCGCCCGCCCAACTCCCTTCGAAATCATGGTTTACGCGAACAACTTCCTCCCCAGAACTCACGGAAGAGCGCCGCAAAGGCCTCGAAGCATATCTCAAGGTCATCAACGAGACAGATGATGAGCGGTGGCGCAATACCAGTGCTTGGAGGACCTTTCTCAATTTGCCGAGTAGCACCAGCTCGCGGTCAAGCTTGACATCAGGACTACACAGCACGTTTACGGGACCAGGCGGCGCGCAACCCATCACAGATCCAGTTGTGTGGCTAGACCATTATCGAGACCTGAAGTCACAGCTACATGATGCTCGCTTGGCCCTCACGCGGCGAGATCAGGCATCTACAGCTCAAGCGCAACATGAGGCCTCGGCATCCGCTAAGAAATGTCTAGTAAGAGCAGGGACCATGATCGGGACCTTAGGCACTGGCCTCCAATTCCTCTCATCTGGTGCTGCTAGAGGTGGCTCCTCGCTCGGCGAAGGTGAGCTTCGCCGTCGTCGCGACCTCCTCTCCAGCTCCAAGCGCGAACGCGAAGGACTCGAAAGCCTGCTGAGCGCCATGGTTGCTAAGTCCGCTGTCGACACGACTATCGCAAATGTTGCCGATAAGGCTTCTCTTGTCGGAAAAGCCAAAAACCTGAAGCCCGCATCTGGTCGTGTGCTGGGTAAAGAGAGCGCTAAGACAAGGGCCCTGGATAACCAGGGCGTATTGCAGCTGCAGAAACAGTTGATGGAAAACCAGGACGAGGACGTAATGATTTTGGCGAGAGCAGTGGCCCGGCAAAAGGAGTTGGGCGTACAGATTCAGGAGGAGTTGGAGGTGCAGAATGAGATGTTGGGAATGTTGGATGAGGATGTCACGAGAGTTCAAGGCAAGATAGATGTCGCGAGGAAGAGGGTTGACAAGATTTCCTAAGGTGTCCATCCATCAAGGACGTTTCGTGTGTACACTTGAGTGCTTCGGCAGTGGCAAGCTTTTGTGCTGAAGTCCGATATACCCTGCGCTTCCTGTTAGAGAGTTGCGGCAAATCTAGTCAACTCTGTTTCAACCAGCATGGGCTCTCTCGACGACGACTACAATCCCACTCCCTACTGCTCATGATCTATAAACCTCCTGCTCTCAGCACCCCGTCAAATCAGAGTCTTCAGAGGAAAATTTCCAGTCTTGCGCGCCGACTATCCAGGATCATGGAAATACACGTTTCCGCAAATCGCAAGTCGCTTGAAGCATGGCAACATTTTCCTCTTTGGGAGGCGCGTACCTCACGAAAGACAAGGACAGGAACAGCTCTCTCGATGTTTTCAAGTTACTGACGACTGCCTAATCTGGAGGCTTCGACATGCAAGGCTTTCCTCTTCTACAAGCCCTGCTCGTCCCTAATCTTTTGCAACTCGCCGAAACAGCCTCAGCAGCAGTCGTAACAGTGCCCCAAACTGTCCAACCGCAGCAGAATCTTACTGTCGACAGTCATCTCGGTCTTCTAGATGCGCCGTCGAAGTAAGCCCTCCTTTACCACGTACCAACCTTCACTGATGACAGCCCAGCCAAGTTCAGGTCGAATGGCGTGTGGACTCCACGCACACCCTAACCTTTACAAAATATACCTCCGCCAGCCCCGAACGCGACTATTTCGCCGCCTTGATATCGACGCAAACATCCGTCTTCGCCGCCTACCTCTCCAGTCCCAGCCCTCATGTTCAGGAGGAAGAAATTGAATACAACTTCTACGGCGTGAACATTCAAATCGGCAATTATGATCTGGCTCTTACTTATCCCATAGTCAGCAGGACTTTAGGCGCTGTGGGCGCTTTTCTGCAGAAATGGAAGATGTGTGAGGCCACTTGGAGATTGATGGAAAAGGAGGAGACGGATGTGAGGGGGAGGGTGCTTAGTGTGGGGCTGATACAGAGAGAAAGGAATGGTGTGACGAATGCGACTGTGATGAAAACAGCGCTGGGGTAGGGAGAGGCTGGAATTGGAATGGAAGGCTAAAGAAGATACCATTAATGAAAAGCTTATGATAGTCGTAGGACAGCTCCCGCTTTACCAATGATCTCGAGACAGCACTATGGGCTCTGCTGGCGGTGTTAGGCTCCGCCGTCAATGTGGGAATCTTTCGCTTGGCAGCACTCAGGTCAATTTTGGTTAACTTGAAAGCGACAAAGGTAGACAATACTATAATGCAGGCGATTACGAATAGAACCAGACAGCAGACAACAGCAGACTCGTCCATCGGAGACTTTGTGATGGAATTTATCGAAAGTCTTCTCCTCTGAAGCACAGCCACTGCGAACGCCACCTTCTTCAGGCAGGTGATTCCACTTCGGCCAGGCGGCCGCGTACACTGCTTGTATCAGATGGCCGTTGTCATCCTCGGCTGCTTTTCATAAGCGCAAGGAAGCCAAGATACTGCGGCACAGGAGGGGACTCGGAGTTCAGAGCTCCCGGTCTTGGTATGGAGGAGGCTCAGAGCAGGATTACGTTCACTTGTCTGGGCAGGGTTAAGGCGCCAGCTGCCAAGCGGAAATGGTCGGCGGAATGATGAGATCCCTTGCAAGTGTCTTGGGTTGGTTTTGTTGTGCTGTGTTGGACTCAATCCTATCTTATGGGTGACATGGCAGTGCAGACCCAACAAAGGAGCTGTGTGATTGTAGAATGCAAAGCCTCTGTCTTAAGGCTCCAAGTCTTACTATGGTAAATCTTCAAGGGTAGTGTATCAAAGAACATTGGGACACTCGTGTGTGCGGTTGTTGTTTTGATGTTTGAGCGAATAAAGTAAGCTTGAGTTTTGAGAGGTGGAGGTCATCCCAGTTCTAGCCGCCCTCGACTCCCGTGAGGATCGATCAGCGGCTTGGCGGTACAGGGATCTCCTTCATCCTTATCAATCCCGACGCGTAGAACTTCAATGTCTGGGTCAATTGGATGGCATCGCGCATCCGTAATCCAGTCTGCCTAGTGCCTACGGAGTAAGGGATCTCCTGTTTGACTCAAATCTGGTGAGGTGGACAGCTGCGGTCAATCCAAAAGGCTTGATATTATTGTGATGGATCTACAAGTTGTGGCTAGAACTACTTGCGTGCATGCCAAGGGGCACATCTCTTACACAGCCTACCTCGCCTGCTCGTCTGCTCCTTGGTAGCCGCGTCTTCAACCGACTTCAAAGGCAATGGATCATGCTCATATGATCATACACTCTCCTTTAACAGCCTTGTCTTTCCAGTTCACTTCGACATTTCTCCTTTCTATATGGGATGAGATACCACAAAAGCCTATTCCTCTCGAATATTCAGTATGACTTCTAATAGATTATTGGCGGCGCCAATCAGTATATGTACAACAGTCAGTCGCTGCGGCAGTGTCTTCAAGCTCAATACTAACATGTCACAGCCATCTCAACAGGGTCACTCGTATTCCGATTCCGACGACATATCTCAAGATCACTCACTTTCACTTCAAGTGCCGCCATTCCGTCAAGACCATGTACCTCCCGACCAAGATGTTGATTCTCCCGACGACTCGCGTGGTCTGTGTGTGCCTTCGTCGCCTACATCGAAATCCTTAGGTGGTAGTACGTTACGATCAAGGGCAGAGTCGTTCAATACATCAGACACTTCGAGATCAAGGGCCAACTCTTGGAAATCGACAGCCGACACAGCAAGATCGAGGGCGAGTTCAGACGTAAGAACGTTGCGATCTAGGTTCGAGGGGGATGATCTTAGCACAGAGGAGGCCTTGAGAGCAGACAGGGGCAACGAGCGAGACTTTGAAGTGCCAGACAACCAATTCGCGTTCTCGCCCGGACAATTGAACAAACTACTCGGCCCAAAATCATTGGCCGCATACAGAGCATTGGGCGGGATCAGAGGTCTGGAGCGAGGTTTACAGACAGATGTGAGGGCAGGATTAAGTGTGGATGAAGTATCAATACCTAGGAGAGTCAGTTTTGAAGAGGCAACACAGTATGCAAAAGAGAAGAAAGGGCCGGATTCATCCGTGGTAATCGATCAGGATGTCATGGTATCCGATCACGAAGTCAAGGGCCAATATCACGACCGGATACAAGTCTTCAAGGATAATCGACTTCCTGCAAAAAGGTCTCTGAGCATCTGGAAGCTATTCTGGAATGCCTTCAATGACCGAGTCCTCATCATACTGACCATAGCAGCCGTTATCTCTCTCATTTTGGGAATCTATGAAGCCTTTGGGCAGACACCAGATCCTGGCCAAGGACCATCAGTCGACTGGATTGAGGGATTGGCTATAATGGTTGCTGTCGTCATCGTTGTTCTTGTAACTGGGCTGAACGACTACCGACGAGAAAAGCAATTCGTGATACTCAATAAGAAAAAGGACGATCGCCAGGTCAAGGCTGTCCGCTCAGGCAAATCTGTCGTGATCTCAGTCTTCGATGTCATGGTTGGCGATGTTCTTCATCTGGAGTCGGGCGATTCTATACCCGCAGATGGTATACTAATTGACGGTTATGGAGTCAAATGCGATGAGTCTTCAGCTACTGGGGAGTCGGATGCCATGAGGAAGACTGGAGGGCAAGATGTCTGGAATCGCATCCAAGATGGGACGGCAACATCGAAACTAGACCCCTTTCTTATTTCTGGAAGCAAGGTTCTCGAAGGTGTTGGAACTTACTTGGTCACCTCGGTTGGCGTCAACAGCAGCTTCGGGAAAATCATGGTGTCCTTGCAAATCGAGAACGACGATACCCCGCTACAAGTCAAACTTGCCAAGATGGCGAATTGGATCGGCTATCTTGGGATTGCAGCAGCTGGCCTTCTGTTCTTCATTTTACTGATCAGGTTCCTCGCAGGACTTGCCGGAAGTACCCTTTCTCCGGCCAAAAAAGGTTCAGCGTTTGTGGACATACTCATCGTTGCCATCACTATAATCGTGGTCGCTGTTCCGGAGGGTCTACCTGTAGCGGTCACACTTGCCTTATCCTTTGCTACAAAAAGGATGTTGTCGGAAAATAATCTTGTTCGACAACTTAGGGCATGTGAGACTATGGGCAATGCCACCACGATTTGCTCAGACAAGACCGGAACACTAACCCAAAACAACATGACAGTCGTGGCCGGTATTATGGGCTCGAAGGTCAGCTTCACCAGAGATCTCGATAACAGCGACAGCAAATGTCAAGTCCTCTCATTTGGTGCGGCCTTCTCAAGGCTTTCTCCCTCCGCGAAGACACTATTTCTGCAGTCGGCTGCACTCAATTCTACTGCGTTTGAGGGAGAAGAGGATGGCAAATTCACATTCATCGGATCCAAGACTGAAACTGCCATTCTCACCATGGCAAAAGAGCAGCTTGGAATAGGACCTGTTGCTGAAGAGCGCGCAGGTGTCGAAGTGGCACAGCTGATTCCTTTCGACTCTAATCGGAAATGTATGGGCGTGGTTATTCGGCTTACAGGTGGCACTTATCGCCTACTGGTCAAAGGTGCGGCCAAGATGCTGCTCGAGAGAGCTACTTCTGAGTTGTTCGATATTGCCGGAGAGTCAATACAACGAACCGAGCTCACAGATTCTGCTAGAGCAAGAGTGTCTGAAAGCATCGACGACTTTGCACACAAGTCACTTCGCACGATTGGCATGCTCTACAAGGACTTCAAGCAGTGGCCACCTCTTGGTGCTCGTACTTTGGAGGAAGACGGGTCACAAGCGGTGTTTGAAGACGTCTTCAACGACATGACTCTTCTTGGTGTCGTTGGTATCCAGGACCCCCTAAGGGAGGGCGTCTCAAAAGCAGTCAAACGATGCCAGGATGCTGGAGTTAAGGTTCGTATGGTGACGGGTGATAGTGTGACAACGGCCACTGCCATTGCGACCGCATGTGGTATCAAGTCAGAGGATGGTCTGGTATTGGAAGGACCCAAGTTCCGCCAGCTTTCCGACGAACAGATGATCGAAATCATCCCTCGTCTTGAAGTTCTCGCTCGTTCATCGCCAGACGACAAGCAAAAGCTTGTAGCTCGGCTCAAGCATCTCGGCGAGACAGTAGCAGTCACTGGTGACGGTACCAACGATGGACCAGCATTGAGGACAGCAGATGTTGGCTTTGCTATGGGGATAGCGGGAACAGAGGTAGCCAAAGAAGCCAGTGCTATCATCCTTATGGATGACAACTTCTCTAGTATCGTCAAAGCCATCATGTGGGGCCGATCGGTCAACGACGCCGTCGCCAAATTCTTGCAATTCCAGCTCACTGTCAATATCGCTGCGGTAACCCTAGCCTTCGTCTCCGCAGTCTCCTCGCCCGATTCTCACTCGGTCCTTTCGGCCGTTCAGCTACTTTGGGTAAATCTCATCATGGACACATTTGCGGCATTGGCGCTAGCTACTGATGCACCTACTGAAAGGATACTCGACCGGAAGCCCACACCCAAGAGCGCACCCTTGATCACTACGAACATGTGGAAGATGATTATCGGTCAGGCCATCTATCAGCTGGTGGTCACTTTTGTCCTCTATTTCGCCGGCTCCTCCATTCTGGGTTACTCCAAGAGCGACGCTACCCTCCAAACCGAGTTAAACACCATGGTCTTCAACACCTTCGTGTGGATGCAGATCTTCAATGAATTCAACAATCGCCGTTTAGACAACAACCTCAATATATTCGAGGGCGCCCATCGCAACCCCTTCTTCATCGTCATCAATATTATCATGGTTGCTGGACAGATTATGATTATCTTCGTTGGTGGAGCAGCTTTTCAAATCAAGAGAATCGACGGCACTCAATGGGCTATCTGCATCCTCTGTGCATTGCCTTGCCTCTTATGGGCAGTCATTCTGCGGTGCATTCCGGACCACTACGCAGCGACAGTATTCGCGTTCGCCAATAGGGCCTGGTTGGCCGTTGCTCGACCGGCTCTCAACGTGCTCGCTATTGTCTTCAATCCCGTGGCCAAATTTTGGAGAGCACTTTCTGTCACGGTCTTCTCGCCTACGAAGCGCTTCTCCAGGCGTGCAGTAGCGAAAGTGCTACGAAAGAAGCCCTCTGTTGACAAAGACAAAGCTTCCCAAGACGTAGAGGCAGGCCTAGACATCGGCATGGGTATGGGCAAAGTCTCTTCGCCAACGGCCACTGAGAAGGGCAAAGACTCGACATCGCAGGATCTGCAAATGCCAAAGACTCCTGAACTTTCGTTGCAGCCACCTGCAGACACACCGCAAGGGTCACCGGAGTCGCTGTTACGACCACCTCCTATTACACTTACGACTGCATGAAATGGTTGTTTTAATCTAAAGTCATCGGATCTGTATATTAATGAAGGGAAGATAGAAATTCCAATTGTGCGGTTATAGCGTCGGCGCTGGAGGATCAGGCAATCAGGGATTGGATATCTTTTGAACGGTGTTCGTTGATCGATTGCAGTATTTGGAGCTATGTAAATATTTTAGTTGGACATATTCGAAAGAGAAAACATTCTTCAACCTGAGTCGAAGTTCAAGCCATACCAAATGCAATCTCACTCCTCTGCCAGTGCATGCGTGGATGGCTCTGCTCTACTCAACTTTGCCAAGGCCGACTCGCTTCGCTAGCAGTAGGGCTGAAATGTCTTGGCACCCACAACCTCGAACCTCAAACCCTCCCTACTGACAGCTTCCTTTCCACTCCAAGACCGCAATCATGGCACACCTCAACAAGATCGCGGCGACCAGCCCGTCTCGGCAGCGTCCATCCGAGTTAGAGACTGAGATCTCCAAAGCCTTTTATGACTTGGAGTCGAACATCCCAGACATGAAGACCGCGCTTCGGCCATTGCAGTTCGTGTCTGCGAGAGAGGTGAGACTGCCTTGCTCGAATGGCTTTGAAGCTGCAGATACGCGAGAGCGATGACTGGCTCGTTTCAACATGTCGCTGTCTCCAAATTATCCCTTGCAAATTTACAGAACACGATGTCCGTACAGAAGGATATATCAGCTGACACAATCCTTTACAGCTCGAAGTCGGCCACGGCAAAAAAGCAATCGTCATCTTCGTCCCCGTCCCCCTCCTCCCCGGCTTCCACAAAGTCCAACAACGGTACCTCCCCCTTCCCCACCCCCCTATCTACTATCTACCCATTCCAAAAAACAACAACACCAACTAACCCCCCCCTTCCACAAGCCTAACCCGCGAACTCGAAAAAAAGTTCTCAGACCGCCACGTCCTCATCCTCGCCTCCCGCCGCATCCTCCCCCGCCCCAAACGCTCCAACCGCAGCCGCACCTCCCAGACCCAAAAACGCCCACACTCGCGCACGCTGACGGCCGTCCACGACGCGATTTTGGGGGACGTGGTGTATCCGGTTGAGATTGTGGGGAAGCGGACAAGGACGAGGGAGGATGGGAGTAAGGTTTTGAAGGTGGTGTTGGATGAGAAGGAGAGGGGGGGGGTGGATTATCGGCTTGATACTTATGCGGAGGTTTATCGGCGGTTGACGGGGAAGGGGGTTGGGTTTGAGTTTCCGATGGGGGGGCCGGCTGAGTATTGAGGGGGTGCAGAGAGAGTTGCATCTGCTTTTAGAACTCGAGCAGGAGTTGAAACTGGTGGTAGCCGAGGATTAGATCAAAAATAGCAATCAAGGCAATACTTCTCCAAGCTGTACTATTGAAAGCTATCTTGAAGGGTATCTTCTACAGCCCGCGACCAATAACCATCGCTAAGGACTTGAGCTCTCCAACCGTCCTACCCTACCAACACCAATAACAGTCCAATAAGCCAGCTCCCTCTTCTCCTTCTTATCCTCCGCCCTGCTCTCTCCCTCATCTCGCTCGACCTCAACTTCCCACTCCATCCTCACAAACATCGGTATCTCCAGCACATCCTCATCCTCTGCCATTTCCGCATCACTATCGATTGCCGCGCAAACAACCTCAACAACCACCGTGGTCCAATTGCGCTCCTTGTCCCACACTTTCCCTGCTTCTGCAACCTTGCCGTTATCACTACCAGCATACTCAACCCTTGTCGCACTGAAGACCGTGCTATATCGATGGCTTTTGTGATCGCCAAGAACCTCGTCCCACTGATCGATGTTTTGGCCAACGTCGAATTGTGGACACAATATCGTCACCTTGTGGCTATATCTGCCCGGCGTGTGGGCTGGTGTTGCAAGAGTAACCTTCACCGTCTCATAGAGTGGGTTTTTGAGCGTGAGGAGATATTGGCTTGCCCTCAGCGCTGGCAAGGCATTGAGATTGATCAGAGGGAGCTCAGTAGACGGTGATGGGTGTAATGGCTTGAGAGATATGGTGGGAATGTAGTTCAACGCTATGAGTCTGATCCTGAAACGGACGCTCTGAACTTTGGGTTCTGGCTTCACGAGGATGTGCCTGCAGGTTCGGCAGCGCTTGCTGCGTTTCGTTCGAAGCTGGGCGCGCAGCGGTCTCAATTCATCTGCAAACCTTGGCGGATGCTGTTGCTGCTCTGACTGCTGTAAGGTACTGGCTGTGCCAATCCAGCCCTGACTCCGTAGCTTCTGGACAGCCTCTCCGTCAGATGCTCGATCTATCAAGCGTAGCCCTTCTGATGGGCCTGCTGCTTCTCGCATTGGGGCTGGTTTCTCTTGACCTTTTTTGCCGTAGAAACTCCGGCCTGTATAGAGGCTCAGGATTCGGGCAAGGCTAGCAGGGGAGCTGTAATTGTAGCCTCCGGAGGGAGTCAGAAGCGGTTCGTTTGGGCTCGAGGCGGAGAGCTGCGAGTTGTAGAATGATCTTAAGGAAGCAAACACCGAATCGGGTTCGTCATCAGCTGGTTTTTCCAAGTCGTCATCTGGAACGGCTTCGGTTTCCGATAAGACTGTAGGCGTAGATTTCTCTTGTCCACTAAGCTTGAGCTTCGACATTTGATGGTGTATGTTATTGAGTTTGTCAAATTGCCAGCCGATATCCAAAGAGGTCCAATTGCAGTATCCACAGCTCATAATCCATGGCCCATTGTTGAGTTTGGATACAGGGTCCGGATCGATCGAGTTGATGGCTAAGGGGGCAATGCATATAGGGCAGTTGAAGCAGTTTCTATAGCATCTATACACATTTATAAGCCTCAAGACTCCTCCAATGGTAGAGACGTATCAAGGCTCACCTACCTGCCGCCCTCGCTCTTGACTAAGCTCGTCGGCACCTCGAAAATGCAATTCGGGCAGTACCAGCATAGGATTTCCTCTAACGTGCATCGCGGACATTTGATCTGCTGGCAGTCCTCACAGTAGAGTAGATGCTCGAGAGGGAACAGGGAAAAATTTGCTCGAGGGCTCCGAGGGTCAAAGGTTCGTTCCTGCTCATCTTCGTTATTGGCGTCTTGAGGTTGCACGACACTTCCAAGAATGGGCGTGGAGACATCAGTACAGGGGCAGCTGATATATGTGTATGGGAAGTTCATGTTTGGGGTGCTGCTGGGCTGTCAACTCCAGCAGACATAGTCGAGGAGATCAAGTCGAGGCTCAAGAGCACGCGTTGAACGCCAGGCGCGGGGCTGCTCCCGCCGCCGCAACCCTCATCAAGCTTCCTATTCTACAAGACAGTAACACACATTGCTCCGTTCTCCTTATCCATCTCTCGGCGTTCTTCTGTTTCTTCTGCCGTCATGGCCACAGTGAACTGGCGTACCATAGACATCGATCTCTATGACCCTGAATCTTCTATCAATTTCTCCACCGCATCACTCCTTCCCGCCCTTCCCTCAGTCTCAACGTCGGAAGTCCAATCACTCTCAGGACAGATAAAGCAATTATTACGAGGGGGAGACAGTGAAGGCGCACTACGGGGGGCGTTGGAAAATGCGCCGTATGGGGGAGACGGTGGTGCGAAGGTGAGCAGGTCTTACAGGTACTCACTGCTTTCGAGTCATCACGGAGAGATTTTCGAGCACGAGGCAGGAGATGTGTATGGAAGAGCTGATTTTGGGATCAGGAAATACATCTAGCAACCGTTGTCGAGATCCTCCAGTCCATCAAACAATCCGACATGTCACCCATGCTTAGCCGAATATATAGCAGCGAAGGTGGCGCTGAAACGCTGGACGTACTGATGAAGTACCTGTACAAGGGGATGTCACAGACTTCCGGGGCGTCTTCAGCTTCGAGTCGTGCTCTGACGCCGCAAGCGACAGGTTTCTCCCAGATAGGCTCAAGAGGAGGAGGTGAGGGTGGGGGACAAGCTATGAGTGTGATGTTGAGCTGGCATGAGAAGTTGGTAGAGATTGCGGGAGCAGGGAGCATTGTGAGGGTCATGACGGATCGGAGGACTGTATGAGCAAGAAGGAGGAAAGCGAAATGAAGACATGAAATATCATGGCTACTATGGAGAGTGAAGAGAACTGCCGGAAAGAGCTATCATCAAAAGATTAGATGCCGAAGTTGCTCAAGTAGCTGCTTGGTCACCAGAGCTGTAGGATGAATCAATGCTATATGCAGGTAGGGGTCTGTTGATCCTACTTGATTTCTCCACCACCCAGTATATCCTTAATATTGACCTGTCCAGATCCCCGGGGCAGAGGCTTCGCCTGCCCTTCCCCTTCCGTCCATCCAATCATATAGATAACCCTGAATGTAGCTGGTATGCTCTCTCCGCCCTCCGCATGCAACTCCCTATAGATCGCATCCGCAGCAGCCATCACATCCCTCCTCAAACCAGCCTTCTCGGCCGTAAACGCCGCGTTACTTTCCCCCATGGCTTGCAAATCCGCCATCAATGCAAATACAGAAGGGTAATCAACTATTATATCGTCCACATCTACAGTCAAGAGTTTGAAGCCGGCTTTTGTAAGCAAGCCACCAATATCGCGAACATCTGCGAGAGGAGAGACATGGGTAGAGACGCCGCCCCGACGGTCAAGATCAGCTAACTGAAGAGAGGTACGAAGTTCGAAGAGGGAATCACCGCCGAGCATGGCTGCTATGAATGGGGAGTCTGGTTTCAAGATACCGTTGATTTGCGATAGAACCGAGGGGAGGTCATTGACCCAGTGAAGAGAGAGAGAAGAGAGGACGGCGTTGAACGACTGGGGTTCGAATGGAAGAGGCGAGTCCGGTGCAGCCAGGACGGTGCGGGTATGGGAAGGAAGAAGGTTGTTAAATGGAAGTGACTCGTCACGGTAAAGCATGGTCGGTGAGGAGTCGGCGGAGGTGATGTGGGAGATTCGAGTCGATAGAGGGGGGGAGCCTTCAACAGGTACTGTCAGAGCTCGAGCGAGATTGCAGGCATTTGCGCCAAGGTCGAGGACGCTGGGTAACTCCCGCTTGATGTCCTGGGGAAGGGTCATTTAAAGTAGTTGTAGGGTGGGATGGGGAGCTCACAAGAAGACGTTCAGCGAGTCTGGCGGCTACCTCATCTCGAAGGTAGTCGACTCTCCTACTGGCTTCCACGTCGGTTGCTGCGCGCTCTCTTTGTGAATATTTCTTTTT
>JAABUL010002305.1_pt1 | contig 32110 bp, 30 predicted proteins | sample 5559151 | NCBI WGS metagenome assembly JAABUL01 (sample SAMN10711876, study PRJNA513368) | rock metagenome | isolation source: Antarctica rocks | place: Antarctica: Victoria Land, Pudding Butte sud
CCGTCCGATGGCGATGCCACGCAGGGCGCGTTCGGCCGCATTGTTCGACAGGCAGATCCGCCCATCGTCGAGGAACCGGGCGAAGGCTGCCCAATGGTTCAGGCTGTAGCTGATCGCCTTGGCGGTCTCGCTCCTGGCCGACAGCAGAGCCCGCTTTTCGCGCAGGAAGGCTTCCAACTCCATGACGAGGGGCTTCGACTGGTCCTGACGCACCGCCAGCCGCTCGGCCGCCGTCCGGCCGTTGATGGTGCGCTCGATGGCGAAGACTGGCTCTGCTACTGAATGTCGGCCCACTTGTGATGGCGAACTTTGGCCCACCCTCCACCTCGCAACCTAAGGTGGCCCTGGTCGAACCGGGGAGCCTGGAGTGGATCGGATCGCGAAATTGGAACTCTTCGAGCAGCTCCGTCGGGAGCATGAATTTGGCGTAGGCACGGTTGCCGGCGTCGCCGCCAAGTTCGGCGTCCATCGCCGGATGGTGCGCCAGGCCATCGCGAGTGCGGTGCCCCCGGATCGCCGCTACCCGCAGCGGGCACGCCCGAAACTGGATGCCGTCACGGCCTTCATCGACGGCATCCTTGACAAGGACCGTGGCGCGCCTCGCAAGCAGCGTCACACCGCACGACGCATCCACCATCGGATCGTGAAGGAGATGCCGACGGTCTCCCTCGCCGAATCCACCGTGCGCGAGTATGTCCGCGAGCGCAGGCACCAGATGGACCTCCTGGTTCAGGAGACCTTCGTGCCGCAGAGCTATGACTGGGGTCACGAGGCCCAGGTCGATTGGTACGAGGCCTGGGTGGATCTCGCCGGCGAGCGCACCAAGGTGCAGGTGTTCGCGATCCGTGCCATGGCCAGCGGCGCGGCGTTCCATCGCGCCTACCTCCACGCCACCCAGCAGGCCTTTCTCGAAGCCCACGAGGCGGCCTTCGCGTATTTCGGCGGGGTGTTCCGGCTTCTGCGCTATGACAACCTCAAGAGCGCGGTGAGCAGGATCCTGCGCGGACACCGGCGCGAGGAGACGGCCAGGTTCGTGGCCTTCCGATCGCATTGGCGCTTCGCGGCCGAGTTCTGCACGCCTGGCAAGGGCCACGAGAAGGGCGGTGTCGAGGGCGAAGGTGGCTATTTCCGCCGCAACCACCTCGTTCCCGTGCCCGACGTCGCCGATCTCGAAGCCGTCAACACCCTTCTGTTGGCCGGCTGTCGTGCCGATGAGGCTCGCGTGCTGGACGGGCGCACGGTGTCTGTGGGCACCGCCATGGCGACGGAGCGCGATCACCTGCTGCCCTGCGTCGCCGAGGGCTTCGATCTGGCCGACATCGCCTTTCCAATCGTCGACAAGCAGGGCTGCGTAGCGGTCCGGACCAACCATTATTCAGTGCCGGTCCGGGCCGGCACACGGGTCGAGGCACGGATCTACCCGACCCACGTCGACCTGTGGCATGGCGGCCGTCGGCTGGCGCGCCACGAGCGCTGCTATGGACGGCGTCGGCATGTGCTGGATCTCGATCACTATCTCGACGTGCTCAGCCACAAGCCGGGCGCCTTGGCGGGCTCGAAACCCCTGGAGCAGTGGCGGCAGGCGGGACGTTGGCCGGCCTGCTTCGACAGCCTGTGGGACCGGCTCCGCGATCGGCACGGGCGACAGAACGGAACCCGTGCCATGGTGACGGTGGTGCAGCTCGGCCGGGAGTTCGGCCATGATCGGCTGCGCGAAGCCGTCGCCGGCGCGGTGGCGCTCGGCGCGTGCGACGTGGCGGCCGTGCGTTACCTCCTCACGGAGGCCGTCCTCCATAAGGCCTGTCCAGAACCGATCGACGTCGGTGCCCTGGCGGCCTACGACCGGCCGATGCCGAGCGTAGCCGATTACGACGCGCTGCTGTCCTCCTGCATGGGGACGGCATGATGAGCGATCTCCAGGATCAGGCAATCCGCCAGCACTGCAAGGCGCTGCGCATGCCCACGGTCGCTGGGCAGTTCGCCCAGCTGGCCGAGGCGGCGGTCCGGGAAAGGCAGAGCCATGTCGGCTATCTCGACGCGCTGCTGTCGGCCGAGATGGACGAGCGGGAAAGCCGCGCCATCGCACGGCTGCTCAACGAGGCGCGTCTACCGCGGATGAAAACGCTGGACGGCTTTGCGACCTCGCCTTCCTGTCGACCGACATGATCGAGGCCATCCTCGCCGGCGAGCAGCCGATCGACATCAACACCGAGGCGTTCAAGGTCGCCTACCCTCTGCCCATCGGATGGGAGGAGCAAAGGCGGGTGCTCGGCTACACCTGACAGACCGTCAGGTCCACCACACACCAAGATACGATCAGGAGCCGCCCGCGAGGCGGCTCCTTTCAGTTCGGAGCCTCTGCGACGTGCCATCCCGAGTATGATGTGAGGGGAGCGAAGCTCGATACCTCTTCCAAGTCTAACCATACCGCTAGATCAGGGGTGGTGAGCAAACCCTAGATAGTCTGTCATAAAAACTAGTATTCGCAGCCGTTACCAGCGCATGATTCGGCATGATCCGGGGCTAAATCACTGAAATAGGCCGTCGATTACTACGGATGGCGACAGCTCTATACTTGCGAAGACTGGCTGGCGGTGGGGGGAGTCACGCGCGAACTCCGCTCAGAATTTGGCCTGAAAGCCGGACCGAGCCGCTACGCCAAACCGGGATTCCGGCTTCGCGAGCAGGGAATTTCGCCGTGCGGAGCAGGGAATTCGGAGGTGCGGAGCAGGGAATTTTTAGCGTCGGAGCAGGGAATTTCTAGCGAGGATCCCAACGATGTTCGATTCTCCACTACGAGATCCGAAGGCGCCAGAAGCAGCCAGTCTTGCAATTGTAAGCGGTACAATTCATATCGTTGTAAATGTTACCGCAACTGTAAGGTCTTGCCCTCATGCCTCCTACGAAACAAATCCAGGTTGTCGTCGGCAAAATGCGGCCCCGTGTTCCGCCACCACCCCCACCGGTCGCGCGCAAGGCCGGCCAACGAATGGGACTGACGCACGACCAAATCCTCGCGGCCGCAAAACGCACGCTCAAGTGTGTAGGGCGGTGACAAAGCAGGCCACTGGAGCGCCGGCGAACTGCTGACGCGGGCGGAGTAAAATCCGGCCAGTGGATAGGCTCCCCGTTTTGGGGGCCGGGGATGTTCGTCGTGGAGATCTACGCCGCCGTTCGGAAATTCGTATTCATCGAAGGTCACAGCCGCCGGGAGGCCGCCCGGGTCTTCGGACTCAACCGCGAGACGGTGCTGAAGATGTGCCGGTTCTCGTTGCCTCCGGGGTACACGCGCACGAAGCCGCCCGAGAAGCCGAAGCTTGGGCCGTTGCTGCCGGTGATCGACGCGATCCTGGAGGCGGATCGCGATGCGCCGATAAAGCAGCGTCACTCGGCCAAGAGGATTTTCGAGAGGCTGCGCGACGAACATGGCTTCGCCGGCTGCTACACGGTGGTGAAGGATCACGTCCGGGTCTGCCGGGCGCGGGCGCGGGAGACGTTCGTGCCGCTGTCCCATCCGCCGGGCCACGGCCAGGTGGATTTCGGTGAAGCACTGGCGGTGATCGGTGGCGTCCGCCAGAAGATCCACTTCTTCTGCCTGGACCTGCCGCAGTCGGATGCCTGCTTCGTAAAGGCCTATCCGCGGGAAACCACCGAGGCCTTCCTGGACGGCCACGTCTCGGCCTTCGCCTTTTTCGGCGGCGTGCCGCTGTCGCTCCTCTACGACAACACCAAGATCGCGGTGGCGAAGATCTGCGGCGATGGCCGGCGCGATCGAACCCGCGCCTTCACGGAGCTGGTCAGCCACTGCCTGTTCCAGGACCGCTTCGGGCGTCCGGGCAAGGGCAACGACAAAGGCAAGGTCGAGGGGCTGGTCAAATACGCGCGCGCCAACTTCATGACGCCGGTCCCCACGGCGGCGAGCTTCGACGCGCTGAACGTCATGCTGGCGCAGCGTTGCCGCGCGCGGCAGGACGAGCATGCCGGTCGGCACGCCACCACCATCGGCGAACGGCTCGTCGCCGATATCGCAGCCTTGAGGGCGCTGCCCGCCGTGCCGCTCGAGCCGTGCGAGAAGCGTGCGGCCCGTGTCACCCAGCCGTCCTCGCGCGGCGATGCGGGACCACCGTTCGTGCACAGATGCAGTTGATTGACGAAGGGCGCCCCGCCGTGGCGAGGGTCCGCGCCGGACACGACGGCCATCCCGATGCCGGGGCCAACCGCCCCTTCCGCGAGCCCGTGTCCGTCGCCGAGTTGCGCGAAGGCGGCCCCCGTCAGGTTCACCATCCGATCGCTGACGTTGGTGGTCGCCACCGAACAGGAGTGCGGGAAGCGCGGGATCCCAGTTACGCAGCCCTCCCGCAGATGAACCCGGACCCGACGAAAGCTGCCGGCATTCTTCGGCAGGTCCGACTCGAGGCTGTTGAACAAGCCTGCGAGAACGGCCGAGGTGGCCGTCGCCTCGCTCTGATTGTAGCCGCATAGAAGATTGTCGACGTTGTTCCGAAGATCGATGTCGATCATACCGGCCGTGGGATCGACCGACACCTTCACGCGCAAGGGGATGCCGTCAGGAAGGAACGGGGTCGAGCCGTGGTGGCCCTCGTTCACCAGGGTCGCCCGGGGGAGACGACGAACCGCATTGGCCATGCGTTGCTCGGAATAGTCGAGCCATTGGTTGATGAAAGCCTTCACGGTGGCCCGCCCGTACCTGCCGCACATCTCCTTGAGCCGCCGCTCAGCCACGCGGGCCGCGCCGATGCCGGCGAGGTAGTCCCCGTACCACTGGGAAGACACGCGAATGCGGCGCTCCATCATGCGCACGAGGTCCCCCACGTGCTCGTAGTTCCGCTGTATGCGCACCGCCGGGAAGATCAGGGCACCTTCCTCGTACACGTCCTTGGCGACGGCCATGTAGGTCGTCGGCAAACCGTTGCCGCAATCGGCCTGATGGGCCTTGCGACGGCGGTGAACATGTGCTCGCCCTCAAAGAAGACCGGCACCATGAAGGCGTGGTCGGCGGCGTGGGTGTTGCCGGAGTAAGGATCATTGTGCAGGTAGCAGTCGCCCTCCGCCATGTCCGGATGGGTTTCGGCCATCATCCGCGCCTGCTTGTCGGTCCCGAAGATATGGATGGGGAGGCCTTCGGCGACAGCGAAGAGCTCGCCACTACCCGTGCAGATCGCGCAGCTGAAGTCTCGGGCCGAGTTGATGAACGTCGACCGGGCCGTCCGGAGAAGCGTATTCGTCATTTCGCGCACGACACCATCTATGCGGTTGGCGAGGACGGCGGTGAGGACGGGGTCAAGCTTCCGGCGTTCGTCGTTCATGGCAAGCCTCACTTGAAGCTGAGGAGGTAATGGCCGTTCGCCGTCACGGACGCCGACATGCCGGGGAACACCACGACGGTGGTGGTCGGCTCCTCGATGATGCGCGGTCCCCGCATCGACATGCCGGGCAGGATCTCGTCGGCCTTGTAGATCCGCGTCGATTGCGGCTCCGCGGACCCGAAGAAGCAGTTCCGATGTCGACGCTCCCGCAAGGTTGCGGGCGTGGTGACCGGCGCCCGGGGATCAAGCCGTAGACCCGACTCCACAACAAGGCGCGCCCGCCAGCTCAGAAACTCGATCGCGCTCCCCTCATCGCGCAACGCATAAAGGCGATCGTGCGTGCGGTGGAACCCTCGACAAGGTCGCCGAGTGCGCCGGGTTCGCGGAAATCCCGCTCCGGCACTGGAGCCTCAATCTCCCAGACCTGGCTCGCGTACCGCGCCTCGACGAAGTATTGCGTGTGATGTGAGCTCGCGCGCTGGTCTGCCGACAGACCTTGGCGAAAGGCGTCGAGCCGGACATGAAGTCCGTCGAGGGCGGCGTTCACGGCGGTTGCGTCAAAGCTTCGCGAGTTCGTGAAGGCACTCACGCCTTCCTCGGCGACGATGTCGGCGAACTGCATGCCCGAGGCCGAAAGTGCCGAGGCCTGCTTGGGCAGCAGCACGCGCTCGACGCCAAGCTCCTCCGCGATGAGCATGATGTTGATGCCCGCTGCGCCTCCGCCGGCGACCATGACGCTTTCGCGCGGGTTGATGCCCTTGGCGATGGTGATGTCCTGGACGGCGTTGATCATGATCTCCGACGCGAGCTTCAAGATCCCGTACGCGGTTTCCTCGACCGACCGGCCAAGCGGGCCTGCGACCGTCGCGACCGCGCGTTCGGCGGCCTCGACGTCGAGCGTCATGCGACCGCCCAGGAAATAGTCAGGGTCGAAATAGCGGAGCACGCATGCGGCGTCGGACACGGTCGGCTTCACGCCGCCCCGCCCGTAGCATGCGGGGCCCGGAACCGAGCCGGCCGACTGCGGACCGACGCGCAGGAGGCCTCCGTCGTCAATCCAGGCGATCGAGCCGCCGCCGGCCCCGACCGAGCGGATGTCGACCGAGGAAATACCGAGGAGATGCCCGATCCACTCGCCGCCAAGCCAAGTGTCGCGGGAATGGACGAGTTAGCCCCCGACGACGAGGCCGACGTCGAAGGTCGTGCTGCCCGTGTCGCAAACGATGATGTCGCCACCCAGCCCCTCGATGGCGCTGAACGCCCGTGCGGCGACAGGCGCCATCGCCGGACCGGACCTCGCCGTGTGAATGGGGCGTTCGATCAGTTCGCGCACCTGCATGCACCCGCCGACCGACGTCGAAACCAGGATGTCGTCGCGGGCCTGATCCTCATCGAGCGCGTCGTGCACCGTGCCCTCGGACGTCATGCGCTCGCTGATGCTGAACGTTCGGCGTCGCGGCACATAAGGGTCGGGGAACCGCATGGAGAAATCGTGGGGATTGGTTTTCCCGCCCTCCTTGAGGACCAGCGTGTCCTGAAAGCCGTCGGTCGTCAGGAAGGCGGTCTTCGCACCCTGCTTGGTGACGATGGCGTTGGTGGCCCGCGTGGTGCCGTAGATGAACATCGATGTCGCCGCCAGGAGATCCACGAGCGACAGGCCCATCTGACCCGCGGCATCTGCGATGGAGGCGCTCAACCCGTCGAAGGCACGCGCCGGCGTCGTCAGCGCCTTGCCGACAACCAGCCCGCGATTGCCGCCGGACACGACGACATCGGTGAATGTGCCGCCCGTATCCACCGAAATTCTATAGGTTATTGCCGTTTTCCGAACTCTTCTGCTTTTCCGCGACCGCACGCCTGCAGTGTTGCGCCGCTCACATGCAGCGCGGGTCGTTACCCCGGAATGTGCTCATACCAGCCTGCGCAATCGCGGGCTCGCGGCGCATTCGGTTCCCTTCTCCCCCAAGGGGAGAAGGAAGGGCCCGCATATCTGCGGCTGTGACGGCCGGTCATCAGCTGTGGGAAAGCCGAGATCAGCGGGAACACGGCCATCAGCGTTGAGCCCTTGCCGATACTTCAGCCGCGGGGCTATCGAAAACGCGTGCAGTGCGAAGCGCGGTATCAGATTTCAAGGCGATCTCAGGCCACCAGGCTTTCACGAGCCTCTTGCAGCATGGCTTGCCGTGCCCGCCGCGCATCAAGCGCCTCGTTCATCGTCACGGGCACGAACTGGATCGCAGCGTGGGGCTGCAACTGCCCGATGTAGTCCATGTCGGCCGAGATCACCGTTCCGAGCATGAAGTAGCCGCCACCCGACACGGCATCACGATGTAGCACGATGGGCTCGGTTCCCCCGGGAACCTGGATGGACCCATAAGGGTAGCAGCTGTCGACGATGTTGCTCGGGTCGGAGCCGGCGCCGAAAGGCTGGACCCGGTCGACGAAGCTCAGCGGGCGACCGCCGCGGAAGCGGTAGCCGATGCGGTCGGCCTCGGGCGCCACCTTCCAACTGTCGCGGAAAAAGTTGTCGGCCGCGTCCTGCGTGATGCGGTGGTGGTACAGGCCTGGCAACACGCGCAGTGTCGCCGTGGGTGTCGCGCCGCGCCGGAGTTCGCTCGGGATGGTGCGCACTGTTGCAGCCGTGGCGTGCGAAGCCCCGACCGCGAGCGTGTCGCCGGCCTTGAGAGGACGGCCTTCGTAGCCGCCCAGGGCGCCGAGCGCGTAGGTCGAACGGCTACCGAGAACGAGGGGGACGTCGATGCCGCCCGCCACTGCCACGTAAGCCCGCGCGCCGCGGCGCAGGTAGTCGAAGGACAGCACCTGGCCCGACTTGACCGTGAAGGACGTCCAGGTCGGCTGCGCGACGCCGTCGACTTTGGGCGGCAGTTCGGCACCTGTCACGGCCACCAGGGTGTCGGTTATGAAAAGCAGCTCCGGCCCCATGAACACGCACTCGAGAACGGCGGCGCTCTCGTCATTGCCGACCAGCATGTTGGCGCAGCGAAGGGCAAAACGATCCATGGCGCCCGAGAGCGGGATGCCGACGTCGTAGTGTCCTGGCCGGCCGAGATCCTGGACCGTGGTGGCGAGCCCGGGTTTGCGAACCTCAATGGCCATGCAGCACTCCCTCGAGCGACCGGTTGTAGGCGGCGGGATCCTTGCTGAACGCGCGCAGGTCGAAGGTCACCGGACGAACCGTCGGAGCGAACCGGCCGGCGTCGACGTCGCGCACCGCTTGATCGTAGCCCTCGCGATCAATCGGCTTGAAGCGCACGATGTCGCCCGGCCGGAAGAACGTCATGGCTTCGCGAAGGTAGCCGATCTCCTGTTTCGGATCGTAGATCGGCATGGGCGTGACGCCGAACATCTGGTAGCCGCCGGCGCCGCGCACCGAGTAGATGCAACCGAAGCAGCCGCCGTGCCCGACGGTCAGCTTCGGGGTGTCGGTGCGCGGCCTCAGATATTTCGGCACCTCGATCTGCCGCGCGCGTTCGACCATCTGGTACAGGAAGGGCAGACCGGCCACGAAACCTACCATGGACACGAACCAGGGCGAGCCAGCGTGGGCCGCCACAAAGGCGGACACGTCCGGGTAGCCGTTGATGCGGGCCGCATATTCGAGATCCGTGCCGTCCGGATCCTGGTGCCGCTCGCGGAAGCGCATCAGCGTCTCGTGGGTCCACGGGTCGTTGTACAGGACCGGTATCTCGACGATGCGCGTCTTGAGCACCGGTTCGGCCTGCCCGCTCGCGGCCTCGAGCGATTTGACCTCGCGCATCAGGTCGTCGGGCGCGATGACGTCCGGATTGAATTTGACCTGAAACGAGGCATTGGCCGGGCAGATCTCGGTCACGCCCGCAATACGCGCCTCACGGATCGCCCTGCACAAGAACAAGCTCTTGAAAAAGGCGTCGAGCGACATGTCCTCGTTGATTTCAACGAAGATGTGCTCGTCGCCGCCAAAAGAATAGCGTGGGCTCATGCGGCGCCTCCTATGACGCGAGGGATGCGGTGGGGAGCCAATCTTCAAGCCAGCGCGTATGAGCCTCGCCGGCCAGGATGGCGGGGTCGCGAACAAGCGCAGCGTGGAGCGGCGCCGTGGTGACGAGCCCTTCAATCCGAAGTTCTGTCAAGGCACGCCGAAGCCGCGACAGCGCGTCCGCGCGCGTTTCGTCCCACACTACGAGCTTCCCTAACAGTGAGTCGTAGAACGGCGGCACGGTGTAACCGGGGTAGAGCAGCGTGTCGAAACGGGTGCCCACACCACCCGGCACCGTGAGGCTCGCGACCGTGCCGGGCGCCGGTGAGAAGTCGCGGGACGGGTCCTCGGCATTGATGCGGACCTCGATGGCGTGGCCGCGCAGCGGCACGTCGGCCTGGGTGAGGCCGATTTTTTCGCCACCCGCGATGCGCAGCATGGCGCGGACGAGGTCGATACCCGTCACCATCTCGGTGACCGGATGTTCGACCTGGATGCGTGTGTTCATCTCGATGAAGAAGAACTCGCCGGTCGCATCGTCGTAAAGGTATTCGAGCGTACCCGCACTGCGATAGCGGCAGGCCTCGGCGAGCCGCACCGCGGATGCGCAGAGCGCCGCCCGCACGGCTTCGGGAAGTGCGCGCGCTGGCGCCTCCTCCCACACTTTCTGGCGCCGTCGCTGCAGCGAACATTCGCGCTCATGCAGGTGAATGGCGGTTTCACCGTCGCCGAGCACCTGGACCTCGACGTGCCGGGCGCGGCCTATGAAGCGTTCGAGATAGACAGCACCATTGCCGAAGGCGGCGCGCGCTTCCTGGGCCGCCTGTGGCAGCAGCACCTCAATGTCACCCGCATCCTTGGCGATGCGGATGCCGCGCCCACCACCCCCGGCGGCCGCCTTGATCATGACCGGATAGCCGATCTGTTCGGCGATTGCCCGCGCCGCCGCGAGGTCCTCGACCACCCCGTCGCTACCCGGCACGACCGGCACGCCGGCCGCCACCGCGCTGGCCCGTGCGGCCGCCTTGTCGCCCATGGTGCGAATGGTCTCGGCTGTTGGACCTACGAAAACGAGGCCGGCCGCTTCCACGCCCGCCGCAAAGTCGGCGTTCTCGGACAGGAAACCATAACCTGGGTGGATGGCATCAGCGCCCGTGTCGCGGGCAGCCTGGAGGATGGCCTCAGCCTTCAGGTAGGATTTGGCCGGGTGCGGTGGTCCGATTTCCACCGCCTCGTCGGCCATGCGCACGGCCAGCATGTCGGCATCAGCCTTGGAATAAACCTGCACGGTCGCGAGCCCGAGTTCCTTCGCGGCGCGGATAATACGGACCGCGATCTCGCCCCGGTTGGCGACCAAAACCTTGCGCAAGGGCACGCCGTCAGCCCTCGATGTCAACAAGCGGCTGCCCGGCCATGACGGCATCCTCGTCCTCGACGTGAAACCGCACGAGCGTGCCCGCAACCTCCGCCGTGACGGGCGTGAACGACTTCATCACCTCGACAAGCCCGAGCGTGTCGCCGACTGCCACGGCGTCGCCTTCGCTCTTGAAATTCGGCTGGTCCGGCGCGGGCCGGCGGTAGAACGTACCGGGTAGCGGACAGGCGACGGTGATGAGGGCCATGAGGGTCTCGCGGGGAACGGTCGTGAAAAGGGCAGAGCGGTTCAGGCCCGACGCGAACGTCGGCGCGACAGCAAGGTCACGCGACCGTGGCGAGGCCGATCTTGATTGCCTCGCCCAGAAGAAACGGCGTAAGGCCATCCGCGATCGCCTTCCGCCAGCCGACCAAGACGGCGAGCCAGGCCACGCCGGCCGCAAAGAGCACCACATCGGCGGCCGCAAAGGCAAGGGCCGCCGTCCACGCTGCCGCGAACCAGCCACGTCGCGCTGCGAAACCTGCGATCATGACGGCGGGCAGAAAGCCCAGGATGTAACCGCCCGTCGGCCCCAACAGGACCGCCGGACCGGCGCCCGCGGCGAATACCGGCAACCCGACGAGACCCGCGACGATCCAGGCACAGATTGCCGAGGCGGCCGCAACGGGCCCGAGTGCCGCGCCGAGACCGAGCGCCACGAGGCTCTGCAGGGTCAGCGGCACCGGCCAGAACGGCACCGCGACATGGGCCGCGAGCGCCATGAGCACCGAGCCGGCAGGGGCTGCCAGCCACGGCACCCCGATGAATGCGGTCCAGCCATGGAGCGCAGGAACATGGGTGGGCGATGTCGACACGAGCGTCTCCAAGGAATGGCGGCTTGCACGAAGCTTGCCATGTGGCCGGCCTATGGCAAATAGAATTCCCCGCAGGCGAGCATCAATGAAATCGATGCGTGAACGGAAGCGCGAGGTCCGGTGAGTTTCTCGCTCAAGCAGATCCGACACTTCCTGGCGGCTGCCGAATCCGGGCAGATCAGTCGCGCCGCCGTCGAACTCAACATCTCGCAGTCGGCGCTCACGGCCTCAATCCAGCAGCTCGAGGCCATGTTGGGCAGTCCCTTGTTCGAACGCCGGCCGACCGGGGTAACGCTTACCCATGCGGGCCTGCGCTTCCTGCCGCTAGCCCGCAAGATCGCGGTGGCTTGTAACGAGGCGATGGCGATCAACCACGACACGCCTCGCAGGGTAGAGGGCCGCCTCACCCTTGCCGTCACCGATACGATCGCGGGCTACTTTCTCACTCCGCTGCTCACCCGCTTTCGCCGCATTTTCCCGCATGTCGATCTGACCATCCGAGAGGCTCCGCGGCGCGACATCGAGGCCGGCCTTGCCGCCGGAGATATGGAGGTCGCGCTTCTCCTCACCTCGAACTTGACGCCGCATCCGGACCTCGCGCATCGCACGTTGTTCCACTCGAGCCGCCGCCTTTGGACTGCGAGCGAGCATCCCCTTTTGCGGGAAGAGCGGGTCGGCCTCGCCGATATCGCCGGCTATCCTTATGTCGCGCTTACGGCCGACGAAGCGTTCGAGACCGCCTCGCGTTATTGGGAGATGACTCCGCACCGGCCCAACGTCTTGTTCAAGACCGGCTCGGTCGAGGCGGTGCGCTCCATGGTGGGAGCCGGCCTTGGCGTGACGATCCTGTCCGACATGGTGTACCGGCCCTGGTCGCTCGAAGCCCAGCGGATCGAGACGCGCGATGTCGCCGACGCCGTGCCGAGCATGGATGTCGGGGTGGCCTGGTGCAGCAAGCGGCCACTCAGTACAGCCGCGCGCGCTTTCATCGATTTCGTAGCCAGTGCCTTCCAGGATCGGCCACCGGCGACGCGCCGCGTCGTTCTGACCGACACCGGTTAGGCTCCGTCCAGTATCAATTTCGCCGATGCGATGTGATCGGCAATCCGATTTGACCCGACACTTGGCGCGCGCATGCTGGCCTTTCATCGACGAACACAGGGAGGCCCTGAGCATGGCGGTCGAGCTCAATTGCGACATGGGCGAGGCATTCGGGCTGTACCGGTGCGGCGACGACGAGGGCATCATGCCGTTGATCGACGTCGCCAACGTCGCCTGCGGCTTCCATGCGTCCGATCCGGTCGTCCTCCGCCGTACGGTCCGGCTCGCGAAGCAGCACGGCGTGAGGGTGGGGGCGCACCCCTCCTTTCCAGACCTGCAGGGGTTCGGGCGGCGGGAAATGAAGATGGGGCACGACGAGCTCGTCGCGTGCGTGATCTACCAGATCGGCGCCCTGAAGACGTTCCTTGACCTCGAAGGCATGCCGCTCAATCACGTGAAACCGCACGGCGCCCTTTACGGCGCCGCAAGCCGCGATCCGGCGGTGGCTGAGGCGATCGCCGAGGCCGTTTTGGCCTTCGGCGTTCCGGTCATGGGCATGGCCGGAACGGTGCACGAGCAGGTCTATACGGCGCGTGGCCTCGCCTTCATCCCCGAATATTATACCGACCTCGACTACACGGACGAGGGGCGCCTCATCATCACGCGCGAGCACGCAGCGACGGACCCCGACGAAGCAGCGCGGCGCGCCGTAAGGATGGCACGTGACGGGCTGGCCACATCCGTGAACGGGAAGGAGTTTCCCATACGCGCGACCTGCTTCTGCATCCACTCGGACACGCCCACGGCGATGCCGCTCGCGCGGGCTGTGCGCACCGCCCTGAAGCCTTGGCTCCTGGCCGCATGATCCTCTTCAACGGCCCGAACACGCCGTTCGGCCGTATGGCGCGCGTCACGGCGCTGGAGCTCGGGATCACGGTGGACAACCGGGTCATCACGGTCGCGTCGGCCGATTGGCTGGACGCCATGAACCCCCTTCGGCAGATTCCGACCCTGCTTCTCGGCGATGGCGCGGCCGTTTTCGACAGCCGCGTGATCTGCACCTATTTCGCGACCCTCGCACAGGCACCCGACCTTGTGCCGTCCGAGATCCGCATCCAGACACGCTGGGCACTGGTCCTTGGTCTCATGGAGGCCGGGGTGTCACGTCAGATGGAACGCGTCCGCCCGGCCGGCGAGCAGAGTCCGACAGTTATTGCGCGGGCTGAGCAACGCATCGCCAGTGCAATCGCGCGCCTCGAAGCCGAGGCGGAAGAGATTTGCGACGGTTTCGGCCGCATCGACCGGATCGCGACGGCGGCGGCGCTCGACTACACCGACTTCCGCTACCCGAACGATTGGCGCCGCACGGCACCGCGCCTCGGCTCGTGGCTTGCCGCCGTGCTGGACCGCCCCAGCATGGCGACGACGCAACCGCGCTAGATGCTACGGCACGACAACAGGGCCGCGATGAACTGGTGCGAGCGCCTCTGCTCGTCTCAATCGTCACGTGTCGTCCACGCGCGCCGCGGTGTACCGCTCGTTTCGAGTCGTTCAGCAGTTCAGGATCGAGCCTCTCAAGAGAATGTAGACGGGGTTCAGCCATGAGCGCTACCTACTCAACCGCCCAGGCCACTAAAGACAAGAAGCGCGCTTATTGGGAGAACGCGGTTGCAAACGTCTACTTTCCGCTCGAGCTGCGGTTTGGCCAAGATTCCGAGTTCACAGGCAGGCTCGATGCGTGGTCTCTCGGGCAGCTCTCTATTTCTCGCAACAGGTCGGACGGCTTGCTCTACCGGAGGCATGCCCGCCATCTCGTCACCGAACGCGAGGAAAGCTTCCTGATCACCGTGCCAGAGCACAACGAGATCCGCTTCGAACAGAACGGACAGGAGGTTCGATGCCGCCCCGGGGCCTGCCTGATCGAGCGCAGCCACCTGCCCTATGTGTTCAGCCACCGCGACCCGACCTCTCTCTGGGTGCTGAAGATCCCAAGTGCCCTGTTCAAGGCGCGGGTCACCCGACCGGAACGTCTAGCCGCTCTTCAGTTCGACATCACACGTGGGGCCGGTGCCCTATTCGTCGACATGTTGCGGCTCACCGTCGAGCGTTTGCACGACATCGACGAGGTGGCCCAGGCGACACTCGGGCGCCATCTGGTCGATCTCCTGGCACTCACCATCGAGGCCAACGACCGCGTGCTGGGAAGCCTGAGTTCCTCGGTCAGGAACGCGCATCTCCATCGGTCCGAGCACTTCATTCGCACTCAAATCGCGAATGCGCGTCTTTCGCCTCAGTCCGTGGCCGACGATTGCGGAATTTCTCTACGTTACCTCCATCGACTGTTCGAGGCAGAAGGCACCACCGTCTGCGAGTTCATCCGCAGCGAGCGCCTGCTCGCCTGCGATGCGATGCTCCGCGACCCTCACTGCCGCAAAAGCATCTCCGAAATCGCATATGCCATGGGATTCAGCGACCAGGCCCAGTTCAGCCGCCATTACCGGGCCCGGTTCGGCTGCACGCCCCGTGACACACGGGTTACCGCACGCTTCGGGGTCAACTGACAGGCGCAACGTGCACCAAAAGCCTGTTCTAGCGCGCGAGCGTAGGTGCTTGCCTACGGATCAGGCAGCCTGAACGGGTGCCGACGATTCAGGCGTGTTGTTCACTGCAGCGCAAGGAATCTGTCCTCCAGGCGCAAGAAGCCGCAACTGAAACATCCTTTAATCCGCCTCATGCTCTCGGCTGAAGGAGCAGGTTCGGGGACGACGTATGCAGGCTCTTCGTGTGGCTGTCGATGTTGGCGGGACGTTCACCGACATCTGCATCATGGACGAGGCGACCGGGCTGATCCGTGTCGAAAAGACCGCCTCAACCCGCGACCCGATCGATGGGATCATGAGCGGACTGGCCAAGGCGGGCGTCGATCTCAGCCGCGTCGCTCTTTTTTCTCACGGCACAACGGTCGCCACGAACGCGCTGATCACGCGCCGTTTGCCGCGAACCGCCATCGTCGGGACGCAAGGGTTCCGCGACGTCATTGAAATCCGGCGGGCCAACAAGGAAGATCTTTGGGACGTCTACAAGGACGTGGTGAAACCCTATGTGCCGCGCCGTGACCGCCTGACCGTGCCGGAACGCATCGATGCGGCGGGCCAGATCATCGAGGCGCTCGACGAGGTGGCGGCCCGCGATGTCGCGCGCATCCTGAAACGGCGTGGCGTCGAGGCTGTCGCAGTCTGCTTCATGAATGCCTACCTCAACGGCGCGAACGAGCGGGCCATGCAGGCGATCCTTCGCGAAGCCATGCCGAACGTGCCGATATCGATCTCTTCCGAAGTCCTGCCCGAGATCTTCGAGCACGAGCGCTTTTCCACGACGGTCGTCAACGCGGTCCTGAGCCCCGTCGTGGTCGATTACACGACCCGGCTCGGTGACCGCCTTGCCCGGGACGGTTACACCCGCGACCTTCTGCTGCTTCACACCGGCGGCGGCGTCATGACGCCCGCGAGCGTCAAGGATTTTGCCGCGCGCCTCGCGGGCTCGGGCATCGCGGCGGGCGCCATCGCGAGCCGCTACATCGCAGGGCTATGTGGCTACCCGAATTCGATCGGGCTCGACATGGGCGGCACCTCGACCGACGTGTCATTGGCCTACGAGGGCCAGTCCCGCATCACCAAGGACTGGCACATCGAGTTCGGCTACCCGATCCGCTTCGCCTCCATCGAGGTGCTGACCATCGGAGCAGGCGGCGGCTCGCTCACCTGGACCGACCCGGCCGGCTCGCTCCGCAATGGTCCGCAATCGGCGGGCGCCCATCCGGGGCCGGCCTGCTACGGCCATGGGAATCGCCAGCCCACGAACACCGATGCGAACGTGACGCTTGGCCGACTTGGCACCAAGCTTGCCGGCGGCAAGGTCTTACTCGACCCCGAACTGGCGCGCACCGCGGTCGAGGAGGGCGTAGCCAAGCCGTTCGGGCTGTCGGTTCCGGACGCGGCGGATGCTATTCTGCGCGTCGCCAACGCCAACATGTCGGATGCGGTGCGCCTCATCTCGATCAGCCGCGGCTACGACCCACGCGACTTCGCGCTCGTAGCCTTCGGGGGTGCTGGAGCGTTGCACGGGGTCGATGTGGCGCGCGAACTGGCGATCCCTGTGGTAATCGTGCCGCCAAATCCCGGCGTCACCTCGGCGCTCGGCTGTTTGCTCGTCGACATGCAGCATGACTTTTCGCAAAGCTGCATGGTGGCTGCGGACGAAGCCGACCCCGCCGCCCTGGAGGCGCAGTTTGCCGGACTCGAGAAGGAGGCGCTGGCGCGTCTCAACCATGAGGGCGTGGCTGAAAAGGACATCGTTCTGCAGCGGTCGATCGACATGATGTACCGCGGCCAGTGGCGCTCCTTGGCCGTCCAGGCACCGCGCCCAATCGCCTCTGTTCCAGACCTCGTCGACAAATTCCACACCGAACACAAGCGCGAGTACAACTTCCGCCGCGACGATGCGCCGGTCAGCCTGTTTCGCTTAAACCTCAAGGCTATCGGCATGGTGCCCAAAGCCGAGTTCGTCGCGCGCGAGCCGACTGGGAACGAGCCAGGAGCTGTCGCCACGCGATCCGTCTGGTTCGACGGGAAAGCATTCGACACGCCCGTTTACGCTCGCGACGACCTGCCGTGCGGCTTCGGCTTCAGCGGACCGGCGATCGTCGAGCAAGTCGACTCGACAGTCGTGGTTCCGCCGGGGGCGCGGGCCGAGGTCGACAAGTACCTGAACATCCTCATCCGCGTGAAGGGCTGATCCAATGGCTGGAAATCTGCCGCTCGATCCCGTGACCTTCGAAGTCTTGAAGAATGCCTTCATCACCAGCGTCGACCAGATGGGCGAGCAGATCCTGCGAACCTGCTATTCCTTCGTCATCTACAACCACGACTTCTCGAGCGGGCTGCACGACGCCAATGGCGAATGCGCGGCGCAAGGCAACCAGGACATCGCCGTTCACGTCGGCACGCTTCACTTCACCTGCAAGGAGGTGATGCGCCACTTCGACGGGGACATGCACCCGGGTGACGTGTTCGCCATCAACGACCCCTACGCGGGCGGGACGCATTTCTCGGACGTCCGTTTGATCCGGCCGATCTTTGCTGACGGCAAGCTCATCGCCTTCGCCCAATCGAACGGCCATTGGTCGGACATGGGGGGCAGCGTCCCGGGCTCCTTCGATGTGGCGGCACGCGACATGTTCCGCGAGGGCCTGCGGATCACCCCGATCCGCCTCTTCGACAAAGGGCAGTTCCGGCGCGACGTCGCCCATCTGATCGCATCGAATACCCGCGATCCGGTTTCGATCATCGGCGACATCCAGGCCCAGGCGGAGGCGACCCAGGTCTGCGAGCGCGAGATCCTGCGGCTGGTCGGCAAATACGGACGCGACACGGTTGAGACCGGGCTTTCGGCGGTGCAGGACTATGTCGAGCGCGCGGTACGCCAGCGGATCGCGGCCCTGCCGGACGGCTCCTGGGAAACGGTGGACTTCATCGACCGTGACCCGGCGGGTGGCGAGGGCATGATCCCCATCCGCATCAAGCTGACCATCAAGGGCGACAAGGCCTTCTACGATTTTACCGGCAGTCATTCGACGATCGGCACCATCTACAATTCTGCCTTCGGTGCGACCTTCTCGGCCGTGGCGGCGGGCATGAAGACGTTCTTTCCCGACCTACCGCTCAACTCCGGCTTCTATCGCGCTTTCGAGATTGTCGTGCCGGAAGGTTCGATCGTCGACGCCAAGTGGCCCGTCGCCGTGACGGGCTTCCTGATGCCCTTCGAGAAGATCATGAACGCGATCTACGAGATGTGGTCGAAGCTGATGCCCGAGCGGGCGCTCGCTTGCGCGTTCAACCTCGAATACCTCCTCACCGGTGGGCGTGATGCGCGCAGCGCCGACAAGCCGATGTTCATGTTCTACGATTGGCTGCCCGGCGGCTGGGGAGGCCGCAACGGCAAGGACGGCAGCAACGTCACGACGGCCTGCTTCGGCACCGGAATGATGGCCCAGCCGGTGGAGGGCCAGGAGCGAGCCAACCCGATCCTCACGACACGCTTCGAGATCCTGTGCGACTCGTCGGGCCCGGGCAAGTGGCGTGGCGGCGCGGGCGCGATCAAAACATCCCGCATGCTGGAATCGGAGAACACCGTCATCTCCTACATTTGCGATCGGGAACGGGCTGTGGTGTGGGGCATCGAGGGTGGGCTGCCGTCCATGCCGCACGGCCTGACGCTGCGGCGGGCGGGCGTCGAGAAGGACGAGCGCCTCGGCTCTATGTTTTCCGACGTGCCGCTCGGCCCAGGCGACGTCTTTTCGCGGCCGACCGCTGGAGGCGGCGGCTTCGGCGACCCGCTCGAGCGCGACCCCGCACTCGTCGTGGAGGACGTGAAGGACGACTACGTATCGGTCGGGCGCGCCGCTAAGGACTATGGTGTCGTGATCCGCACGCTTGATGCGGAGCTTTGCGAGTTCGAGGTCGACACCGACGCGACGGAGCGGCTGCGCGCGACCATCCGGGCGGAGCGGGTCGCCCAGTCACGGCTCGATCCCGAACACGTGGCCGAACGCTATCGCGCCGGCGAGATCGACGCGCTCGACGCGATCCGCCAGCATGCCGTGATCCTCGACTGGGGAACGGGCGTGCTGCTGCCCGAATCTACGCGCCAATTCCGGGAGGTCTTCGAACGCCGTTCAGCCGCAAAGTGGTAGCCGGCTGACGTGGGCCGCCGTGGCTTGCATCTTGCTACCCGAACCTAGAAAGTCGCCGCCTTCACCTCGCTGCCAAGGTCAACAGGGGATCGTCATATGCACCTTTCCACGTCGTCGCGCCGCTTATTCAGCCTTTGTTCCACGGCCGTTCTGGCATTGGCGTCCGCGCCCGTTCGGGCCGCGGACGCGCCTTGGTTCCCAATGAAGATCTACGACTCGTCTTCGGGCACGCCAAAGCAGGCTGAGTATCAGCCGCTCGACAAAGCCGCGAAGCCCTACAATCTTTGCGTTCTCTTCCCGCACATGAAGGACAGCTTCTGGGTCGCGGTCGCCTACGGCATCGACAAGCAGGCGGAGGCCGAGAACGTCAACCTGAACCTCTACGAGGCAGGCGGCTACGAGAACCTGCCGAAACAGCTCTCGCAATTCGACGACTGCATGGCGAGCGGCGCTGACGCCATCATCGTGGGCGCTATCTCGGGTGCCGGGCTGATGAAAAAGTTCGAAGAAGCGAAGGCCAAAGGCATCCCTGTTGTGGGCGTCACGAACCCCGTGCCCCCCAATTCTCTGCCATCCGCCAATGCCGTGGACTTCACCGCCATGGGCGGGGTCACGGGCGAGGGTCTGCTGGCCAACCTCAAGCCGGGTGAGAAGGCCAATATCGTGACGTTCCCGGGACCGGCGGGCTCGGGCTGGGCGGAAGCGTTCAACGATGGATTCAAGAAAGCCGTTTCAAAGAACCCGGATGTCAAGATCCTCGGCGAGAAGTTCGGCGACTCCGGGGTGGCGGTTCAGCTCCAGCTCATTCAGGATGCACTGCAGGCCTACCCATCAATGAACGTGATCTGGGGATCGGCGCCGACCGCCGAAGCCGCCATCGGCGCCGTCGCTGAAGCCGGACGCAGCGACATCAAGATCATTTCGTCCTACGAAAACCAGGCGATGCTCGATGCACTGAACCGCGGTGACATTCTCGCTTTTGCAACCCAATACCCGGTCGGTGAAGGCGCGATGGCGATTGACCAGGCCGTGCGCCTCATCGAGAAGAAGCCGGTCATCAGCTTCGTGCAGCCGATCGCAGCGGTGATCGACAAAACGACCGTGCCGAATGTGCAGATGGGCCTTGTGCTGGCGCCGGCGAACTGGGCTCCCGTCTACAACGTGAAGGCCAGGTAAGGCGTTCGGGCGCTGTGATCGCGAGCCTCCGATTGCAGCGCCCATGCATGCGGGACCGGACGAGACCATGATCGAGACCACCACCGGCAGCGAGCCCCTGCTCCAGCTCAATGGGATCTCCAAGCGCTTCACCGGGGTTCGCGCGCTCGATCATGTTGACCTCGACGTAAAGGCGGGCGAACTGCACGTGCTGTTCGGCGAAAATGGTGCTGGCAAGTCGACGTTGATCAACGTCATCGCTGGAACGTTTCCGCCGGACGAAGGAATGATCCGGTTCGGCGGGGAGGAACTGCGGGGTCTCACGCCGCATCTGGCACGCGTCAAGGGCATCTCGCCCGTCTTTCAGGAGTTCTCGCTCGTCCCGAGCCTCACGGTCGAGGAGAACCTGTTTCTCGGCCGCGAGATTGCGGCGGGCGGGATCCTCGATGCACGGGGGATGCGCAAGCGGGCTCGGGCGTTGATCGACGAACTCGGCTTTGATCTCGATCCATCGCGTCGGGTCGACGATCTGTCGCGCGCGCATCAGCAAATGGCGGAAATCGCCAAAGCCCTGCTCGCGCGCGTCCGCCTCCTGATCCTCGACGAGCCCACGGCCTCGCTGACCGAGCGGGAAACCGGACGGCTGTTCGAACTCATCTCCAAGCTGAAGGCTGAGGGCGTAGGGCTGATCTATGTGTCGCACCGGATGCGCGAGATCCGCGCGCTCGCGGATCGGGTCACTGTGCTGCGCGACGGACAGCATATCCGCACCCTCGACGCCGCCACTGTCTCGGACGGGGAACTCGTTGAGCTGATGACCGGACGCAGGATCGAGGTGTTTTTCCCTGCCATCACGCACAAGCCGGCTGCCGTGGTGCTCGAAGTGCAAAGCCTGACCACAGCCGACGGCAGCGTCCGGGGCGTCGACCTGCACGCGCGGGCCGGCGAGATCACGGGCATCGCGGGCCTCGTCGGCTGCGGCAAGTCGGAACTTGTGCGCGCCGTCTACGGCCTCGATCCGATCGCGGACGGCACCGTCCGGCTGCATGGGCATCCCGTCGAACGGTTCGAGCCGCGCGCCAGCCTGCGTCGCGGCGTGGCCTACTTCCCGGCCAACCGCGTGGCTGAAGGGCTCGCCCTGTCGCGCCCCATCCGCGAGAACGCGTCGATGACGGCGCTCGACCTCGGCCGTTTCGCCCGCTTCGGCTTTCTGCGGCCGCGGGCCGAACGCAGTGCTGTCAAGGCCGTGATGGACCAACTGAAGCTGCGGCCGCCCGATATCGAACGTGATGCCGGCATGCTGTCCGGCGGCAACCGCCAGAAGGTGATGCTGAGCCGGGCGCTCACACGCGACTTGCAAGTGTTCTTGTTCGACGAGCCGAGCGTGGGCATCGATGTCGGGGCCAAGGTCGAGGTCTACGAATTCATGAAGCGCCTCGTCGAAGCAGGCGCCGCCGTCGTGGTGGTGTCGTCCGAGTTGCCGGAAGTTCTGGCGCTGTCGAACCGCCTTTACGTGATGCATCAGGGCCGGATCGCGGCCGAACTGACTGGGGCAGAGAAGACCGAGCAGAACGTGCTCGCAAGCTTCTTCAAGGATCACTTGCAGGAGGCCGCGTGAGCACTGCTCTTGCGGCGCATTCAGGCCCGCGACGACGCCTCAGCCTGGGCTGGCTCGGCCGCATGGGCATCCTCCCGGAGCTGCTCCTGGCCGTGGTGGTGGGCATGGCGTTCGCCGACCCGCATTTCTACGGGCCGATCAACATCCTCAACATTTTGCGCAATGCCGCGCTCCTGACCATTGTGGCCTGCGGGCAGGCACTTGTGATCATCGCCGGCGGCTTCGATCTTTCGGTCGGCGCCACCGTGGCCCTCGCCAGCGTCGGCATGGCCAAGGCAATGGCGGCTCTGCACACGGCTTTCCCGGGTCAAGACGCGATCGCGATCGCAGGAGGGATCGCGGCTGGGCTCGGATGCGGGTTGGCGGTCGGCGTCTTCAATGGCTTGGCGGTTGCGAAACTCCGGGTGTCGGGCTTCGTCGTGACGCTCGGCACGATGTCGGCCGTGACGGGCGTCGGCCTGATGCTCACGAATGGCATTCCGGTCTACGGCATGCCCGATAGCTTCGTGAAGGGTTTCGGCCGGACGCAGGTGCTGGGCTTGCCCACAGCGGTCATCGCCGCTCTCGTGATCCTCGTCGGAATGGTTTTCGTGCAGCGTCGGACCCTTTTCGGCCGCTACAGTTATGCGATCGGCGGCAACGCCGATGCAGCGGTCGTGTCAGGCGTTTCCATCGGGCGCCATGTCGTGGCGACTTATGCGGTGTCGGGGTTGCTGGCCGCCGCCACGGGCATGCTGCTTACCGCGCAGGTTGGCTCGGGGCAGGCGAGCTTCGGCGGCGATCGCATGATGCTTCAGTCGATTGCCGCGGCCGTGATCGGCGGCGTCAGTCTGCGCGGCGGCATCGGCCGTGTGGAAATCGTCGCCATCAGCGCGCTTTTCCTCACCATCTTGAGCAACGCGTTGAACCTCCTTCACATCGACTCGCGCATCCAGCCCATCATCCTCGGCGTGATCATGGTCGCGGCCGTTGCGTTGGACGAGGCAAGCCGGCGGAGACGGGTGCGTGGCTGACCTGGATCTATCCGCGCCCTTGGCGAGCAGCGAAAGCGGCGCCCGTGTGGCGTCGCTGCGGAAGGTTGTTTTTCAGGCTGCGCTGCCCATCGCTCTCGTGGTTTTGATCCTGGCCTTCGCGGCCGTGGACCGGCGGGTGGTGTCGGCCGCAAACCTCATGAACATCGCCCAGCAGACCGGGTATCTCGCGCTCTTCGCGATGGCGCAGACGACCGTGATCCTGACGCGCGGCTTCGATCTGGCGCTCGGCCCGACGGTGTCGATGGTCAGCGTCGGGGCGGCGCTCGCGATGGCATCCGCCACGACGGCCCATCAAGAGCCCTCCGTCGTTCTGCTGGTCGGCCTCGGTGCGGGCTTCGCGCTCGGCGCCGCGTGTGGCCTATTCAATGGAGCCGTGATCGCCCTCCTAGGTGTCAGCCCCTTCGTCACCACGCTCGGGAGCTACAACATCGCGATCGGGATCGCGACGACGCTCTCAAGCGGTCGTCCCGTGCAGGGCGTCCCCGACCTGTTCACACGGCTGTTTTACGGCGGCACGGTTCTGGGTGTTCCAGCGGCCATCGTCATCGCCGTTGCGGTGGGAGTGTTGCTGCATCTCATGCTCAAGCGCACGGTGTTCGGCCGCTCGCTGTACCTGATCGGCACGAACCCGCGTGCCGCCACGGTCGGCGGGATCCCAGTCCGGCGCATGCTGGTTGCAACCTACCTTCTGTGTTCGGGCCTCTCGGCGCTGGGCGCCCTGATGCTCACGGCCCGAACCGGCTCGGGCGAGCCGAACCTCGGCGGTTCGCTGTCGCTGCAGGCCATCGCGGCCGCCGTGGTCGGCGGCACCAGCCTCGCGGGCGGCAAAGGCGGCGTCGGGACCGCCGTGCTCGGAGCCCTCTTCGTCACCATCCTGTCGAACGGCATGGACCTCGTGGGAATCGGCGGCTACGTGCAGATGGTGGTGCTCGGCGCCATCGTGATCGCGGGCGTGGTGCTCGACCGTGCCCGCTTGGAGCGGCGCTGATGACAGCCGGCTCCGATCCCGAGGTCATCTCCGACTTGACAGCGCCCGAGGGTGCCATGCCTCCTCGGCCGGTCGCTCAGCCCGCCGTCCTCGTCACGAGCGTGCCCCAGTTGGGGGAAACCGAGGCTGCGCACCTCGCACGAGATCGTTTCGGTATCTTGGGACGAATGGTCCGGCTGTCGAGCGAGCGCGACAGCAATTTTCACGTAACCGCCGAGGACGGGCGCGCCTTTGTGCTCAAGGTGAGCAACGCGGCCGAACACCCGGCGATCACGAACTTTCAGACTGCAGCGCTGCGCCACATCGAGGCACGGGCGCCCGGGCTGCCGGTGCCGTTGGTGTGCCCAACAGTCGATGGCGATGACGAGGTCGCCGTCACGCTTAAGGCCGGCACGCAGCACGTCGTCCGCTTGTTGACCTATCTCGATGGTGAGCCGCTGTATCGGGTTGTACAGTCCTTGCCGCAGGCCGCGAACCTCGGCCGCTGCCTCGCCTCGATCGGCCTCGCCCTCCGTGATTTCCGCCATCCCGCGGCCGATCACGATCTGCTTTGGGATCTCAAGGGCGCCGCGCGGCTTCGCCCCCTCCTCAGCCACGTCACGGAAGCATGCCGCGCCCTCGCGACCCGTGGTCTCGATCATTTCGAGGCCGAGATCGCACCGCGCCTGGCCGGGCTTCGTCGCCAGGTCGTGCACAACGACCTCAATCCCCACAACGTGCTCGTCCATCCAGCCGATCCGGCCCGCGTGACAGGCGTCCTCGACTTCGGCGACATGGTCAACACGCATCTCGTCAACGACGTCGCGGTGGCGGCCGCTTACCAGGTCGGCTGTCCCGACATGCTCTGTCAGATCGCCACATTCGTGGGCGCCTACCATGCCGTGAGCCCGCTCGAAGCCGATGAGGTGGACGTGCTCGTCGGCCTGATCGGTCTGCGGCAGATCATGACGCTTGCCATCGCCGGATGGCGGGCGAGCCTCTACCCCGAAAACCGCGCCTACATCCTGCGCAACGAACCTCCCGCTGCCGCCGCACTCGAACGTTTGGCTGCGATCGGGCGGCCGGCGATCCTCAGCCGCCTCCGCGCGGCCTGCGAGCTGGAGTGAGATAGCCCATGACCTTCGTGGCTTCGACCGGCGCCATGGTGAACGCCTATCGGCCCGGCGCCTCCACCCTGCTCGAGCCGGACGCTGAGGCCTTGATCGCCCGGCGAGAGAAGGTGCTCGGCCCGGCATATCGGCTCTTCTACGCCGAGCCGGTGCACTTGGTGCGCGGCGAAGGCGTCTACTTGTTCGATCCGGACGGCAACGCCTATCTCGACGTCTACAATAATGTGGCCGCGCTCGGTCATTGCCATCCGGCCGTCGTCGGAGCGGTGAGCCGCCAATGGGCGACGCTGAACACCCACACGCGTTACCTGCACGAGATGATCCTCGACTATGCCGAGCGCCTCGTCGCGACCTTCCCGGCGCCCCTCACGCAAGTGATGTTCACCTGCACTGGCTCCGAAGCCAACGACCTCGCCTACCGGATCGCCAAGCACCACACGGGCGGCACCGGGGTCATCGTCACCTCGCTCGCTTATCACGGGGTCAGCGACGCCGTGAGCCAGTTCTCGCCGTCTCTCGGCGACCACGTTCCGCGCGGCCCGCACGTGCGGCTGGTCGCGGCCCCCGACGGCTACCGCGGCGACCCCGCGACAGTCGGCTCTCGTTTCACCGACGGTGTACGTGCCGCGATCGCGGATCTGCAGGCGCACGGCATAAAGCCTGCCATGCTGATCTGCGATACGATTTTCTCCAGCGACGGCGTGGTGTCCGACCCACCTGGTTTCCTGGCCGAGGCTGTTCGAGCAGCGCAGGAGGCGGGCGCATTGTTCGTCGCCGACGAGGTGCAGCCTGGCTTCGGCCGCACCGGCGACGCCCTCTGGGGTTTCCTGCGCCACGAGATCACGCCCGACATGGTCACGCTCGGGAAACCAATGGGCAACGGGCAGCCAGTCGCTGGCGTCGTGATGCGCCCGGATGTGGTTGCAGATTTCGGCAACAAGGCACGCTACTTCAACACGTTCGGCGGCAATCCGGTGTCCTGCGCAGCCGGTCTTGCGGTGTTGGACGTCATCGCCCGGGAGGGGCTCGTCAACCGTGTCAAGGCGGTGGGCGCCCATCTCCGGCGCGGCCTCGATGCGCTCGCGGCCCGCTATCCGGCGATTGGCGACCTGCGCGGCGCTGGCCTATTCATCGGCGCCGAGATCGTCAGTGATCGCGATGGCAAGACATCCGATGCGCAGGGCGCAGCCCGGATCGTGAACGAGCTGCGCCGCAGGCGCGTGCTGATCAGTGCTTCGGGACCACACGGCAACGTGCTCAAGATCCGACCGCCTCTCGTCTTCTCCGAAGGCGACGCCGACCTGTTTCTCGACCGCCTCGGCGACGTCCTGGCCCAGACCTGAACAAAGGCGCGAACAACCGCTCTCTTTTTTTGCGAAGACTCCGGCATGGCTTTCCGTTGTGACATTCCCGCCGTTCCGACCGTGCAGCTCGACGATGCGGTCGCACGCGTGACACGGTTCGACTTCGCCCCGGGTGCCGTCACAGGCTGGCACGAGCATGGTTGGCCGTATTTCGTGACCATGCTGGTTGCAGGCACGCTGCGCGTCCACGACGGCACCAACGTGACGGACGTGCCGCTCGAGGCGGGGCAGACCTACCGACGCCCGTCCGGCATCAAGCACGATGTCATGAACGGGTCTGCTCACCCGATTGCCTTCGTGGAAATCGAAATCAAGCATCGGCCCTCGTGAAACTGCGTCGGCGTCCCGCGCCGGTAAAAACGTCGAAGCGCCGCGGCCCCTCCGACACGTGCTTAAGCCCTGGCATAGACATGGATCGAAGCCTCCTTCGGCCTCGATCATCGAACACCAGGCAGTCCCTCGGAAGGTGGAAGCCGGACGACGCTTACGAACGATCTTCATGGCGCTGCCCCATGATCAGCCGGCGAACGGCACCAGCGGAAGGCCCTTGACGCCGACATCGAGCACGAACAGGCCGCCCGCCAGCGGCTGCTCCCGCAACGCCTCAGGCGAGCGTCGCAGCGTCGCGGAGGTGACATAGAGGGTGCCGAGGTCCGGGCCACCGAATTCGCAGCAGGTCGGCAGATCGGTTGGCAGGTCGATGGTCCGCATCAGAGCACCATCCGGATCGTAGCGCAGGACCTTGCCCTTGAACGGCACCGTCAGCCAGTAGCACCCCTCGGCATCCACCGTGGCGCCGTCCACGATGCCGTCCATGGCGCTGAGATCGGCGAAGACGCGGCGGTTCTCGATGGCGGCGGTCGCGGGATCGAAGTCCCAAGCCCAGACCAACGGCGTATGGCTGTCGGTGTGGTACATGGTCCGGCTGTCGGGACTCCAGGCGAGCCCATTGGAGCAGCCGACGTCCGAGACCATGCGGTGGCATGAGAGGTCCGGGTCGAGCCGATACAGCGCGGCGATCTTTTGGGGCCTCTCGCCCTCGGCCTCGAACATCGACCCGGACCAGAAGCGCCCCTGCCGATCCGTCTTGCCGTCGTTGAACCGGGTATGGGCGAGATGGGCCTCCGGATCCGCGATGGCCGTGAACGCGCCGGGGTCCGGGTCAAAGAAGTGGAATCCGCTCGCCATCGACACCACGAGTCCGCCCTGCCGTCGCACTGCAAGGCACCCCGGATATTCGGGAGCCTGAAACATCTCGTCGCGGCCCGACGCCGGGTCGAAGCGATGAATAGCCTTGGCGTAGATGTCGATCCACCAGAGACGCTGCGCGGCGGGGTCCCAATAGGTCGACTCGCCGAGCAGTGCCTTGGCCTCGAGCACACAGGTGATGGTGGTCACGAGAACGTCCCTCATGGTGCGCTAGCCGCCCCGGTGTCCCTGGGTCGCCGAAAGAAGAGTGCGACGTCTGACACGGCCTCACTCCCCAGCGAGACCGTCACCAGGATCACGCCGCCATAGACGATCAGCAGCGCGCCGTTGGACAGGTTCAGCGCGGGCAGCAGACCCGTCAGGATGGTCAGCACGAGTGCACCCGCGATGGTGCCGATGTAGGTGCCGCTACCACCCAGGATCGAAGCCCCGCCGATTGCGACCGCGGCAATCGAGGTGAACAGATAGGGGTCGCCCATGCCGAGATAGGCCTGCCCGGAATAGCCGGTGAGCAGCATGCCGGCGAGTGCTGCGCTCAGGCCCGACAGCATGTAGGCGAGCACGATGGTCCGCAGCGTCGGCACACCCGAGAACTCGGCGACCGTCCGGCTGGTGCCGACCGCATAGAGATAGCGCCCAAGTGCGGTCTTCGACAGCAGGATCGAGGCCGCGATCGCCAGAACGATCCAAAGGCCGAGCACGACCGGGAGCGGCCCGAGCCGGCCGACGGCGAGAAACTGGATGGCCGGTGGTGCCGCGGCGGTCGGGGCGCCGCCCGTATAGACCAGGATGCCGCCCTGCAGGATGACGTTCACGGCAAGCGTCATGATGATCGGCGGCACACCAAACCGCGCAATGCCCAACCCGTTGACGATGCCGACGAGGGCGCCGGCACCGAGGATCAGCGGCACCGCCCAGAGCAGCGGGCCATTCTGCCCCTTGGCCATCATGGTGACTAGGACGGCCGCGGCGTTGAGCACCCAGGGAATCGAGAGATCGATGCCGCCGCCGATGATCACGAAGGTTTGGCCCAGTGCCACGATGCCAATGAAGGCGGCAAGGACCACCGTGCTGCGTAGATGTGCGGCGGCCAGGAACCCGGGCGAGACGAGGCTCGTGAGCAGCAGCAGCACGATGACGCCGAGATAGGCCAGAAGAATCGCGCGATGACGGCCCAGGCGCTGCATCAGGTTAGACTCCGGCGGGCCGAGGCTTCGGCAACCGAACTCGCCAGCACGGCGACGAGGAGGATGACGCCCGAGACGATCGGCTGCCAGTAGCTCGAAATCGAAAGCACGAAGACGAGGTTGCCGATGATGGTCAGGATCAGCGCGCCCACGATGGTGCCCATGAGCCCGCCGCGTCCGCCGAACAGGCTGATGCCGCCGATCACGGCCGCCGCCACCGAGGGCAGGATGTAGTCCTTGCCGATGGTGGGCGAACCGGCGCCGGTCTGCGTCGTCAGGTAGAGGGCGGCCAGTGCCGCGAACAGCCCGGACAGCCCGTATGTCGCGATGTTGATCGACAGCAGGGAGACGCCCGAAAGCATGACGAAGCGCTCGTTCGACCCCGTGGCGCGGATCGTCAGGCCAAGGCGCGTCCGGGCGAACCAACCCCAAAGCACGCACAGAAAGACCAGCAGCCAAACGGAGGTCGCGAGGCCGAACATCGAGGCCGATCCGAACGCCGTCCATCCTGCCGGCAAGCTACCGCCGTCGGTGGGCAGCACGATCAGCGCCGCGCCCGACAGGATCGACCATGTGGCGAGCGTCACCAGAAAGGGTTGCAGCTTCAGCACCGTGATCAGCAGGCCGTTGAGGGCGCCGACCGCAAAGCCGAGCAGCACGATCAGCATGCTCCAGAGTGTGGCCTGTGCCGGAGTGTCGCCGAAGCGCGTCGCAGCCAGCACGGTGCCGAGGCTGATCACGCCGCCGATCGACAGGTCGATCCCGCCGCGCAGGAGCACGATGGTCTGGCCCGTCGCGGCCAGGATGAGGGTGAGGGCCGCGGCCGCATCGAGGTTCACTTCCTCAAGCGTGAAGACGCCCGGGCGCAGCGAGCCGTAGACCCCGATCAGCACCATGGCCATAAGGCAGGCGACCAGGAAAGGCGCCCGGTCGACCAGCGCCGGCCCGAGCGTCTCGCGAGACAGCAGGGGCCGGCGCGTGGGAATATCGAGCCGCTGGATTTCCGAGGTCGTCACGCTGCCTCGCTGTTGATCATGGCGGCGCGCAGGATGTCCCGCTCGGTCAGCGCCTCACCATCGAGCACCGCCGCGATTTGGCCGGCCCGCATCACAGCGACCCGGTCCGCCACATGGACGATTTCGGCCAGGTCGCTCGAGTAGAACAGGATCGCGTAGCCCTGAGCCGCGAGGTCCCGCATCAGCCTAAAGATCTCGCCCTTGGTGCCGACGTCGATCCCGCGGGTTGGATCGTAGAGGAGCAGCACGCGGGCCTCTGTCAGCAGCATCTTGCCGAAGATCACCTTCTGCTGGTTGCCGCCCGATAGCGTTCCGACCGGCTGCTCCCCCGTCGCCTTGATCTTCAGGAAGCTGACCATCTCGTCCACCAACGCGCGTTCGGGTGCAGCCTGGGTGAAGCCGAACTTTGTGAAGCGCGAGATGACCGACAGCGTAAGGTTCTCGCGCACGCTCTTCGAAGTCAGCAGCCCATGGTTGCGACGATCCTCGGGCACGAGCGCGATTCCGGCCTTGCCGGCCAGGGCATCGCGAGGGCTTCTAAGCACCTTCGGCTTGCCCCAGAGCTCGAGCTGGCCTTGCGACCGGCTGACCCCGAACAGCGCCTGGAACAGTTCGCGCTGCCCGTGACCCTGCAGGCCAGCGAGCCCCAGAACCTCGCCTTCGCGAAGATCGAGGCTCACGCTGCGCAGCCGATGGTCGACGGTGAGATCACGCACCTTCAAGGCGACGCGCTCTGTCGCGGTGGCGGTGCGGACGGGATAGAGCCGGTCCATGCGGCGGCCCAGCATGTCGGTGATGATGGTCTCGTCATCGACCTCGGCGGTGCGATAGGCCGCGACCGTGCCGCCGTTGCGGAACACGGTGACCCGATCGGCGATCCGGCGCACCTCGCCGAGCCGATGGGAGATGTAGACCACCAGAAGCCCGTCCGCGGCGAGGCGTCGCGCGAGGTCGAGCAGCCATTCGGTTTCCCGCGGTGCCAGAGCGGAGGTCGCCTCGTCGAGAATTAGGATGGAGGGCTTTCGGGCCAAAGCCTTGGCGATCTCGACCAACTGGCGATCGGCAAGCGTCAGGCGGCGGAGCTCGCTGTCGGGCCGCAGAGCGGGGAAGCGGTAACGTTCGAGGAGCGCGAGTGTCGCGGCCCGCAGGGCCCCGGTTCGCAGCGTGCCGATGGGCGACAGCGGCTCGCACTGGAACCAGATGTTCTGTTCGACCGTGAGGTCGGGAACAAGGGATAGTTCCTGGAACACTGCCGCGACCCCGGCGGCGCGCCCCTCGCGCGTGGAGCGGGCGCGGTACGGGACACCGTCGATGGTGAGGCTGCCCGAGTCCGAACGCACCGCGCCGGCGAGGATCTGGATGAACGTGCTCTTGCCGGCGCCATTCTCACCGAGCAGGGCATGAACCTCGCCGGCCCGCGCGTGGAAATGTCCGTCCGCGAGCGCCGTGATGCCGCCGTACCGCTTGGTGATGCTGACGGCGTTCAGCTGCTGCATGGTTGTGCTCCCGCGCGGCAGGTTCAGGTGCCTGCGGCTTCCTTCGGCGTGAAGGTGACCCAGGACGGCGATACCGGCAGGAAAAGTCCCGGCGGCAGGTCCGGGAAGGCGCTCTTGCCGGTCTCGATCTTCTGCATCACGGCGTCCGGGAACGCCGTGGACGGGTCCGGATCGGTCGTTAGGAAGGCGTCGCGCAACAGGATGTGCTTCTCGGGGGGCTTCTTGCCGTCAAGGATGTCGACCGCGAGTTTCAGCGCCTCGGCCGAGAGGTAGGCCGGGTTGGGGGCCAGAATGCAGGCCGCTCCCGGCGTCAGCAGGCAGGTCGTAGTGGTCAGGTTGAACGGACTGCCGGTCACGGGCACGATCTTGCGCCCTGCATCCTGCAACGCCTTGATGGCGCCGGCGCCATAACCCTGCACGAAGATGCCGTCGACCTCGGGATTGGCGGCCAGCAGGCTGGCGACACCGGCCTGTTCCGGTCCGAGGGAATAGTCCGTAACAGGGGCCAAACCGCGGGCGCTCAGGCTGGTGCAGCCCGTTTCCGGACAAGGTCTGGCAGGGGCGTGACGGCGATGACGTCTGGGACGGCGAGCCTGTCACCCAGATA
>JAABUL010002307.1_pt1 | contig 32094 bp, 24 predicted proteins | sample 5559151 | NCBI WGS metagenome assembly JAABUL01 (sample SAMN10711876, study PRJNA513368) | rock metagenome | isolation source: Antarctica rocks | place: Antarctica: Victoria Land, Pudding Butte sud
CGATCAATTGCTAACGCAATCCGGCGGGAACATTGCAGTATAACTAGGAAAGTTCTACGTATGCCGACAACCGTGTTAATTCAGGCAGCAAGAGACAATCCCAAGGAACTGGCCAGGGCGCACTCAGCCCGAAAAGCGTGTGCTCGTTCCAGCTTGTACCCGTGCCCTTTTCCCAAGGTGGCAACCTCTCAATACGTTATCATGCTCGTAACACGAATCACCATATCGCCCTTCGGAATTGTACCGTATATCCAATCTCTTTCCTCCCTCCCACGGCTCCATGGTCAGCCTTGACCTACCTTCAACAGTGTCCGACATCGCAAAAACGCCACCAGATCAGCATCTAATTTAATGGAAAGCGCGTTTGACTCCCTCAGACCCAGGTTGCTCTATCATGGCAATGCCGGTGTTCCAGGTTCGCTGCATGTTTATTTGCGGAATGAAATATCTGTAGGGCTATTTTCCTATGTCGTTGCCCCATTCCACCCGTTCCGCTTGCCCATTCAAGACTCGTGTCTATACCTGATTCTCATTGCGTGAATCAAATCTACCACTGAGGTTTGCTACGGCAAAAATGTGACTTTGTTGAACAACCACGGAAGATAATTAATGATGAAAAATAGTAACGACACGTCAAAGCATCGAGTGATGGATTGAAATCAGTCTTTGTCATAATGGGTCAAGATTCTTCGAGTGCCTGCGAACCGGAACAGGCCCAAGCTTAACTCTAGTGGATACAATTTGCTTCTACAACTCGCTCAACCACGCCTGCAGAATCTCATCTACCGTCAAAGACGTCCGAATTGAAAAAGCTCCCAGCAGATATCAAAGTTCAGGCTGACCATTAGTCCGACCGGATGATCCTATATCATCTAGCATTGCGGATTGCACAAAACCCTTAGCATCATCAAGAACGGTCCTCACTCTCATCACAACGCGGTAGCCTTTCTCGGGTCTCTGAGTGTACCCTCGCGGAAAGCCGTCAAGAGCCTTCGAATAGATACTGCAGACCGAACGTCTGACGGAGCCTAAACATGGATGGATTGCTCTGTGTCTTTCTTTACCTTGTCTCCATACCTACATATAAAGCTCACCTTCGTTGTCATCAATACCCGCACCGATATTGCAGGAGCGGTGAAGCTGAGCCATCGCTTCTGTACCATGGATCTTCCACTTTTCGAGCATCTTGCATAGTTACAGGAATTGGCATTTTCAAGACTACACAATGTTCGGTGTCCTCGTCGTGACAAATGCCGAGAGGCCCCGGCCTGTGGATCATCTGTATTCTTTCTCAGGACGCTTTGAACTAAGCGAAGCAACACCGAGCGTCAAATGACAGATCCAGTGTCTCTTTCGTTCTCTAAGAACGTGAAGGTTAACCTTTCAATATGCTGACTTTCAGAGCTCGGATCACTTGGGAGATGACCCGATTAGTAGCGCAGGTTCCTTGCGTGTCGGGTAGCTGCCATCCTTGCTTTTCAACTTCACCACCTAATACATACTCTTTTATATCAACATTCAGAGAGCCCACGTCTTTGAAACTCTCATGATTATACACGCTGTACGCAGCCGGAGAACTCTCTATCCGGCATGGTACGCTGTCCAGATCCGCCTTTGAGGTAGCATTACATATGAGAGCCGACCCTGTGCCCCGACGTTGATGCTCTGGATCTGTGACAAGAACGCCGATATGAATGTATCTCTTAATAGACGTTCACTCGTTCCGCACCCTGGTAAAGTCTCGTTCGATGGCCAAGCAGAGATTGTCCTCTGAATTCCTGATAGTCGACATTGCATGTTTGATTCCTAGCACGGGTACTTCTCCGTCAAGGTCAGGATACCCGACTAAGTCAACACCTAGCCAGCCGAGTATGTAAATTATTTCTTTGCTGATCGCTATGATAAGCGAGCCTTTGGGGTTGGGCATTTCGGACTCCAGCGTGCTTTAGAATCTTTCTTTGTAACTTTCTTCGTTCCTATGTATAAGAGGCGCGGCATTATCATACTGAAAGCGAAGGCAGTCAAATGGATTCTTACAAGACCTCGAGTACCGGGGACTGAGAGTGTAGTAAGGATTATCGCATTATGTTATTGGATCATCGCGATGTGCATGTCGAAAGAGTGTCAACGTTGATGTCAATGTTAGATTGAAAGTGCCCATCGCAACGGAGCAGATATGAGGGTATAATCTGGACCGCGAGTGTGGTACTGTTTGCAGATCCAGATCCAGATCGGTAAGGTAGCGTGGAAATGACATTTCGGGTCGGTCCTCGGGCACGGCCCTCTCTCAGGCGGGGCATCCAGCCTCTTTGTGGAAGGTCCTTACAAGCATGGCAGCACGTCTCTCCTCAATAGTCAGGCACAACTGACTCGTTCCAGAAGGCATCACCTTCATCCCACTGGACACACAGGTACTTGAATGCCAATCCAAGTCACACGCACCCGATGACCTTGGGCTTTGGCCCACTCACCCAGGGATGATAGATTGTTGTTCTACGCCGACCACGGCTACAGGGTGTCCAAAAAGGAAGGTCATGACCGCCAACCCTCAGATGTCTAGGACTCCTATCGGAGCAGTCATGAGGCTCCTCTAGATGCTTCCACCGAGCTATTCGACTTGTTTCGAGATGCGTTAGGGATAACAACTGTTGTCTTGATCATGTCGCCGAGCTGCTCAGACTATGTTAGGATTTGGTGATATAGGTGTACGGTAAGCATAATGCTTCTTGCTTGGACACTTTGTTTTGGGAGCTCATAGGCTCCGAGAAGCCGTTGAGGGACTCCTACTTGGATTAGATAGAGCTGGTAGACCTTCTCAGACGGGTCCCAACAATGTCGTCCCAAGCATGATTTAGCAGGTCCTTCGAAGATGAGTGAAGACTGAGGCATGTTCTAAGAAGTGTCCAGAGCGCTTCGGCTTACTGAGGAGGTTTCCGTGTTCAATCCAATTTGCTATGCGGGCTGAACTTCCGTCGTTCCATTGACTATAAGATCGTGTTCTACTGGTTTCAGCTTGAAGATGCGCTAAGTAAGCATGTTGAAGCGTTGTGTTGGTGTGATATGTCTACTTGGCAGATGATGTTTTGCGTTTCCTACCAACGGCGTCCTCCCTTCCGTCACATCAGCGAACTTGAACTTTGCAAAGATCAGACGATGATCGGTCGACCTTTTTTTATGTGCGTTTCAGCATACCTATATGACACCTGATGATTCAAATTGAAGGGGCAAATTGGCAGGTATCGACATTGATAGCTCCGGCCGACTAGCCAATAAAGTGGAACTTCACTTGAGGCCTTAACTCAAGAGCGGGCACCAGTAGCATTGGGCACGGTCTTTCTGGTTGCTGTATTGGTTCTCCGGTCGTCATGTGCTGGCATTCACTTGTGATCCCAGTACCCTCGTTCAAACGTCCGTGACCTTGAGGCAATTTGCTGAAAAGCAACCAATTTCGGTGTCCCTGGGACTGCAATCCCCGCATACCCATATCACACTATTGGAGGAACACCCCTCTCTTCTTCGACATGTGAAATTCCATATGTGCAGGGGCGTTAGTGTCAAGACAAAAGCGGGGATTCTGTCCGTGTGCAGATATATATTGAGAGACTTCCCATGAAAACTCTTCACCAACATTTTTAAACACCAGCATCTTTAATCGCCAACATCTCAACTTCAATAGCTTACGGTCATCGTCTTTCTACTTTCTTCAAGGCCATTCCTCCACTCTCCGTGGATCTTGGACTTTGGCAAGCCCGGCCCATAGTTTGTATCAAAGAAGTAAGCTACCGCTCCTTCCTCGGGTTTTCGATATGTGCACACTCGATTTCTTATTGGGAGCTGACCAGGATCTCCACTGTTCTTCCTTCCTTTGGAGCTCAAGCTTGCTAACGCATCTAGTCAGACAACACACTCACCATGCTTGTCGCCAATATCCTGCTGGTTTTACCTCTGGGTGCTTTCGCTCTACCACTCACGGAGCATGATGGTATGTGATATCCGCCTTCTGGGTCGATCCTTGCAGACTTTTACAAGGCCTTGCAGTCGGACCGGTGGTCTGGTGCATTCGTTGGGCTCCATTGGATTCGAAGTGTGATGATGTTTTGCAATTGCGCTCGATCACATTTCGCATATCCCTGGCACTTTTCACAAGTAGCTGCATTAGATGCTCTTACCCCTCCTCGCGAAACACCCCACCACAATTTCCTTGATCATAAGATCCTGTTTCTTGAAAAGAAAGCATGGATTTGGGCTGACTGTCTGGAATAGAAGAAATCACTGATGTGGCTGGGCATAAACATCTCTTGAAGCGTGCTGGTACGTACCGTCTGCTGACTCCTATTCCAGCGACTGTTAATCAATATCAAACAGGGGAACTTAACACCGCCTCGTTTCTGAACCCTGTCACGGACCTGGTGAAGAAGCGCGCCGACCCCGCCTCTGACACCTTCACCCCTGTCGCAGAGCTTGGGGAGCGCTCCCATGAATCTCGTGAAATCTTGAAGCTGCGCTCGGATGATGCTGCCGAATCCCTTCAACTCTCTGCTAGCGTTGGAAAGCGTAAGGATATGCCATCTGAGCGTTGGTTCTATGTTGCTTCCCCGACTGACCGATATCGCAGGGAATGCCGACATTCAGGCCGACTTTCAGAGGCGAACGGAGACTCACCCCGACTTTTCTCAGCCTGTCCCGGATTTCTGGAAGCGAGCTGGTGGATTTTCCAAGCTCGTCACGGGTTACCGGAAGCGTAACAACACCCCCAGCCACTACGAGCAGCCCAACCTTCCGGAATTCATCGATACCGGCGCTTGCATCTGTGGTCTCCTCCTTGACCAATCCACCGTCGACAACAGCAACGGTGAAGTGATTGAGATGTGGCGCTGCACCGCTTTTGTCGACTACGATATCTCCAAGGGCGGCAACGGCAAATGGTACAACACCACCTACCCTTCACAGGAACTCTCAGGCGTTAACAAGCCCCGGCAATGGGCTGAGAATCAGCCCTACGTTGGTCAGACTTATGTGCTTACGTTCCAGAATGGAGGAGCTTCTTACCAGCTTCTTGATGCTGCGAACTCGGGTGCGCTCTTTGGCGCTGATGTCAATTGCACGGGTGTCAAGGACGCTGATGCGTCCAATGCTTGGTATGCCACTCAGTAAAGGATTGAAGGGACTTTGTCCGTGATTGCCTGTAAGGAAGTGAGGATTGTCCATAGGGAAGTGTGAAGATCGGGGTTTCCAAGATGATGTGAGGTCTTTTGCGTGCGGTAAGAGTGATTTCCTGGGTCAGCTTGCCTGCGACCATTCACTCGTACCTTTCGAGGCTGGACACTCGGAATGATGGAGAAAGCTTGAATATATGTTCGATAGACAAAAGACAGGAATATAGTAATGTCTTCTTGACTTCCCTTCCTTTTCTGCATGAGAATGATTCCGTCTACCCTCATCGGCCTAATGCCTCAATACCGGAACGTAAGTAAGTTTTGGCTCATCGTCGTTTGCCGGCGATCAATCGAGAAGTCAACGGTTCGAAAGCCTCAGCAGGTATCTGTCGTCTGCCCGAGGTTGCTGTTGCTGTACGAGCTGGATGCGCACCAGCGACCAATATTTGTACACTCTTGTCTCTGAGTAAGATTATTAAAGAAGGAAGAAAGTTCGTACTCGGTATGTTCGTTCATGCGAGCTTAGATTGACGCTCATGCACTAGATCATCAGGTGGACCAGCCATCGTCGTGTATGCCCGCCCGGGTACTCGTACTGGGTTTCTAGACGGGAAAGACCGCGACGAAGGGTGGAGCGCTCATCAGAAGGATTTCCTACTCAGGGTTTTTGTACTCGAGGTCTTCTATCGTTGCGGCCAATACACAGCCTCACAAAAGACCCGATGAGCAGTGTAGCTAGTGCAATCAGCGGGGTGTAGAGGAGACGGGCGTGTGAAGGATGCTCATTTTGGGTGTAGAAAAGAAGATCTAGAATCGACACTTATTCCACCACATACTGGTATGAGAGCATGCTCTGGCAGCGTATCCCCTTTCGGCGAGATGTAGGATTAGAGGATGTTCATGCCAAGCGGACTCTGCTTGATTGGCGTCTTTTCCACAAAAGTCCTACATAATTTAAAGTACCATCGGAGACCCTCCAAAGCTCGGCAAGAGGCGAAGCGCGCGTGATAAAGTAGCTCCTGCATTGATGCTCCCCCTCGCCGAGTGTCATTGACCGCCTATTCGCTGGTTTTTGGCACAATTCTGAGACCAGCATCAGCAATGTACATAATCAAAGTATGGGAGTATTCGATGCAGTGTGTGCCGTGATGAGATACGACGATGCTGCCGAGGCTCGGTAGGGTGACATGCAGATTTCTAACAGCGGTCTCAAGAATTTGGTGAAATCTATCTTTGTACGCACTGATCAACTTGGTGAGTTCTTTACAGGATCAGTCCTGAATGATTGATTCCATATATACTCTCGGTACAGTGCAGCTGATGAAAAGCTGCCCTGTTTCAAACTCCGGATGCTGGAGGAAGCCTAGCCGTATTGAGCGAGTGTGAGCGATCAATGCGAAAGTGACAACTTCTGATAGGGTGGCATTTAGGTACATCGGTCGTATTGAATGTCAGGCCCCCTTTCTCGTCCTGGTACTGTGTTTGAACTTCTTTCTACGCACAAAGCGCTTGGTGACAAAGACTTGGGAATAAGTGATGCCATTTTCGCTCAGCCTTAGATTATACTCGATATGATCCGCGATTTTGGGGCCAGGTACCTAGCAAAAGACAAAAAAGGGTTCGATCAGCATTTACCGTAGGATACATACACAGTAGATAGTCTGACAGGATTTGAGATGATAGCCCGCGGACACTATGGGATGGGAGGACCCTGGAGCTATGATCCTGGTTGAGCACAGCAGGCCATGTTTCTTGTGGTTGGTCAGGATAGATGTGCCATATTAATTATGCCTTCCAATCCAGGACAGCCCTTTACTGCGTTGATGGACTCTCAATCTCGATCGGGTCGGCTGGGCCCCCCTTACCGGTGTTGGCTGCTTCACTTGGCTTTTTGGTGGTTGGAAAGCCTTGTGAGGCTGTAGATGCTGTAAGTCTTTTTCGGCTTGCAGAGGAAGCTGTTTCGTTTGAGCTTTGCTTAGCCTCCGGCCCTACCATCTCGGCATATCTACTTGAATAGACAGCCCATAATGCCTGTCTTTCCCTCTCCTCTTCGGAGTCCTCAACCTCTATACCTCCATCGCACATATCCAAATCAGACGAGGTATCCTCAAGAGAATCCCTTCTATTATCGTCCTTGTCAATGCTCGCACTGATTTGTGGGCTTACAGAAGTCGCTCGTTTACGCTTCTTGGCGGCAGTCTCGGGTTCTGGTCGTGTAGAGAATGTGGCGTCACTAATGTCCAGGGGTGGTTCCTTCAGTGCAGGCGCGAGTGGTGATAGAGCTTGAACAGCCGTGGTGGAAAACAAGCCATTTACTGGGCGAGGAGGAAATGAGCTGGGTGACAAAACCGTAGGGCTGTCGCGGTGTGCACTCTGACTAGAGACGCGTTGCTCACGGTGAAGTCGGAGGACCTCTCTCAGCTTGGCCTGTTTATTCATTTTGGGTACCGAACGTAGACCTTGATACGAGATAGGTGAGTGTTCACTGCCGCACAGAGTGGAATCAGTTGTATGCAGTGACTGATTGATCTGGTGCACGGAAGTCGATCGAGGGATGAGGATGACATGCTAAGGTTGGCTGAAGATGGAATGGAACTATATTGATTAAGAGTTTACGTACTGTCGTCACTCCACATGTATCACTAGTCTCCAAGCCTGAATTCTCGTTCGTGACTCACTCGATAGATCAAAGATGTACTTCGAATGGCATGTCATGTTCTTCGGATACCGATGAGGGTGTGGACTTTATCAGCTGTAAAGAAATCACGGCAACTGCGGTTGCAGCTGCTGGCTTGGTCGATCAACTTCTGACTGATTTCTAGCCTTCCTCACCATGAATTTGATTTCATGATTCCCCCACTTGGACTTGGTCCTATGCTCTTTGGCGACACCACCGTAGTAAAAGCCATCCAAATCAAGCACCAGGCTGTGGACTTCCTCGAACCCAGCTTTTCTGAACAGTCCATACGCAATTGGTGAAAGCTGTGCCCGGATGGCGATTTCCTCACTATCTGCGTAGTTCGTAGCCCAGCGCAAGAGCTCGGACCCCACACCGCGTCCTCGGAAAGCAGGATCGGTCACCACAGTATTGAGAACGATGTATCTCGTTTGCCTCACTAAATCTGGAGAACTCGAGAAAGCTTCGCTAGAGGCATCTGAAATGGCCTTCCATAGGCTCCGCCGACGGTCGCGCTCAGCCGCCTCGTCCGGCTTGCCTGACGTCTTTCGTAAGCGCTCCTCAGCATCATCTACCACACGAAGTGCGGCAGTAGTCCACTCGAGAGACGCCAGATCTTCTTGATCTGGCATGTTTGGGTCCATAAGGCTACAGCATAGCCATCCGGCAATCCTGTCCACATCTTTTGCCATAGCCAGCCTCATTTCGTAGCCAACATGACTACTTTGTCTTTCGATCATGGCGTCCACAGCTTTCCAGTGATTGGCCCCACTATACATCAGTCGAACGAGACGGTCGTCTTTGAACGCAGCGAGATGTATGCGGGCGAGGGCCCCAGTGTCCCCGACGACAGGCGTTCGGATAAGCAACTGAAGATTCTGGAGCATTTCTGTAGCTGTTATCTTCGCCACTTGTCTGGATATGTCGAGCGGTCTGGACTTCTTGGAGCGCGAATGCTGGTGTCTCAGAACTTTATGTGTTTTGTGTTACCTAGCGGGCCGAGAAGTGCTTCTGGTCAACAGGCCCGGAAAGCAAACAACGTGAAGCGGCTGAGGTATCTTTCACCGGTAGGCCGCCACGTGCACTTGCTGGCCACCGTTGGGCTGAGACGTTGTGTTGATTGATGGTTTCCAGGTCAGGATGTGCGATCAAGAGTCTGTTCTTACGCCATCGGCAGGCCAGTATTGGCAAAATCTGAGCCTAACTTGCCTTCTAACTACGTGTTCTCGTCGACAGCTTCCCATCTGCTGGAGCTACAGATATTTGTCGTATGCTGAATATCGTGGACAGAATATCAGCTGCAATCAGTAGACCATGGTAATCTATTGGCTCAAAGAGCTCATCCTTTTCGCCTTCTACATAACGCAGCAACTACGCTGATATCGTCCAGCTTGCCTGGAACGCAATCAGCACAAATCGCCTTCAATTTGGTTTCGGAGATACTGACCTCCTTCCATAGCTAGACCTTCCTCGACCGCCCTCTCCATGAACGGGCTCTCCGCATAGGGATCCACTGCAATGTTCCGTGCAGCTTTCACAAGCTCTTCTGCAACGAACAGCATGCCGCCACCAGCCCCACCAGCTCGGTCGCCTACAGCGTCGCCACCTTCTCCAGACTCCCACTTCCGGATGCTGTCAATAACGTTTTGCACGACTTCATGTTCCCAGAGGTTGTCCACGACACCATCTGACATGGCAAGCACGACATCATTTTCCTCAATTTCGATCTTATCCATCACAGCATTTGCATTTGGTGTGTCTGGACTATTGGTGCCTAATTGACGTGGGCAGTCAAACCAGTGCCATTGTTCAGTGGTTTTGTACACGATCTTTTCGTCTTTTGGGCGCATGACCAAACATTGAGAGTCTCCGAGGTTCGTCACATATAGGAGTGGTCCATGCGACGCCTCATGGGTGTTGTAGTGTAGAAGAGCAGCGCAAGCGGTGGTGGTACCGTTCCATTCGTTCGGTGAAGAGGTGGCTGTAATCGTCTGCTCATAAGCCTTCTGCAGGTACTCGACAGGATTTGGTTCTGACGACGATGCAGCTGCCAAGGAAACAGATGAGTCCCTCTCAGCCTCCAAAGCCCAGAAGTGCAGGATCAGCCTGGACCAAAGCGCGGCATGGCCTTTCTCCCGAGTCGCCCAAGCCCCCACTCCATCATTTGCTCCAATGAAATTCTCCCCAACAAGTACAGCGTCGTCCCCATTAGTGATCCCCCTTATCATCTCCCCATTCACGTAGGACCGCCGGTCTCTACTTCGGTTGTGAGTGCTCAACGGGTCTGAGAAAGAGCCCGAGGGCGGGGAAAGAAAGGGTGGTGGAAATGCACGAGAGGGTCGTTTAGCAAACAAGGCATAGCCTGTGTCGAAGTAGAAAGGTGATTTGGGTATTTGATGAAGTGCTTCTTCTGGCAAAGGCGTTTTGGTGCCCTTGGACTGTATGGCGGATGAGACCCATCGCCGCCCTGGATGGACGAGAAGGCTTTTCGGTATGATAGCTTTCATATTACTTGGTAATTGACCGCTTCTCGTAGAAGGGCTCGATGCTTAGGGTCCGCTGCCTTCTTTGACATGATTGCACGAGTATGATGCTGTTCTATGGCAATTCGGGCTTTTCGTCTGATTCGGCGAGACGTTGCCGTATAATCGGCCGTGCTTTCCCGCTAGATATCTGTAGCCGCTAATCTACTGGTCAGCGCTCTTTATCTCTACAACCATAGCCTTTAATAATATATTTCTACGTATAACCTCACAACGCTCATTCAATTGATCCAAGTTTGTCGCAAATGGTTTGTCAGATTCCGCCTACATATTGATTTCCAGACCCTAGTATTTTGACGCCTAGAGAGCCCGAGAGCTGTGCCCCGGAGTAAAGGAATGTGAAACTCCGGGTAGTCAGCCAAACCCTAGTTGCCCAAAATAGGGCTGGACGGGGCACTATTCTAGGTGCAGCCTTCTACCCCGGACTCAAATCTCAAGTCCAGCTTTTCTTTACGTTGTCGACTCAACCCAACCATGCCCACCGAGCACGAGCTCGCCATTTCGCCTATAGTTCAAGAGTCCGTCCAGCACAATACACAGGTGGGTAGTCGTTGTGTCCACCCTGAGAACCCCACCGCGAGCACGAATGCCTATCAAGTACAAGTACATGCCAATCTTCAGCTAACAGGTACCTAGGTGGTGTCAAACATCCGCTCCCTAACCGCCTCGCTCTTCGGCGTGGCCTCAGGCATCCTCGGTCTCGAATCCTACGCCGGCTTCGCTTTTTATCTAATTGGCACCTTTTTCGTGAGCTGTTTGATCTGGGGGCTACTTGCGAAAAGGAAACAAGGCGATTATTTTCAGGCGGCTTGGAGTGAATTGTGGGCTGGGAATGTGCTCGATGGAGGCATGAGCTTTGTGTTGACTTGGACGTTGTTCTATGGGCTTGTGAGAGCGTGAGGGGATGGACGGCTTCCTGGAAGAAGCACGATGCCGTGGATTGAGTACGGGAGCAATACAATATGCCCGAACCTTTGCATACAGGATGGAACAGACTGTCCTGACGGGTGAGCGCCGAATGCGCCACCAGAGTCCGGATTGACTCTATCGAGATGATGCGAAGATACCATCAAAAGATTCCGCTTGGCGAATCGCACATCTACCGACCTATTAAGGGCGAAAGTGCGAGACTGGCTCAACTAGCTGCCTGAATCTGAGCACTCACCTCAACCCTCATGGAACTGCTTGGCACAGGGAATTGATGGATACTGTTCGTTCCGAGGCCATAATGCACACGAACATGATTCAACAATTGATCAATACCAGTATCTGCAGATCTGGGAGTATCATGCTACGTTAATAAAACCTCTTTTCTTCCTTCCTTTGGCAATCTCTCCTTCGTCGTCCCAGAGTTCCTCATCCACGTAATTCGTCCTGCCCATGTCTCCCATCCTTTTTCCTATGAACCTCAGTGCTGCAAGATTGAAACCCATCTCGTTCTTCTGTGCCTGTAAAGCCGCCCTCAGTTGCTCTCTAATCTCGTCCAGCGTCGTTCTCATTGCTTTGCTTGCCACTATCTGCTTGTGATGTGTTTTCAGCATGAAGAAGAGGATTCGGCACGTAAGAGCCATATTCCACTGTCGCTCTGCCCATATCCGCAAGAAGATAAAGAGAGCGAAGACTTTATCGAATGGGATTATAAGGAGCGCATCTTGAATGGCGGCGGCTTTGATCTTTTGAATGACATTGAGTAGGTGTGCTTCGGCGGAGATGTTGTTGAAGGCGAGAAATATAGGGTCACGGGATGGTAGTGCGAGATTCGGCTGGCTTGCTTTCGCTTGGTTATATTCTTTCATGATCTCCAGATCTAGCATTCCTATCTCTAACGCCTCGGCAATTTTCTCTCCGGCCATGAGGGTATCAATTGTCTGCTTTCCAGCAGCCACAGCTTCGCTTTTCACCTCCCCATCCTCCTCGCCGTGCTCTAGTGATGTGGTCAAGGTATTTTCGTAGAGCTCCTCGAGCTCCTTCTCGCGCTCTTCTTCCAGGAAGATTTGCTCGTCCGTCTGGTTCCAGACTCGGATGCTCTTGTCGTGACTTGCGCTGACCAAGAAATCTCCTGTCCTGCTCACAGCCAAAGCCCAGATCTCACCATGATGGCCCTCTAGCTTCTGGATTTGCTCGAATTTGTCGCCATCCCAATACTTGATAACGCGGTCTTTACTGGCACTGAAAAAGTGATGCCCATTGCCATCTTGGTTGTGAGGGACAAAGGCCACCTGCATGATGCTATCTTGGTGTGCAAAGAAGGCTTTGTGGCAATCACCAAAATCTAGACCCCAGAGTCTTACATTCTTATCGGCGGAGCAAGTCACGATCAGCTTGCTATCGTAGGAGATGTCCATGTTCAGCACAGGGAGCTTATGCCCGTACAAGTTGAGGAAGAGCTTCAGCGAGTCGACAAAGAAGACTTTCACGGTGTTGTCAAGAAGGGAAAGGGCAATCAGCCGAGCGTCAGGGGAGAACCGAAGGCTGAGGATGTCGTCTGAGACTTTGAGGGTTCGAATGTGGGCGAGCTTGAATCGTGGTGCTGTGCGCTTGGTGCCTGGTATCTCCTCCTGAATGATTTCAAAATTGAAGAACTTGGCAGACTTATCTGCACTGCCTGTTGCAATCGATCTGCCATCCGGATGTACGTGTAATGTCCAGATCGGTCCCTCATGCGCTTTCACAGTGTCTATCAGCGTAGACGATGCAATGTCAAAGATCTCGAGCTCTCCGTTTTGATTCCCAACGATCACAATCTTGTCTCCAGGCAAGAAAGTGGTGCATAGTGCGTAACCACAGTCCAGAGTTCGGATACAGCTCTGGGTTCTGACATTCCATATCTTGAGAGCGCCGTTACTGGCAGACGCAAGCATTCTGTCATCCGAGCTCAAGGCTAGAGATCGAATATCTGTCCTGTGACCCGGCATTTCCACGGAGAAAGGCCGAGTGTATTCTGGTGGTTCATCGGCATTTGTAATTTGATCTTTTCGCTTGGTCGTCACACTATAAAGTTCCAGCTGATTATGCGTTGTTGCTGCTAGCAGCTCAAAATTTCTACCTGCCTTTCTGCCAGCCCAGTGTAGCGACCGCACCCTTCCAATAGTCCGAACAATGACATACGGGACAATGACATCTGTTATATGCGCTGAGGCTATGTCATCGGCGCCCTTGTCGCCATCTACCAATTCGAGATCCTTGTTGCTTTCTGGATCTGATCCCACCAGCGCTTTTTCTCTCCGTCTCTTTCGTTTCCTGGCAAGTGTCTTTTGCACCTCGGTCTCCGTTCTTATCCTCCAAAGCTCTACAGCTTTGTCAGAGCCATGTGCAGCGATATAGGTACCCTTGGGATGAAAAGTGACGCCTACAGTCCGATCCTTGCCCTGTCGGTACAGAATACCTCGCTCTCTTAGGAACTCCTTCGGAGGTGCTTCAGAAACGTCTCTCGCGGCTTCCGTCAGACCGACCAAATCAATGGACCAGACCTTCAATTCGCCGTCATTGCCTGCAGTGATGACTCCAGACTGGTCGGCAGATACGCCCATGGACCAGCATTCGCCGTTTGTCTGTGCAACATGGGTCTCGATGCAATGCTGTGATTGTATGTCCCAAACTTTGATCAGGGCGTCCTTACTTGTCGAAAGTAGGTATCCAGCGTGTTGCTCGTCACCATTGGGAATCTCTTTGGATTGATCTCCATTCGGCTCACCGTTTGTGTTATCGTACTGGTCATTGAGGTGTAGATACTGTAAGCCTGTGATCTGGTCCTTGTGTCCTCGTAGCTTGAAAAGCCCTACTTCTGCAACGAGATCCCATATTATGATACACGTATCTTTTGCTCCGCTAGCAAGCCGGACCCCATCTTTGTCGAAAGCTAAAGTTGTAATCGCAGACTTGTGACCATTGAAGCTAATGATGATGGTTGCTATCCTCGAATCCCAAATATTAGTGCTACCGTCATCATAACTGCGGACTTATGTGAGTATACATAGCTGGCTTATACTTCTTGCATTTTGCTCACCCTACCGCATAGATATCCGGGTCTGCAAAGCTGCGCGCAATGACGGTGACGGCAGCATTGCAATTGGTGTCTTTCCATTGGCTCAATAGCTCTCCCTTTTTGAGGTCCCAACATAAGACCTCCTCATTGGCGCCAACCATAGCTCGCCCTGCACCAGACGTGCGCAGCGCCGCGTTCTGAGCATTTTCATCTTGGCACCAGACTGTATTTGAAGAAGCGGAGGTTATGAGCCCGAAGGTCTTCAAATGTTCATATTTTCTGTATTGTTTAACAATTCGCTTTATTGGGTCGGGGCAGAGGTAGACGCACTTACAGATAGGATTTCACCATGGTTTGGATGATGTCGCGCAAATCTTCATGCGGTTGTGAACTTGTTGTTCCAGAGGGTCGGTAAAAAAACCCTTGAATGGGGACCCGAGGATCACCCGAATTCACTAGTTTTCTCCAGTCTCGTTTATGATAGTAGAGGAAATAAAATCCTTTACATGAAGCGTGAAACTGCCACAGACAAACCATGTCTATGATCACAGCCTCGCTATGGGTTCCGCGTGGAGCTGCGGCTGCATTTCCTGAGAAGTACGACGTTGACCAGGACGAGCTTGCAAGGATCTCGAAGCTTGCTAAACTGCAGCTTGAGGATGCAAATGAAGATCTAGAAAATGCGCAAAGGGGGCGTCAAGATCCCCACGAAACCGAAGACTCCGACGCAGAAGAAGACGGCGTAAGATTGCAGCAGTCACAAGCGTGATTATTCTTTACTTCCCGATTGAAAAACACACCTAATGCAATTTAGTGATGTAGATGACGATTTGAAGGAGTACAACCTCGAGCACTACGACAGTGATTCCAACACAAGAGATGGAGAGAACATGGCTATTCTTGGCAATGCTAGATCTTTGGCTTACCACGAATCGAACGCCGACGACCCATACATTACGATGCAAGAGAATGAGGATGAGGACGAGGAAAGGGAGGATCTGCAGGTGTTGGCTACGGATAATATGATAGTCGCCGCAAAAGTGGAGGATGAGGTCGCACATTTGGAAATATACGTGTATGAGGACGAAGCAGATAATCTCTATGTCCATCACGACGTTATGCTCCCAGCAATACCGCTCTGTGTGGAGTGGCTTGACCTGCCTGTTGGAAAAGGGATCAATGTGATCGACGCCGAATCAAGGGGCAATTACGTGGCCGTGGGTACCTTCGATCCGGACATTGAAATCTGGGATCTGGACACTATCGATTCTATGTATCCTAATGCCGTTCTAGGTCAAGGCGGAGAAAATAGCAAACCTGATCCTGCCCAAGAATTGAAGAAGAAGAGAAAACAGAAGAAGTCCAGGAAGGCTAACGACGTTTACCACGTTGATGCAGTACTTTCGCTAGCCGCTAACCGCCAACATCGAAACCTTTTGGCTTCGGCGTCCGCAGACAAGACCGTCAAATTATGGGACCTCAACACTCAAAAATGTGCGAAGTCATATACTCATCATATAGATAAAGTATGTTCGATAGCTTGGAATCCTCGAGAGAGCACAGTCCTTTTAAGCGGAAGCTACGACCGGACAGTTGTGGCAGCTGACATGCGAGCTCCCGAGGCAGAAGCTCCTCGATGGGGAGTCGAGAACGATGTAGAGACGGTCATGTGGGATCCCCACGACTCAAACCACTTCTATATCACGACAGAGACTGGCACCATCCATTTCAACGATTTCAGATATGCGCCCAAGACGCCTGAAACTTCGAAAGCTATATGGACATTACAAGCCCACGATGAATCCATCTCGGCCTTCGACGCCAATCCGATTATTCCTGGCTTTCTAGTCACAGGGTCAGCAGACAAGACGGTCAAGTTGTGGAACGTACAGCCGAATGGTCCCAGCATGGTAGTCTCACGCAATGTCGATGTAGGAAAGGTGTTCTCAACCAAATTCGCGCCGGATCCGGAGGTAACTTTTCGGTTGGCCGTGGCAGGTAGTAAGGGCACGATGCAAATATGGGACTCCTCTACCAACGCTGCCGTTCGTAGAGCATTTGCAAGCCGGATGGCTCCTAGCAATGAAGAGCCGAAAGAGGAGAGAATTGTTGGCGTCGAAGAAGACAGCAGCGATTCGGAAGTAGAGGGAGGTGCCGAGCCTGGCGGTGAAGACGCAGCAGCAGGGAATGGGTTCGAGTCAATGGATGAGGATTCATAATGAAAGGCGGACGTTGCACAACGATGCCAGAACCAAGGACTCTTCGGCTCATGGCTCGGATGGAATTGCCGGCAAAGTGAACCCTTTGTCCTATGGAAAGGAGCGTACGTCTCCGACATCTTGCCAACAATCGCATCCACCCACATATCTCGTGTCCTCTGTCGCGCATGATCGAAAGCAGTACCCAGCATGCAATCTGCAGCATGACGTTACCGTGGGATCGAATGTTCATCACTGTGGCGGGACTCGATCTGGAAGCTGTCTATTGGATCACAATATTGTCGCGTTGAGGGATTCGCGGGTTTCATCCATCGTCCATGCAAACGGAGATGAAACCTGACAAATTTTACGTGCCCCTCACCTCCTTACTGGATGGCAATAAAGGACCATGAGCTGCAGCGGGAAGATGCAAATGAGTGAAGAGCTATGACTACCGTTCAAGAGGTATGAATAGTAGCACTGGAGATTTGCATAAAGGTAAACGGGCGCGTTCATCGGTGCGCGTAGCAAAAACGGAAAGTGTGGACGCCAGCGAGAACCGGCTGGATTTTAGACGTTAAAAATCTTCGATGCCCTCGTCACTCAAACGTGCTGCCCGATCCCGTGAACCAATGCTGGCTTAGTGGATTTTGAAACGGTCCCTTCCTCGGTGTGATTTGTGCAATCTGCAGCCAACCATCCGGCACACTCGGGGAATCTTACAGCTAACAGCAAAAAGCTGCGGGTCCTGACCAATTGTAGATGATTTATGATGGTCTTATTCCAGGCTAAAGGTTATAGATTACAAATTAGAGTTGAGTATTCGTCTCATCGTGCCGCTTTGGGATCGATAGTGCGTGGCTCCGTACTGCTAGTCAGGCCCACGACAACTCCCCCCTGACCCCCCTTCAAAAAGTGTCGCAGAGTCTTTTGATTTTCCCTCTGTAACCTCTCCTTCGCCGCTCCACCACGTTCTTTCTTCTGAATCTATCTGTTCGCCTGGGGTGTTGTACGCTCCTTCACATCATCACAGTCATTTTCACGCATCATCCGGACTGTGTCCGCAGATTCAATCCTAGTCACATTCATTCGCTGCTACGCACCACAAGATACCCTCATTTAGACGCCAGAATATCACCAGATCAAACCACGTCCAATCAGACTCACTATTCATCTTCACTGTCACACAAGGTCATCGTCGAAACATCTACGAGTGCCGCAACCTTGAAATACTAGCCGGCATATCCTGACTATCTTTTATATCAAGCACCACCATTCAACACATCTTGAGCAGCGTCACCACACATCGCGATGGAGCTTGCACGAGCACTCACCGGTCGCAAGAGACAAGGAGCGTCGAACGTGTCCCACTACCATCCCAACCGAGCGATGAGCATGAGGAAGGCTGGCTCTATCAAACGCAGCGCAATCTCTTCACCCCTCGAGCTCTTGTCTACTACGAATGTCCTAGCCTACGAAGCCCCCAACATCTACGGCTCTTCAGATGATTCGGACAGCTCCCTCACCTTCTCGGGATCTTCGCGTGCTACCACTCCGGAAAACTCGTGCAGCGGATCTCCTAGCCCAGTAGAGCCAAATCACTTGTCCTCTTACTTTTCCTCTGCCTCGACAACCCGCGGCTCGCAGGACTCACCCGACTCTGACAGCCCGATCATTCCCCAGCGCGCCGTCTCTCACACCAAGAAGTCACACCAAGCTTCCGCCATCCGGCGATCCGCTATCAAGACGACTATGCCTCCCAACGCCATTCACGAAAATTCTGCCACGCGCAGTAGCGTCGACATGTTCTCAAATAAGCCAGATCCCGATCACCCTTTTGGCGCTGAGCTGACTAAGGTCAACGAACTAGCCGAGGAGATTGGCGCAAGGGATGTCCTGATACTGGATGATGAAGAACAATTCCTAATGGAACATGGACTATGCAAATTTGGGGCTGAGGAGTACGTAGACGAGATTCAGGGCCTTTTTGGAGGAAGCTTCAACAACCCGTTCAGCTCTTTCAATGCCGTCTGGATCTAGGCAATGGTCGTGCTTAGGGACGAGATCCATTTGAGCGGAGGGAAACATGTGGGCTGCTACTCATTTCTGTCGATACCTTCTCACGTACGAATTACCTTGCCGCTGCTCTGCTGGACACAAAATGCAATGGCTATGAAAGGGCGTTTTGAATGGTCTGGTGTGGAACTGCTTTTTGCAGCAACGTGCTGTTGGGAGCGTGATCCAATTGGCGCTGCTCCTGCTCGATCCTTGAACCCGACTACACACTCCTTATCAGCGATTCATTTCCTTAGAGCGCGATCTGGCAAAGGGGGTTAGAATTATGTTGGGAGAAGTTGCAAGAAATCATGAAATTATGATATCAATCTGTCCGCGTCCCTTTGCTCATGATTCAAATGCCGGTCTCGCCTGGACTCGTAGACTCGCTTTCACCTACCAAAAAGTGTTGCCCGACAGGTTAGTAGCTCACGCCATCATTATATATGTATTTTGTTAGGGATTGGCAGAAAATTTGCGTGGGATGGCAATATTCTTCATGCCACGGAGGGAATCTAAAAAGGCCTAGCTCCAGTGACCGACAAGCTGCTTGTAGGGTTTGGTCTTTGGAAACGTCTTGCCCCGACATCCTTTGGAACGCAATGAGCCTGCCTTTCAAGTCGCCATACCTGCCCAAAGTCGACTAGATGGTTTGCATATATTCGTGCAATGGCCGGTAGCGAGCCTTTGCCCGAGCAGGATGAGCCTCCAGGACCTGTTCCCCCAAGAACACCAGCCAATGGTGCAGAGAGGGGCCGTACGGAGGCCAACACTGGATCGACGGATCACTTAACGGAGCAAGAGGTAGAGTTAGACGAATTCGGTCTCCCTGTAAACAGGATACAACGGCCTCTATCTTCTCCAGTCGATGACAGCGAGACATCCCCAGATAGGAGGACGCCAGCGGACCCCGAGCACTTTGGAATTGCTCCAACAAGCCGCTCTCGATCTCCTGAACAGGAACATGCAATCCAAAGCTCAGAAACTGCAGACTGCGCAGAAGAGGAGCGAGATACCTGTGCAGAGACCATAATCCATGCCCCTTCTGGCCAAGCTCAGCTTGCAATACGCGAAGAAGATAGCCATGAGTTTGCAACAAAGACTCCACCAAAAGGTGACAACAACGGCGGAAATGGAGCGAGGCAGCAAACAACCACGACCCAAACACCAGCCCCCGAGCTGCCTGACACCATCCCATCTGCTGAACCTAGTAAATCCTTTCAACTTGACGGTAAGTCTCACGCAAGAGATTCCACAGTTGTAGACAGTTTACTGCATGGAGGAAGTACTGGCGGCGTATCAGGCTGGTCGCATCAAGCCCTCGCCCCGCATAAACCCCAGGAGGACTATGACCAGGAGGAGAAGTGGCAGGACATGCCTGCCTTTGCGCCGTTTGACATGTACGATGACAACAACAAACTCATCGCTAGAGAGGCCCAAGATTCTGAAGACGAAGCGGACGCATACACTGGGCTGGGGGGCGCAGGGAAGGGATACACCAAGATTCAGCTCGACGAGGATGCAAAATCAGCTACAAGCATGGACGAAGATACGGACTATCTGTTCAAAACAAAGGGAACGGATCTCCTAGACGAAAACGAGGAACAAAGGGATCCTTTGGCGCAGTTGCAGGCTACGAAGACTTTGCTGACAGAAGGCCAAAGGATAGCCTATGTGGGCCTTACAAGATTGGCTATGGGGAATATGATCAAAGAGTTGAGCGACATCGAGGGCACAAAGAGCACCAAAAAGGGGCTGGCTGTCGCGGTCGAATCTATGAAAATGTGGAGTCAACAGATGATGGTCAGGCTCTATATGCATATGGAGATCAACACATCGGAACAGGTCATGATCGAGCAACTGCCTGAACATGGCGTCGAACCCGGAGACTTAACACCAGTCTTGATGAAGAACGCACGCGTTAAAAATCCTATGGCAGACCAATCAAAGGCGGATTTAGAGGTAAAACCAGCCGCAGAAGCAACAGCAGAAGCGGTATCAGATAAAGCTTCGCTGGCTTCGCCGAAGCTCAATGGTGAGAAGCAAGGCTCGATTTTGTCCGAAACTCCCTATCATTCACAGAAAGCCGTAGAGACCGAGCCACTACCGGCGTACCAGGAACACGCAGACGAGGAAATGCCTGAAGTGCGCAGTCCATCTCAGTTGGGGACTTCGAGGAACATCGACATCGATATCCGGTGGACTGTTCTTTGCGATCTTTTCTTGGTTCTGATCGCCGACTCTATCTATGATTCACGTTCGAGAAGGCTTCTGGAACGCGTAGGAGAGTCTATGGAAGTCTCATGGTTAGACATCTGCCGCTTTGAGAAGCGCATCACCGACTCCCTAGAAATGCAAGAGACAGCTGACAAAGAGACATGGGATGAGGCAGAACATATGGAGGATCGGAGGAAGCGGACGCTGAAGCGAAGGTACATGATGATGGGACTTGCGACTGTTGGCGGTAGTTTGGTTATCGGACTGTCAGCAGGTCTGCTAGCACCTGTAATCGGCGCCGGTCTGGCTGCGGGCTTCACCACGATTGGCGTAGCTGGCACGAGTGGTTTCCTTGCTGGAGCAGGGGGCACTGCTTTGATCACTTCCGGAGCTGTACTCACCGGCGGTACGATAGCTGTGAGAGCTTCCAATCGAAGAACTGGTGCTGTGCGGACATTCGAATATCGACCTCTTCACAATAACAAGCGATTGAATCTCATAGTCACTATCTCCGGCTGGATGAACGGGAAGGTGGACGATGTTCGCCTGCCTTATAGTACCATTGATCCGGTCATGGGAGATATGTACTCTGTACTTTGGGAGCCAGAGATGTTACAGAGCATGGGTGACACTATCAATATTCTAGCTACCGAGGCTCTTACACAGGGGTTGCAACAAGTTTTGGGCAGCACCATCTTGGTTGCACTGATGGCCTCGCTTCAACTGCCTATCGTTTTGACAAAGCTATCATATTTAATAGATAATCCATGGACAGTCTCCATGGGTCGAGCGAACGCCGCTGGTCTGATCTTGGCTGACTCCTTGATTGACCGGAATCTAGGTGTCAGGCCAATAACACTGGTGGGTTTCTCTTTAGGCGCTCGAGTCATTTTTTCCTGTCTGCGTGAATTGGCAAATAAAGGTGCCTTCGGCCTAGTCCAAAATGTGTATCTCTTCGGGTCGCCGATCGTGGCCAGCAAAGACGAGTACCTGCGCGTACGGACGGTAATTTCTGGAAGGTTTGTCAGTGGCTATGCATCGAACGACTGGATTCTAGGTACAACTAATCCTGCCTGTTAGCGCTTTCCGAGTCGGTGCTAATTCTCTTAGGCTACCTGTTCCGTGCTACGAGCGGAGGGATCATGCGGGTATCTGGTCTTGCTCCGGTTGAAGGCATTCCAGGGCTTGAGAATATCGACGTCACTAAGCTCGTGAACGGCCACATGGCCTACCGTGCTGCGATGCCGAGGCTACTTCGAGAAGTAGGCTGGGAGGTTGAGAGTGACGAATTCACCGAAATCGAGGATCCAGACCCAGAGAACCATGAAAAGCGCCAACGTGAACTCATCCGGGAGCTTGACGAAGCCCGCAAGGAGGCCGAGGTCAAGCCTGGGAAGCGAAGATTTGGATTCTTCAAGAAAGGTAAACTCGCGGAAAAGAAGGGCTGGGAGACGTACGATGACAGCATGAGAAAAGGGGACGATTGGGGCACTGGCAATGCTGAAGGTGGCGGGAATATCCTTTTCGACATCGAGGCTATCAAGGCCGAGCTTCATAGCGAACAGATCGAAGTGAAGCAGCTTGAGTCAACTTTGCCACCCTTGAAACTGAACCAAGAAGAGGTATGTGGATCTCGGGCTTATGCATTCTCACATTCTAGAAGCATTCACGGGTTCTTACCCCAAAAGAGATGCTTAACTTTTCCCGGTCTCGAACCCGAGATGCTAACATCTAGATGCTCACAGATCGATAAGGCAAGGCAAGGTCCATACTCGAATCTACGAGAAACAAAGAGCTATGATGCCGTCCAAGCTCGAGTACAGGAGCGCAGGACTCGGGGTTCCCAATCGACGGACTTGAATGAACATTCTTCGCAGACATCGCTGCCGAATGGCCACAAAGAAAACCCCTTCGACACAGGCTATGACGAGTACAGCCTCCCTGCTGAAGCGGCCAACATTCCGGGAAGCGCCGAGCACAGCATGTTATCCTTTGGATCATCTCTGGCTTCACCTTCACCGCACCGTGCCCGTTTTTCAATGGATTCTCCCCAGGTATCGCCTTCGTTGAGGGAAACAGCAGAAAGCACGCCACCGCCCCAGAGGTTTCCATTGCGGTCATCTCTAACAATGCCGCCAAGTAATAGTGATATTGGCCTTGATCATAATGCATGGTATGTATTCCCCAGCCAGTTTTACCCGGATCGATGCACCATTTGAGTCTGGCGACATAACGCAGGTTCACATTACTCACGAAGCATGTTCCTTGATTCAATATATGACCTCGAAAAGGAAGTGCTAACGTGGGGAACATCACCAGGGCGGATGAAGACGATCCAGATTTCGGAAAGGAGCAAGAGGTTAAGATGACGTTCTGATAGATGCGTTTTGTTATTTGAGCATTAGCGCGGCGTGATGAAATCCTGTTCGGCATATGCGGTCATTGGTGATCCAACCTTGCAACGAGAAGTGTTCAATAGGGCGTTTGTTTGGGCATCTCGCAAATGTACAGGAGGCCCATAGGGAGACTGTGTTTTCTTGCTCCGACGTGGAACACTACCAGTCCTGTGCCGTTACAAGTCTTGTGGCTGCTTATTGTATATACACACCTTGCGTACGATCATCCATTCAAAGAATGGCTACACCCGGTATTTCTTGACCCTATGTCAGGCCGATATCGAGATATCAAAGCGCTGAAATCCCTCGGCTGCTCCCTCGAGTCCATTCGCGAATTGCATCCAGTTTCTGGCGCGTAAATCTGACGCGTCTAGAGTGCCAATCCCCGTTTCAACCAATTGTAAGAAAGCGAAAACACAGTATGACAAGATGATACTGAGGCATGGATGATGGCAGCCTTCCTCGATCTTACCCCTAAACCTCCTCGGTACCCCGGCTTGACAAGGTCAAACCCATATGCACCCTTGCATGGTGATGGCCTACAAGCGAAACAGGAACCTTTAGACGATGTGAATGCACCCCCGAAAAGCTCAAGTGATGAAGAATCAGAGACGGAAGATGCAGAAGCTACTATTGTTCTGTCCAACAGTTCTCCGCCGCGAGCACGCAAGAGCAAGAATCAGAGTTCTCACGCCCGAGAGTTGAGGGCAAGAGCAGAGATCAGCCCTTCAAAAAAGGGAGTTGCTACAACCGATGTTGAGCCCTACAAAAATCCTGCCGACATACGACGTACTGTCTTTGTCTCTGATAACAAGTCAAAAGTTCGTAATGGCTCGAAGAAAAGCGAGAATGGGCGGAAAGAGATGAACGACAACGAGGACGACCAATTAGAAATGTGGAGCTCACAAAGTAAGAGAGTCAAACCCAACCACGCATACGGAAGGTCTTCGCAGCAGGCCACTTTGCCCAACTTCCACCTCGAACCGCCTAAGAAATCCAAGCAACATGTCAAGAGGGTCGCTGCTTCCATGAAGGTGTCTGATGATGGATTCAAAACCCCTGTTTTTGATGGGGAATCGCCTCGGTCACAAAGAGCTTCTCAGCGGTCTTCCAAGACCGCTCAAGGGCCATTCCAGACTGCACCCAAAAAAGTCTTTAAAAAGCCCCCGAGGGTTTCGCCCAAGAAAACTTTGCACCAGTTCAGAACTTCGGGGCCCCCAATCGAAAACAAAGGCATCGGTCGAGCAGTGAGATCCTCAGCAACTTCTAGGAAGCCGTACGTATCTACTGATCCTATAAAATTGGATACAGCAGCACTTTCAGGTGCAGTGCATGTTGCAGCGGAGAAGCTTGGCATACCTGACGTCCAATTCAAACCTCCACCATCGTCAAAGACTACATCCTCTCTGCCCTCGAATTCCTTTGACGATACCAGCGATTCCTCAACCTTGAGCTCTCCACCCCCTGAGATAGAAATAATCGATGTCAGTCCCACGCAGAAAAATGTCGAGTACGTGACGCACGCTGCTCTCATCTTCGCTCAGGAGGATTCGGGACCCAAATGTCCTCTTTGTAATGAAAGAGTGGAAAGCCTCTTTTTTGAGGAATGGACCGGCGGAAGGCGCCTTACAATCCGCCAGCAAGCCGATTTTTGTAGAGCATACAAGAAGCACACGGCAGAAAGTGAATGGAGAAAGCAAGGCTTTCCTCACATCGACTGGCAATGCCTTGACGAGCGACTCAACAAACACCACTATGCCATTGATGATATACTGCAAGGGAGAAGATTCTCGTTCTATAGAAATGTCTTTGAGGATTTGGTAAAAAGTGGGAAGGATAGGAAGCTGCGGAAGACTTTAATGAACGGAGCCGAACTCGAGGAATCAACCCCAGGATACTACGGAAGTAGGGGTGCAAGGATCATGTATGGCTCTGTCGCGGCTTTGAGTTTCTCGCATTCTGGCTAAATATTGACAGGGCGGAAAACATCATGACCCGCTTCGCTTCCAAACTTCGTCGACTAGCTGCCACAGACAAGCTCATCTCATCCGGGGGCGTTTCGGGGTACGTGCATGCTGTATTGGTTCCTGAGCTGGGCGCATTGCTTATTAAGGACGACATGAGCGTTGACGAAGAAAAAGCGAGAGAAGTGCTTAGGAACAGCGTTGATATTGGCAATTTGCTGAACGAGGAGGAGGACGAAGTCATTGTTGATCCTGTTGGAGGTGTGAAGGCGATGTTGGACCTGACGTAAAGGGCACCGCTTGATATGTGATATTGTGCACATAATGCTCTCAGAGCATAATTTGACTGTACGAATCATAATGCATTTCAAAGCCAAATTCCTGCTCATGATCTGCCCTCAACGAACCTGCGCGCTCCACACAGATCCAAATCGATACAGTCCAAATGCTGCCACCAAAGACAACCCAATAGGCAACGGCTTCTGCGTCTTGATCGCCCTCGGTATCGAACTCCCCGCCAGCACCAGACTAGCTAGAAGCGCCATCTCGACGCCATATGACTGACGGTTCTGGATGCGGTAACCTCCGAGGCCGTACTTGATAGTGAAGTGTTGGGTCAGCTTGAGATCTTTCGAGAAGAGGACGTTGAGAAGGGAGGGTGGTATCCAGAAGCCATACCAAAGCTCCCACGGTTACACCTGCTGCGATGGAGGGCACTGAGCCTGTGCGAACGTAGCCTGTCACTCCGCCGCCGGCTGTGAGGAGGGCGAGGAGGAAGGCTTGGGTTGCTGGTTGGTCCTGTGCTGGAAGATTAGCTTTCGCCATCTTGAACACGGCGCGGGACGGGGTATAGGCCCGTCTGTGCTTACCATTTCGTAAAAGATGGATGTTTGTAATGATTCCTTTAGATCGATGAAGTGGAATGAAAATGGCGAACCCCTCGGGAGGAGCTCAAGAAGCTTGCGCGGGACATGCCGCCCGCAACTCTTGGCGCAGAAAGTCCGCAACGTTTCCAATTCCTCCTCCGTTCTTCAGGTTGCTTTCTCACCAACCCATTCGCCTTCACCCATCCACTGCAAACTCGCCATTCCCATCCCAACAATGGCGCCAAAACCCCGCTCCCAAATCTCTCCGAACGCACAAACAGTACCTCCGATCCCCAAACCCGCTTCCACCATCACAAAAAACACCTCCTCCCAATCAGCGCAAGAAATCCTGGCCTCGCTATGGAACAACTACTTGAATACCACACCGCAGCGCGTCAAGCTCATTGATGTCTTCATGGCCTTTTTGATCGTGGTTGGAGGGTTGCAGTTTGTGTATTGCGTCCTTGTTGGGAATTACGTAAGTTGCGCTCCCTTTTTCGCCCTTCGCAGCCGGGGGGGTTTTCTATGGGGATGAAAAGGTTGAGAGGATTTGTGCTAATGTGTGTTTTGGGGAGGGATAGCCGTTTAATGCCTTTCTGGCTGGCTTCAGCGCGACGGTGGGGCAGTTTGTGCTTACGGCTAGTTTGAGGATCCAGACCAATCCGGAGAATAAGGGGGAGTTTGGGAGTGTTAGTCATGAGAGGTGAGTTTTGGGTGGGGAGAATGGGATGGGGGACTGTGTTGGCTGATTAGGTGTGCATAGAGCGTTTGCGGATTTTGTGCTGGGGAGTCTGATACTGCATTTTTTCTGTGTGAACTTCATCAATTAGGCGCGTTGGGATCAGTTTGGGTGGTAGGGTTTGGAAGGGATAGTAGGATGCTGATATAGACTGGCATCAAGTTATGGAGCAATGGTTCCTAGCTGCGAGGATATCGTATGATATTCAATGTATTGAATTATTATATGGCAGTTTAAGTTCTTACCCCTTCTATATCGTCATGCGTGTCTTATACAAGATATTCCAAAACAGATCAAACCAAGACCATTCCTTACTCAGATGATCACTCAGCCAATCTGTCACCGTTGGTGACTTTCTCTAAATGGAAAACCTTTCTTAATGCGTCTCCGAACCTCTTGATGGCTTCGGCAATCTGGTCGGCAGGCGCAGCCGCAAACGTTGTCCGGAAGAACATTTCGTTACCCGGGTCCCCAGTTTCGGCACGGAACCAACTGCCTTTCGAGGTCAACGTCCCTCCATCGATAGCGGCGTGAAAGATCTCATCTTCGACATCCAGCATCGACTTGGAGGCCGCCGAAGGGTGCTTCTGCCAATCAACCTTGATCCAATGAAACATGCCCGCCATAGGCGGAACCCAACTTGCGACTTCCCTAGGCAAATACGTTTCGCATGCATAGCAGATGTTGTCTCTCCTCTTCGTGTACTCCAATCTCAGGTTGATCAGCCAGTCTAGGTATCCTGCATGGCCCCAAGCTTCGTCTAGCAACTTGAACAGTATTATCTGTGAAGTGCCACTGGGATTCTGCGTCGATGTCTCGCTATGCCGAACAAATCGCTCGACGATCTGTTCGGACGCTGTAATCCAGCCTAATCGCATACCCGGCGCGATGACTTTGGAGAACGAGTCCAAGCGCATGACTCGACCATCTATATCCAAACTGAGTAGAGAAGGCACGAGCGCCTTGATGAATTCTTCGTGAGATGCTGGAGGTGGTACATCGGGAGCATCTGGACCTGTGTATGGCTGCATTTGAAGGAAAAAGTACGGTTCATCTTCAAGAATGTAAATGTCATGCTTCTGAGCCACGCGGTAGATTTCTTTCCTCCGCTTCAGCGATTGAGTGGCACCGGTAGGGTTATGTCCTGAGGGTACCGTATACAGTAACCATGGCCTAGGGGCGTTGTTGTGCGCCGAAGGGTCCCAATTGCTGACGATGGAGTCAAGAGAAGAGGGAAGGAGCCCTTGCTCGTCCATCTTGACACCGATGCATTGAACGCCCATGGGTCGTGCAGTTTCGGCGGCGGTGGAGAAGGTATACTCTTCTGTTAGTATATACTCGCCCCGTGTGATGAACATTCGATAGGCCATATCAAGAGCAGATGTAGTTCCAACACTCATGCAGCATTGCCAATCCTGGTAAGGAGGGTGATGTACAATCTGATGAAGTGATGAGCGGCCACCCAGGATTGCCTGGAATTTCAATTACCTCTGTGTGTTCTGTAATGAATCGCAGCAGCTGTGCTGAGCCTGTTTGTTGTCCGTAATTGAAAGCCACATGTATGTCTTGGGGATGGGTATCAGCCTTCTGTCTAGGTTGGAAAAAGCGATGTATCTTGCCTACCATATATACTCTTGCCTTCTGCAATATCATGTTTACCAATCCTTTTAACTATCCCAGACTCCTTGGTCTCCTGCTCGGTGAAATGAGGTGGAGTAGGAACTTTGATGTCAATGTGCTCGAAGGGAAAGTATTCACTGGAAGGCAAGCCACCACCAAGTGAAATTAGGCCTTCTCATCGTTAGCACAGCTTGAACGAAGCGCTGACGACACGGACGTTTCGCTTACCAGGATTCTTGAGGTATTTAGCAGCCCCCTTAATTGACGCGGGCTGTCGTATTGTCAGAGATCATGGTTGTATGCTTCTCGTTCGAGCGCAATTCCTGACCTTTCTCGACGAGCTCTCCTCGTTCACTCGATCTATAATCTCTTAGCACTAGCTTTATCATGCTCGATAAATGGCTAGATACGAACGTACGATCCCATCTCTTGGCTTTCGGCTTCCCATATCCCTAACGCCATATCAGTACAGCTTCCACCCTGGCGTGGCATTGGAGCAGCTACTGGGCTCTTAAACATGTCACTGCTCGCATGGGCCGCAATGCCTCCGCTCATTTTTGACCCCTTAGACCGCCGCGCCGGCACACCATTGACGCTTAGCTTGTCAGAGAATGTAGCTATCTGAGTGTCCATCGTGCCTTGAATATCAGTAGCGGTTGGAGGATAATTGTATATGTGTATATATAATTATTCAAACGCCTATGGAATGTGAGGGTAGACCGTGGGTCAGAAAAATTGCGCGAACATGAACTGGCGATCGATCCACGATGAGCAGATGTTTCCAAAATAAGAATTAAGAGAGCAAAGATCACATTTCACTGTTCCGCAAAGAAGAATACAAACAGGCCCAAAATTCTAGGATGGCTCGTAACAATGAAAGCAGCGAGATTCAATGAGGAAATTCATATGGAGAGCCGATGCTAAGCGACTCCCCACACTGATACCCCTGGCGCTAGACTCATCTATCGTCGACGCCCTTGCAGGCAAGAATCAAGAGCGAATTGTTGGATGGATCATGCACTGATGCAGATACTAGGTAGTAGTGAATTTAGAGTGTTGGCCTTGCAATTTAGACGGCTGCAGCCGCGGCGAATGCGAGTCATCTTGTATACTACGTGAGTGAGCGATGATTGGCCAATGGCTCGTAAGCTTAGGGCAAAAAAATAGGGCATGGCTCAAGGCAGTACTGGGGCGTCAATCTGCGCCAGAGGGATATTGTTTGCGACTCGATGTGCTCAGCATATGAGCCTGCATAAGGCACTATCAATGACCAGATACGTTTCAGAGTGCTGAAGGCCAGGGCGCAAATGCCAGGAGCGTGGCAAAATAGTTGCATACATTGCAAGCCTTGGTATCCTACTATACACGGACGTCCAAGTCTTTTGGTATCTCAATATCAAAAATCGCCCATGTCCCTCGGCCCTTCCGTTTCCCGTAGTTGCCTGTGAAATCTATGCATTCCCCATGGAACTCCGTAATGGGTAAAGATCCTCCGTAACAGCCAGCCAAAATGCATGCTGATACTCCGCTTTTATCCTGCTGCCAAATATCAAAAAGGGCACTTCCCAGAGCAAGCTCGATGGTGAATGTACATATGTATTGAGTATGACCACCCAGGTGTATCTCTGCGCAACATAAATCCACTCTAAAAATCCGGCATGCAATAGTCACAGTCGAAGTCAAGGTCGAAGACCAGCCTTTTGATCAGAAAGTGTGCTGGTTGATGCTCGTCAGCAGTGGGGTGGCATACCAGAGTCGGCCGAGCCATTCAGCTCATAGGACTTCGTTCTGAGCATGATCCGACACTAGGCCGCACCTGCTGTTGGCGAGGGAGGAAGGCTCCACTGGTCTGGTACAAGGGCTGCTGACGGGGCTGAGATTGTTAGTACGGGTCGGCGGCGACCACGTTGTTCGCCGTTGTAGGGTAGACACCGCCATACGGATCAGGCTGCTGCTGTGAGGGGTCGAGGCCGTGAGGACTGAGGATGTTGTTGACGGCTTGATCTTGCCCCTGATACGCTGCTGATGTCGAGGGATCTGCAGCACCACCAGTACCAGGAGCACCTGCGCCAGGCTGTCCACCTCCGGGCGCACCGTATCCACTGCCGGGTCTGGGTTGCTGGTTGTCTCCGCGTTGAGATTGTGACTGGGATTCGCATATTAACGCTGAGCTCGACGTCCTTACCGATGTATACAATAGATGATTTGAACGGCCGTGGGGTGGGCTACAAACGCAACTTACTTCTCTGTACTTTGCGAGGTAGATCTTCAGTGCTTCAGCGTAATTCTCAAACCCAGTCGAAGTCATGGCGAATAGAATGTCCTCTCCATTTACAGTCTTCCGCTTTTCTTGTTGACACTTTTCGGAGGCTGAAGATCGAATCAGACAGGCGCCTTCTGTTGCCATTGGATCAGGGGCTGCACTCACCTTCGCTTGTGATGAAAGAGATGAACTCGCTCACGCATTCTTGCATGCATTCTTTTGCTTCTTTTGCGATTTTGGCGTTCTCTGGTAAGGCTGTCTTCATGATCCGGGCCACTGGAGCAAAATTTCTTATATTAGCATCAGAGGTAAGGCTGTGAGGTCTTGCACCACGCGGTGGAGGTGATATTGAATGCGGGGAATCTCGGGACATTGTAAATGCCCACTAAGCATTGTGTTTCTTGACCATAGAGAATTAAGAAACGGGATGCTTGGGTAGATCTTTAGACTGTGGAGAGAGAAGCCAACGATCATTGCGCGTGCGACTTCCTGTAAGCGACGGCAATACGGGCGTGCCATCATCATGCAGCGTCGCAAGACGAAAACGCGCAATCCATAGGACGAGAATAATGCATGAGGAATTTGCGTGGGACCAACCATTTGCTATCGGCAGCCATCGATCTTGCTCTTTCACTTCAAAATCGTACGCTTCCCTCTGCTGAACTTCTTCTCCTCTATCCATACTCTCGGAATTATTGTCTGGCGTCGCATCTCCTTGCTCAGCACCCTTTTCCGGAGGGGATGCCGACATTATAATATAGGCAAGCCGCAGAGCCCAAGGCAACCAACCGGTTCTGGTAAGTGGTCTTGAAAGCGTAAGGCGACTGAGTTGGGTCGGAATGAAAGGACCGCAATGATGTGCTGGACAATTGGTAAGTTTGTTGGAAGAGTGGCTTCACCACAATCCTAGTGCGAATTCCTGCGCGACACTCTGAATGAGGCTTTACTATGAATTGGCTATTGCTGCGCCAATTTGCCAGGGCAGCAACAGTGATTCGACGATGACGCGCGAACCTGGTAGTGCTCCCGCGCAAGAAGCGTGGGTGGACGGTGAACACCGCTCACCACCACACTGCTAATGCCGGTCTGCGTGTTGACAATAGGAATATTATGACGGTCACTTGCAGTCTGTCGCTGCTGGGACAATTCGTAAAGGAGGGCGACACGCAGGCAGTTGGGCTCCAATGGCGGTCAGGAAATCTATTTCAAGGCTTAGCTTTCCCCGAGCAGGAACTTGACGTTGGCGGCGCATACATTTGGTTGCTAACTTTGGGTAGCGCTAGTATGGCCAGAGCCCAGGTGTCGCGCAGGCGCAACTGGCGGTGGGGGACTGGAAGAACACAATCGGTGAAGGGTCAAGTCCAGGATTGAAGTCCGCTCTGGTGGGGGAACGTTCTGTGCAATGGAGAGTCAGA
>JAABUL010002310.1_pt1 | contig 32073 bp, 8 predicted proteins | sample 5559151 | NCBI WGS metagenome assembly JAABUL01 (sample SAMN10711876, study PRJNA513368) | rock metagenome | isolation source: Antarctica rocks | place: Antarctica: Victoria Land, Pudding Butte sud
CGATTTCGGTACCACGTTGGCCGATATCCACCTCCGCTTTCTTGCAAGGCACTGCTTAAGATAGCCGTTGACGATATCAACAAGTGCACGAAGTCCTCATCAAGGACAAGGAGAGTACTGCGCCAAAACACTTCCGCGAAACATGAACCTGATATAGGATGGGTGCTTGTGGAGCATGGTCGTGGGCTCAACAATATCGCCATTCGGCTACACACCCTTTTGAGTGTATGTACTTTGATGCGGCCTGAGACGAGGAAGGTGATAGTGACAAAGGATTAAAGAGAAGAGCGAATCCTGGATGGTATACCATGCAGCTACGACGTGGGCGCATGGGCTTTTCAACCAATGCGCCAGCACCAGCTATATATATGTACATATGTGTCGTCATGTAAAGAGAGGTTTCGAATCGTGAGCATTGACTGAAGTTTGGGTCATCCAGCTTCCGTTGCCAAATTCCCAGCGGTCCCTTCGCTTTGCAGGCTTGACCTACCAGGCTCAGAGAAACTTCTTTTGAGCTTGGAGAGATAGGTTCCGGCCTTTGCCAACGCAGCTGAGATGGTCGTGCAATGCAATATTTACTTGGCACTGTGCTTGGCTTTGTAACTCTTTCTCCTAAGACACACCCTTTTCAACGCTGCATTGGCGTTTTATTTTGTCGCTTAGTCTCGAGCAGCTAGTGCGACTCCTATTGTGGCACTAGTAGAGCACAAGAGCAGGGGCTAGCTACTAGAGCTTATTTTGCGCTCTAAGCTTCTTCTACCCATTATCTGAGCACCTTTGAGCTCAATCGAGCAACTTGATTAGATAATAACGTTGTTCGTATCGCAAATTAGATTATTCGATTAAATCAATATGTTCAATCGAAAGTTCGATTCGATTTGTCGAAGAATTCACGATAGATTAATATAACAAACGAGCAAAATAATTATCAAATACTTGCATTCTTGAGTTTAGATATTAATGCTTCAAAATCTTTGATTTTATTTTGTATCGCATTAATAAATTGTTTGATTTATAATACGCATTTATAAACAAAAGCACCTTAACTTGTATATTTAGAAATTAAATTAAATATCTTTTTATAACAAGTACAACAACAACGTTATTTTTTATCTTATATTTTGTATCTTAATACAAACAAAACTTATTTAATTTTGTTTTTAATATTTGCGTTTATAATGTCTTTATTTTTATAAATAGATTCTTGTTTATATTATTTGTTGTTATAAATTTATTTGCGTAAATTATACTTATATCAAATCTAAAATTTTTACGTTAACAATCGTCGCTTATTGCTTATAAAATTTTGAATATTTTATTATTAAAACGCAATATTATTGCGTTTAAATCTTTATTTAATTTAAGCTCTTTTTGTAGTACGTTATTAATTATTTGTTTTATTAAACTTTATTAATAAATTACAATTATACAATTAATTCGATTTTCTTAATATATTTTTCTTCGATATGTTTTAATTTAATACAAAGTTTGTTTATTTTTCTTTTTTATATTTCTTTTTTTAAATATTTCGCAAATATAATTACTAGCAACAAACGCATTTTGTTTATATTAATACTTTTAACTGTAATATAACATTCTTTAATTATATTAATTATATATTGTTTTAATAATATATTTAGAATTTTAAATAAACAAATTCTTTATAAATTAAGAGCAAAACAATGTAGTATTATAGAAGTTTTTTGTAGATATTATTGACGTTTTTGTATATAAATAAAATTTAATAATTATATATTCTCTTTTAATTTTAATAGTATCTTAAGTAATATTTGTTACAAATATAGATTCAAATTTAATTTATTTATTTTTCGTCAACAAAAACAATTGTATTAAGAGAAATTAAAAAAATATTATACAAACGCGTTATTATTTAATTTTATAATTGTTAAAAATATATAATAGCAAACTTAATATAAAAATAAATAGAAAAAGTAAAACACGTTTTTTGCAAATAACTTTAGCAAAAGTTACTAAATCTACGCTAGTTTAATATAGCAACTTAGATTATTCTTCGCTATAAAAAGAATAAAATCTTGTATATTTAATTTGATTTCTAATAACGTCAATTTAATTATATAATAAGCGTCTTTGTTTTTAGCAATATTACTAGAAATTTAATTTAATATATTTGTTCTTAAAGCAATATCTCAAATATAATAAATTATAGAAATTAACTTCTTATTGGTTTTTAACAATTTTTATTTACTTTATATATAGATAACACAAACAATAGCATTTTAAATTTTATAAATTACAAATTTATTTTATTTTGTTTAAATACTTTTAATCTCGCATTAATTTATTTTTTCGCTACTTAAATTTCGTTTTTGATAAAATTTTTATTGTAACAAGTATTATATTAATCTTAATCAAAGTATATATTAAAACTAAATACAAGCTTCTTTAAAAAATTTATCTTAATTAATATTACGTAAGCGCTTCGAAAAACATTGCTTATATTATAAATTTGTTAATTATTAATAGTTTACGAAATCTTTATATTATTTGCTAATTAAAACTTTAATTGCGATATATTGTTTAATTTATTTAACTTCTTTTTGTTGCGTTATTTAAGAACATTTAAGAATATATTTTTTTTTTTTTTTCAATTTTGTTTGTTTCTTTTTTTAGAATTTATAATAAACAAAATAAATAACAATTGTTTAATAAAGCGCTCTTTATATATTGATAACAATTTGACGATATATTGTTCTTTCGATTTTTTTTTTAAAATTATATATAATTTTGTTGTTAAATATTAATGTAATTATTTTAAGTCTTTAAACAACGCAATATCTTCTTTATTTGTTAATCGAATTTATTAAAATTATGCGCATTAAGTTTAAAGCAAATTATTAAAATATATATATATACAAAGCATTTTTTAATCTAAAAGTTTTTTTTTTATTTATTTATTTGCGTAAGTTGATCGCAAGTATTACAAAAGCAAAACAATTATTTTTAAGTTATTTATATTATTAAATCTTATTGTTTCGTTTTAATTTATTTAGATTGTTTAAACAAGTTTGTTGTTAACGCACAAATATAATTATTATTAAAATTAATTTCTTTAATCTAGTAAGCTAGCAAATCTAATTAAGAGTTCTAGTATATATAGAATTGTAATTGCTTCGTCTAATGTTTAAAATTGTTTAATCGAAAAATATTTATTTTTAATTGTTAAATTTTGTTAACGTTGCAAGATAAGAAATTTGTAATTTTAAAACAATTTTTAATTAAATTTTAATTAAACTTTTTTTTTACTTAATTTAATTATTTATTGTTAAGAAAGCTATTTTTTTCGAGTTGTATATATATATTTAATTTATAAATTTCGAAGATTTGTTAATACGAAAATAGAAATTCTTTATTAAATATATATAAATGTATTTATTGTTTTTAATATTAAAATTGTCAATTATATTAAATTTTTTAATAAACTTCTTATAGTAACTAATAACGTAAAATTTAAATATATTAAAATAAACTTTTTTTGTTTTTATATTTATTAATTAGTATTTAACAAATATTTTCTTTAATATATTAAATTGTTCTTGTGCGTATTATATATATAACAAGATTGTTTCGTTGTAAAAGCAATACGTCGCAAGTATTATAAAATTAATTATTAATTTTGTCGCATAAATTGCAATTAAAACATAATAACAAAACAACAATATTATAATCGCTATTAATTGATAAAGAATAACGCTTTGTTCGATCTTAATTTATTGTTAAACTTTGCTAAAATACTTAAAAGTGCGCAAATTAAAAATTTTAAAAATTGATTTAAAGCTTTAGTTTAGTTTGAATGTAACGTTTGTTTCTTTAATTTTTTTGCTCTTGTAAACGTATTTATAAGTTGCTCTAATTTAAGAAATAACGTTTGCGATAAATCTCTTTAATTAATTTATCAAACTTATTAAGATATCTTTCTTAAATTAATGTAACAAATCTATTATTATTATATTATAAATATTTATTTCTAGAAATTTCTATGCGAAATTTCTTATATTATAAACGTATTTAAGATTCTTTTTATTAATTTTATAATTAATTTGAAACTCGAATTGCTATAGTATGTCTTTATGTATTTGTAACGTTTATATATTTATTAAATTGCTATATTTGTTTAAAGAAATCTTATATATAGCACAATAACAATTTTGCTTAATTTTAATTATAAATGTTTGCTTTAAATAATCGATTATTAATTTTGCTAATATTAGATAGCAATGTTTGCGTCAATTGTTTACGCAATAAATTATTAATTTTTTTGTTAAAAGATTGCGCAAAGCTAATGTTAAATAATTAACGCAATAATCTTTTAATAAATTATTTTTTATTTACGTCTCGTTATACGACTTATAACGTTATAATATATCTTTATATTTAAATGTTTCGTATTGTTTCTTTTAATATATATTATTAAAATATAGTCTAATAATATTATATTTAATCGATAGTTTTGTCGTGTGTTTCTATTTAAATTTTCAATAATTATATATATCAATTATGCGCTTTAATCTTCTTGTTGTCTAAAAAGCTATATTTTATTTGTTAAAATAAAAATTAATATTATAGTTGCTTTAATTAAGTAAAAATTTTGCTTTTTCTATTAATTGTTAATTGTATAATATTGATTTTAGAGTCTATTGCTTTTCGTTATATATTGTCGAATTAATACGTATTATAAATAATTCGTATAAATTAAATAATTAAACATAAAAACGATAATTTTGTCTATTAGTTAATAGCGTATTTCGTATATTTGATTAAAGTAAATCGCATTTTTTACGTTAAACATTAACTTAAATACGTTAATCTTTTATTTGTTATTAAATATTTTCTACAATATATTATTTAACTTAACAAGTTATACATTATTGTTTAAATAAAAGACAAATCTATAAAGTAACTTTAATCGCTTGTTTTTAAAAAATTAATTAATATTGCTCTTAATATATTTGCAATTGTAAAATTAATATATTAAAGTATAGTTCGTCTTATTAAGAAAAAATTTATAGCAATTTTTGATTAAATAATAATATTTCTTGCTTTTGTTTTAAATGTTTAAGTAATCGAATTATTATTAAATTTTCTTATTGTGTTTAATATACGCATTCAAAGTCTTAAACAATTTTTTGTATATTTAAAGATAATTTAACAACAATTTTTTAATTTTTTTCTTAATTACGATCTTGTAGCTTTTGTTGCATAGCAAAAATAATATAGATAATAAATCAAATTTAAATTAACAATCTTTATAAGAATTATTAATAAATTTAATTAATTCTTTGCAATCGTAAAGCATTGCAATCAAATTTGTCTTAAATTATTATATTTATTAATTTAGTATCTTTTTGATTAAATAATGCGACACATTGCAATCTATAAAATAATTGTCTTTTAAAAGATTAAACAATAAATATATTAAATTAAGATTATATTTAAAAGTTAAATTTAAATTTAAAAAATTATTATTTAAAGAAATTTAATTAATATAATATTTCAAGTTTTTATTTGTTATATATGTAATATTTATTATAATAATTGTTTTTACAATCTTTATTAATAAATTTATACAAAAGTATTATTTTTAATAATAATTGTTTTGTTGCGTCTTTTAATTGTATAAAATCTTTTTTAAATACTTATATATATTAATTTTCTTAATTTAAGTACAACTTTTATAACATTTTTTTACGTAACGCATAAAATCGCTTGTAAACTTTAGAATTTTTAAACATTTTTAACAACATATTGCACTTATATTAATTTAAATATTAAGTACTATATTAAACGATATTGCAAAGCAATCGAAACACAAAATAACGCATTTAGCATTAATAGAACAAACGCAATTATTTATAGTAAATTAACGCAAAAATTTCGTAAATATTTGCTTAACAATTTTACGAAATTTTAATTAATTTGTTTAGTAACTAGTTTTTTTTATTTTCGAACATTCTTTTAATAAAAATATTTAAATCTCTTTTGTTTTTTTTTACAATAATATTATTTTATTGTCTAAGTTTAAATTATTCTTTTTATGCTTTTATAGTTGTATTGTTTTTTAAAAGTCGTTTTTGCTTTAATCTTATTATAGCTTTTTTCAATATAAATTGCTTAGACGTTTTTGATTAATTTGTTACAAATTTCGATTTTTATTTTGTTATAAATATTGTTACAAAGCAAACAAATTTATAGAGATTATTGTCAACTGTTTATCGAATCTTCGACGCTAATTTAATAGACAAAGATTTTAAAAACGTAATTCTTTTTAAGATTGCGCAATTTAAATAACTTATTATTAAGTTAAACAATTTTTAAGTTTAATTCTATACAACATATAAGTATTAAGTAATCTCTTATATTATTTTTAATAAAAAATAAGACTTTTATCAATTAAATCAAAAGAAAATTGCGTTATATTGTTAAAAATCTTAAGTAAACTTTAATCTCTTAAGAGTCTAGAATTTTAAACTAACTAAAAGCATAGATTGCTATTAATTTTTATTTAATAAATATATTTACGTAGCTTGTTTAGTAGCTTTGTAATATTGTTGTTAGCAATAACAACAATCTTAATTATAAAAATTAATATAAGAATGTATTTAAAATTATTAACGTTTGAACAAATATATCTCTTTATATATATCTATTATCTTTCTACTAGAATAAATTATTTAATAAGTTTTTTCTTTTCGATATATCTTTTATTTTAAATCGATAGTTTTCTTTACTTTGATTTTATGCGAAATTAAGATATAAAAGTGTTTGTTAACTTTGTTCTTTTTTTCTTTGCTTTATGTTTGCGAAATTTAAAGTTAATAAAATTTGCGAATCGACTAACACAAAAAGCAAAAAATTTAATAAGTATAATAATTGTTGTTTTTACTCTTTAGTAAAAGTAATTTTAAAAACATATATTTAGTTATTTTTTATCTACTAAGAATGTAAAAATGTAAAATGCTTATATATGCAATCGCAAAAATCTAATGCTATAATAGAAAAACGCTATTTTTTTTATTTAATTAACGATAAGAATTACAAATCTTTGCGCAATATTTAACTTAAAGAACAATAATATATTTACAAATATAATATTAACTATAGTTGCGATAATAGATGTAAGAATTGTATTGTTCAATATAATTAACAAATAAATTTAAAAATTGTCAAAATTACAAATTGTAAATAAAAAAAATTTGAAAATTTTACTCTTAGAGTGTCTTTACAATTTGCGTTTTTCTAATATTAATTGTTGACAAACTTAGATTTACAATGTCTCGAATTTCTATTAAAAAGACAATTTATTAATATATATTGCGACGAAATTATTACAAATAAGAAATCTAATTGTTGCAATAAATTGCGCAAAATTACTAACAACAATTATATATTTAATTTAAACAAATTATGCGCAAATGTTTTAAAAATTATTATTAAAATTAAGTTTTTAGACAATTATTTAGACAAAAAGCAATAATATTGCGATTTTGTTAAAAGCAATAAATACAAGATTTATAAAAACAACGAAAAGCAAAAAATGTAACATTATTTTCTCTATAGCGAATTTATATACTTTATCGACAATATGTATAAAGTATAAATAAATCAACACGCTTTATTAATTATTTGTGCAAGTCGAATTGTATTATTTATACAATTTCGTACAATTATTTTGATAAATATATTTACAAATTTGTCTTTTTTGTTACAAAAAACATTTAGCTTTGTTTAATAAAAAACAATAAAGTTCTAAATTAAATATATATTTATTTTGTGATTTAAATCTTTGTAATTTTTAAAATAAATACATTTTTCTACAAAAATTTAAATTAAAAAGAAGTTTTTATTCTTAAGATCTATATATATAAAAATAATAAAAATAGCTTTATAAATGTCTTTTTTAGCATTGATAGTAAATAATGTATACTAAGTATAATAAATTTTATGTAAAAAAGTTATAAACAAAAGACTTAATAATTGTTAAAATAAAAATTAAGAACAAAAATAAATATTTTATTAAAACGTTGTTCGATAGCTTTACAATTTCTATATATAGATGCATCTTATAATATTAATTTTCGAAATATATATATTAAAGTTTAAATATATATAAAAACAATATTTGTATTATTTGTAAATCTTTTTGTATATAAATTATAATAATTAGTTTTTTAATTTATTTTATATTTTTTTACATTCTTTTATATTTTTCAAAGTTCTTAATTTTTAATTTTAATTTTTAATTTTTATTACAAAACTTATTTTATATTTAATATTAAGTTTCGAAATTTTATATATTATTCTTTTTATTTGTTAGTAAACATTGTATACTTACAATAACTTTAACAAATTTTAATAAAAAAAGCTTGTTTTTAAATTTTTTTAACATTTTTGCGATTGATTTATTGTTAACTATATATTTAAAGTGCGTATTTCTTGAAATCGCTTATAATGCAATTATCGCAAATATCGAAACTTTAATTTTTAAAGCTTAAGTTTTTTTTCAATATTAAATAAATTATATATTAGAATGTTTTTTAGACGCAAACAGTTACGCAATACTTCGAAATTAATTAATTACAATATAAGTAATCTTGTTTTAATTGTTTATTGTTCTAATATAAAGATACTAATTAACGTAGCGCTTCAACTTCTTTATCGTTTAAATCTCTCTTTAGCATTAAATTTATTAATATCGCAATTGTTAAAATTGTTGCAACTTAATTTATTACTAAATTGATAATATTGTTATTAATTACAAATATTCGAACAATTACACAACAAATACTTAATTAAAACTTCGCTTAATTGTTTAATTTAAAGAATTTATTTTTAGATTTTAAATAAGTACTTTAACAATTTAATATCTTTTAAATCTTAGATATAATCTTCGATTAAATATTATTTGCTAAAATATAGCTATAAAGTTAAAAAAAATAACAAAGAATTTATCTTTATACAATTTTTTTGTTGTTATAACTTCGAGATTTTATTATTTTTTAATAAGATTTGCGTTTTAAAATTTATTAAATATTGTTAAATTCAAATCTTTGTCAATTTATTATTTAATAATAATAACAATAATAACTTGTATCTCTTCTCTTAAACTTAAATCGAATTTAAGAATTACAATTTTAATTTTAAGATTATTAATAAGACGCAAATATCAAAGAAGAAACGCAAAATATTTGCGATATTAAATTGTTTAACATCTTTATATTACACTTCTATTTTGTTAACTTATTAAAAGATATTTTTAATTTAATTTTCTTATAATGCGACTTAATTTGTTTGCGCTTTTGTTTAAATTAATTTGTTTTAAAACTTAATTTTATTTCGTTTAAAACAACTTGTACAAATGTATTCGCAATAAAATTAAATCTTATACTTTATTATTAAAACTTATTAATACTTTATTCGAATTTTCTTTAAAGAAGCGTCGCATATCTATATTTTTGCTAGAGTAATATATTGTTAAAGAAATGTTATTATAAAAATATTAATATTTTTTATAATAAATTTATCGAAGAATTGTAACTTGTCGATCTTTGTATTGTATTATATTATTTATTAAACTAATATTAAATTTATAGCATTTTAAGTTGCGTACAATATTGTTTCTTTAATCGATAATATTAACAACTCTTTTCTTGTGCATTAAATAAAAAGCATTAAAGTTTTTTGCTTTTTTAATTATTTGCAAACGTTAACGATACAACGCTTATTTATATTAAATAAATTGACGTTGTTTATTAATATATTTTTTGAGTAAATTAGAAATATTAATGTAGAAACTCTTTATTGTTTATATATTTAGTTTTTTGCGACATTTATCTTTTTAAGTTGTTTTGTTATCGCGAGATAACGCTCTTAGACGCAAGATTTATTGTTGTTAATAAAAAGTTCTTTGCGCTTTAACAAACAATCTTAAAGAAGTAAAAAAAAGATTTGTTGTTCAATAAAAGAAACAATAATAGTAAGAAAAACTATTCTTAAAAGTAACGATTTCAAAAATAAAAAAAAAATTATAAAAAATTAAAGTCGCGTCTTTTACGAACAAAGCAATTATAATTTTTAAGTTATAAAGAAGAAAAGTTTAGCAATAATAAAAGAAGTCTTATAAGTACAATATCTTTATTAACAATTAAAAGAGCTTATAATAGCATTAAATTACAAAAACTAAAATAACTTTTAACTAAAATAAAATAGAAAAAAGATTATTTAAGCAAATATTTAATTAATAGTATTTTTAGTTAATAGATTTAATTTATTTGCAATCTTTATTTCGATATATCAAGTTTAAAATTATAATTAATAATAACAACAAAATGCGAAAATCTTTGCAAAAAAGTTTTTTTAAGAAAAGATTTAACATTCTTTAATACAACAATTATAAATAAATAAAGACATTTTATTAAAGCGTTGTTGTATAGCTTTGCAATTTCTATATATAAATGCATTTTATAATATTAATTTTCGAAATATATATATTAAAGTTCTAATATATATAAGAATTGTATCTATATTATTTGTAAATCTTTTTGCAAATAAATTATAATAATTAGTTCTTTTATTTATTTTACTTTCTTTAAAGTTATTATATACTTTATATTTTTATTCGAGTTATAAAGTCTTTTACATTATTATTTTTAATAATTTATTTTTATTGTTAAGCATTGCGCAAAACTCTCGTTGTTAATACAATAACTTTAACAAATTTTGTCGAAAAAAGTTTACTTAAAAATTTTCTTATTATTTTTGTCGTTACTTTGTCGCTAGTTGTATATCTCAAACGCACATTTTTTTAAGTTATATATATTGCAATTATTGTAAATATCGAAGCTCTAACTTCTAAAGCTTAAGTCTTACTTTATTATTAAATAAATTATATATTAAAATATCTTTTAGATATAAACAATACTTCGAACTTAATTTATTACAACGTAAATAATTTTGCTTTAATTGCTTATTGTTTTAGCATAAAAATATTAATTAATATAGCGCTCTAACTTCTTTACTTTTTAAGTTTCTCTTAAATATTCAATTTACAATATTATAATTATTAAGATTGCTAACAATTAATTAGTTACTAGATTAATAACGTCGTTATTAATTACAAATATTTATACAATTATATAACAAATACTTAATTAAAATTTTACGTAATTATTTGTATTAAAGAATTTATTCTTTAATTAGTGTTTTACAAAGCAAGTGCTTTAATAATCTAGTATCTTATAAATCTTAAACATAATTTTTGATTTAAAATTGTTTGCTAAAGCATAACTATAAAAAGAAAAAAAAGAAAAAAAGATTTAATTTAGTAAAATCTTTTTATTGTTACAATTTTAAGATTTTGTTATTTTTTAATAATATTTGCGTCTTAAAAGCTATTAAACGTTGTTAAACGCAAATCTCTTTAAACATCTATATTAACAATTAAAACAACAATTAATTTTTTTTTTCGAACTTGTATTAAGTTCGAAAACTACAATTTCGATTTTAAAATTACAAATTATACACAAATTTTAAAGAAAAAAAAATTATATATTTTTTTGTTAAATCGATATTTGACTCTTGTCTACGCTTTTGTTTTTTTAATTTATTAAAAAATATTTTTTATTAAAGCTTTTTGTTGTGCGAGTTAATTTGTTTGCGTCTTTGTTTACTTTAATTTTTCTTAAAACTTAATTTTTCTTTGCTTTTAACAATTTATTTACATATTTTTTTAATAGAATTGCGTCTTATATTTCGCATTTCGTACGCATTAATATTTTCTAACAATCTCTTTAAACAAAATGTCTCTTAATTATATTTCGACAAATGTTATTTACTTTTAAAAAGATACTTTTATCGAGTTATTAATATTTTTAATAATTGTTTTATCAAAAAATCGTAATTTCTTTATCTTAATTCTATATTGTATTATTCGACGCATACAAATAGAACTTATAACATATTAAGTAACTCGAAATTCTATAACATTAACTAATAATTTAAACGACTTTTTTGTTTTTTTACTTTAAGAAGATTTAAGACAAGTATTAATCAAAAGCAAAAAAAATAATTGTTTGTATCTTAAATTCGCATTGTTAATATTAACAAAAAAGATAATAAATAATATTAAGAAACAAACTTGCTTTTATAAGATTAAAAAAGAATTGCGCAATTATTAATTTTTAGAAGTTGTAAATTAGTCTTATTGTTGTTATACAAATATTTTACAAAATTATTATGCTAAAGATAAAAATATTAGATCTTAATCTCTTTAGAATGTTTCTTTAGCTTAAAAACTTAATTAAATTTATTTAAGCTATTTTTTGTTTTGTTTTAAGATATATTTTTGTTTTATTTGTTTGTTGCAATTTTGCTAGAAATATTTTATATTTTAACAAGAATTGTTATATTTAATTACAATTATATATCTTGCTAATATTATTATTTTAAAGCATTAATTATAACTTATTAGCTTTTAATTTCTTTTTTTCTTTTTAACTTTAATTTTTTTGTTATTTTTAATTCTTTAATATCGTCTCTTATGCAATACTTTTAATAAATACATTATTTCTTTTAAGAATATCGATTAACTTAATTTCTTTATTGTATTTTTCGTTTCTATAGCAAAAACTTATATCTAAAAACTTAAAAACTAACTCTTTTTTTATTTAAAATAAAGTAACGCATATTTTTACACAATTGCTTTTGTTAAATTTTGTATTTTCTTTATATTTATAGAGCTTTATATCTTTTACTAAACGTTTTAGACTTTTTTACTATATTTTACTAATTTATTGTAATACGTATTTTGTAAATTCGAAAAAGTTACTTTTGTTTCTTTAAACGTTTGATTATCTAATTTTTTTAAAATAGAATTTGATTTTAAAAAATTCAAATTGCATTAGCAAGTTGTATACGCATATCTATTTTTATCTTTTACACAAGTTAAGCACTTATAACGTTACACACTATTATTTAGCGAAAATACACTTATTTGCAACATTGTTCTTTGCATTTATTTTCGCTCTAGTTTGCTCTCTAATAACGTTTAATTTTATTTTAGTTTTAATATTGTTTCGAACTTACTTTATACTTTGTTTGCAATTTATATATTTATTCAAATTAAATCAAATACTTCTTATTAAACATTTGTCGAAATAATCAATTATAAAAAATTATAATTCTAACTTTCTCTATATTTTTTGTTTAGATAATTCAAGAATTTTTGCTTTTAATACAACTTTTTTAAACGCACAATATTAAAAATGCTATTATTTCTTAACATTAATTGCAACGCTCTAGAAACAAATCTTCAAATTTAAAAATTATCTTTATTAGATTTTTGCAACAAAGCATAATGTTAAAAACGTAATTTGCTTAATTCTTTAATAATAAACAAATTATTTTAAGTTTTATTAGCAACTCTTCAAACAAAATATGCGCAATTTCGAAGACTCTAATTATAAGATTAATAATTTTAACAAATTCTTTAAGTTTTGCGATATCTTAATAAAGTTATCTTTAATTATAGAGAACTTTGCTTTTAAAAGTTTAAATATAATAGATTAATTGCTTATTAATTTATTTAAATCTTACAAAAGTGTATATTAATATATTTTTTAAAAATAAACTTTGTAGCTTACATTAAGCGACAAACCTTTTCTAAAAATTTGTTTAAAAAATTAGATAACTTTAAGTCTTAATTACAAGTTATTTCTTAATATAATTTACTTAGCAAACAATTTTACAAATATATTTATTATTTTTAAAATTATATTTCACAATTTCTTAAAAAACTTTCTATTAGCTTTTAATCTTTAATTACAATAAAATATACATAAAATCTTTTTTTGTATTTTAAAATTTATTAAAAGTAAAATATCAAAAAGTCTTAGAAGTTTTACATCAAACTATCTATTTAATTACTCGCAACAATATAGTTATTTTACTTTTCTTTTAATAAAGTAGATTTTAAAAATATTTTAAACTTAAGTATTAATATTTTAGTTAATATATTATTTAGCAATTTTATAAAGCATAATATGCGTAAAACGATTATTGTTAACGCAATTTATAATATTACAATAAAAGAGAACGCAAAGTGCAATTTTAAAATCTATATATTATTTTAAGCTATTAATAGTAGACTTAAGAATTTGTTTAAAACAAATTTACAAAAAAGCTTTAATTTTAATATTAATAATTATAATATTAGCGATTATAATATAAAGATAACTTTATATAACAATTATTTTAAAGTATTGCGTTCTTTTAATAATTCTTTGCGTTTATAAATTTAATACAAGCTTTATCTAACAATTTAAAATCTATATTGTAAAATTGGTATTTTTAATCTAAAATTATTGTATTTACTTAGTTGAGTTTTTGAATAAATTTATAATAATTTAGTTGTCGAAGCAATTCTAATAAACACAATTAACATTATAGAGATCAAATTAATTGTTATTTTGTTTTTGAATTTTTTTTTGTTATAAAGTATATTAAGTACGTAAATAATAAACTTTGCAAAATTAATAATAAAAAAATTATCGTTAATTTAATATTAACTTTGTTATAACTTTTGTCTCTTGCATTAAAGCGAACAATTTGAAAAAAACATTATATACGTTATCTAGAAATTCAAAACTTTTTATACGACGTTTTGTTATCTACGTTACGAAACAACTTAAAGATTAACTTTGTTATTAAACTTAATATAATCAAATATATAATAATAGATTTTAATAGCATTGCTATATTATGTTTTTGTTTAATTAAAACAACGCAACAAGCTTTTAATTATCTTTCTTTGCATCTTAAATATTGCGAATATTGTCTTAAATATATTGCGAATTCTTGCACTTTATCTTTTAACTAAATAAACTAACTTAAATATCTAAAATAATAATAATATTATTTTTCTAAATTCTTAATTATAGTTGACGCAAATCTAGAACTTTTTTTTTCTTTTTTTTCTCTTTTTTTTTCTTCGTATTTTAAATATTGCGAATATCGTCTTAAGTATATTGCGAACTTTTGCATTTTATCTTTTAGCTAAATAAATTAACTTAAATATCTAAAATAATAATATTATTATTTTTCTAAATTCTTAATTACAATCGACGCAAATCTAAGATTTTTTTTCGAATTTAAAAGATTTTTTGATAAAATTCTTAGTAAGCTAACTTAAGCACTTGCATTTATAACAAGAATTTTTTTGCATTTTTTATTTTGTTAAATCGATCTTTTTGCGATGCGAGTTGTTTACGTTATATACTATATTGTTTTATTAATTTCTTTAACAAATAATAATGTTCGATCTTAGATATAAAAATTATTAAGTTTAAAAAAACGCGTTCGTTATATTTATTCAAGATATTCAAAAAAAGAAAACAACTTAAATCGAACAAAAAAACAATAATATAAAATAATTGTTTACAATATTGTTGCAAAAACGAAAAGAAAATTAATTTTATAAATTAAGATTCGAACTTGCGCAACTTGCAAAGTATTAACAATTTAAATCTTAATATATTATTAAATTCTTTCGAACAATTAAATTATAACTTAATCGAAATAATAATTTATTGTCGAAATCTTATTAATTAAATGTTGTAACATAACTCTTATTTAAATTAAAAAAAGTGCGATTTTGTATATAAACGCAAAGATAAAAACAATTATTTAAGCGATTTTGTAATAAAATTACGCAAGTCTTCGACAATACTTCGATTTATTTATAATTCGAAATATATATACGCACTTTATTTGAATTAACGCTTTTGCATTGTTAATGTTTGCAATTTGTTCAATAACGTTTTTATTAATTTTGCATATTTTATATTGTTGTTTTATTAAATTTTAATAAATTTTATTATAATATTTAAATATTAAAGAACAAAGAAGATATTTTACTTTTAATTCTTATTCTCTATTTATTTTTTTATTTAATTAAATATGTTATTAAAGTCTATATACTTATAAAAGTATTAATTGTTACAAAAAATTCTTAACAACAATATCAAGAAAAAGAATTATATAGATATTTGTTTCTTTAGTATTTAAAAATCGTATATTTTTTGCAATTGCACAAGAAATTACTTTAATTACAAAATTAAAAATATTTTGTTCAAGTATATTGTTAATTCTTAAGATTTCTTACGTACGTTTAGCAATGCTTGCGACGAAGATATTCTAAATTAAGTTAACATTATATCGATAGCATTAAATGTAGCTTATAATTAACAAAAACAATAAATAATATAATTATTTTATCTTAGTTAAGAGAAGCTTAGTTAAGAACTTATATTATTCTTTATTATTACTAATTCTAAGTCTATCTAAACGACAATTTAACATAAAAGAGAATTGTGCATTACAATTGTTTAAAGAAAATCTATTATTTGCAAATAAAACAACAAAAGCTCTAAATTGATTTTTGCGTATATTTAACTTTTATTATTATTTTTAAACGTTGCGTTCTTAAAGAATATAATATTGCAATTGTTATATAATTAATTGACGTTTAATTCTTTAATTTAATTTTGCGTAAAAATATTTATTGTTTGTTTATTATTAAAATTTTTAATTTTCGCAAATCGAAATTTATTTCGAATATAAACAAATGCGTTGTTATTGTTGTTTTTGTTACTTTTGTTATTTTTGTTGTTTCGATTATTATTGTCGCGAAATTATAAAATTTGAATTACTTAAATATTAAAAATATATTAAAAGTTAAAAAGAGAAAAGACAAACAATTAATTAATTGTTATTAATAAGCTTAATAAATAAAACTTTGATTAAATTATTTTAATAAAAAACGCAAAATTTGTTAAACTATTTTATTTAAAAGTCGACTTTATTTTTTTTGTTATTTTTGTTATTTTTATTATTGTTGCTATTGTATTTTAAGATAGAACTTAAATTGCTTAAATATTAAAAATATACTAAAGAGTAAAACAAAAAAAGACAAACAATCAATTAGTTGTTATTAATAAGCTTAATAAATAAAACTTTAATTAAATTATCTTAATAAAAGATACAAGATTTTTTTGATAATTTCTTTTAAAACTTGTCTCTCTTGTTGTTGTTTAATAAATTTAACTATATACGAAAACAAATTTATTTGTTAATTTTTTTTATTTTGTTTAGCAAACATGCGAAATTTTTTAAATTTATTCGAAGATACAATCTTGTATATTAGAGATTTAAAGTTGTTTATTTTAATAAAGCAATACTGTTAAAATATTATTTTGTATTTTTCTTATATTACATTTATAAACTCTATTTTATTAAAAGTATTGTCGTCGCTTTTTAAAAATATTTGTAGCGTTTTTACTTTAATAAAGCAACATATTAGAAATTATATATTATTATTTTTCTAAATTATAACAATTAACTTTATCTTATTACAACGCAAGAAAATTTTTACATTATTACTTTTTTAAGCTTTAATTATTAATTTTACTTTATTACGAACGTTGCAATTGTCGTTAAAGATTACGCGTTATTTGTCTTCAGCATTTATAAATTATTCTTTAACAATTTTTGTATTAATAAATCTTAAGTTACAATTAATCAATTATTATAAAATATATTTATTAAGTTCTATTTTATTGTTTTTAAACAATTTGCAATTTTAACTTAGCAACGCGATTTAGCAAGAATTATAATAGAAAAAGCGTTATATAAATAGACAAACAATCGCATTGTACGTAATAAATATTTAATAATTGCGAATTAAAACATTAGTAACGTTTTCTAGATACATTGTGTAACAACATTGCTTTGTGTGTTTTAAACTCTTGCACTAGTACGTCTTTAAACAACGACAACAAAGTAGTATAAGTTATAATAACGTTAACTCTAATAAAGTATATAATCGTTTGTGCTTATATAAAATAATTTAATTTCTCGAAATTTATAGTAATTTAATACGACGTTCTTAATTAATAGTCTAGTTATCTAGTGTAAATTAAAAGCACATAGAAATATAACTTTATATTGGCATATGCGCACTATATTAAATTCGTGTAAAAATTATTGTTTATTTATGTTTATTAATTATAAAGCGCAATAAACGTATGCTATTGTTATTATAATTAAGACGAAACAAATTAAGATTAAATCTTTATATACTATACAAATAAAAAGATATAACTAAAGTTTTTTATTAATTATTAGCTTTACTTCGCATTAACTTTATTTTTGTTATATTTTCTTTATAAATATCTTGCTTTAATGCAAATTTAATAGAAAGTATTAATACTTAAAGTTCTTTACAATAATAGATAAAGATAATTTTGTTTATTTCTTTGCGCAACGTCGTTTGTTACAAACAATCTTTATTAAATAAATTAAGTTTAAATTTATTAAATTAATGTCAAATTTCTTAATATTTCTCTCTAATAACTTAACGTTCTTTTTAAATATTTTTGTTATTATTGTTATTTCGACAATTTATATGTTACTTAAATTTATGTTGTTTTTTTAGACAAATTTGCAAATAATCTTAGTTTAATAAAGTTAAAATTGTTCGAAATATAATTTGTTTAAAGTGCGAATGTTTGAAGAAAAAATAAGCTTTTGTAAAAATCTAACAACATAATCGATGTTAACTTCGATTTCGAAATAAAATAAACAAAATTTATAGATAGAAGCAATTCGATTTAGCAAAAGAGACAATTTACGATATAACATATATAATTTCGCACAATTAAATAACGAAAAGCAATGCAATATATTTGAGAACAAACAAAACATTATTGTTACTACAATTAATATTAGTGCATTGTTTAAAAAAAAAAATTTGTTAAGTTTGTTATTTACGAGTTATTATTATTAAGATTTAAACTACTTATTTGTTTTAAAAAGTTATTATTGTTAAAATTTAAATTACTTAATTGTTTTAAGAATTGATAAGATTGCTTAAAAATTATGTTAGTATTAATTATCGTTATAATATGCGAATTCTAGTTAATCTTTAAGATATGCAAAATATTAATTATTATATTGTTAATAGTAGTTCGCAAATAATAATTTTTTAAATAAGAAAATATAATAAAAAAAGAGATAAAAAATTATTAAAAAATAGATATTAACAATTTAAGTTTATTTGTTTAATATTTTTATTAACTTTTATATAATAAGTAAAACAATGTTTTTATTATTTATTATAAAGTGTCTTGCATAAATCTTTTTATTTGTTCGAATATATAGTTGTTAGAACGCATAACGTCGTGTTGTTTATAATACATTATTACTAAAAAACTAATTTTATATAATCTTAAAACATTAAGAAAGTTAATTGAAAAAGACGTTAAATACATATTGCGAGTCTATAAAATATACAATTATATTAATTGTTAATTTTGAGACAACAAATTTAGATTGCGCAATTATTTTTGTTTTGCAAATAAAATCTATAGCAAAGTTTAAATTAGCAATTAACTTAAAGAATACAATGCGACATCTAATAAAAAATTTCGTAAAAGCACTTTTAAAATCGCGTAATTTCAAAGTTTATCTATTATTATTTACGAAATTACTATGTTAATTATATTTGAATTGTTTAAACTATAAGATATATTAATTTAAAGTTTTGAAATTATTAACAAAGAAATTAAAACAACGAAAACATAAACGACAAGTTAATGTAAAAGAGAAATGTTTATTAACTATAAAAGCTAAATATAGAAATCAATTAAAACTTTAAATCTTTTAAGTCTTTTTATAATTTTTTATTAAATTATGTTAAGAGCTAGACATTTAAAGCAATTAAATAAAAAATCTATATTTTGCGAATTTCGTAAAGAAGAAAATTTATTAACGAAATCGTCAAAACTTGTATTTAAATATATTAGAAATTTCAAATTGTTGTACGAAGAGTAGATATAATCTTGAATAAAATATAGAAAGTTAACAAAAAAAAGAAAAAAAATATAAAAAGATATTGCAAAAAAGAAGATTCGATATTGCGATATTAAATATTTAAATTTAACGAAATCGTTAATTTTAGAAGAGATCGAAGATATATTGTTAAAAAATTAAGAAAAAATTATTATTATGCGAGAAAAATTGTTGAGAGAGCGTAAAAAATTATTAAGAAAATAAAAAAAACTATTAAGAAAACAAAAGAGATTAACGAGTTTTAAAAGTTAGCTTTTCGAAATTCTTATCGCTAAGTTCGAAAAGATTAGACAAAGATATTAAAATTAACGTTTGCAACAAATCTTGCATCAATAAAGTGCCAATTTGTAAAAAAATCTATGCAACGAGTTAAAAATATTAAGACGTCAAATTAAAGTGTTTGTTAACGCTAGACTTGCAACAATTATAAAATTAATATATAGACATATTAATCGCAACAAAGAATTGTATTATAATGTTAGATTAGTAGTTTGTTAACTATGTTTGTTAATTAAACAACTTTTTGTTTTAATCTTGCTTAATTTTTTAAGTTTAATCTTAATTAGATTTGGGTTAAACTAGATTAAATTTAAGTCAATTCTTGCTAGATATAAAGCTTGCAATCTTATATAGTTAGCGTTGTTTTGTTTCTTTTTTTCTTTTTTGTCTTTTGTTTTGTATATTAAATCTAATATAGATTTGAGTTTTATCTAGTTACTAATTTAGATATCTCTTTGATAAAGATTTTGAGTCTAGTTTTTGATATTACGAAAGACTAGCACTTTTTGCAACGCTTTTACGCGTTAAAATCTAGTCTCTTTAAGTATATTAATACTTATTTAATTATTAATTTAATAAAGCATTTAAAACTTTTACTAGAGATCGAACTTATTGTTAAGAAATTCGTTCGACAAGTTATTCAAAATTTAGTCGAAGCTTTATATTAATTTCGAGAGTTTTAAAATTAAATACAATTTAATATTAATGCTACTCTTATTTTGTTTGCTTCAAGTTTTTCTTTTGTAGAATTAAACTTAATATTTATAATTACAATTATATAAATTGTCGCTTAAGCTATAAGCAATTAATTTATTTTTGTTATACAACTTTTATTGCTTTCTACAAATATTATTGCTTTTGTTGTTTTTAAATTTAAGAAACTTCTTAATATATTACAACATAAGAGAGACAAAAATTAATTAAATACATAAGAGCAAAATCTTATACAACGTATAGATATAAATTATAATCGATATTTTATTAATTAAGTTAAGATTGTCTATGCAAAATTATAACTTATTATAAATAAAAAAATTTACAATTTTATAAATTAATATCGAATTAATAATCTTTGTGTTATTGTTTTTTTCGACAAATAATATCGAAATTTGCGTTATTATTGTAACAACTTCTTTGAATCGAAAAATATATATTTGTATTTTTGCGAAATTCTAAAGCAAGACTTTATTAACTTTGTTAAATATTACAATCTTTTTTATTAAAAGAAAGAACGCTCTTAAATAAAAAACGCTTTATTGATTAATTGTATAAAGCGCAATATTAGTTTTTTTATCTAGATTGCTATTATATTTTAACAAACTTCTAATAACAAACAATTATTTATTTTTTAACAGTAAGTTTAAGCTTTTTATTAAGATCAATAAGAAGTTTTAGCAATTTAAGTATTGTTAATCTCGCATTATAACAATTGTTATTACTTTAATTAAGCAAAAATTTAACTTTGTTCTTATTAGCAACTTGTTAAAATCTTGCATTATTACTTTTGTTTTTGTTATCTTATTTGTGTTGACAATCTTTGTAATATTTGACAAGTTAATAAATTTAAACTTTGTTATTATTATTGTTCAAAACAAATTCTTAGTTATTTTAGAAATTAAAGAAATTTGCAATAAGTAAAAGTTATACTACTATTACAAATTGCAATATTTAAACAAAATTGCAAAAAAATATTTTAATAAAAAATCTTTCTTTCTTTGCTTTGTTAATCTAAATAATATTTTTAATATTAATAAAGATATTTTGTTGTTAGTAAAAAAAATCTAGTTTTTAAGCAAAGTCGCATTCGAAAATTAATATATATATTTTTTTGTTTTTTAGCTTCTTTGTTTTTATTTTTTTTTTAATTTTATAAAAGATTTTTAATTAAAATAACTTTAAAACTCTTTAAGTTTAATTTTATATTTAAAAATAATTATATAATAGTTTTCTTTGTTTTACGCTAAACTTAATCTCAAATTTTTGCTATAACTTTAATTAATAATAAAATCTTAATTTATATGTTTATTAATAAATCTTTTGCGCAACAATATAATTTTTCTTTTTATCAATTAATTTACTTTTGTAGATTTCGAGATTTTAATAATTAAGCAATCTTAACAAACAATATTATTTATGTTGTCGAAATTATTATAACTTTTAACAATTATATCGAAAGACTATTTCTTTATATTATTGAACTTAATTAATATTTTATTGTTATAAATCTATTGTAATTTTGTTGTTACTTTATCGATACAAACTTTAATTATAATACTTTTATTATATTCTTTTCTTTTTGTCTTAAATATTGTTGTTAATTGTTTGTTAAAATCTATAATACTACTTAAAAAGAAAAAGAATTCTTGTCTTCTAAGAAATTTTAACGCGTATAAAAGCTTCAAGATTAAAATATTTTTGCAATTTCTCTTAATAACTAAATCTTTTTTTCTAGTCTAAATTTATTTTGTTAAAAAATATTTAGCAATTTAATTGTTTATAAAAAGCAATTTGCTTACAAAAAGCAATCTAGTCTTGCTTTTTAAAAGCAACTTAATCTCGCTTATAAGAAGCAATTTGCTTCTAAAAAGTAATTTAATCTTGTTTTTTAAAAGCAATTTAATTTTGTTTACAAGAAACAATCTAATTATTTCGATTTTAAATCTTGTCTTGTTTTATCTAGTTTAAAGCAAGAAGTTTTTAATTGTATTTTTCAAACTATTTAAAAAAGATATTTCTCGAAAATTAAATATCGAAGTCTTTTGTTTTTTAAAATTTTTATCGAACAATATAAGAAACAAGTTAAACAATTTTTTATATAACTTAATGTAATTAAGTTAAAAGTTTATAAATTTAATTACATTGTTTGCGCAAAAAATATTAAAATATTTAGTATTACTTTATAAAAAATAGATGTTTTTCTAAATCTAGTCAAAATTTTGTCTAGATTTAAGTTAAATCTTGTTTAGATTCTTAATTTTTTAAATCTTTTAAAACTTTTGTTATTTTATAAAGATATTAAAATTAACACTTATAATCGAAATTATTATCTAGCACTTTATCAAATAAAAAAGAAACTTTATTTAATAATCTTTACTACTTAGAAAAACCTAAAACATTATTAACAAAACAAGAATGTCAATTTAGTTACAATTTTGTCTTCTAGATATTTCGAGTTTCTTAATATTTTCTTTAAGAAAAAGACAAATATTTTGTCTTTTTATTGTTTCTACGATTACGTTATTTATTTTAAAGAAAATATTTAGTTTTTAATTTTTATTTTATACAATATAAGTCGTAATAAAGCTCTAGAATTTTGTTGTTACTTAAATAAGAATCTTAGCAAAAAGTTTATTCGAACAAGTTGCTCTTAAACGATAGTTCTTGTTTTTTTTATCAAAAAACTTAAAGATAAACTTAGATTTTGCGTGAATTACAAAGATTTAAATGCTATTATAGTTAAAAACAAATATTCTTTGTCTTTAATTTTCGAAACATTAAATTGTTTTAATTGAGTTAAAATCTTTATTAAGCTAAATATTATTTTAGCGTTTAATTAACTACGTATTCGAAAAAAAGATAAAGCTCTTATTGTCTTTTGCATTTGTTTTGAACTCTTTAAATATTTTATTATATCTTTTAATCTATATAATAAATTTGTCTTGTTTCAAAAATATATTAACGATATTTTTCGAAAGTTTCTAGATAAGTTTTGTATTGCTTATTTAAATAATATTTTTATCTATAATTGTTGCGCAATACAACGACGACATGCCTAAAGTCTACAAATCGTAATAGTAGCAAGTAAGTAATTTAAAGAGTTGTCTATCTACTTTTAATTAATTTGTTTAGCGAGTTAACTTAAATCTAGATTAATTTAGCTAAAATAAGCTAGATTCAATTAAAACTAGCTTAGAAACTACAATATATTTTGCAATCTTTGCTCTTTGTATATAATTATTTTCTATAAAATTAATAATTTACTACGTTATTTGTTATATTTTTTATTAAATTATAAACTCGAGTTTGCGAAGACTTTTTATTCGACAATTTCTAGTATTACTATCGCGACAATCTTAATTGCATTTTATAGAGAACAAAAGACACTATTATTAATAAGTAGAAATCGACATATATTTTCGAATTACGCGAGAAATTTTTGCGCAAACAAATTGATTTTGTTTGATTACAAATTCTACAAAGAACAAACAACAATAAGAGAGATTAATTTATATGTTTAAAAGAAAGCTAGTTAATGTTTTAAAGAAAGCAAACTATATTGTTTAAAAAAGAGTTAATTAATGCTTTAAAAAAAACAAATTAAATTGCTTTAAAGAAAGCAAATACAATATTAAAAAATACTATTAAGACAATAGCGTAATTACAATCTTTGCACTAGATCGATAAAAAATTAATATATCAAATCTCTTTATTGTTATTTAACAAATATTACTTTATCTATTTTTTAATTTTTTTGTCAATTTTATTTTATTTATTTTTATATATTATAAGAAACAATATACGCAAAACAATTAATATATTTAGTCGAATTACAAACAAGCAATAATTTTGTTAAATAAGAAATTATCTTATAGCAAAAAATCTTTAAAATATAATTTAATCTTTAAGTTTTATTGTACTTTTTATTTTTACAAGCAAAACTAGTTTAATATTATCGATAATTTTTTAATCTAAAGATATAAAAGCAAATACTAAGACTACTTTTTATATTTAACTTTGTCTAAACAAAAATAACAAAAAGAATATAATTATTATAATTACGATATATAAGATATAAAGATTTTTAATATATAAGTATAAAGAGAAGCTTCAAATTATTAAAAGATAACATTTGACAAACTATATAAACTACAAGAAGTTTATTAATTAAAGTATTAATAAAATATAAATATATCTTAAAAAACTAAAACAAAAAATTATCGAAACTTAGTCTAATATAAAGAGATTATGTTGCAACAATAGACTAATTTAGATATTGTTAATCTTTTTGCTCTTAAAATATATTGCAATTTAAGATACTTTTAATACTTAAAACTCTTTTAACGTCGACGTAACTCTTTAAAAGTTGTAGAAAAAAAAGACATTATTTAAAGTTAATAAGATTGCTATGTAAATTAAACGCAAAACTAGTTGTTCAAAATCTTAACGTTAATATCGAAGTTTCTCTTTAGAATTAAACTTTAATTTTTATCAAAAATTTAGCTTTTTTAATCGAAAAATTAATAGAGACGTATGTTGTTGTTATCTTTGTCAAAATTTTAAGCATTTTGTTAAAGAATACTTCTTTTGTATCAATATTCGCAAATATATTTAAAAAAAAATCAAAAAGACAAAGATTATTAAGAATAATAAACAAAAGTTTTATAAAAAGTATTGCGTTTACAATATTAAAAACAATAATTTATTAAAAGAATCTTTATTTAATAATAGCAATTTCAATATTAAAAAAAGTATTAATAAAGAATTTGCGACGTTATTTAAAAAGAATATTAATAAAATTCTTAACAACAAATAAGTTGTTAATATTGATGCTTTTTTATATATAATTAATTAGCTTCGATACTTTAAAGATTTTTTTATTGTTATTTCTAAACGCATTGTTAAGATCGAAGAAAAAAAATTGTTTTTAAATTAGTATAAGACAACAACAATATATACAAAAAACAAAAACAAAATATATTTAATAAATATTCTTTTTGTTTTAAACTTTAAAGTTAATTTTTTATTTAACAAACGCATATGTTAAAAAGATTTATATAAAGACTTTAACAAACATAGTATATAAATACAAGATAAACAAGAAAAAAAAATTTTTATTGCAAATTAACAAGAAGATATATATATAATAAGCAAAATAGTATCGAGTTTAAACAAGTTTGCTCTTATTGTTATTATACAATAGAAATCTCTTGTAGCATTTCTAGCAATTAACAACGTATCTAATTAAGAGAATTAAATACAAATTAATATTAATAAAGCAATTATTAATAACTTTAAAGCAAAGCTATATAGTCTTTAATATTGTTAATTTGTTTATTTAGACGCAATTAAGTTGCAAAAACTATATAAAATTACTATACTCTTAAAGCTTGTTCTTATTATCGAAGATATAAAAAATTCTTGTAAAGTGTGCGCATTAATTAAGCTCTACAATAAGAGAAATTATTACGTCAATAAATATAAGACAATTATTTTAACTTTTATTTTAATTAACATTTACGAATTACTATTAGTTTTAAAACTTAAATACAAGTATTTTTTCAAAATTGTTAACAATTACTTTTGTAGAATATAGATATTAATAATAATTAAACAAAAACAAGTTGTAAATATTCTTTGTTAATAACAAATGCAAATAGAGCTTTAAAGTAAAGTTAAAGTATTTGCAATTCGCAACAATAACAACACAAAACTTAAATTAATACTTAATAAGTAATATTTATTCTTTGAAGTCGTATTTAACTACATTTTGTTATACAATTCTCTTTAAAATAATGTTGTTAAATAAGATATACAAATTATCGAAAACTTTATAAGAGTTATAATTAAAGAGACGAAACTTTTTATTAAGTTTTAACTAGAAATTGCATAGATAAACGCATATCTACAAAATTATATAGCAATTAAATTGTTTATCGACAATAAATTTATTATATCTATAGAAGCATTTATCGACGTCAAATTTAGATTGATTGCGTCGAGTCGAGTCATCGAGTTTGAGTTAAGTACTTGACCCAAATTGAGTCAAGTCGATTTCAAAAGTTGAAATCGAATTGTCGATTCGATTTTTAATGTTAAAATTAACAATTCGAGTCGAATTGTAGACTTGAAACCAAAAATCGACTCAAAAAATCGATTCGAATCGCCAAAACTTAGTATTAGTATAAAGAAATTCTAAAATAAATAGTAGAAACTAGAAAGTCATGTTTTGTTTTATAATTTTTTGATAGTAAATTATCTAGTAATATATTAAGATAATGCATTTGAGCTATTTAAAGTTAAAACTTAAAAAGTTAATTTAATTGTGTCTTAAAAGAAATTCGAATCCTTGACACAATATAAATATTAGATAAATTAATGTTATTTATAACTAGCTTAATGTTAACATTGCAACGCATTTTCAAATTTAACAACAACTATTAACAATTACATTTGCTCTAATTATTGAGCTATTAAAATTTGCTATTTAAGCTTATTCTATCTATTTATATATGATAAAATAATACTTAAACAATAGTAAAATTATCAAAGTATTAAATACATAATCTTAGTGCGTTATTAAAAATTAAAGTCTTTAAATTAAGTAAAATCAAATAAAGTTATATGTAAGTTGCAATTCTAATGTTTATTTTAATTACAATTTTATAATGCAAAAGAATAACAAAATAAAGTATATAATATAGTAATGCATTAAAGTAATGCATTATAATTGTTTTTGTAATAGTAGACTCTTTAGACTATGTGTGTAAAGTTATTAGTCTAAGATCTTAATAATTTCGTTTGTTTTACTATTATTTTGAATAATTTAATTTAAGTTATTCTTTATTTTGTCATTATTCTCGTTGTTATTATTCTTATTAATTTTATCGCTATTGTCTTTATCGTTTTCGCTCTTATTATTTTCTTCGTTATTTTTATTATTTGTTGCTAGATAGTAGTTATAATTCAACTTCTTTACATTATCTTAAGTCTTGTATTAAGTCTTTTGCTTATAATTATTCTCTTTAATTACATTATTAAAATTCTTTATTTTAAAAATAATAAAATTTAAAATATTTCTCTTCTTTGCATTGTTTAAGATTGCAAATTCTTCAACAAAGATATTAAACAATTTTATAGAATCGTTATTATTAGCTCTTTTTAAATTATTTAAGTCATCGTAATAAATAATTTGTTGTTAAATAATTTCTACAATTGATTTTATATAAATCGAAAAACTCTTATTAATATTGAGTTCGATGTTAACGCTTAACTATAATATTATTTAGCTTAGATATAGAGCACAAATAATGCATTTAAATAATGCATATCTTTTTAAAAGATAATTTTATTGTTACATTTGTATTCTTAAATAGTTTTTGTGCCTTTTTAATAATCTTAAGTCGATTTGCTTTCTTGATTGTAAATTTTTTTTTCGCTTTTCTTCTAAGCTTATTTTTAAAGCATTTCGTTGTAAAGTTGTTAATATTGTGTACTTTATTACATTATTTAAATGCATTATTATAAAGACCTTAATTAATTTGATATTTATTAATTTTATTTTTAATATTTTTCTTTATATATTTACGATCTAGTGTAAAGACTTGCTTTTAAACAATTGTTTTACGCAATTTTTTAAGTTAAATTAAAATTGCTTTGCGATTATTGCATTGTTTTCAATACAACTTTTTTTTATTATTATTTTATTCTTGTGTGCGATTGCGACTTGCGATGCTTTTTAAATTAATTAATAGCGCTTTTATTATTTGTGCGTGTACTTAACTTATTTTACGAGTAATATATAAAGATAATACAATTATATAGTAACTTAAAAATTTCTTATAATATTTAGTAAAGTGCGACAAAATTTAAAGAGTAAAAGATTCGAAAAAATTAATAGAATTATAAATAATATGTTGACAAGTAGTTTTATTAAAACGAAGTAAAAAATATGTGTATTAGAATTAGAATTAATATTTATTTATTAATATTTACTTTAAACTTTTGTTAACACAAAATTATTATTTTTTTACATTAATATATGTTTGATCTCGTTAACACATTACGCAAATTTATGTTCGTTAATTGCTTTGTCGTTTATATTATGTACTCTTATTGTTAATTATTGATTTAAATCTCTCTTTTTACGCGATTTTTTAACGCGTTTGCACTAGTTAAAATTATCAAAATTATTGCTTATTTTACTATAACTTCTTTAAATTTCGTTTCGAATTCAATATTTTTCTTTTACGTTTATGTGAATTTCTTTTTAATATCGTCAAATTTATTATCTTCTTCAATAACTTGCGTAAAGCAAATAAATAATGCATACAAATAATGCGAAACGTTTTGTCTAAAATTGACATACTTAATTTGCTAATTTGTCGATTAATCTCGAAATCTTCTTGCGATAAACTAGTTTCTTAATTTGAACGTAATAAAATAAGCAAAAACAAAGAAAAGTCTCAAAAAAAAGTATTAAAGAAAAGAATGTTTAAGATGCTAATGTAATTAAAATAATGCAAACAAATAATGTATTTTCAATTAATATACTAATGTTTTGCGATAGCATGCACGAAAGTGAAAGCTCAATATTGTCGCTCTTCGTAAAATTCGAAAATACTAAAAATTAATCGATTTTCTTATTTTTTAACTTGCATTTTAGCGTTTAGTTCGTAAGCTTTTTTATAATAAAATTAATAATTATAAGCGTAATTAAATTAATTATCGCATTTAGAGTTTAGCTTTAACAATACTTTAGAAAGCAACAAAGACGTTTATAATTACTCTTTTTTTTAATAAGTGCATTATCTTTTTGCATTACTATTATAATAACAAAATTATAATTAATATCTCGCACATTATAGATTCGAATCTTGCGACTATTTACGCGAAGCGTATAATACTCTAGCTAAGAAATTTGTTTTTTGTTAAGAATTTTATAAAGCAATTTGATTTTTTAAACTAAAAATTCTACAACAATATTATGTTCTTCTTTTTAAGCAAATATAATATGTTTTTTTTTAAGCAATTATAATTGTTCTTTGCATTAATTAAGATTTAAATCTTCGAAATTTTATTATTAATAAATCTTTTTTAGCAATTTAATTTATTAAATGCATTATTTCTTTGCATTATTACTAATAATATCTAATAATTCTTGTAATTATTAAAGATGCTTTCTCTTTAAAAGTTGATTTATTTATAAATAAATTTAATTTAAAACAATCTTAAAATCTAGCGTAAAAAAATCTTCTTCTTTATTTATCGCTTAATTGTTATTCTTCTCTCTACAATATATATTTTACAATTCGAAAACAATCTCTTTTGCGTCTAGATTTATAGTACGATTAAAATACTTAATTATTATAATTTGTTCGACTATTTGCGAACTTATTTAAGATCGATTTTATTAACACACTTTTCGAACAAAATTAAAAGTTCGTTTAATATCTATTGATAACACTAAACATAAAAGCACATTTCGAGTTATTTGCGTTAGTTTTAGAAAGTTTAATGTATTGTTTTTTTAATATTTCTAGATCGAATATTTATTTTCTACAATATTAATACAAAAATATCAATCGTCTTTATTTTAAATCGAACGGAATTATTAAGATTGTCGAAGTAAGAATCTCGTAACAATTACAATAGACTATATCAATATTAGTAAAAAATCATATACATTATTATATTGTATTATCTTTTTAACGATAATTGCTCTTTGCGCTTTTGTTCTTAAATTAGCAATTAAATCGTAATAACGTCGATAATAGTTTTTAAATTCTATCTTGTATTTATTTTCGTAGTTAATAATATTGTCGTTTTCTCTCTTATTTTACAATTTATAAAGACTAACTTTTTGCGTAGAATCTAGAATGTTAACGAAATTGTATAACGTATCGCCTAATTCTTTTGTTTTCGAATAGTATTTCGCAAGCTTTGTCGAAGCTTTCAATATTGCAAGTCTTGAGTACAATGTCTTTCGAAAAATAAACATTGATTCTTATTATCTTCTTTAGATGTTCAAGATAATTAAACATCGCATCGAATACTCGAAATTCTAAATAAATGCTTGTGTTAATTGTTCGCAAAACTATAAGAGTGCATTCGTAAAAAAAATTTAGCATGTTATTAACAAGCAAAACTAAGTTTTATTTGTTTTCGTTAAATTTAACTTGTTGAATCTTTAAATTTTAAGAATATTTATTTACTTAAAAATTAATGTAATTGCGTAATTAATATGTTTGACAAAGCATAAAATAAATAAAGTTTCAACAAATACGAATATCTTGTATTAGTTTTTGTAACTTTTTATTAATTTTTCTTTAAAAAACTTTAAATCGAAGCAAACGTTAAACTAAGTTAATAACAATTGTAAAAGCGCAAATCTAATAAATTTAGCACATGCATTATCTCTTTGCATTATTATAAATTTAAATATCTTTTTAATTACATATAGTTAAAATAAAATTTTAAGTTACAAGATTAATTATATAAGTTAAACAAGACACAAAATTTTGCTATTTGTTTTATTGAAACTTTTGTCGATTTAAGATTTTGTTGAATTTGTTCTTAAATGTGTCGTTATTATTTGCGTTATTAATAACAATCTTAAGAAGCTTATTTTTAATTTCGAAAAATTTCAAAATCTTTATAAGCTTTAACATTAATTAACGATCTATATACTTAATATTAAGAGAAATAAATTTAATCAAATGTTTGCGAAATTAAAATATAACGTTTACTTAATATATTAAAACTTCTAGATAAACAACTCTTTAAAAACTAAATTATGCATTTAAAGCAATAAAGATGCATTAAGTACTCTTAAAATTTATCTTAATTTTCTCGCGAATTTAATTATATTTTGAAAGAATTATTTTGAATAATTTGATGCAATTTAAAAGCATCAAATTTGAGCAAAGCATTTTTAACAACTTTCGAAAGTTAAGATTATCAATAATTCGAAAAGACAAATTCAAATTTACGAAAGTTTTGCATAGTTAATTTTTCTAATTATTTTAAATAAAGAATAACGACAAATTGATATAACTTTTCTTCTAATAAATTATTAGTTATACATTATTTATATACATTATTAATTGTAATTTACGCGATTAAAGACTAGATCAA
>JAABUL010002311.1_pt1 | contig 32043 bp, 45 predicted proteins | sample 5559151 | NCBI WGS metagenome assembly JAABUL01 (sample SAMN10711876, study PRJNA513368) | rock metagenome | isolation source: Antarctica rocks | place: Antarctica: Victoria Land, Pudding Butte sud
TCAAAATTTTTTCCCCCCCCCCCCCCCCCCCCCCCGGCGGGGAAAAAATCCTCTTCCGGACGACGAAATTCAGTAGTGGTTGTGGCTGATCATGATCATGATCATGATGGTGGTGAATAGATACCCGACATGTTTGGTGTACCTCACTCTCTTACAGACGGAGGCGTTTCGGGATAGACTGGGCGACGGAGCGTTCATTGGGGAGTTGATGAGGGTGGGCAAGAGACATCATGAGACTTGGTGCGTGTCGACTTAATCTTACAAGCCCGACTATGTGCTGATCGGTGGGACTAGGCGAGTGGAGAAGCCCCCAGATCCGGGCGAGAATGGGCTGAAGACGGAGCCGATCGCGAACGCATCATGACAGGCTTAACGACGTGACGATATATGACAATGACATGCGATGATTCTATGATGATATGCTATGCACAATGCCTAAACGCTCAGCCTCATGCTGGACGTCCCCAATCACGCATCGACCGTTTCGGCCATCGCCCACCTCCCCACAGTCCCGCTACCTCCCATGGAATCCACTACCAAGAGGTTGACGATCGGCTTGTCCTTCTTGCTTAGAGCGCGGAGGACGTCCTGCGCGAGAAGACCGCCGAGGACGGCGACGCTGGGCGGGAAGAAGTGGGTTGCGTGATTGGTCAGATGGCTGAGATGCATGAGCTTGAGAGCGGAGGCAAGGAGGCTGCGGGACACGTACTGGATCATGTCGGGATCGACAGCTGGGAGGGCTCTCTCGTTGACACCGAGCTGATTCCGTATTCCTTCTGCTATCTCGGTCATCTCATCCTCCTCGCCTTCCTTGCTGGTCGGCAGGGCTTCATGGCGGGTTTGAAATTCCCACAGAGCTGTGAGAGGAACTCATTGTCAGCTATAGCCGGCTAGAGGTGATGTACGAGCTGACCAAGGATGCCAAGAGCCACTCCCGGGGTTCGTTCTCGCGTCGCATTCCTCGTAAGACCACGATAAGGACTTCCCCCTTTGGCTGATTCCGTTGATGGCAAGTGCCATTTAGACGAGTCCCGAATAGCTGAGAGTGAAGGGTAGGAGAGGGTCTTTTTGGCGAGTCCGGGTGAAGGATGTTCTTTCGTAGCTGGAGGACTGTTTGAGGATCAATACTGCAAGCGACTACGATCAATTGAACAGCAACTGAAGTGCTATCGTGATTGGAGCCCACTTAACGTGTACACATATTCGTAAGCCTGGCCCAGGTCCACGAAGACGTATCCGTAGAACCCATATGTCCCAGCTCCATAGAACATCACTCCCGCTTTCCTCGCCGCATGGTCAATCACTTCCTGGACGTCCATAAGCATGCGGGTTCGTCGACGTACGGCCCCGCCTCATGTAGCGGTTCCCAGCGAAGCACCGAGACCCACCATCTCATGTCTCTCCAAGTCGCAAGCGATGACCACATTCACCTTCTCCCGCCGCAAGAAATCGACCATCTCATCCCCCTGATCCACCGTTGCCGCAGCCGTGCTCGGATCGCGTATAAACGGTGTCAATGTCGGCAGCGCTGTGAGCGAGACGAGTGGGTTGAGGGATGATATCTGTGGTAGAGCAGATGCTGTTCGCTACGCGAGTACCCATTAGTCTCGAGCTGATTAGTGGGACGTTTTAAACGAGGACATACCTCTAAACCGACACAGCCGTCCTCCTCGCGAAACAGAAATCCCCCTCCCAGATCCTCCTCAGCGACGACACCATCATCCATGACGATCAGCCTCCCTATTCCAGCTAGGACGAGGTTCTTGATTGTCTCGTGTGCGAGGGACCGGAGGGAGAGGAGGAGAACAGTCGAGGATCGCATCCTGTAAGTCTCGTCAGCCTGGGCAAGGCGAATTCAAGGCAGAGAGATACCGGTCCTGAGCCTCGAGACCCCACAGTCTGATCTGACGGTCATACAGTGAAGCCTCGTCTGATGAGCCGTGAGCTTTTGTCCTTGCCACATTCTGCGACGCCAAGCCGGCTCGCCTAGGGCTCAAGGGAAAGAAAGCGCGGACCTTCGGTGATGTGTCCAATCCGCAGCTCGTCTCGCGGCTTCGCGACGGTAGAAGACGACGCCTCCACCATCTTAAGGTTACCGGTGATTACGAGTGGTGAGAAAGGCTCGTTGATATTCCGTCAAAGGGGAAACTGAAAGGATGAAGGAGGATGAAGGAAATCGTCATGAAACCCCAGAATTTTCCTAAATCCTAACCAATACTTCCTCCTGCATGATGTCCGACTGGCGTGTTCGGCCGCCCTTGGCCATGACGACCACCAAGTTCGACCCGGCCACCCATCTGTACAAGCAAGGATGGAAAGGCAAAGGCACCGGTACGTCCCTACGTCATCCTCCCTCTGGCTGCCTGCTGATGGAGAACCGCTAGCTCTCAAGCACGGCCATGCGACTCGTCCATTACCGGTAGTACGGAAGAAGACCCTGTCTGGAGTAGGCAAGGATCGTGATGGAGCCGTGCCGTTTTGGGATCAGTCCGTTCTTCACTGCATCACAGTTGCGACTCTAATCACAGCTCGCAGTATCTTCGCATCTACAGCAGCCAATATACTTTCCCCTTCGCTTACACCTGCTCCTAGACCGCCTGCTGTAGTAGCAGTCCCGCTTGCGGCTCCCCGATTAATTCTCTCGCCTTCGGCTAGGATGGGTCGAGAAGTCGCGAGGCGAGGTCTGTACTCGCGCTTCTTCAAGGGTACGAGCGCGAGTCTCTCGGCCGACGCGACACCGGAAGCCGAGGAGGACAGCGCTATGGTCGGCATTGCTGGACCGTCCTCGATCAAGGGAGACGGCATGCATGGAAGAGAGGGATTAGCGAAGGAGGGCGAGACGAAGGAGCAGAGACGGGTGAGAAAGATGGAGCGGGCGACGCGAAGGGCGCTGAAGGAGGAGACAATGGGGACGCCGAACGTTTTTGAAGGGGATGGGAAGCGAGTCCGGGGGACTGACGATGTTGAGGGCAACGCGGTGAAGAGGAAGAGGCGAAAACATGAAGAGCAGGCGCAAGGTTCACCAGATCTCGGAGGAACTGGGGATGATGCGGAAGGCCTAGCAGAGCCCGGGCGTGGAAGGGATGAAGAGCAAGAAGCGACGGAAAGGCGGGCGAAGTAGGAGCTTGGACTGATCTTACCCATTTTCGCCTTCCAGACATATTCACCTCTGGGACAGTGCCGGGGCTTCATACAGCATGCATCAGCTGGAGGACTATATTGCCTTCATCAGACAAACACAGGCTGACGGATGAATGAGCTGATCTGAGAAGTTCAGAAAAGGCACCGGTCGAAAGCGAAATCCAAGTCGTCCACTCAACAGATTAACTTCATCTTGCACGACCCATTGTATATCCCATACAAGATGATTTGAGAGCATCGAAGCCTGTCTCGGGCCCGCCCTCCCCCTCGGCGCGATGCTCGACCCAACTCCCCTTCCGGCCGAAGCGGTACCGAGCTCCTTCCTGCCCTACCTACACCGCGACCAAACCACGCTCTCGCCGTTCTCACCTCACACACTCCTCGGTCATATCGCTCTTCTGCGGGAGCTGTACCTGCCGCCGATCCATGGTGGCTTTCGCCCGATCGATGTCTCCGATCTCGATGATGGCAGCCACTCACCACGTTCGACTAAGGAGCGAAGATTTAGCGCTGGGCTGGCCGAGACGATGGATGGGCTGGGCTTGGGGTTGGTCGTCGGGTCGCCTTCAAGGCAGCCGGTGATAGCGGACACCATCTTCGAACACGACGAGGACAATGAAAGGGATGACGAGACGTCAGAGGGGAAAGCAGAGGCATCGACAGATCACCTCGAGCCGTTCGAGAGGGACTGGGCGGAGAGATGGCTTAATGGGGTGGTGAGAAGAGCTCAAAGTTGGCTTGAGGAGCACGAAGCGCACGAGGATCTCCACGGCTTTGTAGCTGCGGACGGGGCGATGACGGCAATGAAGGGCATCGAAGTGGTACTTAGGGATGCTACGGCCGTGCTGGCGATGATGGCGGGGACGAGCGGTGCGTATTGTTGTCGATCAGTCAGTGACACTCATGGTGATCAGCTGCTGGGTCTCTGACTCGGCATTTGCTCTTTCCGGTCGACCCGTCACTCTCGCAAGCCTTACGCCAGTCTAATCGAGCCCGTCCTACCAACCCCGACCTCTCACCCGAGACGACTACCTTCCTCTCCTCCCTCTCCATATCCCCCGCCTCACCTATTACCTTCGTCCGTCGTCCGGACCCCTCCCTCTCGCCAGAGATGTCGGGCTGCCGAAGGCGTCCTCGGACTTCCACTGGCCGATCCACTTCGGACATCTCCACATCGCCAGAGAGCGCATTCTCGACAGGACGCAGTAAACGTAAACGTCGTCGTCCTGCAATCCCGATACTTCTCCACGATGCACCCATGGCAGATCATCTCAGTGTCGGTGTCCAGACATGGGGTAGTGCGATCCTCCTTGGTCGGGAAATGGCGATGCGACCTACGGACTTCGGATTGTTCCCGCCTGACAAGAGTATCAGGGTACTAGAGCTTGGCGCAGGAACCGGACTCCTTTCCATCCTGTGCCGGAAACTACTTGACCTGCACCATGCCACACTAGGCACTGGTGGTACATCACCAGGCCTGGTCGTTGCGACCGACTTTCATCCCGACGTCCTGTCAAATCTGAAGGTCTGCGTCGACCTCAACTCCCCCCCGCATACAAACGAGGATGGAGCAGCTATCATGAGCTTGACCGATAACTCGTCAGATTCCGGACTACACATCGCCAAGTTGGACTGGGCGACGTTACCCGCAAACATGCAAGCAAGTACCAGCTCGTCAGGTGGCGCCGAAGAGGCTCAGGAGATCACACGATTCCTTGATCGACCTTTCGACGTCGTGTTAGCGTCGGACTGCGTGTATGATCCAAATCACGCGGATCTGCTTCGACAAGTTGCCAGCTGGGTTCTACGCCCACCCTCCGGTCCTGAAGACGATATCGGCGGGACCTTCGTATGTCCTCGCGACATGCGACATGCTTTGGGCTGATGATCGCAGCACATCCTCTCGCCCCTTCGGCCCACTTTCGCTCCAGAGCTCGAAGCAGTCGACAAGCACTTCCCGACCCTTCCGTCAATCGTATCGGCCCCAGTCTCGGAGAAAAGGTGTGGCGAAGGCTTGGGACAAAGCATGGGCCTTAGCCTCGGCACCAGAGGGCAGGGAAAGCGATCGGTAAGGGGCAAGAAGGGAGAAGGGAGGGCGGATGAGACGGAAGGCTATTATTGGTGGTGGGAGGTAGGGTGGGGTTGTTACAGCAGCGTAGAGACTAGAAACTAGAAACTAGAGAGAACTCGGCGTGTGGTTCTCCTTCGACCAGTCAAATCGCCTTCGATGCAGACGGATTACACAAGTTCCGTAAGCACCCCACAGAACACTCGAGCCGCCTCCGGCTGCTCGTTTGGACTTTCAGTGTCATGATTTCGTTAGGAACGATTTGACCTATGGCGATCTATAGTCTTTGGTCCGTCAACCCATTTGACGTCGGAGGGAGGTCGTTCGTCTGTCAAAAAAGACTTACTTGAGATGCCCGAAAACTGCTATGAACGTCGAAGACGGTGATTGAAGACAATCCTTTCGCTCTCTTACAGCTTCGCCTATTTGCAGGGAGCTTCACGCCCGGCGAACCACATTCTTTGGACGAATGTGACATGGAAGCTTGCCTCGCGACATATCATAACCCGTGCGCGATGCCGAGGGACAAGATCAACCCCCGACCAAAGGAGGCTCCGTACAGGGGTCAAAAGGATTGCGATCCGCTGATCTGTTTCGAGTCTCCATACCGCGAGAAGGAAGCTACAGGCGTGTACTACAGCATATCACGAGCTCAACAAGCCGACCGCGGCGGTTGCCTAGATATGAGAGTTGTGCGAGAGGGTGTATTTCGAACGGTCGTCTCACTCGCGTTTAGCTAAGGGAAAGTTGGACGCATGAGAGTCACCCAATTGCAATTTGGTAATTTTGGCCAACTGTCTCTTCGCATTTCTCCCGTACATAAGAAATGACTAGCCTCAATGTCGGTCGGAAGGATGATAAGTGGCGCTCTGCTCAGTCGGCTTGAGGAACTCTCAGGGCTTGCTGACCTTTCTGATGTAGGGCTTGAGCTCTTCAAGAGTCCGTCCATCCTGGCTGATGAGAATTTTTAAAGTCAGATGCCGCAGCATTCATGTACATCTGCACGATAAGCTCCGTTCCGTAGCTTTTTCTCAAAACTCACCATCCAGTTGACACTTGATCCTCCCCTGATTGATCAGCTTCTGGGGCAGGATGACTGACTAAGCCTAATACGTTACCGGTGGGTACGATCGTTCGCCGGCCAGCCACACCGCCTCGCTCGGCGGACTCCAATACGCCTTGTCTGTGAATGATCAGTGATCTTGATGATTGACTTGCTTACTTGACGGTGTCCCCTCGAAACCCTGGAAGACGCGATCCAACGGCCCTTTGCCGATCAGCTTGGCTATCATGTTCAAAAACAAGTCGCACTGTTGATCTGCGGATTATCCGTGCTATCCGCACCGTTCTCGACGAGGATGATCGAGAAGTCCGGAAAGGCTTCGGCGAGACGGCATGGGACGAGGCAGCCTGCAATGCCGCCTTGGAATGACAGATTTAGAAGTGAGATGGCGGAAGTATGCGGTCTCACCTCCAGCTATGACGATATCGGCGGACAGGGTTTCCATCTCGGCGAAAGACGGATCAGTCATTTCTTGAGCCATTAGAGGCCGCTTCAACCTATCGACCGAGCATTGACCGTAGCGTTTCATGTTTTCAAGGTTCGAGAAATAGGCGGCTGATCAAATCTCCGTTAATGCCAGGTTAGGCCTGCACGCGTTTGGTGTCAACAAAATAACTTATACTGGGACGGAGTTTCACATTCCTCTGCTTTGACGTGTGGGCCTTCCCCTCTCACCGTTCGGAATCGGAGGAGATCTCATAAGGTTATTGATCTTCACCTGAGGTCTCCATCTCAATATGTCACGTCTTCCAACCCTTTCCACGCCCGGTCGCATGACCCCACCCAATACTGGCATCCCCACACCAACTCACAGACGACCTCGCTCTTCCCTCGGTCCAAGTCATGCTTCCTCCGGTGTGTCCACCCCGGACGAAGCGATGGACAGAGCTCTCCAAGAGGCATTACGGAATCGTCCGCCCAGCAGTCTGAGAGGAAAGGAGGTAGAAGGGGATCCGGATACCCCTACGCAGATGTCAGCTTCGTACCTCCACCCCGGAGCTGGATTAGCACAGAGTCTCGCAGCTCCTCGTACTCCGGGAACACGGCCTCGAACACCTTCAGCGCTAGGGCTCTCGCATCCGACGACACCGCTGTCCTCCCGTTCAGGGAGACCGCCTGTATCTGCTAGGCAGTCTGTATCTGGCTCAACAGCTGGCGGGAACTTCGTAACACCTCGACGAGTGTCCGTGGCTTCTTCCACCAACTCCACCACACCCTATGCCCGTCGACCAGAATCTCGGGCATCTAATGCACACGAGGGAGCTGGGATGCGATGGATGCCGGTGGTTGGGGAGAGGGTACGAATGAGCGGGCTGGGAATGGAAGGGACCTTGAGATTCATTGGGCAGACGCAATTCAAGGAGGGTGTATGGTCGGGCGTGGAGCTGGAAGGAGGTTTTGCAGGAAAGGGGAAGAATGATGGGAGCGTAGATGGGTGAGTCACCAGATTCCGCTGGTGACGAGATGATCGAGCTGATTGTCGGTGCAGCGTCGAATACTTCAGCTGTCCACCTCAGTGCGGAGTTTTCGTCTTCGCGTCCAAGCTTTCCGCCCCGACTTCAGGCCCCTCCCGACCATCCTCCGTCGCCTCCTCTCATCGCTCGCTCGCCTCGTCGCACGCGTCGTACTCCCTACATGGCCGAGCTACACCTTCACTGGACCCGCATATGTCCAGACCTACAACGACCACACCCGCTCGTGTCACCCGAGCCGTCTCCAGCTCCGTCAAGGGGCGCTTGGGCATAGCGGACATGCATAATGACAGTCCGCTCGAGGAAGCTCGGCCGGTACGAACGCTTTTAGGGAATAGCATGAGCAGTAACGGAGTGATGGCAGAGAGCAAGATTACTGTCGGATCACGAGCGAGCAAGTATATCGGGATGACCGCGAAGCAACTAGATAGCGCTCGATCAGTCCCAAACAGCCTGACAGCCAGTACGACCACGCCTAGGCCATCGAGAGTGTCAATGGGCGGTGTCACTCCAGCTCGAGGGGGTCGACAAAGCCTGGGCGGAAGCTTCGCCACTCCGAAGGCGAGAGGACCCAGACCGAGCGCAGCCATGGACCATATGCCTCCTCCACCTAGTCCGGGAAAGGTCAATCGGGTGATGCAGGCTCATCAAGCGCAGCTCGAGGAGGAGATAAGGGAACTCAAGCGGAGCAACGCGCTGCTCGAGGATGAACTGCATACTCTCGGGGGCGAGGCGGAGCGCCGGCGGATCGAGGCTTTGGAGCAGGAGGTGGACAGGGTGAAGGACGAATCTGACTCGCTTAGGCAGCAGTTGTCCGCCTCACAGGCTGATGCGGCGGATGCTTCCAGACTGGCCGAGGAGCTACAAGCTGTGCAGAGTGGGCACACAAAGGAGGTTACTGCGAAGGAGAAGGCTCTGTCGCAGCTGCAGAAGGAGATGCGATTGGCTGCGGAGAGATCCGCGGGGGAGCTGGAGGCGGGAATGGAAGCGAAGAGAGCGGAGGTAAAGAGGATGCAGCAGCGGGCCGAACATGCGGAATCGGAAGGTTCGGAGATGAGGGCATTGGTCGAGGAGTTGACCCATGCTGGTCAAGTTCGTCCGGTCTCACGCCGCCTACGCCCTCGCTGATCAGATGAATTTAGGCCACTATCTCGCTATATGAGACCAAGCAATTCGACTTCGAGGATAGGATCCGTACTCTCGAAGATCGGAATCGATCGCTTGAAGAGAAGCTTCAGAAAGCCAGGGAAGAGGCCGAAACGATACCTGCGCTTATATCGCCGTCACCTCGTGTCACTGCCGCCGAGATCGACAATGAGACCTTGAATGCGCAAGTGAAGCATCTCCAGAACAAGCTGAACCACCTGGAAGAAGAGCTCGAGGAGGCCCGACTCCAGGCGGAGACGGACATCGAGAGCTGGAAGGCCAAGCTCGCGAAGTCACGAGACGTGGAGAAGGTCGTGATAGAGCAGGGGTCCAACCTGAAGGCGGAGATCTCGAAGCTGAAAGAGCAAGCCAATGGAGCGAAAGGACGGATCGGAGAGCTGGAAGGGGCGTTGAAGGAGAATCAAGCGGCATTGGAGGGAGCGAGGGCGGAGATCGAAGGTCTGAGGGTCGAAGCGGCTGTGGGTGATCAAGCCAAGGGTTCCGTCCTTGCTGATGCTCCGATAGGAAGCTTCAAGTATGCGGGCCGCACTCCAGACAGCTACCGCAACCGAGAAGGCTCTATCCGCAAGTGATTCACAAGTCAAGGACCTCAAAGCTCAGCTTGTCATTGCTGAAGCAGCCGAAGCGCATGCTGCACATCTCGCCTTCAAGATCTCCTCGCTCGAGGCCGAAACCGCGATTGTGAGCGGACCCACAGACTTTCGCAAACCGAAGAGGCTGACATTGTCCAGCTTAAGCAAGCCGCTGCATCGCATGCCCAGAACGGTCTTCCGGCGCCATCAACGCCTACCGGTCGGGAACCACGAACTCGCTTGTCCACAGGATCAGCGGCAGATGACGCAGAGAAGAAGCTTCGCGGGTTTCAGCATATCATCCAAGAGCTCTCGGCGGAAAACGCCGATATCAAAGAGAAGTATCAGTCCGTCTTAGAGGAGGTTGGACTGCTCAAGGAGGTGAAACTCTTTCTCTATTGGCGTATGAAGCTTATTAACACAGGAGGTCAAACTGCTGGAGGAGACAAACGAGATGCCCGATGGCGGAGAGCGGTTGAATGGGACTTCCTCGGTACGTCTGTCCAGTTCGCTGGCTCGTGCTTGTGCTGAGGCACGTAGAAGGAGCTGCTTGACGCCAAAGCTGCCATCCAAGCTCATGTGGAGACCATCAAGGAGGTGGGTATGGGGCTTCCAAGGTGACGTAGACTGATTCTGTCCAGCTCAACCGGGAACTATCCGAGCTCGAATCCCTTGTCGAATCAAAGATCTACCGCGAAGACGAGCTCGAGACCCGTCTCACCGAACTCGAGTGCGATCTTACCAGATTACGCAGCCAGTCAAAGGGCGACCCGGGCTCATCAGTACCAAGCGAGCCGACGCATTCCCGCACTTCATCAATCCAGACAGCGAATACGGACCGGTGCGAGCTGTGCGATGGACCACATGATCTGGATGCGTGCCCCGTATTTGCGGGGAACACACTGGGCGGAGGCGATGGGAAGCCCAGTCCGTTAGCTGGACGAGGAGGGAAGGCGGGGAAGTACTGTGCGGACTGCGAAGTGAGTGTGAGGCTGGATCGATCGGGATGGTTGCTGATTACGGTGGTGACGGTAGAGCTGGGAGCATGATACAGTGGACTGTCCGATGGCGGAGGACGTGTTCTGATCAGCAGATTTGATGGGGCAGACATGTATGTCAGCACCCGCAGCGGACATTGCTTTCTGCGGGCATGCGGCATTGAGACGACCATCAGGCCTGCACCGTCACCGTGTCGCAGACTTATCCAAAGGTCATTGATGATCAGGTGTCTTTCCGAGTGGCGCTGCCTCGATCAAGTTTCATGAGACGATCCCGAAACCGACGGAATGGCAGGAATGTCAGGAGACGCGTTTCATCTGCTTGTGGACTTGGAATACACTCCTCTAACTCACTCTGATCAGCTCCTCGTTCGTCAACTCACCATACGGTCCTCAAACGAGATTCATAGTCCAAATAATCGAGTCATCATGAAGCGATCGCGCGATTTCCAATATCAGACACTCTTCGACCTCCCAATCCTCTTTCTCATTATCTCATCACCTCGCTCGTCTCCATCCTCGATTGCCGACGCTCTGCGCTTGAATCCGTCTTCTCTGTCCGCACCAATCCTGCCTCGGCAATCACGATACCACAACTGGCGTCGAAAAAAGACCACTTCTTCGCCCTCCATCTTCCAACCAAATGCGTCCAAAACAAACCATGGCCCAAAAGCCTGACCATTAAGCAAAGGTGGATCTACCTTCCTCTTCCTATCAACCAAGCGACTGACTTCTAAACTCGGCCAGATGCTCAAATCCCGCATGGATCTCGAGTTCCGAGCCCTCCAACGCGATCTCCGATCCTACGGAGAACGGCACGATATGTTGATCGCTCAAATTCGAATACTGACAATACGGATACGAGCTCAGAACGTCAGAGTTCCTCTTCTTCGTACTCCACCTCTGCTGACGAGAAGGCTCGGTCTCGTAGTGCGGTCAAGGGACCAGACATCGTGACATCTCACTCGATCAGATCTATCTCCTCGATATCGTCTGACTCGGAAGGATCGGTGATCACGCCTAGTTCGAGCCACATCTTGCCTTCCCCCTCGATCTCGCCTCCGGTACTGCAAAAGGAACACACGAACATGGACATGGAGAGTCAATCAATGAGTCCTGCCCAGATCCTGATTCGCCGATTTATACCGCCTCAGGAAATCACCGCGGGTCCCGTCGTTGAGTCCTGTTACTTCCGGTGATCCTGTCTGTCCCGGCTATCCAATATTATCGTTACTCTAGTCTTGTGCTGCTCATGCAACGACGTCATGATAGGCTGCATGCGAGTGCCCGCTACAACAGATCTCATCACCGTTTTATGACCTGCTGCAACAGCCCGACCATACCCACATCCCTCAGAAACCCCTCATCTCCCTCATCTCCCTCCCCATCCATTTCCTCTCTCCCTTGGACTCTCCTATCCCACCCTTCTACCTCCTCCTCCTCCTCCTCCTCCTCATCACCTTCCTCTCCATCATCCTCTTCCTCTTCCTGCACCTCCCCGACTCCCGCCAGCTTGCCTCGGAGAAGGACACTCGATTTCGCGTACGCCCTATCATACCTTTGACTCCTCTCCTTGAGCTTCGCACTCGCATCCTCCAGCCCGAAGCCCTTTGTAGCATATACTGATCCAGAGTACTGATCCTTCAGCCTGTCAAGGAAGACAGAAGATGCAGGATCAGGCTGCCAATCCGGGTTTGTCGCCTTGAAGTGCAAGAACGACTTTTCCATCTTATTCTCGTTCGTCCGCCACCGTGACCGTTCCTTCTCCTCGGCCGAGTCGGTCTTGCCATGTCGGCGGAAGTCGAAGACGGCGAAGGAACAGACGTAGCCTACGCCGTCTACGTGAACGGTGAATTCCCGGAAGAAATCGATGATCGCACCAGCGCAGGGTGGAAGGGTGAAGAAGAGGATGAATGGGGTGAGGAGGACGGACAGGAGTTCGGTGAAGAAGATATTGATCTTGAGCGCGAATAGGTTGCCAAACTCTGCATGTACCTTTGACTTTGCATCAGTGGGAAGTACCGCGAAACGATGGCTATACCGACCATCTGTGAATGCAATTTCCCCCTCCACTCGCCCGGGAGATAGTGTGTCCACTTCACCACTTCCCGCAAGGAAGCCTCGGGATCAAAGACCAGGTTCTCCTCGGGCACCATGCCCCGTGCGATGGCCAGGACGGAACCGAACAGACCGAGGTAAAATAGCACCGTGCGGTGTGGAGTGATCTCAAAGTGAAGCACAAGGTCGGGATCGATAAGCGAGGCCACGAGGAGTACAGCAGCGAAAGACCCGGCGATGAAAGCGACGAACCTGCTCCTGGTCAGTCTCCGAATAGAATCTCACCTTTCACAGGTGTATGAATACGACAGACTGACCGCATGATGAGCGCCGTTCGCTCCTTCGGGAACTGGTCGATGTACTCCTTCGCCGTGGGATAGCTTCTATCCAGCCTCCGCTCAAAAAGATGTGGAAGCTCGTTGAATTCACGAAACTTCCATTGCGCATATAAGGTATACTGTCGGCCTCCAATCGATGACGGGTTCTTGTGATACTCCTGAGCAGCCGTCAGTTCGGCTGGACTCAATGCAGCCTGACCCACCTCGAAGTATCGGAAGAACGAGTACATGAGGAGATAGACGACGATGAATGGAGCGAAGATGGCGTTGAGGATCCCCATGAATACGAATCGCCGCTTGAGCCTAGACATGGTCAAACTTGCGCATAGTAGATGAGCAAGCACAGAAACGCACCCATCAACAAGATCTTTACGCCGACGCTCTCGCACAAACTCCTTCCTGACCTGTCCCCTCTGATCGAACAGGTATCCCATAAGACAGAATCTTAGGTTCCATTCCAGCGCTTTCGTTAGCGTGTTCGCACCGAAGCTGATAAATCGCCTTTCGCGTTCGCCCGCGTTCGTTGGAAGCGCAGCTTGGGATGGCGGGGCCAGCAGCGAGGGTGGTACAAGTGAGGAGGCAGCGAAAGGGACGGGTAGGCGTACACGGAGATCGAGTAGCTCCTTATTGAAAAGCGCGATGAGGTAGTTCTCTTGCCGCAATATGCGACTGGCGGGACTATCAGCGGAGGAATTGGATCCTGGGTTTAGATGACGCACTTCGCGACGTCATGCGCATCCAGCTTCTTTTCATTCGCCTTGCTGACATCCTCACCCACCATGTCCGCAAGAGCGCTGGTCTGGCCATTGGACAGCGAGGTGACTGGATTGTGTTTGCGGATCTCGCCAATCAGTCGGACGATCTCAGTCCAGGGCAACGTCTGAACGTCGGTCTAAGGAGAGCTATCAGCGCGACGTGTCATTCAATCGCGGCAAAGACACACGTCAGGGACGCCCAGCAGATGGGTGTAGAAGCGGTACATCTCGAGTAATCGCGGCAGGGAGAGGGCGAAGGTGATGAGTTGGAATACGTAAAAGCCTGTGACGCTAAATATGAACAGCATGTGTGGGAAGGAGCCTCTAGGTCCGGTCAGGTATTGTGGCCTGAGTGACTCGGAGGACTCACCTTGTCAAGCACTGACCGATGAGAACATCATCGAGGTGCCCAATCGAATCCGTTCCGGATGTTGTGGACCCAAGAGCGGAATAATCGATACATGAGTTTAGGAATGTCGAGAATGCAATGACGAAGAAGGTTGTTCTGTACTTTGCTTCAGCCTTTCAGCCATATGGCAGCAAAGGCACGTACAGGAGATTGAGGACCCGCGCCAGCGCGATACAGTATATCCCCTTCCCCTTGAAATACGCGTACACCTGCAATATGAGTCAGTCCGCACTTCACAAGAGCTTGACCAAGCTGAATCGGACAGCCAGACCCACCTCCTGCAGAAACCCATCCAGATCGTCCACATTAACCCACTTCCACAACGCCTTCTCATGCGCGTCCAACCCAGTCTTCTTCGTCCCACCTCCCTTCACCATCCCCAATCCAGCATATCGCCCCAGGTGTGGCTCTTCCTCATCATCCTCGCCGTTCGGGACAGTATGATATCTTCTTCCCCCCTTATCTCCAGCTTTCACCTTTCCCTTCCTGTCCAAAGGTGAGGGAATGGTCGGGTCGAGGTATCCTTGCCCGTTCAACAGCCGCGGTGATGGAGTTGACACCTTCTTCGAACCGGATGATTGACGTCGAGGAGGTCCCGGACGAGGTGGTTCTCGGAATGTCGGAACAACACGGGGAGAGACTACATGTTCTGGCGAAGTCGAGGGATCGCGAGAGGTCCTGTCCATGCCCGAGGCGTATACCGAGATAGTCGAAGGTCCGGGACTGGTACTGCCTGATGCCGAAGAAGAAGAAGGTCCAGGTTGTCGGAATGGACCTGAACTCATCACCTCCGCCGCATCTGAAGCTGTTCGAATCGGATTGTTCGGCGTCTGAGGATCTCGAGCTCCGCCAAAGACGATAGACCTCGGAGGTTCCCCATCCTCATCTTCCGAAGAGGTACTAGGCGACTTGAGTACACGCTTGGATGGTCGACTGGTAGGTGTAGGCGTCGGACTCATCCTCTCTCGGTCTCTCGGATCTTCTTCGCCTTCGACCTCGGCTTCATCCCCCTGAAGTTCTCGAAGAAGCATGGTGGAAGGGCTGTCTGTGTCGGGGTGAGGGATGGTGGACCCGGACATGGAGGAGTAGGGATTGAGGAGTTTGAGTAGGGAATTCGTCCGTGAGGGAGTAGACGACATCTTGGTTGAGCCGACTTCGGCTTCTCGAAGAGGGCTAAGACATTGTTGAGAGGAAGGTTGAGTGATTTCGAGATTGGTAACTTACGGGACAAAGCAGTCGGGGTGGCCAAGAAGCTAAGATTAGGCTTGCAACCAGGTCAAACAGTAGGCGCCAAACCCGATAACTTTCGCTGCGTCAATCCTCCACCTTACACCTCCAACTTCCTCCCAAACCCGTGTCTACTCCATTCTCATCGAAGAGAAGGATGACAGCTACGGCAATGGATGTCGATGAGGCTCCTGCTGCTGTCCCCGGGAATGCTATGGCAGTGCTCATGTCCAATGCCAAGGGCAAAGCCAAAGCGGAGAACGGAAATGGGAACGGTACGATGAGTGAGGCAGAGCTGAAGGCTGCGGAAGCGAGAGAGGGATTACCATGGTCAGTCTCGGGAGTTTGACCGCCAGCCTGTAGTTGCTGGGGAATCCGATGCCCTTCGAGCTGACTTCAGATAGGGTGGAGAAATATCGACCGAATACGCTTGATGAGGTCGTCTCGCACAAGGATATTACAAGTACCAGTCAGTCGCAAACCGCAAAAAGGCAGCTCTGCCTTTTGGGTAGCTGCTGTGAGGGGCTGACAAAGAGTTTATACAGTTGAGAAGTTTATCGAAGCCGGCCGATTACCTCATCTCCTCCTCTACGGTCCTCCAGGTCAGCCTTGCTGTCCTTCCCCCCTTCATTGCGCTCAACTCACCCTCAGGTACCGGCAAAACGTCGACAGTCTTAGCCCTCGCCAGACGACTATATGGTCCACCTTATCGGAAACACATCCTCGAGCTCAATGCTTCGGACGATCGTGGGATCGACGTCGTGCGCGAACAGATCAAGAGTTTCGCCATGACCAAGGTGTTGTTCTCGTGAGCCGTCTTTTCGATCGTCGCTCTCTGTTCGCGGGCGCGGGTCGCACCTGCACGGAAGAGAAGCTCAATCTGTGTATCACGGCCGGAGCTGACCTCTTGGTTTTGTAGGAAGGGATTCAAGCTCGTCATCCTGGATGAGGCGGACATGATGACTCAAGCTGCTCAATCCGCACTGCGAAGAGGTACGCATGACCTGCTCCTCAAGTTGGACCATATTGACCAGCGAGGACAGTGATCGAAACGCACACCAAAAATGTGCGCTTCTGCATACTTTGCAACTACGTGAACAAAATCACCCCGGCCATCCAATCCCGATGTACAAGGTTCCGGTTCTCGCCCTTGCCGGAGAAGGAGGTGCAGCGGAAAGTTGATGAGGTAGTTGACCAGGAGGGGTAAGTGCGTTCTGTTATGAAGTGGATCCAAGCAGTGTGCGCCTGGGTGAGGTCATTGTTGAAGCTGACACAGCGAGACAGGGTGAACCTAACGGAAGATGGGCGGGCGGCTCTACTGAAGCTGTCAAGAGGAGATATGCGGCGGGCATTGAATGTCTTACAGGTTAGTCAAGTCCCTCCTGGAGGCGCGAATGCGCTCAACTCCGGATGCCGCGCTACGAGGATGGGCTGATCTGCGTCGCTTCCCCTAGGCGTGCCATGCAGCGTATGATACCGTCGATGAGCTTGCGGTATACAATTGTACCGGCAATCCACATCCAAGAGATATCCAGCGGGTAGTAGAGAGCATGATGTCGGATGAGTTCGGGACGAGCTATTCTTGTACGTCCGCCTGACCTGCCCCAGCCGAACCGCGATAGCTAGCGCGTGTAGGAGAGCTGACGTCGTCTTAGTGATCACCTCGCTCAAGATTGAAAGGGGTCTAGCATTACAGGACCTGATAGCTGGAGCGTACGATTTCCTGGAGACCGTGGAACTACCGAAACAGAGTCGGATATACCTGCTCGATCATCTGGGATCATGCGAGTGAGTCTGCGTCATTCGAGAATCAGCCGATTTGGCTGGCAATTCCCCCGAGTTTCTGCTGACTCGTGTAGACATAGGCTGTCCGTGGGCGGGTCAGAGAAGATGCAATTGACAGCGCTGTTGGCTGCGTTCAAGATTGCTGTGGAGTTGTCGCAGAAGGAGAGCAAGGCATAGGGGTAGTAAGCAGTCAAGCTCATTATGTAGTCATTGATGCTTTGCTGCTTTGTCAAAAATGAAAATCAATATTGGGATACAAGAGAGTACAATGATTGTCCTGCTTGACGTTTGACACCTTCCCCCCGGCAGCATCCCCGCCCCCCCTCCGTTCTCCCCGAGCTGGACTCGTCTCGTCCCCGTACCCCTCAAAAAACCTCATCATCCCCCATCCCACCCGCCAGGTCAAACCTGCTCTCCTCCCTCAACATCTTATGCCCATTGCCATTCCCCAAACCCCTCCTCGCCCCGCCGCCAAGTGTCAACGTCCCGAACCGATCACTGAAGCTGGCCAGATCCATATGACTAAGCTGGGCGCGACTCATCTTCGTGATCGTCTCCTTCGCGCTCGGTCCCAGAGACGGAGCGAAGTCGTCTGTGACTATCACTACCGGACGAGTTGGGGAGGCCGGGTCATCGAGGAGTGCGGCGTTGACCCATTCCATGATCTGTAAGACTTTACTTTCCGCTTCTTTACACCTCTGCACCCACCCAATTAGTCAAGCTGCGAGATGAGTAGTCTATAGGGGGGACTCACGAGTTGGAGCTCCTTGTTCTCGGCGGTGACGGCTCGGACGTTCTCATCCAGCCGATTCGCCCAGATACGCTTACTCTCGAGCATGTCCTCGAGTTTGGATACTTTGACGGACCATTCCCGCTCAACATCTTCACGGACTTTCCGGCTCGGCTCACGGAGGTGGCGCTCGTAGTCGGCTAAGTGACCCGCGTATCAGTATAAACCTATGGGTGGAGGAGAGAGGGGGGGCCGGGATGGCAGAGGAGAAGGGGTATTGCTGACTGGCGATGAGTTTGAGGCCGGAGACTTCGTCTTGAAGCTCGACAATCCGCTTCTCTGGGTGTAGAGGACGTGCCTCAAGCTCGGAGCGGAGACGGGAGATCTCGTCCTGCTGCTCTGAATTGCGGAGCTCTGCGGCGTGCAGGTCTTCGTGTAGCTGCACCTCGTTAGCGGGCGTTCGAGCATTACGAATGCGCAGCTTACCTCCGTGGACGATCGATCGAAATCAAGCTTTGGGTATTTGAGCTTCGTCGGACTCAGTGGACGGGTCTGAATGAATCAGCATGCGTCAGAAGGATAATTGAGAGACCGCTTACTTCAGCTCTTCCAACTTGAGGTTCGCTGACGTTGACAGAAGTCAAGATCAGGCTCTTCAACTCGTTGAGCCTCTTCTCCATCGCGTCGTTCTTCTGCTTCTGCGTAGCGTCCCGTCAGAGACCCTCTTACTGCGTTTGATGCCACTCACATCCCCCTTGCTGGTCTTCAAGTCGTATCCACCGCCCTCCTTCTCTCGGAGCAACGCCTTGAGCTCCGCGATCTCATTTTGGTACTGCTGGATCAATGCTTGTGGATCGACCACTTCCTTCTTTTGAGCGTGAAGAACGACACGCTTGAGTCCTTGTGCGAAAGAGAGGGTCGAGAGAGATTCGGCTTGGTTGAGGGATGATGGTGAAACAGTGCAGATGACGGAAATGAGGGCGTCGCCCGAGAGCGAGGGTTGGAGAAGGCGCGTCCTGTGACATTCCAGTCAGCATGAGCAGTACGAGAGGGCAGAAGCAAAGCTGACAACTTGGAGTCCCGGAAGGGCACATGTGAGACATTGCGTTTCGAGGCGATGTCGGCCAGCTTGGAGATGACGAGCTTGAGAGTGAGCAGGCTGAGGATTTCTTGAGCCGCTCTCAGGAGGATGAGCGGTATCAAGTTCACGCACGACTGATTGATATGCTTCCCCTCAGCATTCCGCTCTTTTGAGCTAGTATGCTTCTCCGAGCCGGCGAGATCTGATGAGCAATCAGTCTTGACTAGTTCGGACAGGGAACACTGACCAATGATGGAAAGCGTGCTAATGCGGGTCATCTTCTCCCCCGCCGACTTGAGCCGACCTCCTGGTGTTCTGCTTCCCGAATCCTCTGCCGCCATCGACCTAGCTCTCGACTCAATCACCTGGTCTCACATCAGCTCGGTCCCCTCGGAGAGGCTGGACATACTATCCGGAAAACACAATGACTCCTCGAACTCCTCTGATTCCAGTCCGTCCCTCCAACCTTTCTGCGATCTTCGCCGACCCTCAACAACCTCTTCACCTCCTCCTCCGTCCGGACCGCACACTCCGTCAACCCATTGATTACCACCTCCCCCTTCTTCTTTCCCTCACTCAAGCTCAACTCCCTCCCCGCTTCGGGACTAAGGAGATCGAGGATCGTCTCGTTATATAGCTCGAGGTAGGAAGCGCGAAGGAGGAACTCGCGGTCCGGGAAGGAGCGAATTTGGGAGAAAAGATCGGTGATGGAGAGCGGGATGATACCGGGGTTCGATTGGGAGCCGGTCAGGGTGAAGGTCTTGCCTGATGCCGTTTGGCCGTAGGCGAAGATGACGGCGTTGAAGCCTTCCATCGCGGCTGAAGGGGGTCAGCGTGAACGTCGGGTGTGAAGGTGAGCTTACAGCGGATATGGGCACGAGCCGAGGTGGAGTAAGCTCTTGCATTATCCGATTCTGGCGGTAGTATACGGTCTAACAGAATGAGCCAGATCCTCCCCAGATTGAGAGAGTATTTACCAAAGATCCATTCCTTATCATCCCTTCCCCCTTCCCTGCCCCTTTCGAGCTTGATGACATGTTGATCGTAAATTGGTGTTGTCCATATGGAAGTAGCTTCTCCTGTCCGTATCTCAGAATCGTTTGGTGGACGTACCCTGGATCACCGGTATCAGTCAAGTTCTACGTCCGATAAGCGTACGTACCGAACTGTCACGAGTACCGCTTCAGTCTCGCCCAGCTCCTCCACTCCATCCCCCAGTCCACCCCGAGACGCAGTCACCAAGGTTTCCGCCAAGCTCCCTTCACTATCACTCGGGGTAATCGCCCTATCCATCGCTCGGACCGCAGGAGCCGGAGCTTCAAGCCGAGAGTTCGGTGCCGCTGCCCTCGCTCCCACAGGCTTCACAGTCAATCTCGTCCGAGCATCCGGCGTCAGGGCACTCTTGATCTTCAGCCTCAAGTTTGTTTCCTTGGTTGAGAGGAGATGCTCGTGCTGCGAGGGGTATTGTGGGGCGTTGGAGTTGAGAGAAGTGGTGAGTGGTGGGGAACGAGCATCCGGTAGGCGCAATTGCCCGGGTCGTGAAGACATTTTGGGGGTAGGTTGGAAATAATTCAATCGTTTCTTTGTAGTTGGAGAGCTGGAAGAAGCCATGGTGGTAGCAATGAGGTATGGCAGGGGTCCAGGGGTGTGTCAGGTTGAATGATAAGGTGAGTATTGACTAAACAATCCGGCCGACAGACGAAACGTGGCGGGACCAAAATAAGTCACTCGCGTGGTGGTGTTACGTAAGGAAAGCCCAACGTCAATGCAATCCTTTCTCCTTCCATACAATCAGCGTCTGGCTTCATTCCCCAAATTCTACTGTTACCGCCATGACCCCTCCTCCGACTCCCTTCCACCTCCTCCGTATCCACGCCTCCCCCCTTACATCCCTCTCATTCTCCCCCACAAATACCATCCTCTACTCCGCCGACCAGACCGGGCACATCTCCATCCTCGACCTCCGCACCCGTCGTCTCGTCTGCTATTGGCAAGCACACGGCGACGGGGTGCTAGGTGTAGAAGAATGGGAGGGTCGACTAATCAGGTCTGTTTATTGATCTTATGGTGGACTCGACTGATACTAATGGATGGGAAGGTAGTCATGGGCGAGATAACCTGATTCATTTGTACCATCCATACAAGCCTATTCACGGCGTGAAAGACGAGCACCCTAAGGCTGATAGGTCTCTCGACGTGAACGCGCTCAATTTCTGTCGATTCTCCCTCGCCCCTTTTTTAGGCAATGGGAAGGGTAAGGCCAAGGAGAAGGAGGCGGAAGCACTACTGGCCGTACCGAACCTGATCGACTCCGGGCTTGCCGATATCTACCACCTCCCGTCGATGAGACGCCTACATTCCTCTGTCAATGCGTCGTTGGCAACCTCCTCGACATCCCGACCGGCGAAGGTGGATCCGAAAGGAGCTCGGAGTGGGCTGATCATGTCTCTCCACCTACGATTTCTGGACTCAAGACTGGCTCTGGCTATGGGTCTCGAAGATGGACGGGTGGAGCTCTGGACCTGCGCGCTGAAAGATGGATGGGAGGGGAGCTGGGATAGCCGGCTGAGCGAGGAGAGGAGGTGGAAGAAGGTTTCCGAGGGGAAAGGGCATAACGAAGCTGGTCAGTCCATCACTCCAGAATCCAGCCGTCTAGACTGTACAATTGGACGACCCATGAGCTGATGGATTGCTCGCAGTCATGGCCATGGCCGTCGACCGAGATATGTCTCGTGCATTCACCGTTTCCGCAGATCATCTACTATGCCGCTACGACTTTGCAAGGATCCTTACATCCGAAGCTACGAAGAGTCTGACGAGGAATGAAGTGGTATCGTCGTGCTCGGTCAAGCAAATCGGGAATGCCTCGGTCGCTATTTCTAGCGATGGGAGAATCGTCGCTGTTGGGGGATGGGATGGCAAGTACGTCACTTACCTTCTGGTCTGGATCGATGATTGACATTGGTAGGATCCGGCTATTCTCGACAGCGACATTCAAACCCCTCGGTACCCTCGCGTATCACCGCGACAGCGTCCAAGCTCTCGCGTTCGCCCAACCCCCAATTCCCGGGGGGGATGATGCCGAGAGTGTGGCAGAAACGCTTGAGCTGGGAGCGGAGGATAGCGAGGAGGAAGATGGAGTCGAGCTGGATGGAGTCCCGCCGAGAGAGAGATGGTTGGCAAGTGGGGGAAAGGATCGGAGGGTTGCACTTTGGGGGTTGATGGACTTTGCGGGAAATAAGCGGGAGGGGTGATGCAGCTGTCTCTGCGGATCCTTGGCTTGCAATGATGCAGTTTGGTAGAGGTCCCGTCGCTACCTGCCTCAGCCCTTGTACCACCCGGCTCGACAGAATTTTTACTTAATTGTGCTCTAATTTTCCCCGGATTCTAGCTGTATTGCGCGAGAACTAGCTGTAATTATGCGAATGGATGTAACTCACTCCAGGCTTGTCTTTCGAGCTTCGCAACTACCGATTCCGCCTGCGGATTTTCGAAGAGCAAGTTCAAGGTCATTACGGTGCGCGAAGAGTTCCTGAGGGACGAAGAGAACTGCGTGGTGAGAATGTCATGAACAAACAAGACCAACATACCCAAAATGCATTGTGGTAGGGCCACATGCATGGTTTGCCTCTGGAGAAAGAAATCTCGTACCTTTGTTCCTGAGCACCCGACCTTATTTTGTGTAATTCTCCTTGGGGCCTTTTTCTGATTGGTCAATCAAATGCCTAACCCAAAGGCATGAATCTGATTGGGATCATTCTTGTTCCGGTAAGAAGAATACATGTTAAGGCCTCACGATAATGGATATAGGATTGCCGGTTCGAGGGTGAAAGCGCTAGCAACGACACACTGCATACGTGGGCTAGTCGCGTTCACGCCAGGAAGCGCAGGATTGGAATATTGGTGACTGCTTCGATCAGCCAAGGATCGACCCAAAAGGTCAAGCTCAGGCAATGACGTCGACAGGACGCCGCCCGCAAATGACACCTACAGCACTGAGAGGACATCCATCGAGTTTCGTCGTTTGCAGCACACGCTTTGGGCAGACGATGCGGAGCTTCGGTCCGGAGATATGACAAGTAAGCAACTCTGTCAGCTGACTGGTAATACCCTTTCGCTCCTATCAGAACTTGCAAGCACTAAACAAGATACGAAACGTCCAATTCTTTGCTGTATCTTGACGAAGGCGCCCCATGCGGTCTCGCAGAGAGCGCGTCGAGGTGGTATCCTTGTGAATACACTCCACATAGGCTGATCGATGACTCTCCGCTGATTGAGAGACCCAATGAACAGTCTGGACGGTCAAATCGACAAGATCGCTCGAGCTTGTCAAGCTTCGACAAAGATCCGCGCAAGGGGAACGCTGGAGTCACTTTCGGAAATCGAACGGGGTCGAAACGGGCTTGGACTAAAGTCTGGACATTCCAGTGGTCCACGAACTGAGTAGCCAGCCTCGGGAGATTATCCTTGTTGGGATGGGAGGTGTTCGGTGTCCCTTTCGAGCGAATCCTGTGTTTCGGGCGGTGGCGTTGACTGATGGCGAAGGGAGAAGACGGATGGTTCGAACAGGTGCCTGTGGGTCCATGCATACATTACCTACCATGCATTGTAATTTGAAGCTCTGTTCAAAGCTTTCGGAGTGAGTTATCCATTCGCATAATTACAGCTAGTTGCGTAATACAGCTAGAATCCATATTTTGCGATTCCGCCTCCGCTTTCTTGAGGTCACGTGTCTCTTGAAACCCGGTCGACAGGTTTCGAAAGCTTCATCAACTTCCAGCTCTCCTTGACTACTCGCTCCTCGTACAAGCCTATCTCATCTTCGAAACTCCTTAATATCACGCTTGTCGGGTCGTTTTCGCAGCTTAAAGCTGAAAACACCTCGTGAGTCACCACAGAACCCCTGCCCCAGCTTCACCCAGCTCGGTCTGACTTGATGATACCGATGACGAGACCTAGTCCCTCGCATCTCTCTTCCAGCTCTTCCCGCTTCCTCGCCTCATACTGAGCTTGACTCCGTCTTGGAGTGTGGCTGGCCTGAAGGGGGATCAAAGGCGGGTTGAAATGGGAGGTTTGGTGCGAGGGACGGTGCCGATTCTCCATTAGTTTGGCGACTTCTGTCTGAATGACCGAGCCTCCTCCGTCCTCTTCAATCGCCCAGTACTTGAACTGATACCTCCTACAAGTAGCTCAACATGTCACCCTGCTCCCCGGCCGGTTCTTCCTCCTCCTCCTTACCGACAAGCCACACCCTTCTCGCCCTCCCCGACGGCCCCATCCCGCCTGACCACCCCGACCTGGAATCCCACTGTATATCCCTCATCGGCGGCTATCCCACTTTCCCACCTCTTCGCGAAGGACAGGGAGCTGTTCCAGAATCGATCAAGTGCGGAACGTGTCATGAGGCGATACCGCTCTTGGTACAGGTGTACTGTCCGCCTGAGGGAGGGGAGAATGATCGGACGCTTCACGTTTGGGGATGTCCGAGACCAAAGTGTCAGAGACGAGACGGGAGGTGAGTCATCTGCGTCTTAAAAAGGGCGTGAGCCGGGCTGAATTGGGCGGAGAGTAGTGTCAGGGCGTTTCGAGCTTCGGTGAGGAATGAGGAGTATGTGAGGGATGTGGAGGCGAAGAGAGTGGTGACGGAGAAGGAGGCTGCGAGTGAGCGGGAACGGGCACGGATCAATCCCTTCAGTGTAAGCATCCCCTCGCATCGATTATGTTGGTCTCGCTGGAGTGCTGCAGATGTCGTCTGAGAATGGTGTCAACGGCTCGACACTTTTTGGCGGGAATCGACCCCTCTTCGGCTCATCCTCCTCGAACAGCCAACCTCCATTCTCGACCACTCCCAACTCTACCCTGCCTGACGTATCCAAGCTCTCCATCAGCTCCAGTACGACCCACATTCCCCCTCTCCCCGCATATCAACCAGCTCAGTACCTCACAACCACCGAGGAGTACCTTCTTCCACCGCAAGATATCGAAACCGTCGGCGACGATGACGACGAGGAGACTCTCGATCAGAAAGAGGAGTTCAGGGATGCACGATGGGAACAGCTCCTCCCTCAGCACGTGGACGTGATTTTTGAGCGATTCGTGAGGCGGTTGGAGAACGCGGATGGCGGGGCTCAGCAGGTTCTCCGGTATGTCCCCTACTTGGAAATGGAATTTCGAGCTGACAGGTATCAGACATGAGCTTGGTGGTACCCCAATGCCCTACTCGTCCACTTCTCCGCTCTACCGCCGCCTCTTCCCCAATGCCCCCACGACAGCCACCAGATCCCACGACGACGCCGAGGAAGACCTGCACATCGAATCATACTATGACAACTCCTCCATACCCGCTTGTCCACGATGTAAGGGTAAAAGGGTATTCGAACTCCAACTCGTCCCGCAGCTCATCTCCAAACTCCAGCCTGATACGCTCAGTACGACGGGTTCCCCGAACAAAGGATCGAAGAAAGGTCAGACGGAGGATGAGCGGAAGAAGGAGCTTGCCCGACTTGCGGCTGGTTCGAATGGGGATGTAGGTGGGGATGGGGAGAGTCGGAGTGGGATTGGCGAGATGGAATGGGGGACTGTGATCGTCTTTGGATGTGAGGCGGATTGTGAGGGGTTTGGGGAAGAGTGGGTGGAGGTGGAGTGGGAGAGCACGTTGTCGTGAGGACTATGCACATCAGCTCCTCGAGTTGACCTCCATCTCGTCGCCGTACGATTCATCACGGCTTGGCGCGGGACACTGAATTGGGTTCGAGTACTCGGCATAATCCTCTGACGGAAAGTCGGGTGTCCTCAGAGCAATGCGGAGACAGTCACTGCAGGCTGATCATTTGACCATCCATCCGGTAGAGTCCTCGAACCCAGCCTGAGCTACATCCACGTCTCACATATATCCTACATCTTTGCCATCCTATGATTTCCCCGATGTATATTACTCCGAATTCCAATGATTGCCCTATGATCGCTACCACCTCCCTCCGCTCAGTCCTACGACATCCCCATGGACCCCAACGCGCTCTGGAAATCCACAAAACCCGCATTCTGACTCCAATAAGCCGGACTTGGCTCATAAAAAGTCTGCAACCTCCCCCAAAGTTCTGTAGCGCTCAAATCCTCAACACTCCTGTCCGCCTCCATGTAATGGGAACCCATAGGGAATGGCGGAGGATTGCTCATCTGCCATGCGAGTGAGCGGAATGGGTCCCCGATACCGCCTGGAATGGGGTTGAGGGTGATTTGAGGGGAATCGTGGAGGGGTGTTTGGGTGAGGAGTCCTTGGTGGGGATTTGGGGAGGGAGTCTTTTGGTCGACTTGCCCGCCGAGGAGGGCGAAGAGCATGTCTTCGCCTTCGAGCGAGATGTTGGCGGTCGAAGGGTCGCGGCTTTCGAGCTGCGGGAACCGGCTGGTGACCAGGGACTTGAGGATTGGCAGTAACAGCTATGACGCAAATCCCGTCAGCTTCTGATGGCACCAAATGGGAGTTTCGGGTGAACTCGCCAGAACGCCCATACTCCACTTCGAGCCGTTCTCCTTGATCGTATCGCACGACTTGCAAAGCTCATCATACGCCGCCTCGGTAAAGCTTGGCTCAAGATGAGGTCCGCACCAGACGGCAAGCGCCGAGAGTGAGACAGCTGCGGAAAAAGTCTGCACCCATAGTGACCAGCATCGCGAAGATAGGCGAGGATGCTACGAAAAGCCATCGCATCAGTACCGGCGGCATGCCAAGACATGTGGTGAGCTCACGGTTCTAGTCCAGCAAAGGGAGGTCATAGTGATTGCCTGACAAGCCTTGTAGGTCATGGAAATCGTCTTGCGGTCCGCATCGTCGAAACGGATTGACTCGATGGATTGGGAGCGCAAGCGCGCGATGAGCCGGCGCAGCGAGGGACGGTAGAGGAACACTTCGGAGATATCAGAGGGGTTCCGTCGCGGGAGAGAGCTAAACGTACTCATTGCCTTGAAGTGACACACTGAGACAAGAATATCAGCGTTGGATCATGTCATGACGTAACTCGCCACTCACTGGACAGGACACACTGCTCGAGCGTTTCGAGGTCGAAATTGGCGGGATCAGACGCAGCCTCCGGTATCTGCTTGCCCCACAACCAGGGACAGTGAACCTCGGGCATGTTGACGACACTGTCAACACTGCATCAGCAGGGTTCATCAACAAAGGAAGTCGACGCACTCGACTGCCATCACATGCCCCTCGATGTCAAGGATCTGATCCCAGCCTACCGGCGCTGAGTCGGGGCGGCAACCCTGTAGTGAATCAGCACGAATCACCAGACTGAACAGCATTTACGCACAAAGTCGATGATCCGGCTCTTGACCAGGCGCATGTGCTTTTGGAACCGTCAGAACTTGGGTAAAACCGATTGAGAATTTAGCTTACCTCGTACTTTTTCGACTGGAGCGGTGTAGTGTCTTTGATGGGTTCCTTGACCTCGACATTCTCGATCGGCACGGCCGTACGTTGACCATGCGTGAGACTGACATGGCAGTCGATCATGTAGCTCTGACGATGCTGTCAGCGGGACCTGAATCCGTAGACAATGGGGATCCGAACCTCTTCGAAGACTCGACGGCGGAATTCGCGCTCGTCTTCGGGAAGTGTTGCGTGGGGGTCCTTGTGTAGGCCGAGCTGATACTAGTCAGCTAGGACATGGTAAGGCAAGGAGAACAGTCACCTGCTGAGCGGCTGAAGTCATCTGGCGCAGCCAGTAGTAACTCGACGCTCGCGCTCCACTGTACCCAAACCCGACGAACAGGGTTGCGAGGCCCTTCTCACCGTCAGCAAAGACGCGATGTCCGGAGTGAATAACGGACCAGGGCTTGGACACCAGCAACGCTCGCCGCCCAGCCAAACCTCGTATCAAAGCACATCTGCACGCCCTCCCAATACTCCTTGATCAAGGGCTTCTCTTCATCGCTCGACAGGTCGAAATAGGATTCCAGCGTCAGCATGATAAGCACGCAAGCGAGCTTGTGCGGAGACAGCGGGTTTGCGGGTGTCGGCGCGTACACTGCAGGTTCATAGATCGCCTCGAACTCGTCACGGCGCAGGATGGTATTGTACCATACTGAGGTATGCCAGAATCCCTCGGCTTTGCGACGAGTCTCTTCGCGTGTCGGGAGGACACGCAGGATTTTCTTGAGTCGCCCGACCACGAGGTGGCGGTCGCTCTTTTCGTCATTCGTAGCACTGCCGACGGTGCCGACCTGTTTTTGTTATCACTGAGCACGACATTCAAGGAATGGTTATACTCACAATCATGGCAGGAGCGGCATTCTCGCCAACCCACTCGTCCTCTCGTTTGCCCTCGGGCGTGGCAGCATCTTCGCAGAGAAGCAAGCTCTCGAGAGCCATGCGGCCTTGCGGGTACGATCGGTCGGGAACCAACTTGGGCGTCGCGAGGGTAAAGCTTGACGTTGAATCTCGATCCTTTGGCGAGCGAGAGTCTCCGTGCTCGATCGCAGATGCCCTGCGCTCGGGCGGTGAGACGGAGGATTTGTGATGCTCGTACGATGGCGAAAGGGCGGCGAAGCCACCGTCGAGATACTCTGGCGCGAGGAGCAGATGATGCCTTGGCGATTGCTTGCTGTGAGACTGGAAGAGAGCGGCCTCTAGTTGCGCGATCTGATCCGATCAGCCTCCTCAAAACGGAGATCCAGGTGATTGCTTTACTCGATCGTGTAGCTGCTCGGTCGATGCGAGCACGAGCCGCTTCCCCTGCATACAGCTCAGATCGCCATCGGGACACACTAGAGCACAGCCGCGTCGCCGACCTGACCATCCTCGTCAGCCTAGAAGTCGCAAGGAACGTTTTCCGACGCACAGTTGGAGCATGGGAAGACCCGATCACACTTCGCCTTCAATCTCCTGCACTCCGAACAGCTCTTCCTACCATCTTTCGCGGGTTTCTCATCCTCCGTCTTGACCTTTTTCGTGACGCTATCTCGTCGCGACTTCATCTCTCCCGCTGTAAGGCCCAGCCCGAGTCCAGCGAGCGCGAGGCCCGCTTCGACCTCCTCAGCATCGCTCGGTCGTCGTTCCGCATCGGAGCCATGGCACCGCTTAGCGCCTCGCGGAGTGGAGTTGAGTTCCGGTCCAAAAGCTTGCTCCCTCCACCCTGGAAGATTCATCGGGGGTGGACCATTCTTCCATCCGGGCGAGGCTTGATTTATATGCGGTGAAGGGAGTGGCGGGGGCGGTGCCCATGATCCCATGCTTGGGAGGGAGACGCGCTTTTCTTGATCGAGCGGAGGGGTGTGAAGCCCGCCCAGAGGCGGAGGCGGTGGGTATACCATGGCGGTATGACGTTCCGCGGATTCCCGATAACCTTTCGATTTCTTGGATGATCTCCCTCGCTTCGATGATCTATCCGCTCGATCGGCCGAGGGAATTGAACGGTTCGGCAGATACGATAAATCGGATGGTTGTGGAGTGCTGTCGATAGGGGCGTAAGGAGGTGGGAGGTGAGAGTGATAGCTCTGGTAGAGTGGTCGTTGCACGGAGTATGGCTGAGGAAGGAGGGATGGGTCGATCGGTACCGATGAGTCTGACGAGAGATACTCTGACTGATGATGGTGATTCTGTGACGATGTTAGGGAAGCCAAACGATGACATGCGATGCAAAGATTTGAAAGGGGTGGGGAGGGGTTGGCTATGTATGGCCGCGGGGCGAGCTGAGAGGTAAAGGAGGGGGATTTGACCCTCACCGCAACGCCGAGAACTCCGGGGCCGAGAATTCAGGCTTCTCGGCGGACCTCGTCATAGATAAGGAGGGGGGCAACGCCTTGTCCTTTACCCCATGAAGTCCCGGGTCGGATACGTTAGGAAACGGGATCAGAGACTTCCGACCGACGGGGCGATGAGACCAGACAGAATGACATGGTAGCGGGAAGGAGGCGATGAATGCTCACACCATCCACTCACCTTCGCGGTCCTCGAGCCTTTTGCGGGAGTGGACAGTGGCGCCGTAGTGTCCTCCGTTGATCGGTCGAGTTGAAGATATTCTTGCGGATAAGAATAACCCCCAGCGGACATCATGACCCATAGAGAAAAGGTGAGAGGCAACCGTTGGATGATGGGAGATCCAGGATGAACGCCGAGACGCCGGACGGTTCAAAATTGATTGGGGTGGGAGCGACGACTTTAATTTCGGTGGTCCTTCGGGTCTAGGGCGCTTCCGGTTCCTGAGTGAGATTTTCTTCCGAATAAGAATCAGACGCGTTCCAGCTGATCGTAGCAGAACCGTTCTATGATAAATGCTTCGTCTTCGAACCAAACTCACATGGAATCCGCTCCAAATACTGATACGCCGACTAAGCGCACGTCTGGGTCCATGGAGACTGTCCAGCAGTTCCGTGACTGTGCTAAGCCTGTGGCCTCAAGAGTAGAATTCTGCGTATATCAATGCTCGCTTTCACACTTAGACTGGCTGTGCTTAGTCCGGAAAGTATCGACGTCGCACTGATCTACCAACCCCTACACGCGCCACTACACAGAAGGGACTCTCTCATTGAGGACGATCGCCTGAAATGTTGATATAACGTCTCTCTCTTCTCGATTGAAAATGCCACCCTTCTCAGCTCACTCGTCGGAGCCAAAAATACAGTAAACAGCTTCTCTTTCCTTTCGTCTCCACGATTTTCTACCTTCTCCACTTTTCTTTCATTGCGCTTTCTTGTCTCAGTTCAGGGGACGAGATCCTCAGTGCACAATGTGCAGCACTACAACACACGTCAGCTATCCATCTCCCGCAACCCAAGAGTCCACTCACGTCCCCTCTGCCTCACCATCCTCTCACCATCACCGCCTTCAGCTCCCTGAGCCTTACGTTTCTCGATGATGTCCTCCGGTCTCTGTCCCGACTCGGGCGCATCGAGCATAGCACGGCGATGGGCCGGCTTCCAGCTCGTCGACTTCCACGCCGGGATCTTGGAGCGATAGAGCTCGTCGGACTTGCTCGAGCGAGATCTGGCGCATTGATCATGTCCATGAGAGCGTGGATGGGCGAGGACGTACACCCTTGGTTTCGGGGATGAAGAGGAAGACGTAGACGAAGGCGCCGATCGGAAGGCCAAAGAAGATGAGTAGGATGCTATGACCACGTCAGAACGACAAGTACAAGGGGATCACATTGACGTATCTATGGGCCAATATCGTTTGCGATCTTGGGTGAGAAGTAGCCGAGCACGAAGTTCCAGACCTATATGATGGAGGGATATTCTCGCGTCGCGACCGAGAGGGAGGGGCGGACTGGCCAGTTGGTGGCGGAACCGAGAGCGATACATTTCGGCCGGACGCGGAGCGGGAATGTTTCGCCGAGCAATACCCCTGACACCGATTGCATGAATCATGGTAACAAGAAGGGGATAAGGGGACGTACAAGGTGTCGGGCCCCACAGAAGACTGAAGAAGGAGACGTGGAGTACTGCGAATGCAATGAGGACGTTACCGCCGAGCTTGATCTTGTTTTCGGGGACAGCGCTGCCTCGATCGGTGTAGAAGTGGCCAACAGAGGCGGCGAACACGGCGCATATGGCCATGAGGACAGCCCCGATCAAGAGCGACTAGACCGAGATCAGCTCGGAAAGCTCTACGGGATGAGGGAGAGAGGATCTCGAACCTTGCGACGGCCGACGTGCTCGATCGTCCACATCGCTGGGAGGACCATGGCGAGGGAGACACCGCCTAGAATGGCTTGAATCGCTGTGAGGGGTCAGAGAGAGATATTGCTCATGCATTCTTGGGTATGACGAACAACAAGGGGATAACGAGGTTTGGGCCGCTTGGAAGAAGACGGGACCGTACCGCTCCCTCATCAACATACATCGGCGATAGAAGGCAAGTCTCGCTCACGTAGCAGTAGAACTTCCGTCCATTCAACTGCTGGAGGAATTTGAATCATCATCCCATTCATCGTCTTCCACACTGATCTACCAAATCAGGGTCGAACTCAATCTTAATCAAGCAAGGTCATTCACTCATGGAACGGATACTGAAGCATTCGAGCCATGTAGCCTTGCCATCTTCATTTCCCCACGGACGGCATCCTCGAGCTCCTCCAATACTTCCTGGGTGAGCGGGTCATCCATCTTGCAATCGTTGAGCGTGGCGATCGACTTGAGCGCCCGTTCCTGCTGTCCTCGACCGAGAAAGAGTCGAGG